>Ga0208785_1000017_pt1 | contig 64517 bp, 69 predicted proteins | sample DEB08_DNA_2_FD_185499 | JGI IMG/M metagenome (GOLD analysis project Ga0208785, IMG submission 185499) | Aqueous microbial communities from the Delaware River and Bay under freshwater to marine salinity gradient to study organic matter... | ecosystem: Environmental > Aquatic > Marine > Coastal ...
TAATAGCCACCACATCATCCAAGTCTGGGTGGATGTAGTCAGACGTGTGATCGTCTGCAATAGTGATGATGTTGTTTGCGCCTTGGTTGATTGCCTCAACAATGGCTGTGATAACACCCTTTTCGTTTTCGTTGATAACGCTCAAATCGACATAGTCAACGCGATCAGCTGTATTTGAGGCTGGCTCAAAGTACAACTGGATTTCGTCGTCCACAGTGTCTGCAATCCCAACGAGTCTATCTACTGGTCTGTATTCGAGAGTATCCTCTCCATCTCTGTATCTAACAAATTTCATGATTTTAGTTTTTAAGGTTAGGCAGCAAGAGATCCAAGCGTGATAGCAGAAGCAGTGATATCAGAGTGAACACCTTCACCAGCAACGGCGTCATACACAACCACAAATGGGCTGGTCGAGCTGTTGATGGCATTGATGATCGCTTCACACACAGCAACCTCTGTTTCGTCAGCGATTGTCAAAGCAATAGAGTCAACGTCTCCCGCATCATTTGACCGTGGCTCGAAGATTAAAGTAACCGTCGTGTCACCAGTCTGCTTGATGGCAATGAGCTTGTCAACGCTGTTGCAGTAAGCGTCATTTACGCCGTCTTTGAAGTACAAAAATCTGTTCATAATGATTAGGTTTTAATAGTTTGACAATAGACTATTATCCCTTGATCATTACGTGCTGGTTTGCAGCGCGGGTGCAGAGTGCAACTTCAGATCTGTAGTGGAAGACAGCCTGGTCCTTACCAGTATCGCCGTTGTTGGTGTGACCCAAAACGCCGCCACCAGTTACCCAGTGCTCCATTTCACGAGAGTAGCCGTTAGCTTCCTTGTAGAACATAGCCAAAGCTGGAACGTTCACACCGCTGCGAGCATCCGTAACTTGAGTCAAAGGAACCATAGCGCCCTGGACGTAGTTAGAAGCACCCAAGAGGGTAGGATCATTCAAGAGCTTCCAGTCATGCTTGTGGAAGGTGTACCCGCCACGAGTGAACGACTTAAAGCCGAGCTTCACAGCCATGTCAGCGTCGTTGTTGAACGCACCGAACTGACCAGCCAAGCCTGCAGTCACACCAGTAGAGATACCGCTTGCGAGCATGTCATCGATAGCCAAATCTTGAGCTCTGTTCACGTACATAGCGTACTCAGATGGAGCACCCTGCTTATCGAGCTCGATGATCAAGTCGTCAAACTCAGCGAAGCTGTCCATTGGGTTAGACGCTGCGTTCTGAACAACTACACCTCTGTCTTCAATGGCAGAGAAGTAACCTTCAGAACCTGCTCTGTCCGTGAGAGGAGCGTCAGACAATCCAGAAGCAGCCTTCTTCTCACCGAAGAGGAGCATCATCTCTCTCTTGTCTTCGAAGCGCTTACGAGCCTCTTGCTCACCCTTCAAGTACCAGCGGTAGTTTCCACCACCCAAGTTCACCCAACCGATGTTGGTAGCTTGTGATCCGCTCACTTCGTAGCGATCTTTCACAATCATGAATGGGTTGGTGTACTTTCTGATACCCATGTCTTGGTAAGCGTGTGGCTGAGCTGTGCCCTGAGCGTACAAGTTACCAATCTTGAGGAGTGTTCCGTTAGAAGCAGTGATGTCAGCAGCGGCCACATCAGTTTGATCGAGCTTGTTGAGCTTAATCTGGCTGTAAGTAGCTGGCTCCGTGTCGAGCGTACCGCCTTCAATAACGATGAATCTCACTCCAGTGCTAGCGTCCATAACGACGTCGTTGACTTGGAGCTTGTCATTCAAGCCTGTGTCAGTGTCGTCGAGCTGAACGAAGTCAGCGCCAGAAGCATCGATGGTTGCCGCCGTGTAGCTGATTGTTTCGTGACGACGACCGATCTCCCACCAGTTAACCTCGTCAGACTGACCGCCTGAGTTGATTGCTCCAGTGAGTTTCAAAAAGCCTGTGATCCCCTGGTCGCCATAGGTTTCGACCAATTGATCCATGTGGAAGTCCTTGGTCGTCTTGACCAAGTTATCCAAAGTAGTGTAAGTCTCTGGGGAGACTCTGAACGACGAAGCGTTGGCAGTTGTGTTGCCTGCCGCTGTCGTAGTGTTATCGATATACGGGATGTTTGTACCCCGCGTAGATGAGAGATTACTCATTTTTTTCTAGGTTTTAGATTTTGAAAGTCATCTTGTTGCTGTTGTTGCTAAAGATGGTTTTGAGTTGCTCTGCCACTGGGGATTGTTGAGTCGGTTGTGCTTGTGGGTTCTGTACACCAACGTTCGCAGCTCTGTTGACTAGACCTCTCTGTCCGTCGCCAATGCCTTGATTGTACGCAGAGGAGATGATAGCGTCAATGTTGTCTACCAAAGCTCTGTGTGAGTTGAGTGTATCGAAATCCCAGTTGCCGTCTTCGTCAACGTAAGGATCGAAGTATTGATCAAGATTGACGTTTCTGTCGATCAGGCTCTCCCTGTATGCGTTGTCTAGACTAAATGTAAAGGACCGACCGTTTCCGAGGTCGAATTCCAAACCTTCGAGAGCGTCTGTCTCTCGGGCCATAGTTTGAATCCAATCATCATTGATTACATCATCGATTGAATCACGGTAGTCTGACTCCTCTGGGAGGGCGTACGTCTCTCGAATCTCTTCGATTGTTTCCCTAGCTTCCTGAGCGTCGATTTTGAGCTGCAGAGATGCAAGACGCACCTGTTCATCATCGTAGATGTCAGGGTTGATCTTGTACTTGTCGTTGACAAGAATTTCGATTTCGTCATAAGAAAGGTTTGGGTACTGTGACGCCATATCTACTTTGATGGCAGTCATATCATCCATTTCGGATGTGTCAAGAGACTGATACCTAAACCAATCTTCAGGGGATCTATTCGTGCTCTCCACGAACTCTACAATCCCTCGAACTCTGTCATCGAGCTGGTACTCTCCTTGCTCGGTATATGAAAGGTCTTCAAACGAGTTCACGTCACGCCCGAGCCTTTCGCTCAGGTAAGTGAAGATCTCTTGTTCAAATTGACCCTGGTCATATTCTTCTTGATAGCCTTCTTGAGGCTGTTGATATTGTTGCTCTTCATACTGCTGAGGCTGCTCTTCGAACTGCCCCCCTTGTTCGTACGAATCTTCCTGCTGTGGCTGCTCTACTGGTTGTTCAGTAGTTTCTGCTGCCATAGCTTCTGCGAGTTGCTCTGGAGTGTCAAAGAACTCGGCTTTTTCAAATTGCTCTTCCATTGTATTTAGTTGTTTTGTTTTATTCTGTGAATGCAAATCCCGTGAAAGTACCGTCAGAACTTACCGAAGTCCACCTCCCGTAAATAGTCTGCCCAGAAACCATGGTCAAGCCGACGTTGATGGTAGGTACGAACTCGTAGTATCCGTCACCAGCAGCTAGTAGGGCGTCGGCGTCTGCAAATCTCTTTCCCGTAGACGGGTCTATGTATGCAACCCATCCAGTTGGCGATCCGTCAGCGTCAGCAAAACCGAATAGGCCTGAACCTCTAACAATCACGTTACCCGCAACATTGCATGTGATTGCAGAAAAGTACCCAGTGGACGGTCTTCCATTGGTCGTATCCGTCTCGATCACATAAGAACTCTTGAGGTATTTGCTTGATGGATGTGCCACTCCCTATGGTTTGCTTTATGCCAAGTACAACACTGCAGCGTCAGTGGTAGTAGCATCTACTTCAGTAAATCTACCATATACAGTGCTACCAGGTGTAATCTCGATGGTTACAGCCACAGTGTCTAGCGCTTCGTAATACCCTGCGTCATTGTCAGCTGCTGTAAAGGCAACACCTGTGGTAGGGTCAATATGACTTGTGGCTGCAGCATTGCTAGCCCCTAGGTACTGATAGATTCCGCTACCCTTTACAGTAAATGTGCCAGCGCCAGCTAAGACATCTGTGTTTGTAATGGCGCAAATGATCTTACCTGATGGAGCGCTTACAGCTCCCTGATCTTCATCGATTACGATAATGCCTCCATTCCCTAAGTAGTCGCTTGGATGTGCCATGTCTTATGAAAGTGTTACAGCTGAGCTATCGAGTCCGAACACACCGAGTTCAACGATGGTGTCAACTCTCGTAGCGTAAGCTTTGATTGTCTGATCTGGTGCCACTGGTACGAAACAAAACTCACCACCAGCCAATTTTGCGAATACGTCGTTTGAGTTGGCGTCGTTGTACAAGTACACGTACTTCTCCCTCTCTGAGTCCATGTTTTTCACATAGATGTAAGCAGAAGTGAGCTTATCGTTTTCCTTGTAGACAACGAGTGCATCATCGTTAACTGCTGTGTGCAGAACCTTAGCTCTCATTAGGTATCCAGAATCTGCAGCTGCAGCCTGGACAACATTGAGAGCGACAGGGGTCGTCAAAACGTCACCGCTTGCCAACGCAAGTGTTGCTCTCAGAGTACCCATTAGGCTTCGAAGATGATGGCGTATTCTACAGTCATGTCCGTAGCTACGCTTGGAGTGTATGTAATATCTGCGTCTGTAGCCGTGGTGTCTGCATTCCAAGGGAAGAACATCCAATCTCCAGCATACAGTCTGCCGACCTCGGTGCCACCAACCTTAACCAGAACGTACTCAGTAGCAGTTGTAGCCGTGTTTCTGATGTAAATCTTGTGGGATTTGTCGTCAGTGTACGATGCTGCAGCAAAAAGAGTTACCTCTGTTGTAGCCGTGGTAGTTTTTCTTCCCACCCCAGAAGTTTGATCAAGACCAGTAAGCGAATCAGCTTTGGTCAAGGTTGATGTAGTGCTGAGCGAGAGGGTGTCTCCAGTCAGGTCCGCGCTAGAAAGCGTCAGTGTTGCAGTGGTTGTTGCCATTGTATGGGTTGTTTCGTTTGTGCAAATATAATCAAGAAGTAATTACCATTTTGACCTTAAAGATTTTCAGAGTACTCCATGAGATTACCATAGGTCAAGTCGTCAAGCTTTGCTTCGTCGGAAATGCCTGAGTCTGTGTAGAAAGAAACAGACGGGATATTCCCAGCCTTAGCCCAAGCAAGAGCCCCAGCCTCAGTTTCGAAATATTCTTCGATGCTGTCAATCCTTACCACGTATCCAGCAGTAATCTTGTTTCCTGTATCAGTAGCTATCCTTGCCATCAATAAACAGAGTAGTATGTGTTGGTGTCGGTCATGACGTTATCTCTGTCTGGCAGTGTCGTGTCGGACCATATAATTGCTTCTGCAAGGTAGCCCTGATATTGAGCTGCACCATTATCAGACCTTCTCCCCAGAGCCATCTTGAGGCTTCCGTTGTTAATTGTTCCGCTAGTTGGGAATCCAATATCTGTGTCAGCAGTATCTCCATTGACATCAATATCCCCCTCGTAAGGAGATGCGGAGGCGTAGTTTGTAACTATGTACTCCGTATTTGTTGATACTGTTGCGTTCGTATCGCTTCTGCCAAGTTGACCCCCACTGTATCTTGCTGAAATTCTGAGCTTCTGCGTTGCGCCAAGAATGCTGAGCTGTGTTACCTGTGTAGACGTAGAAGCAGACCACTGACTAAGTACTTGTTGACCAGTGGTTACAGTTCTAAACTCACCTAGATATGATATCAAGAGGTGGTCTCCGTTGTTAGATACAAACGTGTCCTCTAGCCACCTAGCTGTAGAGCTGAAATAAAAGTCTAGAGCTGGGATAGAATTGGTCGTTGTTGTGATTACACTGCCAGACGCATTCACGATGTATGGTCTAGATGCGGCTGTCGTATTAACCATGTGGTTACCGTTTCCGCTTTGGTCCCACCACTGGCTCACCCTGCCGTAGTTGCTGCCGCAGTGAGTTGTGAGCGCAGACGTATCTAAGTCGCCGTTAGAGTCAAAACCTATATCAGCTGTCGTACCAGACGAGTTCTCTACGGTGATAGCCGTAGTGGCTGTAGATGAAAGCTTTCTCAAGCTATAGGCTGCAACAGCACCCGCATGGGTATCAAGGAAGTAGTCTACTGGCACATCAACGCCTGCGACCTTGGAGATGTTTGCGACAGCGACTCCGTCAACCTTGCTGATAGACGACCAAGAAACTCCAGATAGCTTATCTATGCTCATGCCACAACAATCCAGTCAGACGATGGGTTGAAGTAAATCATGTTTGCCGAGGGCTTAACTACATACCCAACAATCCTAACAACATTTCCGCTCCCTGTAGGAGCTGTTGTCGTGACAGTTCCAGCAGTGGTGTTTAGATACACCTTGTCACCAATAGACGCTGACGTGAGCGTAGTAGAGACTCTCACCACCCCTCTTGCAAGGAGTTCGGCCCTATCCTCTGCGTCAGTCACCACCACGAGCATGCCAGAGCCACCAGCCTCTGTCGATGCATTGGCCGCTACAGAGGTAGCGCTACCCAAGTAATGAACCTCCCCAGCGTCGCCTGTAAGTGTGGAAGAGGAGTATACTGAGCCGAGTATCTCTGAGCCAACTGCGTAATTCCCAGCGATACTCAAAGCAGTCTTGGCACTACTGTTTATTCTATCTGCAGCTAGCTCACCCTCAACTGTTAGCTTTGTTCCATTCCACGTGAGGTTCGCATCACCCTCAATGGTGTCTGCATCTGTAAAGACTGCAAGCTGATCATTAGCTGGGGTCCCGCTAGTGTCTACAGTACCGACACTAGTCCAGCTCGTGGTACCACTACCGTTTGTTTGAAGAACCTGCCCAGAGCTACCGTCAGTAGCAGGGAGGTAGTAAGTAGTGTTTGACGTCAGGTTAGCAGGAGCCCTGAGGATTACGTAATTGCTCTCATCGACGTCATAGATAGCCAGCTGAGCAGCAGTAGCTCCTTGAGGCCTAAACGATGTAACGCCAGTGAGCGTATCGGAGTTTCCGTCAAGGACATTCCCCCATGACAGAGTGCCAGCCCCATTTGTTGTTAAGGCTTGACCGTTTGTCCCATACCCGTCTGGAAGGGTGAACGTAATATCAGAAGTCACGCTGAGCGGAGCCGACAGAGCAATAAAGTTGCTGCCTAGTACGTCAGTCTCATAGAGCTTGATCTTCCCAACGCCTAGACCTCCTGCACCGTCAAACTGAATGTCGTCTGACTTGAGGATGATGGCTCCTGTGCCGTCAGGGTCAATGGTGATGTCGCCGTTAGAAGCAGACGTAATCTTGTTTCCGTTGACGTCAAGGTCACCACCGAGCTGTGGCGTTGAGTCCAGATCAATTCCAAATGCTGTTGGTGTGGCTACGCCGCTAGCGTTACCAATCCAGATCTGATCCTGAGGTATGTTGGGGACGTCATTTGCCCTGCCAGCACCCATAACAATTCCAGAGATCTTGTTTCCGCTTACATTGACCTTGATGATAATACCAAGGTTCTGTATGGCATTTGTTCCTGTTGGCTTAGTAGTCACCCATCCACCAGAAGCCCCAAGATATACGGTCTGACCTTCTGTATAGATAGAAGCGTCAGGGACGTCTACGTTGTTGATAAACCCAAGGGCGATACCCTGCCCCTCTCCCTCGTCAGCCAGATCCTGATCGAGCACGAAGTGTGCTGGGTAGTTCGTGGCGGCATCGGCAGCGATTACCTCAGCGAGATTGCCAACAGAGCCCGTGACGTGAACTGGAGTGCCCTTGTATAGGACACCTCCGCTTACATTCTTTACGTTCTCAGAGATAGTCTTTGGGTAGGCGAATGTAACGGTTCCTGCTCCATCAGTAGTAAGGACTTGACCATCATCTCCGTCAGTAGCTGGTAGCGTATATGCGCTCCACTTTGTGTCGTAGTCAGTGGCGCTATTCTTCTGAAGAAACTGGTTTTCAGAACCACCAGCAATTACGCCTTCACCAGCGGGACCTGTAGCGCCAGTCTCTCCCTGGATGCCTTGGATGCCCTGCTCTCCCTGTATACCTTGTTCCCCCTGAGGTCCAGTAGCACCCGTAGCACCCGTAGCGCCAGCTTCACCTGTGTCTCCTTTAGGACCTTTGCTGCTAACAGAGATCTCTGACGAAGCAGGCGATGTTACAGATACAGAGGATGTGGATGTAGTGAAGGAGGTTTTCGTACCTCCCGACACACTAACACTTACAGAGGTGCCGCTTGTTGTGGTGACTGATACTGACATTATACTTGCTCACGGATGTTTGTGTTCAAGTTGAAGGATCCTCTAAGGAACGTCGTGTAAGTATCGATCCCTGTTGTGCTTGGGATTCTGTATTGAATTTCGTAATTGTAAACGCCAGACTTAATTCTACTCATCACCTGTGAAGAGGCGTTAAAAGTAGCATTGCCGCTGTCGTCAATGACAGTGTCCTCGAATGTGTTCTCAGATCCGCTTACGTTCGGCGTAGACAAAACGATGCGCTGTGGAGTAGACCCTCTAGCAGGCGTAGCTTGCTTGACAATAAAAAAGAACTCATAATTCAAGGTGTCTAGCGTGATCGCAGTACCTGCAGAGTCCTTCAATGTAACTGTAAGTGAGAAGCTGTCACCGCGTCTGGCAGTGATGTTTAGAGCCTCGCTAACATCAAGATTTACGTTACTGGCCATTATTCAGCATTTGATTGAAGATTCCACTCATGATATCACCTGTTTCTTCCTTGGCAGGAACCTCTTGAAGCTCACCTCTCATTCCATCTCTTTGCGAGATGAGTTTGCTTTGTTCCACGGCTTGCTTCTTTACTCTTTCGTCTTTTCTATCGTCTTTCTCTTTTTCGACATCAAGCTTTGACTGCTTGTCGCTGTCTAGCTTTTGAATCATCGCGTTAGCTCTGATCATCTCAATCTCTCTGTTAAACTCGTGCTGCATTTGAGCCATCTTCATGTCTAGCTCTGCCTTGAGCTGAACCTTCTGAAGTTCTCCTTGAGCAAGAGCTTGAATTTCTTGCATCTTTGCTTCAGCCTTGGCGGCTTCTGCTTGCTGAGCAGCTTGCCCTTGAGCTTGAATCTCCTGCATTTTAGACTCTTGCAGCTTTTTCATACGCTTCTTTCTTCGAAGCACAAGAAGTCTTTCTGCCTGGTTGATGTCTTTCATATCTCGAATAGCCAAGGCGTCTTCAAGATCGATCTCCTTCTGAGCCAGGGATGCCTGGATATTCTGCTCTAGAAACGCCTTTTCAGTCTCCTCCATTTCCTTCACTACCTGAACACCGAAGTTGTACATCGGAAGGTCTCCAAAGGAAGACAGAACCCTCATGTTTTCTTTTCCAATCGCATTCTCATAGGTTGAGAAGATGACTGACTCTGAAGGTAGGATTTGAAGGCATTTCACGACATCTTCGCATACCTTTTTGTAAAGGATCATCGCGGCGTTTGTGATGTCGTAAATGGCGTTGTTTCCAGCGTTGATTGCTTGCTCCTGAACCCCCACCAAGGCATCCCCTTTTGGTGATGACGCATCCATGGCTTCATTGATACCAGTTGTATCTCTGATCATGGTTAGGTAGTGATTGTAGAGTCGAATTAGCTCATTGATATTCCTGATGCTATTGCCAATCTCTCTGACAGGAGGGTTTTGGAATCCTCCCTCTGGATTCTTGCTTCTGTAGTAGAAGACACCAGTCTGCTCGTAGATATCATGAAGGTCGAGAGGCTGAAGCTCTCCGCCTTTTCCTAGCTGTACGTTCTCCAGACCTTCAATGTCGATGATTAGTCCGTCTGGCTTTGCTTTAGCTACGGCTTGCTGAATCTTCAAGTGCGTGAGCTGAAGCATGTCTGCAAACCCGATGCAGCTGTCAACCATAGACTTAGGCATCATGTCTTGCAAGTTGGTTGCAATGACAGAGTACGAGGTTCTAGCTTTGGTGAGGTCGTGGACGTTCTTTGGAACGTTCATAGCCCTTCCGTACCCAAACAGGTAGTCTTTGGTTCCAAGGACGTAAGAACCCTTGTAAACCGTCTTCATCTCCATCTTGTGAGGCTTTCTAGCGTACACAGAGTTTTCTTTCTCCTTGTAAGAGAAACCCTTGTAGTAGAAACCAGAACCACCGAATCGGTTCTCTTTCTCCTCAAAGTAGATTGTGTCTGTAGCGATAAACTCAAAGTCCAACACGTCTACCAGGTACTCATCATACCCGAAATGGGTTCTCCCTGTGATCGTGTTGTACGTAGACTTGCCGTATTCAGCTGAGTTGTTACCGTGCTTGTTTTGGTACTGCTTTGCGATCTTAGCGTACTGCTCTTCAGTAAGCTCGTCTCCCGCCAGTCTCTTCAGCTCGTTAATAGGGATTGTCTTGACATGACCGCCATAGATCAGGTCTTCAAAGTTTGGGTCTTCGGTTCTGCTGTGTACAAACTTCTTTGGATCGACGTAGTTGATGCTAATCCCGTAGTTTGGGTCGTTGTATCTCTGAACAACGGCAATCCCAAGAGTAGCGAGGTCGTTAACGCATCTTCTGAACGTGTTATCGTTGAAGTTGCTCCAGGACAGCGTCATGTTTGTCGCAATCTGTGCTGCGATCTCAGCGTCTGTCTTGATGTTCGTGTCCAGCAGGATCTCCGCCTCTTCAAGAGTCTCAGGAAGTGCCTCAGGGTCCTGATCAAGCACAACCCCAGTCTTTTGCTTCAGAGTAGCAAGCTTTTCTCTAGCTTGAACCTGCATCTTGACCTTGTTCTTTTCCTTGTTCTTCTGAGAAGAAGAAAGAGGGTCAATGGCCTCAAGATTTGGGTAGGGGTTCCTTGAAAGGATCTTGTTGACTACAATGCGAACAAACTTCGGCAAAATAGGTACAGGCGTGTAGTCGATGTTCATCAAGCTGCCGTCACCTGCGTTTGGATCCATGGTGTTGAGCAGACGCTTGTAGATGTTCGTGTCCTGGATGCCGTTGGCATACATCCTGCACCTGTCAAATACTCTTTGCCTCTCGCCGTGCAGAGAGTTGCTTTCTTGCATCTTCCCCCACTGCTTTTCGATGGCTTTTGCGTACTTGAGCCCGTACTCCTTCCCCTCCTTTACTTCGGTGGGTGCCAATGGGTCAGGGAATCCTCCCTTGATGTCCTTCTCTGCCTTATACATTTGCTGCAAATATAGCAATTAACCAATTACTCTGTATCGCCTTAGGAATTTCTTCGTGCCGAAGTCAGCTGTCTTCTTTGGCTTTGCCTTTTGAGCGGCCAGAAGAGCCATCCCAGAGCTTATGGTAAGGTCAAACTTTGTTCTTTTGTCAATCTTAAATCCAATCCAGTCTTCTAGCGTTTTGTTGAAGTACATCTTCCCCATCAGTCCCGAGTCATAATTTACCCCAACGTGGTCATGAATATACGTCTCAATGGCTTGAGCGTGAGCTTGGATCACATCCTGAGAGTTCGAAGGTATTCCCTTGGTCTTGCTTTTCATGCTAGAAGCAGAGCTAAGGTGCTCTGGTCTATCCATTAGGTAGCCATCGTAACCTCTTGATTCAAAGTATCTTGCGATACCGTACTTATTGTTTTCAATTAAGATAGGGTACCCGTAAAAGAAGGCGCACATCAACACGTCTTCGTAGAAGATCTTAGCTAGGTCTGGCCTCGATGCGTACTCCACCACAAACATGTTTGACGGGTGCTGCATATGGAACTTATTGAACATGTGCAAGGCGCCTTTCGACCCTCTTCCGTCAACAGTGGCGTCAAGGTCGTAGGAGTCAACGCCTCCACAACCCCAGTCGTGAGGCGCTACCTTTTTGCCCCTGTCATATTTCAACACATTCCTGTATTCTGCAGGAGGCATCCAGGCTACCTTGAACCTTCCATTAGGCGTTGGACTGAAGATGACTTCTTTGTCTTTCTCCTTCCAGACGAAGTTGCCTGTAACTACTGGATTGGGGAATAAGTCGTCGTTGTGCTCGATCTGCTCATAGATCTTTCCGATGTTGAACAGGCTCCCCTCAATGCTGTCTCTGAATGCCTCGTCTTCGGTAAAGGGGAACTGACGAACAACCTCATTCAGCTCTGACGGGTCGTCTTTGAGCGCTTTTCTTTCGTTTTTGAGGTACGTCTTCGCCCCAATAGTAACCAGCTCGCCATCAAGACCATCCACAGGGCTATCAGGATCTTCCACGATTGGATTTCCATACTTGTCAAAAAATCCTTCGAGTGACTCGTATGCAGGCATGAATAGGCGATATAGTCCAGTGCGTGTTCTACCATTTTCATTCCTCATCTTCGGATCGGAGTCCTTCCACAACTCCTTGTACTCTTGACCACCTTTGTCCATCGGGTTGACGGTGCTTCCTACCAGAGCTTTTCCGACGATTTTTCGCCCGACGATCAAACACGTCCGTTGAATCCTCCAGGCGTCTCTTATGTCTGTAGGTTTTTCCCATTTTCCTGCCTCATCAAGGTACATGATGTGAAGTTTCTCACCATCGTACGCGTTGTTTGTTGTGTTTTTCCAGTTGATAACAGTATTCAAAGCCTCACCCTTCTGTGAAGTCTTGTTCTTCTTTGTGATTCGCTTTGATGGCTCTCTGAACGCAAGCTCCATACGAGGGTTGGTAGTACCATCCTGGATAGGCTTGAAGAAGAAAGGGTAGCTTCTGAACATGAACACCACCTTCTTCATGAAGATGTTCTCTTGAGCGTCTTTACCAGTCTTTGATTGTATCCCTAGAAGTTTGTCTTTGACCTGCGTAGCCTCGTCAACAAGTACAGAGGAACAGATATTAGTATAGCCAGAACGGCGACACTTAGTATAAAGCTGACCGATACAACGGGGATCAGCTTCGCACGCAGCCATGTGGATAAAGATTTCACGTTGGAACGCAAGATAGTCAGGATTCCCTACATCCATCCTGCTCCACTGTAGCATCATGTAGTGCCTGCCCGTAATATATGTAGCGACACCATTGTTGAAAAACCAAAAGCCTTCACGCCTACGGCGAAACTCCTCTTCGATATACGGAGAAAACTTTTGTCTAAACTCCCTTGGCATCTCCCCCCACTCATCCATAGACTTAATCCTAGACAACTCCTCTGGCATAGGAATCCTCTGCCACATCTGCATGTCGTCTGGACGTCCATATCCGTGAATTTCCTCTTTGGGAGGCTGAGAGGGAAGTGCAATGAATAGCCCACCGAGTTCAAGAATCTCACCTTGCGTACCCTTGGGGCAAATTGAGACAACAAGCTCATCATAGCCCTCTATGTTCAGCAGAGTAGACATCAGAACACCTGACCATACCGATTGCTTCTAAAGCTAGGGGCTCCAGATTTTGGGTTTGAAAGCTCCATATACTCACCGCACTTGTCGCAAGTGATCTCGTGACGAGCCTTATCGTTTACGAACTTGATCTTTACTCCTGAGGCTTCTTTTTCCTCACCGCATTCGCATTTGTACTTAGCCATGTCAATTCAATTTGGTACGCCTGACAGGATTCGAACCTGTGACCGTCTGCTTAGAAGGCAGATGCTCTATCCGACTGAGCTACAGGCGCATAGTCAAATTTACCTAATAAGAGTCACAAACCCTTGAATAGAAACAACTTTTGTTGATCTGAAGGTTTTTCCTTTGATGGTCCAGGTGTAAACTCCGTCTGAAACGTAAGATAATCCACCCTCGCCAAACCACTTATCTGAAGGGTCTTCGCTCCACCAAACAACCTGACCCCATCTGTTGTAAACCTTACACTCCCACTCTAGCCAGCAGCTAGAAAGCGTAATGGGTCTCCAATAGTCGTTGATGTTGTCACCGTCTGGCGTAAAGACGTTTGGAACGTGGATGCATGGGTCTTCACACGGGTCTCCCACTGGTCGTACAGGCCTGGTTGGTCTTACTGGGTCCACTGTGGTCGTGGTGTCTCCGTCTACTGGTTCTGGATCAACAGGGACAGGAGGTGGAGGGGGGTCGCAACCGCCGTCTAGTGAGAACTCCAACCAGTTGTTTGCAATGTCATCGTCTGGGTACGGGAATCCCCCAATACCAGGTTCCCCGAAAATGTCGTCGCTGTCATTGATCTGACTAACAGTTAGGATAACGCACTCCTCGAAGAAAGACCCCTCTTCCAGAGCCTCATTCCAGCACTGTAGTGTTCCGCTTCCAGCCAAAGAAGTGTCATCTAGTATATTGAAAAGCACAGTGTCTCCAGCCTGAAGGATGTTGTCGCTACCCTCTCCAATGTCAAATCCTGGGAAGTCCAATGGGTACAGCAGGAGCATAAATTCGTCATCGCCAAAACAAGGCCATGGAGTGATCTCTAGCGGCGGGTTGAACCCTAGAGCGAGAATAAACTCACCAATGCTGTCTGCCTCTGTGCCACACTGTCCTCCGTTCACTGTGATCAATAGGTCTGTAGAGATAGGGTCAAAACCCAGGATCTCAATGTCACACTGACCATACGAAATCAGAGGGATGAAGAACAGAAGCAGCTTTTTCATTGTACGAAGATCTTCTTGGTTTTCGTGGCGCTCTTTTGAATGTAGATGCCTGGGGCTAGGTTCTCTAACGGTCCAGGGACTATCCTTCCAGACATGTCGTAGTAGACTGGTGAGGCATAGCTTTGATCGGTTTGGCTCGCGCCTTGCTCAGTGAGCTCAATGATTTCGGACACCTCTAAGCTAGTTTCTGCCGAAACAATGCAACCTGACTCCGCAAAGTAAGTCAGGAACTCAAGGATGTCCATGACGTTTACCACGCCGTTTCCATCTAGGTCTGCGATGCACTCTCCTTCACACTGATAGTCACCGACAAGAATGGCAACGTCTTCCGCTCCAACTACCCCGTCGTTGTCAAAATCTGCTGGGCACACATTAACCTCTTCCGTCTCCACGCAAAAATTAAACACTAGCTGGTTCCAGTCTCCAGAGACGTCTACATCTAAAGGGCCTCCATTCAGCCAAACCAAGACTTCGCCTCCGTAAGGGATACCGTCTCCTCCTGTGTCATAGATGATCAGGTTGTAACAGCCGTTAGGTAGGCACGTCTCGTAGCTTCTAGTGGTAATTCCAGCAGGCCAGTTCCCGTCCTCAATGACAGGGTTCTTGCTGCCATCAGGCAAAAGTACCCAGTCTGTCTCTGATGCAAAGAAGTCGCTGGTAAAGTCCATCTCCCATAGCGCACCTGGCTCGTAAGCAACGCTACCAGACGCTGTGTTGTTAGCTTCGTACTGATCGCTACCAGAGAACAGCGTCACAGAGAAGTCTCCCTGCAGTTCCACGCCACTGAACAAGACTTCGTAGGACTGCCCGTAAGCGATGTCGTTAAGCGTGTAGTTGTATGACGCCCCGCTAGCTGTTAGGGTAACCGTTGCTACTGGGGTGGCGAGTGGGCCGACGCCTGTAACAGTTACTGTTACGTCCTGCTCGGGTAAGCAGAATGGCGTTTTGTAGTCCACGTTGGATACAGCAACATCGTAGTCTACAGGAGGTACGCATGCAAGGTTGTCATTCCATAGGTCATACCTTCCACCCAACAAGCAGTCATGCATGCGCTCGGCCTGACCAGTAGTGTACATGTTTCTGCACTGCTCACCAGTGTAATCCATGTAGTTTTCTGTGATTGCGTCAGGACAAGATGGCTGGCTACAGAAGTAGTTTGTAGTGGTTACAGGGGTGTCACAAATCTTATCCCCTTGAGTCTCACAGTTGGTCTCTTGAGCGCAAGAGAAGGTGTTGGCAAAGGTGTGATCGATAGTCAGGTAGTGACCAAGCTCGTGAACGAATGTCTTACCAAGATTGAAAGTAGAGACAATCATCTTGTTCGAAAGCATGACCACTCCGTCACGACAGTCATTCGTTGGGCCTAGGTAGGCATACCCTTGAATACCGCCTCCGCCGTTATTCCCGTCGATCTCCGTCACAATGTAGATGTTGACGTACCTGTCTACATCCCAACAGGCGTAGCTCTTCATCGCTAGATCATCCATTCCAGACTGAGTGGCGCTTGGAGAAACACCATCTTGCACGTACTCTGGCTCACCTGACAGGTCGTGACGAGTGATCCCTGTTGTAGGGTTTCCATCAGGGTCTCTCTGTGCAAGGCAGAAGTCAATCTTGGTGTCAACTCCGCTGCCATCCCCAACAGATCCTGGGACTTTTCGAAACATCTCGTTGGCTCGACCAAGCATCTCGATGACCTGCTCGTCAGTGATGTTTGCACCCTCCCCAATGGCTTGGCCAGTATGCATGATGTGAAAAACGATAGGGAGAGTCGCCCCCTCAACGTCGTTCAAATCGACATTAGATCGGCTTGAAAGCCCCATTGTTTTGACATTGCTAGACAGAACAACGCACTCCTGAGAGTGCGTCATGAGGCTGATTGTCAGCAAGATAGCTGTTAAAATTCGTTTCATTTAGTCTTCGTATTCTTCGTTCCAGGAGTCTTCCCAAAAGTAATGAATACCGTCGTTACCGTTCTGCCCGATTATGTTAACCCTGTTGTTGAGGAATACTTCGTCTTGCCACCACTTGAATTTACTTTGAGTATCGCTCTGCAAATCCTCCTGTGTAGTCTTTTGCTTCTTCGATTCCGCCATTTGTTTGTAGGTCTTTGATCATTTGGTCCAATCGCTGTCTTTCAACGATCAGTTCTTTGCAATCTGTTGCTGTTTGCTTGATAGACTGAAGCTCTGCTTTTCTCGCGCTGCCGTTGATTTCTGGGTCAACAGGCTTCTTGACCTCGTCAATCATGTTGTCGATGGCTATCTCCATAGACTTCATAAGTCTTTCAGCAGCATCAATCGTTGTGAACTTCTTCCGCATACATCAAGTCTTCAGCACGGGTCCGATAGTACTCTTTCCCGTCGATTTTGATTCTGTAGTCTCTGTTCTCTTTGAACCCTACGACGTCACCAACCTTCAATCCAAGATCCTCAATCCAAGGAGCCGTAAAAGCGACACGACCCTTTGTTGGTAGGCCCTGTTTAAGTTCGACAACTTCGACAACATCTGATTTTGTTTTTAGCTCTTCCTGCTCTACTGGCTCCAAGAGAGTCCATCCAGCAAGAGGTCTGATCTCACCATCTTTGTTCTTATACCCGATAGCCTGGTTGTTGATGGTGTGCTCTGGATCGAAACGAACAAGGTAGTGCTTGTCGTGACCAGTAAGAACCTGACCCTCGTTCATAACCACCAAATGATGGAAGTACAAGGTGTCACCAGCTTCCACACCAGTGTCATGCTTCATTGGGGCGCACACAACAGGCCCTTCAGTGACTCTGTGCTCAAACTGACTGCCCTCGAAGTTTCGAGTGTCGATGAACAATTCCAAACCACTTTCCGTGGTGATAGTGTCGTTGATAGGCTTTTCAAGCTCAACGACGAATAGATCCAATGTCTTCATTAAAAATTACAGTCAAGCTCCGTAATGCAGGGCATATCGTCGATAGCCTTCCACAAGGTCTGAGAGTCGTCGGTGTCGATATAGATCAAAAACCGACTCTTGCCATACCTATGGAGGTGTCTGTCGTCTTGAACGATAGCGCACACCTTACCGCCGCCAGCTTTCATGCCGACGTAGTAAGCCATAGCGTCTTTAGGATCACGTCCTACTACTATCTTTCTGATTACCCCCTCCATAAGGAAACATTTTATTCAATTTCTCTTGTCTGCGCTTGCAGCCACAATCCTTTGTGACAGCCTCTACGGCAGATTTAATGCCAGTCATCTTCGTTACTCGTGCGATAGTGTCGCCGAGTCCTTTGTCTTTTTCAATTCCCATTTCAGTTCAAAGATATGCCAGTTCCGTCAAACAGATCTGACAGGTCAATATCATCGTCTGGATCTTTGTAGCTCGTTCTGATGAAGTCTAGAATGTCCTCTAGCTCTTCTCGGCTACTAATGTCATAGCTGTAGATAGCTTTAAGTCTAGTCTTGTCAGACTCAACGTCCTCAAGAATGCCCGTCATCATAACGGAGATGACTTCGCCTCGCAGATCGTAGTCGTCAATCAAACGGTCGAGTTCAATAGCCAATCTCTGCACTTCAAACAAAAAGCCTTCTTTCTCCATATATTTGTGAGTATTGTAGCCTGCCATGCCAAAAAGTAAAGTCTCAAAGAGCAAGAAGTTCAGAGAGTTCTCGCGTCTACCCGAAAGATACGTAAAAAATAACTACCTCAAAAGTCTGAGGAAAGCTCTCATTTCAACACAAGAACAACACCGTGTGTTCGAAAAGGAGCTTATGTTTATGTTATGGGCGTACGACCTAGAGTTCTGGACTCTAGACTATGCAGCTGAGCAATACGGGTACAGCAAGAAAAAGATCGGGGAGAGGATTGTATACCCTCTTATGAGTGAAGGGTTGGTGTACAAGCACTTTGACAAGCTTACACCGTCAGATACGTACGAGGACCACCTCTTTAGAGATGAAACCAAATTTAACTACAGAGTGAGATATGCTCTAACTCAGAAGGCTAGGCTTCTGGTCCAGCGTTTTTACTCGAAGATGACTTCGTAGTACGTCTTGCCCTGATCGTCTCTACAAGCTTTGAGACAGCGACCACGATTATGGCCATCGTGAACGTAAGACACGTGAACCCAACTAGGATTGTCTTCTGTACCAAACTCCCAAACCACTTGATCAAACTCCAGATTCTCCCTAATGTAGTGGAAGATTTGAGCGTTTGTAACACCTCCGAATACGTCTGCGTCAAGGTCGAGTGCTCTTCCTTCCATATGTTGACTACGCTTCGCGCCACCGATAGCACGGTTGAGCTCAGGTCCACGATAGCCTGACGACACATATACAGGAACTCCGAAATGGTCGCGCAAAGGTTGAAAAATGTGTTCTGCAACTTTCTTAAGATTTTCAGTGGCCCACTCATCTGGTGTATTGTCGATGCCGAGTCTGTCGGCTGTCTTGCTTCTGATGCACTCTTGCAGCGTCAGGTTCTTTGATAGTTTCATTTACCTTTCTTCTTGACTTTTTCGTATCTATCAAGTTGTCTTTCAGTTCTATTGGCTAGGCGCCTGTCTCTTGACTCAATGCGTGATGCCTTTGCCCGCATTCTGCTAAGCTTGCGATTTGGCTTTTTCAGGTCCTTCTCTGTTGTCTCATCAGTAATGGTCGAGGCGACTTCATCTCTGTACTCGTTGTGTGCTTTGATTACGCCTTGATATTTTTTCTCGTTACCTCTGTGCTTCTCGAACTTACGCTTGATTCTGTCATGAATGCGCTCAGAACGAGGTTTCTTCTTTGCTCTCATGATTAGGAAATTGCTGCGAAAACTTCAACGTCACAAGCGCCACCATTGCCTGTGGCTGCGATCTTGTCAATCTCTGTCATATCTGTCGATGCCCCTACGCTAGAGTCGCCAGTAGCGTTAGCGTCGATCTTAGAGTTGTTAAGGATGTAGCTCTCTCCAGGGCCGAGAAGAACCCCATACTCTTCAGACGAGGTGTCGATTACCTCCACAACAATGCTATTTGATGTGTCGAGATTGGTGATTCTCAAGTATTGAAGGCTGGTGTTCAGTGGCTTCTGACCTTCTGTAGACCCAGCTGTGGTAGACAACTCAAGAAGTGTATGCGACACGTTCTGGGTTACATTCATGATTCTGTGGTACACCTCTGTGATAGATGTGACGTTCTGAACCACCTCTGATCCGCGTGACTTACCGTTCAACGTGATGTCTTCCGATACAGTTACTGTTAGCGTAGCCATTACTTCTTATTCTTTGATTTATACTTATTAAGCCATGAAGAATCTGAATGACGTACGGCGACACTCTTTTTAGGTCTTAATGTGTTTGAATGGTGTACAGCGACGCTCTTTTTTTCTGGGGCTGAGAAGTCAGTAATGCTGTGCTTAGACTTCTTTACCTTAAGGTTTCGCATTATATGTGGCATCTTACCTCCATACTTCATGTTGATACCTCTCTGTACAGGAGGTGAGAACTCACCGTAAGGGGTTCCCTGGAAAGAAGTTGTCTTCCCTGAAGGTAGTGTCTGCTGCTGAGGACCCATTCTCTCCATCTGCTTGAGCAAGTGGCCCACAGGAGCGACATTTTGAGGTCTGTTTTGTGGGCTACGCTGCTCATCTCTCATGCTCATCTCTTGGTCGTATGCGGCAGCGTCGAGCTGGTATTCACCAGTCTCGGGGTCCTGCACAATAGGGAGGTCCAGATCTTCAGGGACAGACATGAACTGCCCCATTCCCTGTTCGTCTCTCATGGTAACTCCCTCTACCTCTCCCCATCCGTAGTTGTCTGAGTACACCTGCACTACCTGTCCGTCAGGGAGGCGCATGTTGAGGTACTCACGACCCTGAGGGTCTTTCATTACTTCACCAGCATCGGCGGCTACAGTTGCTCTAACGGGACCGCCTTGGTCTCCAGGACCTTCCTGGCCACCTGCTTCTGGGACTACTCCCCCGTCCTCAAAGCCTTTTTTAGGTGGGGCGAGGACAAGCTTATCACCCATCTGCATGACCTGAAAGTCATCGTCTGGCAGAGCTGGGCCGCCCATACCCATGACGCGGTCTTGGTAGTTGTCTGGGATGTACACCTTCATGGTGGACCCATCACCGAAGTCGTAGTTAGCGTACTGACCATCTCCGTCTTCCATGACGTCACTAAAATACTGTCCAGCGTACGTTCTGTCTTGGCTGTACTGCTTAGGTGTTCCGCCTTGGCGTTGTGCGGAAGGCATCATGCCCATTATGCCTCTCGGCTTGTTAAAATTCATCATCGGTCAATCATGTTTTTGACTCCTTTTGGAGCATTAAAGTTCATTACGCCTCCATATCTGAACTCACGTTGTCGCATAGTGTTTTTGGTTACTTCTTAAGTCTTCCGCCTCTTTTAAATCTGGCTTTGGTGGTCGGCTTAGGCTTAGGCTTAGGCTTAGGCATAAACTTCTGCAAGTAGTCGTACTTTGCTTGGGCGTTGGCGATGGCGTCTTCCCGTTCTTTCGTGGTGGCAAACCGACTAGACTTGGCTGCATTAATCGATGCACCAAGATCCCTAGCTAGTATCTGCTTGTTTTGGTAAGAAAGGTCTTTGTACGCAACGCCTCCATCTGTTACGTACCCTTCACTGGGGCGTCCATTTTTTACGGACCCTCCACCAGTAAACTTGCGGGAAACTCTCTTCTTTCTAGCACCAGTAGCTGCCTCTTCAACACCTTCCCTGGCCATTTTCTTTCCAACACCCTCTCCTGCCATCGTTGCACCACCCATTGCTCCAGCGATAGCTGCCTTAGCAATCTTCTTGGAATTAACACCGCTCTTCTTTTTCTTGAAGCTCGATACGGTCTTCTTGTTCTTCGGTCCTGGGGCCTTACCACCGTACTTGAAGTTGTCGCTGCGCTGACCTGGCTTATCAGGCTCACCGAAGTCACCCTTCTTAGGCTTCATGGTGACTTTCATCTCCACGTTATCCCAAGTCACGTCATGGGTCTTGTCGATACCCTGCTTCTTCAGGTAGGCGTTGATCTCTTTGTCAGAGGCCCCGCCTTCTAGCATGGACTTGATCTTCTTCTTTGGATCTGTTGGATTCATTTTTCCTCCTTTTTCATAAGAACTCATAGCTGTCATAGCTGCTCTGTGGTGTTTGTTTCTTGCTGCTCTTTTTTCGTAGCGATCTCTAAAGCCCTCTGCGACATCAAGGCCCTTGTTTGCAAGACCCTTGGCCTTGTCGAGAAGCTCTTGTCTTCTCTCCTTACGCTCTTCTTTTGTTTTGCGTGTCTTACTCGGTCTCTCTTTTGCCGCTTCTTCAGACTTTTCCTGTACCTCTTGGGCTGTCTTCTTCTTTGGTGCTGGACCCATATCGAGCGATCCGATCAGTTGATCTTCAGCAAACACAGACCCCATGCCGCCGCCACCCTTTGGTGACAACCCAAAACCAAGGCCTTTCTTCTCTGCTACAGAGTTGTCAGCTGTTTTTGGTTTAGCCTTGTCTGCAGTCTTCTTTCTTGGGGTGGTAGAGCCAGATCCTCTGCCCTGCTCGGCTCTTGCGTCAAGAGTAGGGTCTACAGGACCGCCTCCTCTCTTGTACACTCTCTTCTTTCTCTTCTTAACCTTCATCTTGGCCCCGTTCTTAGCAAATACCTTAGGCATAGCCTTTGACGCTGCTGACTGAGCGATCTTTGAACCCAAGGTGCTCGGGACAGCCCCATCTGTCAACCCTGAAATTGCTTGCCCAGCCTTGCTGATAGCCACATCTTTGAGCTTGCTCACTGCAGCTTTCTTGAGCATTGGTACGGCTGCTTTGGCAGCCAGGGCGAGTAGGGGTAGAGGCATGTTTTACTGTTTGAAGGCAAATATAAGCACTTTCATTTTAGCGCTTAGGGGCCATAAGCCTAATTGCACCTCCACCAGCATACAAACCAGCTGTCTTAGCCGCACCCTTGATAACACCTCTCTTTACAAACCCTACACCTCTCTGATCTAAGATCCCATCAAGCAAGGACTCGGTGTCTACGTTGTATTTCTCTTGAAGGTTCTGGACGACACCCCTGATCTCACCAAGATTACCCATGACATTAGAGATACCGCCTGCAACATCACCTCTATCTTCAGGCGCAAGCCTCTTAACCAACCCCAAAAGGTCATTCATCTCCTGATCACTCATCCCACGAAGACTAGCGAAGTCTAGAGGTAGGTTTTCAAGCCCTTTGAGGGGCTTTCCTGTCAGGTCACGAGCCCTCTGAATGAACTCTTGCTTAGGGTCAGTATCTTTAGGGTCGCCTGGACCCCCTTTAAGTACTCTCATGATGCAAATATAAGCATCTCACCCTTTCTTTTTCTTCCACATGCTCAGAGCAATGGCAATGGACTGCTTATGAGGTTTCCCCTCACCCTTAAGGATCTTGATTTTCCTTGAAACAAACCGATTCTTAGTAGTAGACATAGCTATCCTCGCGTATAAACGTCTTATTTGCCGTTTTTCCTTCCAAAAACAACATCAGACTCAGCATTGCTTTCACGCCTTGCTTCATATAGCGAAGGTATAAACTTTTTTCTTAAAAGTCAACCCTAAAGTCAACGTTTAATCAACAGTGTCTAATGCATTGCTAGTCAATAGGTTAGGTTTTGAAGGGTGAAAACCCGAGAAAAATAGTGGGGTTAAAAATTTTGATCAGTAATACGCAGATTGGGGATTAACTATACTATACGACGTCACGCATGCATTCCCGAAACGCAATACGACACGCGTTTGCACGTGAAAATCGACATTTTGCCTGTAACTTTCAGCTTTTTTAAGTTGCTGAGTCTCATTGCGTTATGGCTGGTAGGGTGAAGCACTGCGTTAGGTTACACATCGCAACCCGCTGAAGCTCTGTGCGGGACAGTCACACCCCTGCTCACACACCTTGCACACACTCACCACACACGGGGACACACATCCCCACGTCGTCCTCGCGTGTATACGTGCACACGCTAATTCTTCGCGCCTGTTTTACCGAAGGTAAAATCACGCATGGAATTAGTCCCTTGAAAATTTGGAAACAAGCTACCCATCGCCATATCTTTGTGGTCGTTGGTTCGAAGGTCGAGCCACGCAAACATCAAATACCTAATCACATGGCAAACGTCCATTACACCCCAACCCACTGCCCAGACACAGGGCGCAAGTTCACCCGAGCCGAGCGCAAGGCTGCCAACAAGGCCAAGTACACGGCATCCGTCAAGAGCAAGCCCTCACCTGCCAAGGCGAGCAAGGGCAAGAGCGCATCCAAGCCTGCGAAGGCAGGGCGTCCAACCCTGACGGCCAAGCAGTTCGATGGCATGGTGAAGCGCAACATGAAGCTCACCAAAGCCCAATTGGTTGACATCATCATGAGCGGATATGAGGTCGAGTCCAAGCCTGCGTCCAAGCCTGCGTCCAAGCGTAAGCCCAAGCGTATGAGCAAGAACACCAAGTTGGAGGTTCAAGCCCAACGTGTGAGCCGAGGCATAGCACAGACGTACATCAAGCCCGAAGAGACGAAGGTCAAGAACGGGAAGAAGATGACCTACGACGAGTACGTTGGCGTCCCTGCTGAAGTGCAAGCCTACCCCGAGTACGCAGAGTTGCGAGCCATCGGGTACAGCGTGGAAGACGCAGTGCGCTACGTCTCTGCACTCATGGACGGAGCACCCCAAATCGCCTGAGCCATGTTAAGAACAACCATGCACTTCATAGACACGCTCGTGGCCGTAGCAGGCTCCGTGTCTACATACAAGGCGGTCAAGCACGACCCCGAGGCAGAGGCGTACATGATGGACGCTCACCTTGACGAGGAACTCGAAATGTACTTGTCATGAAGAACTATTGTCCTTGGGAGCAAGCATACCAGCTATGCGATGGCGCCTACACGAGAGAGCAAATCGACGAGATGCCACTATGTGAAATCATGGAGATAATCCTAGGCACATGATGACGCTCGTCCTGCTCAAAGCGCTTGCAAGCGTACCCACAGGGTGCGAGGTACGGAACATCTCGTTCTCGTATCAGACGTGCTACTATGTGGCGTTCGAGCGTGACGGACGCTTGGAGGCGGTTGATGGGTGCGTTGTCCTCGAAGAGGATGACGAGGAACCCTGAAATGTTAAAAGTGTTAATTTTCTTGGAATCTAGAACCTGACCTCGTATCTTTGGGGTCGAATCAAACATCAAACACATGACCTATACACAGACCTGCGAGTTCATCGCACAGCGAATCATGGAAGGACGCGACTACGCCTTCATCAACGACAGCTTCATCAATCTCCCTACACCACAGCGGTCAGGGACATACACACAACAGCACACATACGCCCTGCTCAAGGCTCGTGAGATTGTGGATAACCTACGGGGTGTTCAGGCACACTGATGAGTCCTGATTGGACGAAACGCCGTGAGGCGTATGTGTCAAAGCAAACGTGGCTTTGAGGGGCGTAGCCCGCAAGGTGTGATGGTGTAACAGGATAGCACGCCACTATGTGGAGGTGCGGGTTCGAATCCCGCCACATCTAAAATTTGTCAAACATCAAAAACATTAACCATGATAAACATTTGGGAGTACTACACATACTTCGGACGTGACCGCGACGACTGGGCGGGGCCTCACACCGTGAAGGCATCCACTCGTGATGAAGCCATCCGCAAGGCACAACATGACTGCTTTGGCTCATGCGAAACAGTTTGGAAAAAGACATTCAAAATCGTAAAATCATGACACAAGAACAATGCGAACGTGCAGTCAAGTCACTGCAAAACCACGGCTTCAAGGCCTCTCACGTAATTGGTGCGCCTGACGACCACGGGGTGTGGTTGGATGCCGTATGGACTGACGAACTCGGTGATGCGTGTAGCTTCCGCATCCACGACGAAGAAATCGAATGGTGGCAAACCCAAGACAAACCAGCATGACAGACCACACAAAATGCCACAAGTGCGGAGGCGAGGGCATCTTCCTCGGCTCACAAGAAACAGGGTACAGCGCAGGCGGTTGGGTACAGCAGTGCCACGACTTCCAATGCGAGGACTGCCAAGCTACATGGGACGTGACCATGGAAATCACACCGACAAACCGATACAACCATGACTGACATCGTAAACGTAATCATCAAGCTTGCCCGCATGCAAGGGCAGGCAATCGATCGAGTGGAGGCAGAGATGCTGAACAAAGCGGTCGAGGAAGCACACGACAAGTGGCAATCCGAAAAGCAACAGGATAGTGACTGAAATGTTAAAAGTGTTAAAAAACTTGCAAACTTGGAATTGCTGACGTAATTTAGCAGTCGAATCAAACATCAATTTAATCTCATGAAACAATATGCAGTAATACACGGAGTCGCAGGACTTCACGAGGGCTACTCCGAGACCACTTGCGAGTTCTTCCCCAAGCGTTCATTCGCAGAGAAGCACATGAAGCAACTCATCGCAACCTTCCGAGAGGATGAGACGTGCGTTCACATCAACGACATTCAGGGCGACTTCCTTGACGCAAGCGTAATTGGAGGTGCTGACCTGTCCATGACGAGATGGTGGGAAGATTACCATGCCTCCGTGCCCGCAGAGTTTGACCACGACGACTACATGGAATCTCGGTCTGACGACGTTTGGGTAGAGGTACTCCGAATCATCGAGCTTGATATGTCCAACCGCGACGCAAACACCGAGTCGTGTTGGCTCACGTGGGACCAACTCGAATGCAGACCTGCATGGGACTACACACCATTGTGCATGTCCTTAGTGGCTCGTGTAACATCTGACGTCATGGACACTACAAGTGACGACCACCCTACCCAAGCTCTTCACAACCTTGCACAGCTCGGTGATTTTGTCTCGGCTGTGTACTACCGCAATCATGCCATCATCGACGTTGACGACTATGTGATGCACGCTTTCCGAATCCCCAAACCCAAAAACTCTGACAGCTATGACGCACAATGAAATGGTACGACGTGTGGTAGAAGCACGCATGAATCGAATGAACATACAGCAATGCCTCAAAGCACTTCGCAACTACATGATTACGGACTACGGAGGATGCGACATGGAAGAACTCCATGAATTTTACCAAAAATACGCAGGATAATGACGAAGAAAGAACGACTACGACAGCAGACTGAACTGCAATACGAGATGCAGAAGGCAGGTCTCAACCTTGTGGACTGCGGGAACTGCGGAAGCACCCTCATCCACGAGACAATGACGAGAGTCGGTGATATGTATGACATCACCTGCCCCTACTGCGAATACACATCAGAACCATGCGACTTCCCTGACCACTTCCACGAGGGGTTCGAGGAGTCAGCAGAATTTCAAGACAATGAATAACACAATCAACTTCACCGACGAGCAGAAGCAAGAGCTTGTCGAGCGTATCAGCGATGTGCTCAACGAGACAGGTGCATACTCCGCCCTGTACAAGCTACTCGTTGTCCGCGAAGAGGTGCTACTGCACACCGACATGGAGAACCTTGCCGAAGAAATCGAAGAATTTATTTTCAACTTCACAAAAATCGAAGAGTAATGACGAAGAAAGAAATCATCGAAGACCTCTGCCACAAGGTGGCGGACATCAAGTACGACCTGCAAGTGGTACTCGACAAACTTTATCAACTAGAAAACGAAGACGATGAGTAAATCAGCAGAAACAAGCACGATGCAAACCGTCATTTACAACGCAGCCATTGGCACACAGTTCATGGACATCATGGAGGACTACATGAAGCGTCAAGATGACGACCCAAACTTTGATGGGCATCATGAGCTATACGATTTGTACCACGACCTTTCAACCCTTTATTTCAACAACAATGAAAATGACTGACATCACAGACCGCATCATCAGCTACGAGATGGGCGACATGAACGACGCGGAAACGCTCGAACTCTTCTCCGAACTCATCTCAAACAAGATGGCTTGGGGACTGCAGGGACACTACGGACGAACAGCCAACGCTCTCATCGAGGACGGGTGGATCGACTCGGACGGGACTATCACAGACAAAGCACACGACAACGACATTCTTTAATTCAAAATCCAAACATCATGCAATCAGTACAAGAATCCAAGCAAGAGCTTGAAGCGGCTATCCGCTACGCAGAGAACGCTATCTCCTCTGCCCAAGGCACCATCGAGTCGATGGAGTTTCGCCAAGAGATGGCACAGAAGAACTACCAAGAGCAGACAGGGCGTGAAGAAGCGCTGACCAAGCAGGTGCAAGAGCTCGAATCCAAGGTGCAGGGTCAGTACGACGACATCGTCATGCTCGAACGTGAGGTTGCCAACCTCAAAGAGTGCCTCAAGATAGAGACGGCAGCACTTGAGCGCATTCGAGAGGACATCCCTACCATGCCCGTCATCCCCAAGGCTGTTGCCATCGCCATCTTCCGTGAGGGTGTGGCACATGGTGTAGCCAACGCTTGCGATGAGATTGACAACGACGCTGGAATCAGCATCGAAGAGAGCGAATACGTTGGAGGGTTCGAGGTATCGTTCAGCCGACACATCGACCTCTCTGACCACCTCGACCTTGACTGGATGCGCGACAAGGTGGGTGACTACGATGAAGCATCTGTCATTGAAGCCCTCAAGAACCTGTGTGCAGACAAGGAGTTCGAGTGCCGTATCCACGGGGTTGACGACCAAGAGCAAAAGGTTAATTGATGTTTGGCCTTGAGGGGCTTGTGTGACTGAAACGTCAGTCCGCCCCTCTTCACTTTCAAGGGAGCGCAGTCGGTGCGTACGTCTGAGTTGTAGGCAGACGGCAGTTGTGTTCGAATCCCAACCTCCCTTCAATTCAATTCACACATGAACATTTTCTATTTACACGAAGACCCGCACGTTGCGGCCACCTACATGTACAACAAGCATGTAGTGAAGATGATTCTCGAATCAGCGCAGATGTTATGTACGGCGCACCACCACTATGGCAACCACGACGTGCCATACAAGAAGGCGCACTACAACCATCCTAGCACAATTTGGGCAAGGTCTTCACGAAACCAATACTATTGGCTATACCTTCATATGATGGCCTTGGGTGACGAATACACGCGTCGCTACGGCAAGGTGCATAGCTCGATCGAAAAATGTGGTGAGGTGCTACGCTACGCTCCTGAAGATATGCCCAACCTTCCCTTCGAGCAACCGCCACAATGCATGCCTGACGAGTACAAAGACCCGTGTAGCGTGACCGCGTACTGGAACTACTACATCGGGGATAAACACAACGTAGCTAACGCAGATGAGCAAATTAAAACAGCCCACTTCACATGAGTAGAGACCTTACTGAATTTCAAAAATTTCTAGAAACAATTTCAAACGACAAAAACACACACACACCACGAGCTCGACGTCGCAAGATGGAACGAGCAATCAAAAAGTACAACGTAAACAATGGCAAAGTATCAACTGACAGAGAGAGCGAAACATGACCTAGCCGAGCTAGAAGCAGAGGTCAACAACATCATTGCTCAATGCACCGAAACCGAGGGTTTTGACTTGCGTACAACCGAGTCGAAGCGGTTGTATAGCACAGCAGTTCAGCTCATGTGCATGTTTGTGCGTGATTTCATGCATAGGTTCGAGCGACACCAACGGACTAGAGCCTTGGCTGAATGGTTCGGAAAGGACAGGACGACAATGCTCCACCACTTCAAGGGCGGAAACATCCGTCTTGAATCTGAAGAAGGCTTCAGGCACATGTACTCCATGCTCAGCTCGTTGGGAATCCAATGCACCACGGAGGGATGGATTAGATCGCACGAGTTGCGAATCAGGTTTATCGACAGGCAGATTTCTATCCTAAAGGATAGGAGAAAGAAATTAGAAAAAAAACGCGAAAAAGGTTGCAAAATCACCCTTGACGACCTATCTTTGTAAACTCAATTCAATTCAATTCATGTCTAATTATCAGTTCAAGACCACGAACATCCGTGGCAAGAAGTACGTCGAAGTGAACGAACGTATCAAGTTCTTTCGGCAAGAAGCCCAGTACAAAAACTGGACCATCTCGACAGAGTTCCCTGTGATGGACTCCGAGATGTGTGTATGCAAATGCGTCGTTGCTGACGCAGAAAAGCGAGTAATCGCTACAGGTCACGCTCACGAGGAGCGTAGCTCATCTAACATCAACAAGACAAGCTATGTCGAAAACTGCGAAACATCCGCTGTCGGAAGAGCGCTGGCGATGCTCGGAATCGGAATCGACACGTCTATTGCGTCAGCTAATGAAGTCGAAGAGGCTATCGCAAAGCAGCAAGCCATCGTTGACAATCCTCAAGTTCAGAAGCTTGCCAAAGCGCTCGACGCACCGCTAGAGAACATCATGGATAAGGCCGTGGGTTACATCAAGTCCGCTACGGACAAGAAGAAAGCCTTCGACGCCATCATCAACAAGCACGGTGACCAACTCACCGAGAAGCAAGTATCAGGACTCAAAAAATTCGTACGATGAAAAACCTAACTAATTTCCAACAAGCTATCCTAGCGTCAGCATTTGTGTCGCTATGGATTTCACTCACCATGTGGTTCACTGGCAACGAGATGGTTGCCCTGTATGTAGGCATGTGGACCCCGACAATCTTGTCCCTATCTCCGTTCTTCAAGGGCAAGGAGATGTCCAAGCGAAAGTATCGGATGAAGGCGCGAAATTCAGGCAAGAAGCCTGTAGGACGTCCTGTGGGCTGGCGCAAGCATGACAACGTAGCAAACCGCATCATCACGATGCGTCGCCGTGGGCACACGATCCGTGAAATCTCGGAGACGATGAACGTCCCCAAGTCAACCATCCACAACTACATCAAGCGTGGACACTAACATGCGGGAGCAACTAACGGAGAAGGTGGGCAAGCCTCACCTCTCCTACTCCTCCCTCAAGTACGCTCTTGGAGACATGAAGCTCTGGGAGATGTACATGCGGGGCCAGCTCAAGAAAGAGTCTGAAGCCTTGACTTTTGGGAGTTTGTATGACATGCTCTTGTTTGAACCAGAAAAAGCACATGACACTTACTATGTATTGGACGATAGCGACATTGTTGCTAGTATTGGGGGCAAGTATCCTCGCAGTACGAAACGCTATAAAGAGTGGAAGGCCGAAGCGGTCGAAAACAACTCGAACAAAGAGCTGGCGAGCCAAGAAGACTGGAAGAAAGCGCAGGAGATGATTCAACGTCTCAAGGACTGTGGGCTTTACGACAAGAGATTTGCAGGTGGCAAGTATCAGGTGGAGTTCAACGTAGACCTTGACGGGGTTCCTCTCAAGGGATTTCTAGACTGTTTGCAAGGTGATAGTATCATTGATTCTAAGTCGTCTCGATCCATCGACAAGTTCAGGTACGACGTTAATAGCTTCAGCTATGACATCCAAGCCTACGTCTACACCAAAGTGTTCGGCATCAAGGACTTCTATTGGGTAGTGCAAGAGAAAGCATTCCCCTTTTACCCTGCAGACGTCAAGTGTTCTGATGAGACGCTTTTCAGGGGAGAGATGAAGTTTCACGAAGCCTTGGAAAACATCAAAAACTGGCTTCAGAATGGAACGCCTACTGAAAAGCATTACGCAGAGTTTATTGTATAACCACACCATGAAGCTTTTGGCTACGGGATGTTTCATGGTATTAGTTTACGTAGTATCACTAATTCTTATTTCCAAAATCCTTAATTTATTTCTGTCATGAGTGACACTAAGTATGATTCCGTACTCGTTGGGTACACCGAAGAGCCTCGCATGTACGAGGGAGAGCTTTCTTCTTGGAGCGTTCGCTTCAAAGACCACGAGCTCAAAGAGATGATTGAGAAGTACGCAACATCTCGCAATCAAGAAGGCCAAGGTGGCAACATCTACCTCACGCTTTTCATGTCTAAAAACGGCAAACCTTGCTGTCGTGTGTTCGACCCGAACAGCGAAGCGGCCAAGGAGCGTCGCAACGCAAAGGCAGAAAAGTCAGAGGCTGAATCGGATGCCCTCCCGTTCTAAAGCCCCTATCTACCACATGTATGCTCGTGTCGCCTTCAAGAAACGGAAGGTAGTACACGAGCGTACTAAGTGGATTGTCTCGGTCTTCGACAACCCTCATGATATCATGACCTATGACTCCAAAACAATGACGAGGCTCCAAGATGAGCTCTACGGAAGCACAAAGTCAGAGAGACATGTCATCATCAGGGAGGTCTTTGACCTTCAGAAGATTAGCGATTCAAACCTAACTATCGATGAACACAAGTCAGCGAATCAAAGAAAAGTGCAAGAGGCTTGAAGAGCTTCTTCTGCATAAGAACGAAAAGTACGGGAACTCAGCACTTGAACCGCTGAACATTTTCTCGGAGGCAAATGCCGTAGCTGGTATCAAGGTAAGAATTGACGACAAGCTGAAGCGCATACAGAACGCGGGGCTCGTAGACGAAACAGAAGACACACTCCAAGACCTTGCAGGGTACTTCATCCTGCTGATGATTGCAAAAGAAAATGAAAGTAACTCTATTCAAGAACGTATACGACAAGACCACCCCGCACCACGTGACGATGAAGACCGCTTTGCGTCGCATACAGGAGGGGAAATCGAGTTCGGCTATATCTGATGTCCGAAGTGGCAACAAACAGGCGAAACTCGGGCTACCAGTCGTATGCTTCAGCGGGGAGTTCTCTAAGAGGTCGGATGATGCGCTTTTCGAGCATTCGGGATACATTATCCTCGACTTTGATCACGTTGATGTTGACGAGACCAAGAAGCATCTTGGCACGGACGATCATGTTTATTCATGCTGGACGTCGCCGAGCGGAGACGGAATCAAGGCACTCGTCAAGATTACGAACCCTGAAAGGCACAGAGACCATTTCCGAGCGCTTGTAACATACTTCGACAAGCAGTACGGACTGCAGGTCGATGAGTCAGGAATTAACGAGTCTCGCGCATGTTTTGAGTCTTACGACCCAGACATCATCATCAAGGACGAGAGCAAGCCGTTTGGTGCGTTCATGTCTGAGATGGCTCAGCAACAGGTTCTAGTCACAGACAAGGGTCAGTACACAGACTACATGAAGCTCAACCTAGCGGCTCGTATGATTCGCTTGGCTGAGGACGGAGAGAAACACAGCGCGTTGATCCGTGCGGCTAAGCTATGTGGTGGGTACATCGCAGCTGGACGCATGGAGGACGAAGAGGTGGTTCGAGTCCTGTACCGCGAGATTGCCAAACGCGACATCGACTCAGAGGCGCAGGCCATGAAGACGATCCGCGACGGCATCGAGATGGGGCGTGTAGTTCCGATCCGTGACCTCATCAACGAGGAGAAGAAGGTTCAGCGGGAGATGCTCATCAATGACGGGGACATGTCATTCGTGTCCTCTGACGACGAGGACTTCCGATGGATTGATGACTACGCTCAAGGCAAGATTCAGCTTGGGTTGGAGACAGGTGACCCTCAGCTTGACGAGTACTTCAGGTACAAGAAGGAGTTCCTTATCATCAACGGACACAGCAACGTTGGTAAGACAACGACAGCTCTGTACTTGATTGTCAACTCAGCCATTCGTCATGGATGGAAATGGGTTATCTACTCAAGCGAGAACACCACTGCGTCGGTGAAGATGAATCTGATGCAGTTTGCGACTGATAAGAAGATCTCCAACATGAACTACATGGAGCGCAAGAATGCGTACAAGTGGGTTCAGGAGCACTTCACAATCATCAGCAACAATCAGGTGTATAGCTACTCAGATTTGCTCGTGTTCATGGAGAAGGTCATGCGTCAACAGCAAGTGGATGCGGTCTTCATTGACCCGTACAACAGCTTGCGGCTTGACCTGAAGAACTCAGGTGTTAACTCTCATGAGTACCACTACGAGGCAGCTTCAGAGTTCCTGACGTTCAGCAAGACAAACGACATTGCCGTGTGGCTGAATATGCACGCTGTAACCGAGGCACAACGGCGCAAGGGTGATGACGGGTTGCCTATCGCTCCGTACGCTGAGGACACAGAAGGTGGCGGTAAGTTCGTCAACAGAGCTGACTGCTTCCTGACGCTACACCGTAAGGTTCAAGCAGAAGATCCAAGCATCCGTGCCATGAGTGAGATACACGTCCGCAAGGTTCGTGAGGTGGAGACAGGTGGGCGTCCATCGCCCCTTGATTCACCGTACAGGATGATCATGAACAGTAGTCACACTGGCTTTACAAATGTGGTGGGCGTGAACAAAATGTTCCAACCTATTGATTTACAGCCAAGAGACCAGCGTTTATTCACTGATAAAATTAACATTGACTTTCTCAAAAATTCTGTGTAACTTCACTGAGTGAGAAAGAAACAACGAAGAAGCAGGGGACGTAAGTCCGCCAAGAGATCGCTAGGGAAGTTCAAGAGCTCTATTGAAAAGTATTGCTCAGATCAGTTACGAGAACGAGGGGTAAGCTTTACCTACGAGGAAGATACGTTCTACCTCATGGACTCGTTCCGATTCCCTAACAAGTACTTCAAGATGACGGCCAAGAGGAAAGACATGAGCAATAGAACGAACTCTGTACAACAACCGATTAGGTATACACCAGACTTCGTTGGTAAGGACCAGAAGTGGATTATCGAAACCAAAGGGTACTTGCCGTCGCACCATGACTTTCCAATGCGGTGGAAGTTGTTTTTGAAGCACATTGTTGACAACGATCTCGGGTATGATGTGTACCTTGCAAGGAATAAACATCAAGTCGATCAAGCGATCGATGAGATAATTAAATCTAGAGACAATGACGAAAGACCAACTAGGCCAGGTGTACTCGATGGCGAGCCTGAGGATGCATGACGCGATTACGCAATCGTATGAGCGGATGCACGATCCAGACGGAGACCCTACAGAGTCATTGGACCGACTCGAATCAATTATTACTAACCTAAGAGCTACAGTGGAGAGTGAGATTGAGTTTGTGGTGACAGCCCTTGAAGAGCGGCTGGATGTCACAGAGCAAGGGTAGGAGAGCGTATAGCAATGCAACTGGACGCGTAGCTGAGATCAGGTTTATACGTGCAGCTCGAAAGAAAGGGTTGCTCGTAACCAAGTCTTCACACACTGAGGACAGGCACGAACACATCGACTACTGGCTGGCTCTGTCAAGAGATAAGACCAAGTGGGGCGTTGATGTGAAAGGAAACAATCTACCAGATGAGATCTGGTGTGAGTTCAAGAATGTATCAGGAAATCCAGGTTGGATGTATGGTGGTGCCACCATCATAGCATTTGACATGCCCGAAGAGGGAGGGTTTTCTATCGTAGATAGGCAAGAGCTCGCATTCTTTTGCGAGAAGAACGTCAGCCCTGAAAAGGTGACAGACAAGAAGGAAGCATACCTAAAAAGGTACACTCGTAAAGATCGAAAGGATGAGATAACAATCCTTAAACTACACGATCTCAAGACGTTAGTTTCCTATCGCGTTTGGATATACGATCAGGAGTATTGACGTATCTTAGCCGTCCCTTTTTTAATTTCTAAACCCAAAAAATGAGTTACAACCCAGAGTTAATCCCCTGGGGCGAGGTCGGCTACGCTACATATAAGCGGACCTATGCACGCCCTATCAAAGACCGAACAGAGGAGTGGGAAGAGACAGTTGACCGCGTTGTCGAGGCGTGCAATAAGCAGTTGAAGTGTGAGTTCAACGAGAAAGACCAAGAAGACATCAAGCGGATGATGATGCAGCTCAAGGGAACCGTCGCTGGGCGGTTCCTTTGGCAGCTCGGCACAAAGACGGTTGATCGCCTTGGCCTTCCGTCACTGCAAAACTGTGCTTTCGTTGTGGTGGATGAGCCTGTACGGCCATTCACTTGGGCGTTCGAGATGCTGATGCTTGGTAGCGGAGTTGGATTCAATATCCAGCGAGAGCATGTCTACCAGCTCCCGAAGATCCGCAAGAAGGTAAACGTAAAGCACGTAGAGGATGCAGGAGCTGATTTCATCGTGCCTGACTCACGTGAAGGTTGGACTGAGCTTCTTAAGCGCGTCCTAGAAGCCTCATTTGTAACTGGCAAGGGATTCACGTACGACACGTCGCTTGTGCGCCCTGCAGGAACGCCAATCAAAGGCTTCGGAGGTACAGCTTCAGGTCCTAAAGATTTGATCTGGGGCATGAACGAGATCAACCGCATCCTGAACGAACGAAGCGGAAAGCGCCTGCGCCCGATCGACTGCTTGGATCTAATGAATATCATCGGCAAGATCGTCGTAGCTGGAAACGTACGTCGATCTGCACAAATTGCAATCGGAGACCATGACGATATCGAATACTTGCGAGCTAAGCGCTGGGACCTTGGAGGTATCCCGAACTGGAGGGCTATGTCCAACAACTCCGTGGCTTGTGACGACATCTCACTCCTTCCTGAAGAGTTTTGGGAGGGCTACAAGGGGAATGGCGAGCCGTATGGGCTTATCAACCTTGAGGCATCACGACGCATGGGAAGGACGGGTGACCTTATGTACCCTGACCCAGACGTCATGGGGTACAACCCGTGTGCAGAGCAGAGTCTTGCTCCATTTGAAACCTGCTGCTTGGCAGAGATCTATCTCCCGAACATTGAGACTGAAAGAGAGCTCAAGGATGTTGCGACGCTATTGTATCGCATCAATAAACATAGTCTGGCGATCAAGTGCGCGGTTCCCGAAACTGAAGATATCGTTCACAAGAACATGCGAATGGGTATCGGAGTAACGGGTTATCTTCAGGCTACTGAAGAGCAACGCCAATGGCTGACTTCTGTATACACACACCTACGAGCCTATGACCAAGAGTACTCTAGAATTTGCGGATTTCCAACATCTATTAAACTTACAACTGTTAAGCCCAGTGGAACGCTGTCTCTACTTGCTGGCGTTACACCAGGAGCACATCCAGGATATTCACAGTACTACATTCGACGAATTCGGATGGCTGCAGATAGTGAGTTGGTCGGCGTGTGCCGAGACAATGGGTATCACGTAGAGTACGTAAGGAACTTCGACGGCACGGAGGATCACTCCACAGTCGTTGTGAGCTTCCCATGCTCCTTCCCAGAAGGCACTACGTTTGCTCACGACATGAGCGCTGTGGATCAGCTGGAGGTGATCAAGCGCCTTCAGGCCGAATGGTCAGACAACTCCGTCTCCGTAACTATCTACTACAGAAAGGAAGAGCTTGACGATATTAAAGCTTGGCTTGATGTAAACTACGCTAACGTAAAGAGTGTCAGCTTCTTGCTTCACAATGAGCACGGTTTCGATCAGGCTCCTATGGAGGAGATCACTCATGAGGAGTGGCTAAAGATGACAAAGGCTGTGACTCCTATCACCAGCTTGAACCAGCTCAACATGGAGGACATCGATATCGCTGACTGCGAAGGCGGAGCATGCCCTGTACGATGAAAAGGATTGATCAATGCTGGATCTCCCAGCTATATCATATTGGTAGTGTGAAATAAAAGAGGGCCCTTCGGGGCCCTTTTTCGTTTAGCAGTTCCATTTTCTTAGAGCAAGCGCCTTACGTGTTGGCTTGCCGTTTGGCTTCTTCATGGGTCCAGGCATCCCGCTCATACGAGCGCAGAACGACTTACGCCTCTTTGCTGCCTTGCTCCCTGCCTTAAGCTTAGATGGCTCTGTAGTGACTGCAGTCTTAAGCTTGCTACCTGGGTTAGCACGTCTGTAAGCGGCTACACCCTTTGCAGTGAGGCCTCCCTCTCTGCTCTTGTGAACACCCATCTTCATCTTGGGCATTTTCTGGGTCCTCCCCCCAGACTTCATAACCTTCATGCCCTCCATGGCTTTCTTTTTTGCCTTGTACCTAGACACCCTTCCCTTCTCCTTCTTCTCCTTTGCGGCTGCAGCTTTCTCACCTTTGCTCAGCTCACTCCAGGTCGCTGGGGTGTCTTCTGAGATCCTCTTAGTCGGTCTGAATGTCCTATCCGATCCGCTGTATTCTTCCTTGCCTCTTGGTGTCTTCCAGTCCTCCTTGAACCATCTCTTCAAGTTTAGGCCTTCTTTAGTCTTTCTTACTGCCACCTTTACCCCAGTTTGATGCTCCGACTTTTCTACACTTTGCAATAGCCCCTGAAGCATAGGCTGAAGGCCAGACCTTGTAACGTGCCTTCACCTTGTAGTAGCACGCGTCCTTTGTAGATCCGCCCTCTTTGTATGACTTTTTGGCTTGCATAACACAAATATAATGACACTGCGTTAATTGCAGTCCTTCTGCCTGAGCTCGTCAACAAGAACTTCTAGATGTTCAATACGTCTTTCTACGTGGTTGAGCCTAAGATTCTGCTCTGCATCGTCAGGAAGGCTCCCCATCTCACCTCTTGGCCACTTGATTCTAAACTCTGAGTTCAGCTCGATCTCTTGGTTGTGACGCATTGTCTCTATCTCAAGCTGAGATAGCGCAGACATGATGGTGAAATACAGGGTTACAGCTGCCCCAACGCCCAATACGATCTGAATGAGCCACTTGATGTTAATACCTACGTTTGTGCTATCGTCTAACTTCACTCTACCTTGTTCTTAGCTAACAACAACTTGATCTCCTGGATGTCTTTCAGCAACTGCTTGACGTCATCCTTAAATTCTTTATTGTCAGCTTCCAAGGTGTGAACTCTTGAGCTAAGTTTATTGTAATCTGCTTGAAACTTCAACCACCCGCCTACAAGAGTACTAGCCACTACTAGAAATTCGAAGTGAGATAGGTATTCTTGCATCATTTCTTGGCTTTTTCTATGGTTCTTCCTGCGAAGTAGGCTCCGAAGGCGGTTAGCATGAGTATCTCCAGCAAAGATACGTAGGAATTTTTTACGTTAAATGGCAGATTATCAATGGAGTCTGCAATCATGGTTGCCATAAACATGACCATCAGGCAGATAAGAGTCACGGGTCTAATGTATTTTGCGAGCTTGACGTCGCTCCCCATGTCTGCCTTCCAGCGTTCAGAAACGTTGTTCTGAAACTGAACCTCAGCGTCAAGTCTTGCCTTGACTTCTTCTGGGTCCAAGTCAGGATATTGCCTGTCAATCAGGTTCTTTACAACACCTAGTCCACCGCTGTCTGGAAGCAGGTCCCCAACAGTTTCGAGTACGGATGGTGCCTTCTCCCTGAGCCACTGCCCAAGCTTAGTGTCTCTGATCTTCTTACCTTCTTTCATCATCGTAGATCCTTTGCATGATGTCTAACACCATGATTGTGTGTTTCTTAAACATCTTGTCTTCACCAAACTCTTTAATACCGCTGAAGTCTCCAGCAACGTTATTCATAGCTTCTAGCTTGTCTGCATCGCTCATGCTCTTGTACTCTTCAGAGTTCACAAGCTTTTCAAGAGCCTGATATCTCTCTCTATTTGCTACAGCTGCCAGATCGTTGATGTCTTCGATCGAAAATCTCACCTTGCTGTTCATGAACTCCTCATCTTTCAAGAATGAGTACTCCTTTCCAGTAGCTTCAAGGGCAGCAAGCTCTTTCTTGGTCTTGATTTTTGGAGGTGCGATCCTACGAGTTGTGGCAAAGTATGGTGTTCCGCAGGCGCTAGTCAGCTCCTCCGTCTGTTCGAACAGTCTCCACACCTCGTTCGACACTGGGTCGGCTTCTCCTTGTCTTGACTTGTAGACGTCGAAAAGGTAGTACCCGCCAGGGACATCACCTCTAGGACGCTGCCTGATTGGCTCGCCCTTCCAGTTCACTCTGATTGGAGCGTCACCCAAACCAAATGTTCTGTCTAGAAATGTGTACCTGAATCGCTGCATAATCCTTTCCTCCAGAGGCAAGTTTGGATCCACTCTAGTGTCAGGGAGGTACTCTCTGTTTTGCTTGTACAGCGCAGACAGTGTGTTTGGAAGGATGGTAGAAGAGACTGCTTGGAAAGTGGAGCCAGACCAACGCTCAAACTTTCTCTCGAAGTCGTCAGCATCGCCAGCAGAGATGAGCTCTGTAAAGGAGCTAACACCCTGCAAGAAGCTTTGGTCCATCATGTGAGCCATGGTGCTAAAGGCGGTTACTCCAAACGCATCCCTGAGCATTCTGTTCGCGATGAACGGATCTTCACCGAGAGATGGGTCAGCTGCATTTGTTGCCTTCACTCTGGCGCCGATGATCGCTCCGAAGATACCCAGCTTCTGGTAGCTCATGAAGTAATCATCTGGTTGCTTAGCTGCGGTAGCGCCAGCCAAGAACCGCTTGAGAGCTGAGATGTTGATGGAGTTAGGAGGGAACTGATCGTAAGCAATGTTTCTCTCTTCGTCTTCTCCAGCTTCCAGCGCCCCAGAAATAATTCCTTCTCTAATCATAAGCTCTGTGGCATATGCAACGCTCTGACCTACAATCAACTTACCCATGTTTTGAGAAGCTGATCTGGCATCACCTTTCTTCAAATCAGCCATGATCCTTGGGATAGCAATAACTGGTGAGGTGAAAGTGAGTGTCTCATAGAGAATGTTCGCTGGAGTTCTCACGTAAGGCATCTGGCTTCGAATCAAGAACTTAGCAAACTGTTGGCCGTTGACCCCAGGGAGGAATCCAAAAATCTGACCTGCAGCCTTCTCGACGAAGTTTATGAATCCTTCACCAATGTTAGAGGCTACCCCTTGCTCCTGGAACGTCAACTTTCTTCCCTCTTGCTCAGCCCGTTGTCTCACGTCCATTGGAGGGTGCTTAAGAAATCTTCTCAGTTCTTCACCTTTGAGGCCTCTTGACAAAGCCTCTTGATAAACCTCAATTCCTTCAACACCTCTTCTGAATGGAGTATCACCAACGCCGAGGAATCTGAACATTACCTCTGCAGGGATACCAAGAGTGCCATTAATAAACAGCTTAAGTCTCTGGCTAAGGCTAGACTTACCATCAGGTCCAAGAGGAAGCTCAGCGCCCTTACCGAATGCTGAGAGAATAGATCTAAATGGAGCAAAGCCTCTTTGGACCCTCCACTCTGTTACGTCCTTCTCTTGTCCAGTGACAACCGCCTCTAGAGATTCCACGAATCCAGCCCCAAACTTTCTCAACCCATACATGTAGGCATTGACTGAGTAGTTTCTTTTGATCGGTGAGTCGAACCCAAACAGGTTAAGCGCCTTCTCAATAGGGAGGGCGATGATGTCTCTAGGGATCATCAATGCTGCGTTGTACAGGTTTGCAATCACGTTAGTGACCTGAGACATAGGGGTCAAAAGGTTACCCTGAACAAGCATGGACCCAATGTCACCCCAGCCTCTTTCAATCACAGCGTTTGTGAACGTCTCCATGCTTCGCTCTGCTTGCTTCAGTCTCTTTACAGCTGTTTCAAGCTCTGCGTCAACTTCTTCACCTCTGATAGCTCTCTCCATCAAGTCTCTTGCAGCTGCATGACTTTCCATCAACTCAACAGACAGAGCGGTGAGCCTTTCTTTCTGAGCATCTGAGAGCTTGTTTCCGCCCCTCTCAACCTCTTTCTCGATCATCATGATCATTCCAGCAGGCGTGGACGACTTAAGCTCAGCAAAGTGCCTCAAAAGACGTCCAGCGGTTGTACCGATCTTGGATAGCTCTGCGACGATGCCAGGAATGGAGTCTGGGTTACCGTCAGCGACAGCCCTGTTGATGAGCTCAACGCCAGCAAGAACACCCATGTCGTCATTGCGCTGAGATAGCCTGCCTAAAGACTCGTCAGTCAACAACCCCATAAGCTCACCACTATCCATAGACGAAAGCTTATCCTTAGCCTCTTTCAGGTTTTGAGTGGAGATGTAGTTCTCAGGGTTCTGAAGAATCTCAGATCTAACGCTGTCGTAAAGAACAGCCGTTCTGCCAGCTGTCTGTCTGATTCTAGCAGAGGCTCTACCCTGCCTGATAGCCTCCTCAGCATTCTTAGCAACCTCAGACTCATTGAGTGCAACCTGAGAATTGATAGGCATAGAGTCGTACGCAGCCTTAGCCTCAAGGTCTGATTCGTACTTCACGCCAAGAACCGCCTCTGAGTAAGCTCTAAAGCGCTTGAGCGCGGCGTCATACTTAGGACCGCGCTTTACTCTTTTCGCTCTCTGCTCTTCTGTTTCTGTGCGACCAGCAGTAACAACAGGGTCGTCGTAGTCAAAGTACTCGATCTCTCCAGTAAGGTACACGTTGTTCCCAACGATGACGGCATTTTCTGCAGACTTAATCGGTCTCCCCGATACATCGACAAATGTGTTATGCTTGAACGGATTGAAGATTGCCTTCACTCCTTCGTAGCTAATCTCTGACATATCAGTGCTAACCAGCTCACCATCAACGCTGGCCATAGGAAACTTGTTCTCCTGGAAGGTGACAATCTTGTTTCTAGCCTCTTGATTCACATTCATCGTGACGTTAGATACTCGAACGACTGGAGCGTATTGCAAAGCCTCCCCAGTCGCTGTCTTGTCATGAATGGTCTGCACTGGAACTCCAGTGTTTTTCAACACATTCAGGTTCAGTCTAACGCCAACCTTGTCTCCGATCTCAGGGGTCTTCCCTTTGTTCATAACCCTGACAGAGTTTCTGTCAGTCTGAAGTGCTTGATCAACAAGCTCCTGTGTAATCTTACCTTCACCTTTCAGGGCGAGTGCTTCTGTATCAGACCTGTCTCTAAACAGTCTAGAGTCCTCGGCATTTACCTTGAGTCCTGCGTCACCAAAGTCAAGAGCCAGTTGCAATCTGCTCGAAGCTCTTCCTTCCATTTCGACCTCTTGCTGGGCGCTAATCGTTCCGCCTGTGGATGCGATCACCTCTGGTGCAGGGACATTTATGCTTCGTTCGACAAGCCTGTTGACCTCTTCCTGAGCCAAATTTTCCGACACACCCTCTTCTACACTCAAGTTTCTGTACGACCCATCCTCCATGATCTTCTCCATAATTGGATGCCATGGTGTGTACTGGTCTCGTTGAGCTGTCTCGCTATCAAGGTCCATTCTGAACGCAGCGATTTGATCAAAGGCGTACATCATTTGCCCAACCTGAGCAATGGTGTAGGGATTGTCTGGGTTTCTTCTGTTGTGGTCATTTACAAACGCCTCAACAACTTTGTATCTCAGTTTCTTTGCGTCCTTATCAAAGTTTCTACCAGACATGGGGTTAAACATATCCGCCAGCAGATCTCTTGCTGATCTGTTTCCAGCGTTAGCTTCTGCAAGCAAAGCCTTAACTAGCGTTTTGGTGTGTGCTTTTGGCGAGACCTTTCCTTTAAGAATCTTCAGCATCTCCGCCCTGTTTACCGTGACAGTCATTCCTCTTGGAACACCCACCTCGCCAGTAAACACTCCCATGTAGTCCATGAAGTGAGAGTCTTGTGTCAGGAAGTTCTGACCCAATGCCCCCATCATCGTAGCTGCAAAAGATCCAATCTTTGGTGCGCCAATCTTTCTTTTAGACATCTCCTCAGACGCAACAGGAAGGTCGCTCTTAATTTGAGATCTCTGAGTCATGTCTTGAACAAATCCATCAGCATCAAACTTTCCGTCAACAGACAAGTACCTGTTAAAGAGATCGTTGACAGTCTCAAGAGTGGCGCCAATGGTCGTCATGGATGCACCACCAACACCAATGTTTGATTCAGCGAACTTTCTACCCGTTGGCAGGTCAGCAGCCTCTCTTTGCTTGTCAGTTGTCTTTAGATCATCGATCAAGCTCTTCGGGATGAAGTCAAATGGCTTTCCTGGGATGTAGTTTCTCTTGAAGTTAGCTATGCAGGTGTGAAGGATGTTCATAGCCATCCGCATGTTCGGTTCAGCTGGCCTAAACGTAGACGTGGCTGCAACAAGAACATCTAAGATCGGCGAGAACTGCTCAACAGGAACGCCAGGGAACTCTGCTGACAACTGTGACAAATATTTTTGCTTAGCCCCTTCATACCCGCTAAAGAAGGTTTCTGGGTTTTCCATACCCAGCTCTTCCATCAGTTTCAAAGAGTATTGAAAGTCTGCAGTCATAGACTTTACGATTGCCTCCTTAACACCCGAGTTCTCATCCTCAAGCAAAGCAAGCTTTTCTGAGGATGACATGTCTTGAAAACGGATGTTCTTACCCGTGGCTTCCGCTACGGCAGCGTTGATCATTCTAGCACTCTCCATAGCAACAAACTGATATGTCGTGCTCTTTGCCTGCTGCTGCCTTTTGTCAATCTCTTTTTGAGTAAACCCTAGCATCTTCATGGCCTCAACCTTTAATTCATGGAAGCCTTTCAAAGAGAGACCTTGAAGATCAGAGGTGTTGAGATCGACAAGGATGTCCCCAGCCCTAGACATGTCGATGAGTCGGAGAGACGCTCGTTCCGCAGCCTTATCGTCTCCAAAAATGATGGACTCAGCGTCTCTGAGTTGATCCATGGTGAGCGTTCTGATCTTGCCTACAGCGTCAATAGCGTCATCGTACTCGATCTCCAAAGCATCAAGAATAACAGCGAAGTCATTACCAACGTATGGCTGAAAATCCTCTTCGGTGTTCTTTCTTTGCTCTCTCACCTTAGCAGAGAGCTCGTTTTGGTATTTAATCCTGTTTACCCTACGAGCTTCGGCTTCAGCCATTTTTTGACCCTTAGTCTTTGGTGGCTTGAGGTTCCAGTTGATCATCCTGTCAGCGTCAATGAACATACCAGTGTTCTCACCTCTGATGATCTTAACATTAGCCATTCTTTTAGGGAACTGGCCGTTGTTCGTAATGTGATTCCAGTAGTTGATGAAGTCCCACTTCCCTCTGAACGTCTTAGATCGAACCCTTGAGATGTTTGTGTGCTTGTTTGCGTGGCTGTACGTGACCTCAAACTCACCTTCTGCTGGGATGTCTTGAGGCATCATCAGTCTACCTGAGGAACGACCCTCTGCACCAGAGTCAACCATCTCCTTCACAGAAATATGAGAGCCGTCTTTAACCGAATTGGCAAAGGCAGTTACAATCTGTGCAGCAGAGCTGTCAGATGAAATTACAAACTTGTTGTTGGTGGCAGAAAACAGGCTGTTAAACCACAGCTTGACGTTTCCAATCAGTGACTTTTGAATGTCTGGGTTGGCTGCAAGAGCTGAGATCATCTCTGTAATCATCTCGTCCTGTGCAATCAACATAACCTTATCTTCGCCATAGCGCTTCGCGTATCCGTTGGCCCGAAGATTTTTAATGTATTGCTCATACTTGACCTGAGCTCTAGTGACAACAGGGCTGTTCTTGCCTAAGATTTCTGCAAGCTCTCTCGCAAGTCGAGCACGCCCTGTTGGATTCATCTCAGCGAGCATAGGGCTGATTGCAGTGTGGATAACCTCCTCAAGAACCGTCTCTTCAAAAGTCTTTTTCTTCTGCAGGCCAGTGTCAGTCAACATGTTCGTAAGGATGTTGTCTACAGAGATGTGAATGACTCCATCGACGACATACCCGCCTGCATTTTCCTGGAACGCATCCATAGACTCCTTTGAGTGCATACGAAGCTTGAGGCCTGGGTGAAGTGCTCTCAATGCCTTTAGAGCGTTGGTCAAGAACTTTCTTTGCTTCTCGTTGAGACCGCTGAGGTCGTCTTCTGAAATTTCAAATTCACCGTTTTCGTCTGAAGTGTACTCATTGTACTTTCCTTCCAGACCCCTTGTAGAGGTTCCGTCAACCATGACAGTGTTCCCTTCAACAAACTGATCCTTGCTAATAGCCTCGCCCTTTGAGTTTTGAAAGGTTTCGGTCAAGGTCATGTTGAACTTCTTGACGTTCCCGTCTTTGTCTTTAATGGCAGAGAAGAAGTCTGTCTCAGCCTCAGCGTCGTTTACACCTTCTGCAAACAGCTGCATGTCACCATTAGCTTTAACCAACCCCTTCTTGTGAGCTACAGTTTCTTGTTCGAACATAGCAGCGAACTCCTGTGCTTGCTCGACAGTCATACCCTCAACAAGAAAGCTATTCTCACCGTTCTGGTACTTACCTTTGACTTCGTGGAACACCAATCCCTGAGACTCCAGCCACTCTCGGGCCTTTTGGTTTCTCGCTTCGTTCTCTGCATCACTGAGCTCAGCCCTACCCATCGGGTTTTCAGCTGTCAGAACGGCAAATTCATCAGAAGCAAAGATAGAATCAATCTCTTCTTTAGTCAACCCTGAGTTCTCCATGTTCTCGATTGCTGTGGCAATCCAGGAGTCGGTCCTTCTTGCTTTCGATTCTTTGACCCTTGTGGCTACAATATCACCAGCAGCTCTCACGTCACCACTCTGTGTGACTGGAAGCCCAAACATTCCGTCAAGGTGAGCAGCTGCCTGCATAACTCCTGACAAGTTCTCGTCGGTATTGTCTTCTGCAAGTCTCTTTTCTGCTGCCTCTAGGTCCTGCCTAGCCTTCACTGCAGCATCGTACTCTGCTGCGGCCTGGTCTCTTGCTTCTCTAGCCGTTCTTAACGCACCTTCATCAACGCTTTGCCCGTTGGCAATTCTTTCTTCCAGGATTGCTACGGCATTTTCAGCAAGTGTCTTCTCGGTTGTCAACCTGTTCTCTGCCTCTTGGCGAAGCATACCGCGAGCGACGTCAAGCTCATCTTGAGTCATCTCTGTAGACTCACCCTTGTGCTGATTGGTCAACTCGGTGCGCTCCCTTACTAGCTGTTCAAACGCGGCCTTGTGAACGGCTGCTTGCTCAGGGTTTACTGAGCGCTGGAACTGTCTGTACGAGTTCTCGATTTTGACATCAAGCTCGCTGATCTTGTTAAGAACATCTGGGTGTCTTACAGCTAGCATATCGTAGAAAGGTCTGTTAGCTTCAGCCTTCTCTTTGATGGTCTTCTGTGTGTTCTGGATCTGAACCTCAATAGCTCTTCTTTCTTTTGAACCAGGCTCAAGGTCCCTTGCTTGCTTCTCAAGATTGGCCAAGATATCTCTGGCTTCAAACTCTGCTTGGATATTGACCATGTCTCCACGAGCAAACATAGCTGCGCGTGCCTGACCGAACTTAGTACCGCTGTACTCGAACACACCACCAGCCAGAGCACCGACAATAAATGAGTCAACCACTCCGTTAACAAACTCATCTGTATTGAGTCGTTTGCCAGTGATCATAGCGTTACCGATCATAGTTGTGGCTGTGGTAGCTACCTCCTCCAACCCCTCTGTAAGCCCAGAGAGACCGTAGTGCTTAAGCATGCCAGTAGCCATCTCCTTGGTCATGATTCTTCCCTGAGCCCTGGTAAGAGCGGTTGCGCCGCGAAGGCCTTTTTCTGCAGCTGAGGCTGCTCTACCGAAGATAGCGCTACCAACCAAGGCAAACGCAGTCTCAGATCCGCCAACAAGCATTGAAGATCCAAGCCTTTGTAGATCGTTTTCAAAAATCGGGGCCTTTCCGTGGGCAACAAGGATCTCATCATCAGTCTTTGTGCTAGAGAATTGATTTATCCCTGATGAAACACCTAGAAGGCCAGCGCCAACCATAGGCAGTCCTACTGCTGAAGACGCTACAACCAAGCCAACGGTAGGCAAGGTCTCGGCCAAGCCAACAGCAGACTGTCTAAATCCGTTGTAGATGTCTCCGTTAGCGAAAGACTGACCGATTCCCATTGGAATCACGGTCATCTCGGATCTCATCTTCTCCGCTTCGAAAGCGTTTTCCCTTCTGACCTGTGCTGCAGTATTCCCTCCTGTAAACTCATCTTTGACCGATGCGTACAGATACTCTGCTGGGTTGACAACCAAGTCAATAGTCCCTTGATAGAGTCCGCGTGCCATGTCACTAACAAGCCACTTCTCGTTGTATCTGCCGTTGCCATCAAGATCAAGGGCAAGGCCATGCTGGAAGAACATGTAGTCATCAAGCTTGTCGATGATATCTTGATCCTTGTCGTCTCCAACGGTGATGCCTTCATCACCGAGAACCCCCAAGAACTCCTGCTTATACTTACCGAGCTGCTCTCTCTGGAATTTCTGATTTACTCGTCTCAGACCAACAGCTCTAAGAACTTCTTCGTAGTCTTCGTAAGACATTCGAAGGCCTTCGATTTTGGTTGTAACCTTTCCGTTACCATCCAACGATGAGCTTTCAATAGGATCGAACCTGCCTTCGTAACTGCCCATTTGCAGTTCTTTCATGCCGCCTCCAGTCCACACCCCTCTTGACTTGAAATCACCTATAACATCAGAAATGCCGAGCTCCCTAGCATCCTTCATCAATGACATGGCCATATCTGCTGGAACGGTAATCATTCTGTTAGGGTCATCACTGATATCCCTACCGAATTGATCAACACCCATATCCATGATGGCATCAAGACGCTCACCTGACCACTCTTTCCACTGGTCAGAGGCCATCCACATCTTGACAGCTTCACTGTGTTCGTTCTGAACACGCTCTCTAAAATCGTTCGCTACGACTCTAACGTTGACTCCAGTCTCTTCGTAGAGATCTAGAGACGTGACGAGGCTCTCTCTAAACGCCTCCTCCTCTTTCATGCGCTCTCGATCCTTCACGGTGGCTTCTAGCAGTTCACGCTCCATCTCAGCCCCCTCGTTGTATTCTTCACGAAGAACGCCGTTGACGTATGTTTTGCCCCCGTATCTCTCTACCTTGTCTTCGATCTGTAGGTCTTGCGGTTTGTGCTCTCTGGCCCGCCCCTGAAGCTCTGTTTCGTAGTTGTTTAGAGCTTCGAAGTCAAAGTCACCCGTTGATGGGTTGTACGCCTCCCTGTAGATATCCAACATATACTGCGGAGTCTCCTCTGGAAACAAGGAGGCCAACTGCTCGTCTGTTAAATCTGAAAGAGACTCTAAGACCTGACCAGAAGGGTCTTCTGGCTGTTCTTTTTTTTTTAGACCTGTAGCGTACTGGAAGTCCTCTTGAGAGAACTCCTGCTCTCCGAGAGCACCAAAGATCTTTTCGTTGTAGTCTGCATCGGTGCTAATGCGCTCGGCAAAAAGTTCTTTATCCCATCCGCGATCTTCACCACCAAGAGAGGCGTAAAGGCTATCAATAAACGACTCCTCCTCTACTACTGGGGCGTTCTCTGGGTTGGGGTTTTGATTCTCTTCCATTTAGTTTCTTGGGTTGTATGGGTCGTACAGTTCTCTATTAGCAACCTCTTTGTTGTTGTACATCTCTCTGAGCTGCTCAACAACCTTGTCTACATACATGGTGATTGCTGTAGCTCCTTCGATAGGTGTTGACCCTTCGAACTCGTCTACAGCTGTCTTCACGGCATTTCTCATTGGGTCCGCTGGAGACATGCTCTCCACGTCGCTCATGGTTTTTACAAGCTGCTCTCTAATGGTGTTCAAGGTACTCTCTAAATCGACTCCGCCGCCAGAAAGAGGATTAACCTTTGCAAAAAGTGGCTGGATAAATCCCATAGCCACATCTGATGGATCCATGCCTCCCCTCTCCGTGAGAGAAGGCGAGTAGAGCTCGCGCTTACCTCTAGTAGGCGCATCCAGAATCGGTCCGAAGACAGGCTTCCCGTCTTCCCCAAGCATTCTGTTTCCCTGCAGGTCGAGGTAGTAACCCTCCCATTGCATGGTCTGCTCGTTAAATTGCTGGCCCTCAGTATCAACTCCCCCCATGTTAAAGATTCGGTCTTTCTCCTTCAGACTTTCCACGTCATCGGTGAGCTCAAAGTTGTTGTCGCTGAACCCATCGGTGATTGCCGATTCAAGGGCTGATCTCTGGTTAATTACATCTGACGATCCAGCTTGAGAGTAACTGTCGTAAGTGGCTCCAAACACTTCTAGGTCAGCGAGGAACTGCTCGTAACCTCCATTTCCGCTCTCCTCATCGTAGAATCCTGATTTGAGTTTTTGAGCAAAAACATCTCTATGCTTAGCAAATCTCTCCACGTCGGATTCGGCCCAGTTGTCATACTTCAAGCCGTACAAGCTTGCCATCTGCTGCTGCCGAGTAGCATTTAGGTTTTTGTGTTGCTCTACCTGAGCTCTTACCTCTTCAGGAGATTTGTTGGCTTTGTCGTTTACGCCTAGCTGATCCTCCAGTTGTTGCTCAGCGGTTTGTTCAGAGGCCTGTTGAGCGCCCTCTACAGCGATCATTCTTCCGCCTCCCCCTGGGTTTTTTGCAAACGGAGCCATTCGACCACGTTTCGCAACGGACCTAGGTGTGGTTCTTTCCAGGATGCTCATTAGTCAAACTGAGGTTGATTGAACACACTACGAACGGCGCTGTACAGCCCCATTAGATCTCGCTGAGAAGGTCTCTTCTTTTTGGAGATAGCGTCCTGAGCTTTATCGATTTTAGATGCCTGTTGAGGGTTGAGGATGTATTCACCACCAGTCATCTCTCCGATCTTAGCCCCTTTCTGTACGATGTCGATAGGGTTTCTTTTGTGACTAAACTCGCCAGGGGTCTTCTTTACCTTAGCGCCGTTCCTAGCCTCACCGCCAAACCTGGCGTCAAGCAGGCTAGACCCCATGCTCATAATGGACTCTCTCTGAGCGTCCTTAGCAGCTCTTTCTCTGAGAGCAGCCTCTCTACGCTCTAGCTCTGCAGCCTGCATGTTCTCTTCGGCTGTAGCCTCGTCTTGCTCAGCCCCCACAAGCTTTCTCGCTGCAATCTTCTTATCCATCTCAATGTTTTTAGAGAGAGCAGTGTCTTCAAGACCTGCCAGCTTGCTTTCCGATTCAATCTCTCTATCCAAGTCGGCTTGTTTGGCACTCTCTTCAGCCTGTGCGGCTCTTTGCGTAGTTCCAGTGATCCCAGCTGCCAAGGCTCGCGGGTCCTGTGATAGCGCAGAAAGCTCCATGGCCTGTCTGGCTGCGATACCAGAGGTGTCCGTTCTTTTCTTTCCAGCTTGCGCTAGATCTCGCTGCGCTTGAGATACCCGTGCGTCAAACTTACCTGCTTCTTCTTGAGCGTAAAACTTGCTTTGCTCTTGCTTAGCCTTAGCCTTTAGCGCTTTCTGCCTGAGCTTGTCGGCGCTGGCCGTCGCAGCGTCTTGTCTTGCGTACTGACCAGCTGCTCTTGACCGTAAGATATCACCAATGAATCCCATACTATTTCGTTTGTTCTGCGAATTTACAAAAAATGCCCTTATCAGGTGTCAAGTCCAGAGTATTCGTAGTCAACGTTGATTGCATGGAGTTCAAAATCCCAACCAACAAAAGCCGCTGACTCTAACGTCAGAACACAAACTCGACCTCTAAGGCTATCACCATCAATGCTATCTGGGTATGCAAGGTATAGATAGAAGAAGATAGGGCTGAAGATTGCTGGGGCAGCATCACCGCTAAGCGTGATCGAGTTACCTGATGTATCTCCTTCGTTACCAGAAACCCTTACAGCATTCTCTTGACCCGTGTAGATTTGCGCTTGACCGTTTACAATGCATGTAGGTACAGGGCCGTTATACCCGATGAGTACAGCCTCTTCGTTGAGCGCTGTTGACACTTGAGACATGTTATCCAAAAGCACCAACTTGCCTTCGGTGGTGTACTCGTCTCGTCTACCAAGGAAGACGATATTAGCTGAAGATCCTGAATCAAATCCTCCAGACCGACTCGCCCTAGGGATGTCAGTGTATCTAGCCCCCTCTTTAGTCAAAAACTTACTGCTGTCAATGTATGAGTTCTGAGATTCGTGGATGACTTTTGAGTCTGGAAAGGTTGTAAGAAGCGCGTTCCATTTCGGAAGAGTCGTCTCTAGAGAGAGGTTCTGAAAGATCTTGTTTCTAGAAGGCTCTTGGTTTGACGCCACAGTCAATGTCACTCCCTTCTGCTGACCATAGTAATTGCATTTGTCTACAGTAGATGTGTGACGCCACGCCTGACTCGCTGCAGTGTTCGTGCAGGTGATCATGTGGTTGTCTACGTAGGCGTAACAACTTGGCGTAAACGAGTATCTCGTCTTCCAGTAGTCACCGTCTGCAGCGTATGCAATCGTTTTGCTAGGCATCAGCTTTTGGTTGTTGTGGTTTCTCTACTATCTTGTTTCTCGCTATAAGAGCACAGGCTTTGTGAGTGAGCTCGCGCCATAGGATCGTAGTTGTCAGCCGCAGGATCCATACATCCACACGAGACATCTCCCTCAGGGAAGTCCTCACATAGAGGGTACTGCTTCTTTGTGGTAACAGAGTCGGTCTTTACGTCCCCATCAGGCGTCGGTGTAAACCCAGAAGGTGGGTTGTAACCTTCACATTGTTGAAGGAAGGCCTCGTCAGTCGTTAGTCCGACAAGCTCAAGAGCGACATTTCTGTCATTTGATGTCGCAACGCCGTCGCCGTCAAAGTCAATTGCATTGGGGTTGTCGTAGACACCATCGGTAGCGGTGGAGTACATTTCGAGAACTTTCTGAAGCGTAATCTCATTCCCATCTAGAAGGCTACAAATGTTAGGGAAGTCGCCAAAGCCAGGGTTGCCCGTGCAATCGTATATCTCATCTGAGATGGTAAAGTTGTCTGCAATGCAAGCATCGTTGAACGCACTCATAAGCCCAGGTAGGTCTTCGGAAAAATTGAGCGCACCGTCGCCCGTGGTGTCGAAGTAAGCGATAATCTCAGGGATGGTGCAGTTAGCGAACGCTGTCCACTTTGATCTAAACGCGCCCCAGCGAGGGCCATCTTCGTTAAACCCATCATTTACGTACCCATTGACTGCCGCCGTCAGAGCACCAGAAACGTCCTGTGCATTAACAATTCCATTTCCGTCATCATCCATGGCGCATGGGAACGCAGCTGGACAGCCGCCAGCAGGGTATTCACAGCTACCATCATCGTTAGTAGCTTGAGAGTTGTAGTTCGTTGCGGTTGGATCGGTACACCCAAAGACAATACACGATCCGTCGTCTTGCGTCGCTGTGGGGTCGTAGTTGTCAGCCGCTGGGTTCGTGCAACCGCTGATGATACAGCTTCCGTCATCCTCAGTGGCGGCTGGATTGTAGTTCGTGGCATTAGAGTTGGTGCACCCAGTGATAATCCCAGTGAAATTGCCATCGCAATCGTAGTCAGGATCAGGGAATGTGCAACTTCCGTCGTTCCAAGTAGCGTCAGGGTTGTAGTTGCAGGCTGTCTCGATAGTGCATCCTGCCACACCGCCGCAGTCCCTGTTTTTCTGCATTTTGTAAAGCCTGTCGGTGATGACAGAGAAAACTTCAGGACTAGCGTTGTACCAATTAGCGCCGTACGCCGTCTTAAACGGCGCTGGACCCAGCTTTGTCTCGGGGTGTCCAAGCCCATTTCCTTCGGGTTGAACGTTGGTGAAGTCCATAAAGTTTTGGTAGAGAGGATTGGTCCATAGCCCTATCACAGGAGTTGTTGTCTCTCCCTCAACAGGATCGTACTCAAAGCATTCAGGGAGAGAACACCATTGCCTAATAAGCGCAGGGGTGTTTCTGACGTTCCCGTAATTGGTTTCGTTGTACTTCGTCGTTGCAGTCAGCTCTTGAATATATGTGATGTCTCTACTTGCCTCTCCGTTGCTAGTGCTGAAGTTAGTGGCAACGTCTGAAGGGCATTGTATCGTAACGAAGCTCGTGTTGGTTTGAGTCCATCTCAAATCATTAGTGACTGACAACTTCTCTAGCGCGTTAGAGTTGGTTGACGCATACCACTCGTCGTTAGTCTCAGCTCCTGCAGGCCAAACGTTAGTGCCTGGGAGGATACGACCAAATCCGCTGCTTTCAGAGCCCGATTTATCGTCGGCGAAGTTATACGTAAGCGTCAGGTCTTTACACGTAAGTGTTTGGAGCTGAATACCACCTTGAGAGAAGCCTAGCGCATCTTGAGTCTGACTTAGAATAGATTCATCCAAGACAATTTCAGTCTCACCGCTCAGAAACGCACCGTCGATGTTTTCTGATGCAACCATTGGAGCTCCGACGGGTATAGGATCCCCTGCATCAGGTGCAGCACCAAAAATGATTTTTACGTTTTCCGATGGCAAGATACCAGAAGTCTCTATGAACAAAGTCTTTGTGAAGGTTCTATTGTTGTTGTTTGAGTTGTATGGCGGGTCGGTGGAAAAGTATACTGGGTTCTCCAGAACCTGCCCCACTGCAGGGAACCCGATCGTCTCTACAATGTTGTCGTAGTAAATGTAGAAAAACCCATCCCACTGCCCTGTTCCAATTGGCTGAGCGAAAGGAGCAGTATCAGCACTTTGTCCTGACTCGTAAACCTTCACGTATCGTGGTGGTGTATTCGTATCACTGCTGGGGATGCTTACAGATCCTGAGATCCCCACAAAGTCAGTTGTCTTTGAACATCCATCGTCATTTGAAGCCGCAATTGTCAACTGCGCTGCTTCACCAATGGTGTACTCTGCTGATGGAGTCCAACGGAGTATCAGCGTTTCGCTTTCACCAGGAGCAATGGTCTGTCCGATAACGTCTGGCGTTGGCGATGGCGAGGTAAAGAAGAATAGCGAGAAGTCGTTAGAGTACGTAACTCCGTTGAAAGCTACATCCGTAATGGTGGCCACCCCGTCACCAGTATTCGTTACGACAACACTAACGTTGTATTCCACGTTAGGGTTTCCATCCGCATCGACTTGATCTTCAGTCAAGCTATTGGATCCGAAGGAGAACGATGAAGGGTCGAACGAAAGGTTAATTTGATCACAACCCTCAACCACCTCTTCGTATTCGCAAGATCCGTCATCGACAGTTGCGAAAGGGTTGTAGTTCAAAGCGGTAGGGTCTGTACAACCGTAGATTGCCGTTTCTGTCGGACCACCGTCATCGCCCCCTACAACATCATCAGGCACGTCTTTAATCGTGATTAGATACTCCTTTGTGAGTGGGTCGTAACCACCTGGAATCCTGATGTCAGAGTAGCCAGACATGCTTGAGGTCTTAAGCGCATCTTCAAAAGCTCTTCTGAAGAAAGCTGCCATGTTCTTGTCAGAGATGGTTGTTACACCTCCTCCTGGCTGGTACTTGTAAATCTTGCCAAGCGTCTTATGGGCAAAGAACACAGCGTTCTCAGGAGTGACAGCGACCGACTCGGGGTTACCGTCGCATCCAGCTCTCAACCCAAAAGTTCTTGCTGTTCCGAGTACGTTCGTTGAGGCGACAACAGTGTTCGCCCCAGAGGTATCAGAGAACAAGGTCTTGCTGGCAGGAACCATACTGACTCTCTCGTTTTGGATCACAAGGATGTCACCAGATTCGTTCATCATGTAGTCAATACCGCCAAACTCCTCGTTCAGGTCCTTGTAGTTAGACAAGGCGTAGTTGAATGACGAGTACTTGATCTTTGTCGCTTCAGGGTTGTTGAAGTCTGAGTAAGTAATCGTAGCCTCTCTTCTGCTCTCTTTCGCTCCTGGAAGGTATGCGTTAGGCCTTCCGATGAAAGAACTGTCTCCGTCGATCAAATCAGAGGCGGTCATCGACTCTGCTGTTACAGGAAGGAAGTTTGGAACTGATGGGTTTGTGCCTGCTGGTGCTTCAGGGTCGGTGTCTCTGATTACATCTACAAGACCTGACGGCGTGACGTTTATGGCGTATACATCCTCGTTCCCTGTTTGCTTCTTCCTTATGTTCATGGCGATAGGCCTCCACCACGTATCACCCTTAGTGACAGTGAGTTCTGAAGGGTACAGCACACCGTTTTGAACGAAAGGAAGGTAGTCTGCTCCAGCAGGTGTGTAGGACTGATCAGGGATTTCGTAGTACACAGCAGTCTCTGACTTCTTTTTTGCAGGCGAGTAAATCTCTATCAGACAGTTATCACCCCAGAAGTGTTGGTCCTGGTTTACATCCTCGTAAGAAAATCCTCCTGCAAGAGGGTTGTTTCTAAGAACCAGGAACTGCCCTTGGAGCCAGTTTGGAGCTCTGTTCTCGGTTTCAGGCCACAGCGGGTTTTCAAATGGCCCAAAGTTCTTGACCTCAAGCACGTCGAAATCAATCTTGTTTGGGTACACCCTTTCATCGCCCTGAGCATACGAGATAACTCTCAACCTATCTCCACTCTTGTACTTGTAGAGATTGAGCTCCCCTTCTGGTCCTCGCGCACCAAAAGCACTAGTGTAGGAGATTGTTGACTCTTGCAGGTAGTTCAGAGAAACGTAGATAACAGAAGACCCTCCAGCATCAGCTCCTGCAGCAAGATATGCTCCTCCAGCCATGTGCTGAACAAAGGACTCAACTGTGCTGTTCGGGGCGTATACAAGCTTATAGTTTGTAGCCCAAGGGGGTGCAACAGTGTCTGAAAAGTCTAACTTAATCTCGACCTTTCCCTTGCCCTCGTTAGAACCTCTCTCAGTGTCTGAGTATCCTGGAACATATACCGTCGTTGCTGGGTTGACAAAGCCGTGCCTTCCTCTCTCGTCGTAATACACAATGCCGAAGTCGTGAAACGCATTGGTCTTGAATGTCCTGTCCTTAGGGTCTCCTGCGTCAATAATGCTATTGAAAGAGCTAGACTCGGCCTGAGTAGCTCCATTTCTTCTATTGTAGATCCTAATCTTAGTGAATCCTGCGTCGAACCTCGTGACAGTATTGTCTTGCCACGTATCTTGCACGTCGTAAAACTGGATATCTCTAAACGCAAGAAGCGGCCTGTATATTGCTGGGGCGTCTGGCGGTGTCCATGGGTCAGCAGGGTCGCCGTTTGTTTGCAAGCAAGTAGTTCCTACATCATCAGCCCCGAAATTGGTGAGGGTGATGTAAGGGTAAGGAATAATGCCAGGCATAAAGAAAGCATCTTGAGACCTAGCTGTCGTATACGAAGCTTGGACCAACGGTAAGAAACCATTTTGGTTAAGTGTAACACCGTTTTGGTTTCCAGTTTCGTTTAGGTTTTTCGCAGCAACTTTGGCAACACCGTACCCGCAGAACTCAGTGGAGTGGATGTTTCCGTTCCAGAACACACCTGTCATAGAAACGCCATGCTCGTTGTCATTGAACGTTCCAGCACCAACTTGCACAAATACACCGTCTTGAATCGTAGCGTTGTTGACGGTGTTGACAAGACGAGGTATCGTGCTGAAATAAGAGATAGATCCGAAGATGGAGTTGGCTCCCTCGTCAATCCTTCTCAACCCGCCTGGACCGCCAGCGCCATCTAAGAGGCTAAACTTAAATCGAGTATTGTTGTAGTAGTCTAGGTTATCTTGATTGGGCTTCGGCTGTCCGTCAAGACCTTGAATCCCCAACCCAACATACCCGTCATTGGCGCCGTTGCCTACATTTTGATTGATTGTAGCTCTTCCGCAAGCAAACCTAAAGTTGTCGCTAGGGTAAATGCTGTGCAGGCAAGCAAAGTTTTGGCGTGACGCCTCAGCCTTGTTTGGCCTATGACATATTTGCACGAATTCGTGAGGGCCATTAAATGTTGTAGTGGTTACCTCGATTCCGTTGACAGTACCCGTATTGGAGCCTGCATCTATATACTTGTTAAGGAACAAGTCCATCCCAGGTGTTTCGTTATCGACGTCTAGGTCGATTGTGCTACCTAGGTAATCAACTTGCGTTTGCACATTCAGAGCGCAATCTGGCCACGAAAGCTGCTTAACGTTTGTGCTAAGCTCTCTGATTTCAGGGTCTGCATACCTGAACAGAGTGAAGTTGATATCATCTGCCAAGTAAGCGTAATCTCCACCGTCAGCAACGTCTAGATACCTTTTCAAGCTGTCTCTGCCACCGTTTGGGCTTAGTGCTGGAGGTAGACTGCTTTGGTACTGGTCAAGGCTGAAAGACGGCTGACTTAGAAGGCTGTTGTTTAAGATAAACCAAGGGGAGTTGTCGTATACGGCGAAATCCCCGTTGTTGGTGAAAGGGATAGCTGACTGATACGGAAAACTCCCGTCTTGGAAGGTCATCGTAAGGCTTCTAGTATCTAGCCTTCTCATGCATGTAGACAACTCGATATCTGAGATGTCTTTCACAGCAAGTCTAACCTCAGCAGTTCCTCCTGATGACGGGGCGTCGGCTCTAGATACATTGTAGTCGCCTGTTTCGATGCTATCGTATAGCCATTCGCCTGTCCCCCAGTTCTGCTCAAACATAAAGTCAACCTCTGCTTTGTTCAACAGGGCGTATCCGATAGGAGCTCCATCTACTTGGTTGTACTCTGAGAAATCCCCTCCGCCTGCAGTGCCTCCAATCTCCGCGGTACCGAGGAGCTCAGACTTTCTCCCGATACCCATGACAAGCTTTCCAGTGGACTCTCTATCATAGAACCTATCAAAATTCTGATACCCCTGGTCAATAGACATGGTGGGGATGATGTCGGCAGAGACAAGCTCAAAATTCCCTAGGCCGATTGCTTCAAAATTCGTAACTCCAGATAAAGCTGCAGCCAGAGCGTTAGCAACGCGTTGAGGGCTGTTCTCTTGTTCAATGGTCTTTAGCGTAACCGAGAAGCTAAGCTGCCCGCCTGACCCAGCTGCTGGGATGATAAATGGGTTTGCAGCGCTAGTTCCTACAACAGCATCAAACGTCCTTCCGATATAGCTTTGTGAGCTTGTTTCCGCTGGCGGTCCATCTACAGTAGACCACCGAAGGCCCCTGATAACTCCCTCATTGTTTCCAAAGTAAGGGAAGTATTGCTGGCTGTCGTTTCCGTGGCCTGGAGCCCCTAAAAGAAACCCCTCCCCAGAAGCCTCTGGTGTTTGATACGTTTGATAGTGTGGGTCTAGGTTGTTCTGAGCAAACTGTTCAGTGTAAAAGAAGTTGTAGTTCCCTTCATCACCTCTAATTGCGTTTTGATGGTAAGAATTTCTTGCGTCGTAAAGGTGAAAGTTCTGTTGAGGAAGAACCTGAATTGTAAGGTTGATCAGAGTCTCTGGCTCAAGGTCTGGCACGCCAGAACAATCGATCTTATAGCTAGTGGCCTTGTTGAACTGGTGGCACGGCTGGCCGTTCGGAAGGAAGTTTGATCCAGGGATCTCCCTGATGATATCAGTGACCTCGATTGTTCCTGAAACAAAGTCATCAGGACGCTCAGCAAAGATCAATGTTGAGGTGCAAGAGACTGGCTGCTCATCAAATCCATCAACGTAGTTCCCATACATGAGTCGGTTATTGATAACCGCCTGTGCCTTTGCGATCTTAGGTAGCGCATCATACTGCTTGGCCACCTCGTTAGGATCGACTCCTGTAACAACCCTATCGTTGTAGAACCTGTAGATCAGTTCGTTTGCTGTATTGTTGGCTACATCGGCACCGTTATAGATTGTTGTTGTGTTGTCGTTGTAAGTGACTACAATGTTTTCATCCTTCTTGAACTCGTCAATAGCGAAGAAAAATCCATCGTTACCCTCTCTGGCAAGCAACCTGATCTTCTCGATCTCATCTCTGTTCTGAATGTTAGTATCAAAGTCGATCTCCAGAACATTATTCGCCGTGTAGTCAACCACCTCTTGAGCCCCTTGCTTGACAATAACTGGGGGAAACATGATGTCAGAGTATGGCGAGATAGCCGTCTCAACTCCGTCCTTATAGATCAGCTGATACGCAAACTGAAATCCTTTCGTGTTTACGAAGTTGCTGCTTGATCTACTAGAGTCGCCTGTAAACCTAGCCCCCAAGGTCTTGAGACCTAGCTTTGGGCAGGCAGTGATGAAGTCTGTTTCGTTAGGCCCCTCACCGAGTGGCGCGTCATCCAAGAGGCATCTGAAGACATTCAGCTTCTTTGGCTCACTTCTTCCATCAGTGAAGTACAAGATACAGTCCTTCTCGTATCTCTCATCGCCAGACACATCTGTCCTGTGGTTGATGTACACGACATCACCCTTGACGTATCCAAACTCATCGAAATTGAACTTCGTAGAGGTGAACACCTTTCTGACATACCCAGCAGTACCGTTAGGCAGGTTTCCGTATGGGTCGTAAACGTACACTCCGTGCTCGGCAGTGACAGAGCTGTAAAGGAACATGTAGATTACCTTCAGCCTCTCGTCTGTCACAGCGCCGATAACCTTTCCTACTCCCTGGCCCGTAGGCGTGAGGTACGGGATGGCTTCGTTTCCTCTTGCCGCCTTGATCACCCCCTCGTTACCTGTCTCTCCTTCTGAGCTGGTAATCAGTATGTTAAGGGCGTCAATCAGTCCTGTATTGGGTATAAGCCTTTCGTCAGCCGACTTATTCAGCTTCTTTGGTGTGATTTTATCCCTCATCAGTATTTAGGTGCCTGTCTGAAGTTCTTACGAATTACCTTGAGTGCCTCTTCTTTGGTGAAGTTTGACATTCTGGAATTCGCCTTTCTTCTTTCATTGTAATATTCCGCCTTAGCCCTAGCCTTTTCGTTTGCAGGCACGTTGCTCTTTCTTTCAATAATCTTGTAGTACATGTAGCTCCTCAGGGCCTCTTCCAGATACACATGAACCTCTGGGTCTCCAGCTCTTGCCTCGTCAGCGATGTACTCCAAGACAACCTCAGTGGCCCCAGTATTCATCTCTAGCTCGATCCTGTTTTGGTCGAGATTGATCCTGTACTCGCCTCTGGAGTAACCTCCACCAGCACCGTACAGTCTTCCTTCGCCTCCTTGGTATAAGTAGTTCTGAAACACGTAAAAGTCGAAGTCGTTGTCCTGAGCCTCTGATTCAGTTCCAGTCTTATCGTCAACCCTATCCTTGATTTTGTTTTCAGGGATGTTCAGCGGCGAAGCGTCAAACGTATCAGTTCTCGTTCCCTCAGGGTCGTCAGCTGCCGTCTCCAGCCTTCTAGAGTAGTTGATGTTTCTATTCTCATTCAAGACGTAGACAAGCCCGTCAGCACCCACCACACCAAGCTTAGACAAGTCCACGTAGTCATCTGGCAGGGTGACAGTTTGATTTGATTCAATGTCTCTTTTGATCGATTTGATCTTTTTGCTGAGATCGAATCCAAATTCACGAATGCCTCTCAAGGCGATATTTCTCAGAGCAATGTCTGATACAGAGCTCCCGTGGTCGTCGCCATCCAATGTGATGAGAAAGTCTCTAATGATCTGACTCAGCTTTACTTTGTTCATACTCATTATCTAGCGGCTTCTTCTTGTTTTCCGTAATCCAGCAAGTCCTGGTCTCTCAACCTCAAACCAATCAACTTAGCCATTTCATACACGATCTCTGGGAACATCTCCTCTGGGAGCATAAAGTCATAGGACGCGTCTGGATCAAAGACGTGTTGAGATGGGTCGTTTCCTGACTGTTTGTAGGCGTACGATGGGGAAAGGATTAAAGCCGTTCCTCGTACGTCGTAAGAGCCTGGAAGCCTGTAATAGACAATCTTAATGTTGTTGATTGTCGTCGGGAATACCTCGATGAGCTCGTGCACTAATGCCACTGGGAAATCCTCCGTTGGAGTTGACAAGTTGCTGTTTAGAAGCAAGTTCGCCTTCTCCATGTCGTAAACAATCTCGCACCTGTTGCCCAGTCTTCGAGCGCTAGACTCCCCAACTCTCCCATCTTGTAAAACAACATTCCCAGCTTCAATAGAGATGATCTTTGATAGGTCTTCTGGCTTCTTAAACAGATTGTTAGACTGCTGGAATGTATATGTCTTTACGTACATTGACAGGTCGTTCATCTTCAAGACCTTGCCGCCAAGGTACCTACCAACACCTTCAGACCTGTTTCTAGCTCGCCTTTCGTCAGAGAGCTCATCGAAGAGCTCATTGTAAACCTTCATCTGAGCCATGCCAGCGAAAGAGTTGAACGCCACAGGCGTAACAAAGCCTTTCTGTTCCTTGTTGGCTAGGTCTTTGAGGGCGCGGTATACTCGATAAACGCTAATCATGAAGCAAATATACGAAAAGAAAAACCACCCCTTTCGGAGTGGTTTCTCTCAGCTCTGCAGTGCTAATTATCCTAGCCTATCTAATTTTTCCTGAAGTGTGTCGAGTACCGAAGACCCTTTCTCAGTCAAGCAGAATCTCACTGCAATATCCATTGCGTCTTGACCGTGTGGGACGGAAACGATAAGTCCGTTTGAGTCGAACCAATACACGCCATCAGGCTTCATTCGAATCATCTGATACTCAGTAGCTTGCTTCAAGATAGATCTAGCTCTCACGCGAGGGTTGTCAAACGAATCAATAAAATCCTTTGGGTTCTTCTTGGCTACAGTGAGCAAGTTGTATCTGATCTCACTTGTAGGTTTGTTGATGTTGATTCCATAGAACAAGGCCACTGGGAGAAGCTCCTGGATATCCTTGTCTCTAACCATGGTTACAGCGTCGTTGAGCAAGAACTCTTTGTTCAGAGTGTCCTCAGCGTCTCGCTTGAGGTCAATCTTTCCGAACAACTTCCCTCCGTTCTCGGTGTTGCCTGGGTGCATCTCCATGAACTTACGCAAATTCGGCTGGTCCTTTCGAACGAAGAGTCTGCCTTCTCGGAAGATCACGGACTGCTTCAGCGCTTTGTCGCTTTGCTCATCGACGAAGATCGACGGCTCATTTGGGCAGAACCTGATTTCACGAACAGTATCCTTTTCCTCGTCGTAAATAGTAACCCCCTTCTGAGGAAGCATGTAGACGACTCCTGAAGGCTTTGTGGTCTTGAACTCAACGTTGGTGTTCTCAACAACCTTTCGCTTCAATGAAGCTTTTTTCTTGGCAGGAGCCTCCTTCACAACTGTTTCTGTTACAGCTGACTCAACAGCTTCTGCTTGTGGCTGGGCTTTAGGGCGCCCAGCAGGCCGCTTGGTTTGTGTAGACATGTTTGTATGAATTAAATTAAACGGTTGGCTTGTAAAGCTCATAGAGGTCTTGTGCAAGCTGCGAGCAGTTTGCTTCTCCGATATCTCTAGCGATGACACCGAACCTTCCTAGTGTAGCAGAAAAGCTGTCAGTGACTTTGCTTCCTGAGCTACCAAGTTGTTGGATGAAAAGGTTCCCATCTGTCCTTCCTGGTGTGTCTTCGTTAACCTTTCCGATAGGCTCGGTGGTTGATTTCGGCTCCTTCTTTTTGGCTTCTTGTGCGCTGTATAGGGTTGATTTTGATTTAACTTCTTTGATAACGGTTTTGAATGTAGAGTTCACTGTCAGCGCAGGGATGAACGCTACAATCTCACCTAAGTGGTTGTAAAGATACAAATTAAATTCTTTGTCTCTTCTAATGACAAAAACATAACAGAACTGCCTCTCGCCAACCTTGGTCTTTGACGACCTCTCTGGGAAGGAGTAGGGCTCTGTTCCGCTGGTTCGGTCTGAAGTCTTTGCTTTTGCAGGCTCTCCAGTAAGCCCGTAATGTCTGATAGAGAAGACGTCAGGAAAGAACTTTTCTGAAAAACCCGTAGTCTCTCCGCTATCGTCACCAAACAAAACACCAAACCCCTCTCCGCTAGATCCAGCGCCTGGATCGCCGATAACAAAGTACATTGTATAATCATCCTTGACTGTGAAGTCAGGCACGTCAAGAAACGAGTTTGTAGCAAACTGAACGCATGTCTGTGACAGCCCCGTCACGGCTGCCGTAGCGTCGGTTTGAGTAGTTACAGAGCCAGTCCCTGTGATAATGTTGTAAGTAGCACCACCAGTTCCAGCATTACGCCATGAGGCCGCCCCAACGGCCACAATATCTGTTCCGTCAATAGGGTACATGCTTTCGTGATTGTAATCAATCGTAGGCTTGTTCTCTCTACTGCCGAAGTTGACTCCAGCGATGATGTTTTGAAATCGGTTTCCTACGTCTCCTGTGCTCACCTTCTGAGACACTCTTTCTGTAGGTTGGGACTTTACTTTTGCCTTAATGTCTGCAACGCTTGCTACGACAGCCTCCTTAAACGACGATCTCTCGTCAACAGCGTCAAAGTACATGACATTTCTCCCATCTTCTGCAGACACAAATCCCATGATCTTTTGGATCAAATCCATCTCCTTTCCCACCTCACACGACAGCGTGACGTTTGTCTTTTCGATAGAGTCCCCAACGAAGAGTTCGTTTGACTCATACATTCCAGCGTTGTTGAACGTAATGTTGATCGAGCCTCTACCTGCTGTAATGAAAGAGATTTGATGTGCTGGAATCCCTAAGATGGGGATATCGACACCGTTCTCTGAGAACCTCTTCTCTGGTCCTACTGGTTCAGATCTTCTGAAGATGAAAAACTTCTTGCTTGTCATACTGTAGCTATTGTTACCGTAGCCCCATAAATAACCGTCGTATTTGACGCTGGGGATACTAGAATCACCAGGTCTTGAGTAGAGCTAGCGGTAATGTCGTTGATGTCAATGTTTGAATTAAAGGCTCCATTTGAAACTGTTACCGCCGTGGTGTCTCCTGTCTGGTAGTTGTAAGACTGAACTGCCACGGCGTTCAAAGTGGTGAGGCTGGCGTGAACCTGTACGTGAGTAGCCTTGTATCCATTAGGAATTTTAACAAACGCATACATGCTGTCAGTCGTGTCAAAGCACCTGATCCCAATCTCACCAGCGGTATCGTCTTCAACCTGAACAGGCCTACCTACGTTGTCATTGATTTGAAACTGATGAGGGAGCACCTTGATCGTCGTAGAGTCCCATGGGTCGGTGACAGGGGCTGGATTCTGAATTATGAGCGCATCTGATTGATCGTCAAAAACAGGGGCAATGGCAGGGTTGATGTTAATCGTCACGTCAGAGGGGCTGCTAAGCCTCTCTGCGTAATCCATAACCTTGATAAAAGCCTTCTCTCCAAAATTGATCTCGTCAGTCAGCGCAACCATGAAGGACTTCTGAAAAGCGTACTGCTCGTGAGCTACGGTGATGACGGTAGCGTCAACACCCTTGCTCCCCTTGAAGTAAAACTTAGCAAAGCCGCTTGTAGTGATCTCAATACCAGACAATCTAGACACTGGATAGGATGCAGAAGAGTCCATCTCTCCTTGAGTAGCGTCTGGGTTGAAGTAAAGATATTTCTTGCCAGGGTCGATCATGTAAAGCTACCGTCTAAGGTTGTCTCAATCGCTGTGATGTCTCCGTGGATGAAGTCTCCATTTGCTTCATCTGCGATTACGATGAACGCGCTTTCACCGAGAGAGATTTCTTCTGCAATGGCTGCCATGACCTCCCTTCCAGTGTCCGCGTTGATAGACAACACGATCTGAGTGTCTGCTCCTCGTGTCTCCACCATGCTGTCAAAGGACAGTGTGAGGTCTGTCCCGTCAGAGTTGATTTGCATGTCCGCCAATCTGTCTGCTGGGATTAGTGCCGCATCGTTTGGGTAGATGGTGGCATCGTACGTGTCGCTCTGGAAGAAGAGGAACTTAATCATGAACACAAATATACGACAAAGAAAAAGGGGCCGAAGCCCCTTTCTCGTCTCATACTATTTGATTACGCTGGGTTTGCGTTACCGTCTGCAACAATAGCCACCACATCATCCAAGTCTGGGTGGATGTAGTCAGACGTGTGATCGTCTGCAATAGTGATGATGTTGTTTGCGCCTTGGTTGATTGCCTCAACAATGGCTGTGATAACACCCTTTTCGCTTT
>Ga0208785_1000018_pt1 | contig 63570 bp, 82 predicted proteins | sample DEB08_DNA_2_FD_185499 | JGI IMG/M metagenome (GOLD analysis project Ga0208785, IMG submission 185499) | Aqueous microbial communities from the Delaware River and Bay under freshwater to marine salinity gradient to study organic matter... | ecosystem: Environmental > Aquatic > Marine > Coastal ...
GTCTACCCAAGGTGCTAATGCTACTGGTGAACGGTATCTACCTTCTTCGGCTATTAAGTCTCTTAGCAGCAGTGAGTATGCAGCTACCACAAGAGCAAAACGACAAGGCACTAAGGCAGGTAAGCAGTATGTGGCTCAACCTAAAAAAGTTGCAGAGAAAACCAAACGACACAGAAGTGTAGTGACATAGGATAACGTCATGGCAGTAGTAACACCAGATTTACCAGAACTCTTTGAGGAAGCATATGAGCGGGCTGGGCTTACTATGCGTACTGGCTATGACCTTAAAACAGCACGAAGAAGTCTTAACCTTTTAACACTGGAGTGGCAGAACCGTGGTCTTAATCTCTTCACTATTGAAGCGGGTACAATCGCTGTTACAGCAGGTACGGCAACGTATACCCTTCCTTCGGACACAATCGACATCATCGAACACCAAATCAGAACAGGCACAGGCACGAACCAAACAGACACGACCCTCGAAAGGATCAGTGTCTCAACCTACGCCCAGCAAACCAACAAAAACACGCAAGGTAGGCCGACCCAAATCTACGTCCAAAGGCTCCCAACGGAAACAAAAGTAACATTGTGGCCTGTGCCAGATAGCACAGCGACTTACACTATTGCCTACTATAGGCTCAAAGGCATTGATGGACTATCTTCTGGTGTTGGTGATTCGGTAACATCTGTCCCACCAAGATTTGTTCCGTGTCTTGTTACAGGAATGGCATACTATATCGCCATGAAAAGACCTGAAGTTTCTGGCAGAGTTGCTGCCTTGAAGCAAGAATACGAATTTCAATTCCAGCTTGCTGCGGACGAAGATACAGAGACAGCTTCAATTAAGTTTGTTCCGTATGACACATTTATGATAGGTGGCGCATGAGCTACGCTAAAGGTAAATACGCTTTTGGATTTTGCGACAAGACTGGATTTAGGTATCCATTGAGAGACCTAGTTCCAGAATTCAATAACGGAGTTAGAACAGGATTCCTTGTAGGAAGAGATGTTGCCGATCCCGATCAACCTCAAAATTTCTTAGGTCGGGTAAAAATATTTGACCCTCAATCACTACAGAATCCTAGACCAGATAGGGCAGAGATTGAGAGCCGTGGTTTATTTGGATGGAACCCCGTATGGAATGATGCGCAATACATGACAGCGCAAGTAGGAAGTGTTAATATATCTACATCATAGGAGAATAGATATGCCAGGAAAAATGTATGATGCCATGAAAAAGCCTATCGCAATGAAAGAAGGCGGTAAGTTAAAGATGGTAAACAAAAATGGTGAACAGGTTCCTTTCTTTGCGGCAGACGGTGTTGGCAAGATGGGATATGGCGGAAAAACGAAGAAGATGCGCGATGGCGGCGGCATGTGTCGTGGAATGGGTGCTGCCACTAAGGGTGGCAACTACAAGATGGGATAAGTTCAAATGAACTATTCTGAGCTAGTACAGGCAGTCAAAGACTACACTGAAAACACGGAAACAACTTTCGTGAACAACATCAATTTGTTTATTCGTCAGGCAGAAGAGCGGATAAACAGAGATGTTCAGATACCTGAACTTCGAAAGAACGTCACGGGTAATGTGTCTGCCAGCAATCAGTACCTAGCTCGACCCTCTGACTTTCTGTCAACATTCTCTCTTGCTGTAATAGATGGAAGCAACAACTTCACATATCTTTTGGAGAAAGAAGTTAACTTTATCAGAGAGGCATATCCTAGTGCTTCTACTGAAGGGCTTCCAAAGTACTATGCAAACTTTGATGGTGAGAAGTCAGGATCGAATGGAAACTTTATACTGGGTCCAACTCCAGATGCAGCATATAATATAGAGCTGCATTATTACTATGATCCACCTTCAATCGTTACCTCTACGACATCTTGGCTTGGCGACAACGCCGAAACCACTCTTCTTTACGGCACCCTTTATGAGGCGTATACGTTTATGAAAGGTGAGCCAGATGTTCTGCAGAACTATCTACAGAGGTATCAGTCAGCGCTTATGAACATGGCTTCTCTTGGTGTGATGATTAAGAATGACTCTTATAGAGAGGACGCGGCATAATGGCTATTACTCAAACAACATGTACTTCTTTCAAGAAGGAATTGCTTGAGGCTGTACATAACTTTACATCTCATACCTTTAAGATTGCACTGTACACGGATTCTGCTGATCTTGGCGCGGGAACCACAGTTTACTCTACAACGAATGAGATAACAAATACTTCGGGGACTGCTTACACGGCAGGGGGAAAGGCACTAACCACTATAGCGCCAACAAGTTCAGGGACTGTTGCGTTTGTGGATTTCGAGAATATCAGTTGGACAAGTGCTTCGTTTACGGCACGAGGTGCGCTGATATATAATTCTTCTGCTTCTAATAAAGCTGTCGCTGTGTTAGATTTTGGAAGTAATCGTGTAGTTTCGAACGATACGTTTGAGGTTCAGTTCCCAGTATCTTCTGCTACGACAGCTATAATTAGGATATCATAGGAGTTTACTTATGGCTAGTTTCACAAAGGTAAACGATTTCGTCGTAAACCTAGCAAATGCAATGGACTTGGATGCGGATACCTTAATCGTAGCCTTGTCGAACACAGACCCAACTTCAGGAACAGACGTTACTGCAGACGGTAACGGTATCTTGGCTAACGTGTCTCAGATTAGTTATACCAACTTGTCTTCACGCACATTGGCAAACGTCACATCTACGCAGACATCAGGCACATATAAGTTGTCTGCTGACGACTTGACGCTTACTGCATCAGGCGGTTCAGTCGCTGCTTTCCGTTACATTGTAATTTACAATGATACAGTGACATCACCTGCAGACCCAGTGATTGGATATTACGATTACGGTACATCGTTGACTCTAAATGACGGTGACACGTTTACTATCGATATAGGTACAAACGGTATCCTGACACTAACATAAGGATAGCTTGTCGTGGCGAAGCTTTTTAATAGGGCAAAGATGACGACTGCCAGCACGGGGACTGGCACCGTCACACTAGGGAGTGCCGCTTCTGGCTTCCAAACCTTTGCGGCAGCGGGGGTATCTGACGGTGATGTTGTTCAGTACGTCATCGAAGAAGGTACAAACTTCGAAATAGGGACAGGAACGTACACAGCTACTGGAACGGCACTTACCCGTTCGCCTTCAGAAAGCAGCAACGGCGGGAGTGCCATAAGTCTCGCTGGCGATGCAACTGTATCTATTACATCTGTAGCTGCTGACTACACTAGAATCCAGAATGCAGGAAATACCAAAGTAGAGGCCACGGCTACGGGAGCAACTGTTACTGGAAATATTGTTGTTAGTGGCACTGTTGATGGCAGGGATGTAGCTGGTGATGGCACAAAGCTAGATACCATAGAATCCTCTGCTGATGTAACAGATAGCGCCAATGTTGGTACATCTCTTACTGGATTTCCTACAGATACAGACGCAGCAAGTTCTGATCTTATTCCTGTTTATGACACGACTGCAGCTCGTTGGGAAAAGCAAACTATTGCAAATGCAGCTTTAGTTGGTCCGACTGGTCCTACTGGGCCAACTGGCCCTACAGGACCGCAAGGCGCGACTGGTGATACTGGACCCACTGGTCCTACTGGCCCCACTGGCGCTAAAGGACAAAAAGGAGAAATAGGCGGAACTGGTCCAACAGGACCAACGGGTCCAACGGGGGCGAAGGGGCAAAAGGGTGAGGTTGGCGCGACAGGTTCGACTGGACCCACTGGTCCAACAGGAGCTACTGGCCCCACAGGTGCGACTGGACCTACAGGTCAAAAGGGTCAGAAAGGTGAGGTTGGAGCAACTGGTCCCACGGGTCCGACTGGGCCGCAAGGAGCTACGGGTCCAACTGGTCCAACTGGTCCACAAGGCCAGAAAGGTCAAAAGGGGGATACTGGCTCTACTGGACCTACTGGCTCTACTGGACCCACTGGTCCTACTGGTCAAAAAGGCCAGAAAGGAGAAGTAGGTGCAACTGGTCCTACAGGCTCTACTGGACCCACTGGACCGACTGGTCCTACTGGGCCAACTGGGCCTACAGGTCAGAAAGGCCAAAAGGGACAAACGGGTGACACTGGTCCAACGGGACCAGCGGGTTCTACGGGTCCGACTGGTCAGAAAGGTCAGAAAGGCGAGCCAGGCGCAACTGGTCCAACAGGCCCAACTGGTCCTACTGGTCCGACTGGTCCTGCGGGACCAAACACTGTTACTGATATATACCTTGCAAACGCTATTTATCACACAGGCGACACCAACACCTATATGCAGTTCCACACCAACGATCAGTGGCGTGTTGTTGTTGCTGGTTCAGAACGGCTAGAGGTTAAGAGCACTTCGCCACATGTGCTTGTCACTGGCGACTTGAACAGTACATCAGACGCTCAACTAAAAGAAAACGTAGAGCCTATCTCAAACGCCCTGTTGGACATCACGCAGCTTGAGGGTGTTTCGTTTAATTGGAGAGACACAGGCACACGAGGTCATGGCTTTATCGCGCAGCAGGTTGAGCCTATCTTGCCAGATGTTGTTCAGACAGACGAAAGAACAGGAATGAAATCAATCAACTACGTTGGGATGATTGGTCACTTGGTTGAGGCAATCAAGGACTTGAAAGACAAAGTAGATAAACTGGAATGCTAATAGTATAAGGAGATACGAAGATGGCATTACAAGTGGGCGGCACAACCGTCATTGATAACAGCCGCGTTTTACAAAACGTCACTGGTCTTAAAACAATCAATAGTAACAGCATACTTGGATCGGGTGACATCACGATCAGCGCTGATGACGTTAAGGCAGACGGTTATGCTTACGCTAATAATAATCAGTATGGTCTAAAAAGTAATTCGCCTGGATTTAATGTTGGGAAGTATATAACATCGGGTAACAGCGCAACCGCAGGGTCGTTCAACACTGGCTCCTTCACCACTGGGACTAACCAGTCAGGTTATGTTCACTGCGTTTTTGCCGTAAGAACTGGTTAAATGGAACTGTTAGAAGCGTGGGGTGTACCTGTCTTGGCAGGTAAGCTAGAAAACCTCGATGTTGAACAGGCATACGAATACGTTGCTGCTCAACACTTTGAATATACAGGTGAAGGGTCTGGGGGCTGCCAAACCGCAAACAATCATTTATTAGACGATGAGGAATTGCATGATGTACGTGAATTAATTTTGCTACATTCTAAACTGTATTTAGATTGTTTGGGTCATGCATATGAGGACTTGTTCGTTTGCAATTCATGGGGCATGAAACTGAAGCCTTATGAAAATATAGTACCGCATCGCCATACTAATTCTTACATTAGTGGTGTTCTATACTTAACAACAGGACAACCATTGCATTTGCACAGGCCGTGGGATACACACGAAATGTTTATGCTCACGCCAAATATACCTTTCGATGCAGAAAATGGTTTGACGCAAAGCACAAAGCAGTTTCATCCAGAGCCTTGTAGCTGCATTATAATGCCTTCTGGGCTTACACATCATGTTGGTGCTGTGGCAAAATCAAAAGTAGATGATCGTTATTCGATAGCTTTTAATATTTTGCCATTGGGAGAATTCGGTCACAATGGAAAATTAGTTTCTTTTGAGGGGAAAGGTTATGACTGACAGTACACAAACGGAATGGGTATGGTTGCTATACGAACATGACAACGACAATTTTATACGACAGTTGACAATTACATCGTATGAACCAGACCTTACTAGCTTTCCATCTGATGTGACATATGTTGAAATAACGCAAGAATTGCACGACAGTATGCATGACTACTTACGTTATAAGTACAACTCTGATGGAACTGTCACAGAAGTTGATCACAATAATTATATGTCTCAATATCAAAGATGGAACCGCCAGCAGTTATTGGAAGAAACGGATATTTATGCGGTAGGTGATCGTCCTATGTCCGATGAAATGAGAGCTTATCGTCAAGCATTGCGGGATGTACCGCAGCAAGAAGGCTTCCCAGATAATGTAGTGTGGCCCACAAAACCAGAGTAATTTGCAATGAAAAAAGTAAAATACTCGTGCTGGCAACCAATGGTGAATGGTGTTCCAGTTACAGGATATCATTTTGATGCAGAGGATTGGCTTAATCTTTGGACCCAATATCCTGCTATTAAAACAAATAAATGGTATAACAGCTTGCCAAATCGAACAAGTGAAGTTTTTAATCGGGCGAAAGCAAAGATTGAAAAGATGAGGCGTGACAGATTGGGTTTACAAAATAGCTACCTAAACCCCACTGTAAACACAGCACGTATTTGTCCAAATATTCGTGAGTTTTTATCCAGATGTATGGTTGTTCGTGCGCCTATGGATATGCACTTTGCAAGGGCAGAAGGTAACTTAGGTCACCACTATGGTCATGATTACTATTATGAAATGGAGATTACTGACCCACATTTATTTCATTCAGAATCGCATGAGCCTGTGCAATTTAGGTCGGATGCATGTAATACTTTCCAAGATCATATAAACATAAAGATCCCTACTAGGATCGCACTGGATTTGCCAAAGGGAATGCAATGTATGTTTTTGCAGCCTTTTTATGACAATCCAAACGCACCGTTTCAGCAAATTCCTGGTGTATTTACGGAGCCTTTAAACCATGCGGCAAACATAATTGTAAACTGGATGGTACATAAGGATGTAGAAGATTTTATTGTCAACAAGGGTGATGCGTTAATGTATGTGTACTTCCCTGAGCGTGTGAAATTTGTGAAGCATGACTCACAAGAGGGTATGATAAAAACTAAATGGAATAAGCCCAAAGGCTTAGTTTCAACAGAAGTGCAAAAGAAATGCCCGATGGAGATTAAATAATGGGAGAAACCAATGATACGACAAAATTGGAGAATGTGGCCTAGCTCAATAAATGTTTCTACAATATTAGAACAGCCAGAAACAAAGAAAGTAAATCAAGCGTCTACGTTTGGTGGGGAAAATCTAGAATATCGTCGTAGTCGCGTAGCCTGGCTCACAGGTAATCAGGAAGTGCAATCTCTTCTTGAGCCATATGTAGCAGAGGCTAGAACAATTATGGGCATTAATGTAGAATTCAATGCTGAGATGCAGTTTACAGAATATCACGCCTCAGAAGGTGGCAAGTATGATTGGCATCATGATGTAGATTGGAACAACAATGACGGTACAGATCGCAAGCTATCATTGACGGTGCAGTTAAGTGATCCATCTGATTATGATGGTGGAGATTTTGAGTTTTCAGAAGTTGAGCAACTGCCAATAGCTGCCAAAAAGCAAGGGACTGTTATGGTATTTCCTAGCTATCTTGCACACAGGGTTACACCCGTAACTAGGGGCGTTCGTCGATCTCTCGTTGCTTGGTTCTCTGGTCCAACATGGCGATAATATATCAGATAAGCCTACATGGTTCTGCATTCGATGTTCGAGACTTGTCGTGGCAGGAGGCTAAATCACAAAGTGGGTGCAAGCCAGATGCAGAATGGTTGGACCCTATACACAAACGATCTTTGTTAAAGGGGGAGTTTGGCTGCGCGGTAAGTCATTTACGTGTATGGGAGCGAATAGTTCAATCGAACTTAAATGGGATTATCTTAGAAGAAGATGCTGTCTTTGATTCTATTGATGTTGGGCATGTAGATTCTTTATTGGCAAGATGTGATAGCGTATGGTTGGGTTATCGCTGGAATGACATGGGATATTGGTACAACTGTCATGCTTATGCGCTATCCCCAAGAACAGCAAAGCACTTGATCGAAGGCTTTAAAGATAGCATTATACCTGTAGATGAGTGGGTTCCTTCTAAGCTGAAGGGTAAAAATAATTACTTCTATAAAGATGAAGTGGTCAAACAAATCCCACGAGACATTAGGCCGTCTACAATAGAGGAGACAGAAGTGTTAAGTGGTGGGGTAAATTTTAAGATTGTGACTGTTGCTACAGAGCCAGAAAAGATGTGGGCTTTAGAGCAGTCAGCAAAGAAGTACGGGGTAGAAGTACATAACTTAGGTAAAGATCATCCTTGGAGAGACCCTATGGATGGGCTTGCTGGGATGCCAAAGATACAACTTGTGAATGAATACTTGGCTACTTTGCAGGACGATGATGTGGTCTTGTTTATGGACGGGTACGACACGTTCTTTGCAGATGATCCTAAAGTTGTTTTAGAAAGATACTTACAGTTTGGCGCTGATATTGTGTTTGGTGCTGAAAGCGAACACTGGCCTTTAGTTGATGATGAGTTCATGCGTAACAAGTGGCCTGATACTGGGACACCTTACAGATATTTAAACAGCGGTCTTTACATTGGCAGAGCTAAAGCTCTTCACGCATTTATTTCACAGAATGCGCCTAACGAATCAAACAAAGATGACCAGCTTTACTGTCAGTTGAGATACCTCAAAACGCTGCCGCCTCAAATAGTGGATAAGGGTTATCGTTTTCCATACACAGTAAAGTTAGATACTGAAGCGTACATCTTTCAGAACCATGAACCAAACATACGTGTCGTAGAGGGGCAGCTTTGGAACGATGTTACAGGTTGCTGCGGCTGCATATATCACGGCAATGGCGGTGCGGATGCAAAGGCTCTTTTTGTTTCTATGGCTAAAAGGTTTGGTCTAGTTGAAAGGGCACAGCCTGTAAGTCCGTACTATTTAACTTTGGACTATGATGAAGTTGGCCCAGATATTCTTGTTACTGATTTCCTATCTCAACGGCAATGTGATTTCTTAATTCAGAAATCTGAAAGCTATGGCGGCTGGAGTCAAATGGATGGGGATAAGTTCCCCGCTCAAGAGATACGCATTCGCAAGATGGGTTTGTGGCACGAATATGAAAGGCTGTGGGCAGAAAAGCTGGCAAAGATATGTGAGCAGTACTGGACCCCAGAAGCTTACGTTGGTTTACGCGATGCGTTTACTATGAGGTATTCTATGGACACACAGACAACTCTGGGTCTGCATACAGACGCTTCATTGTTTACTGGTAGCGTAAAGCTTAACGACAATTATTCTGGGGCCGAACTCATATTCCCACGTCAAAACTTCACAAACAAAGACGTTCCTGTAGGTAAGTGTATATTATTCCCAGGCATGGTAACTCATGGGCATTCAGTCAATGAGCTTTTGGAGGGCGTTAAGTACAGTCTCACTATGTGGACGAGCAGGTACAAAGGCGACCTAAATGAATAAGTTTTTTGTTGAGATTGGCGCTGCTAATTTTGATACTCTCCTGCCCTTAGCCCAGATGGGTTGGAGCGGAATTGTTGTAGAGCCTGTGCCTCGTCTTTATGAAGAATGCAAAAGAATGTTTGCTAATTATGATGTCACAGTGGTTCAAGCTGCTGTGTCTGATTACAATGGGGAAATAGACTTTGCAGTAGCACGAGATGACGGCTCTTGGTTGTCTGGGTGTTCTCATGTCGTAAGTGATAATCACTTAGGTTACAAACTTAGCACAAGTCCAGACAGGGTCGGTGACTTTGACGAAAGAATAGTTGTTCCTTGCATTACGCTAGACACATTATTGCAGGGCGTAGATTCCGTAGACCTTATGAAAGTAGATGCCGAAGGCCATGAAAACAATATCTTTAATAGATATTCGTTTCGCATAAAGCCTTCAGTTGTAAAGATTGAACACAAGCACATAGATGACAAGTTGCTAGTCAGAAATTTAGAATCCAATGGGTATTTGGTTTGGACGGAAAAAGATGATATATATGGGATAATCTAACAAAGGACACTTTGTATGCTTACCCAACGCCCCATAGCCAGCGCCCCGATAGGCGCGTCTGGTAATTCTGCTTTCAATATTGATTTGGTCAGCGGCACCTTTACGCTCAGTATGCATGGTGCTGCAAAGCTAATTACAAATGTCAAAGAAACAGGCGTATTTACCTTAGACGGTAGAGCTATAACATTCACAATAGCGCTGAATGTAAACGCCGACTCTGGTTCGTTTGCCTTAACTGGACAAGACGTGAACCTAAGACGCGGCAAGGTTATGACCGCTGATAGCGGCTCGTTTACTTATACGGGCTATGCTATTGGAAACCAAATAGCGTTGAGTGTTGACCTAGCGTCAGGCACATTCACAATAACTGATCAGGATGCTGCAGTAACCGCACAGCTAAACATGGATGCGGATTCTGGTACGTTTACTTATACTGGTCAGACTATCAGAAGGCAGCGTACTGAGGTAACTCAATCAGGAACCTTCACACTTACAGGACAAGATGTAGGCACCCGTATAGCCTTAAATGAATCTCTTGAGGCTGGCTCCTTCTCCATAACAGGACGAGATATAACTGGCGATATAACTGAAGTTGTTACGTCTGGTTCATTTACCTTAACTGGTAATGATGCTGATTTCGCAAAGGCAATGAATATAGATGCGGCTTCGGGATCGTTCTCTCTTGCGGGTCAGGATGCTTCATTTGCTATAGCAATGAATGTCGATTTGGACTCTGGTACGTTTGTTCTTACTGGGCAAGATATTACCGAAGACATTACTGAAGTCATAGAGGCTGGATCATTTATCCTTACAGGGCAAGATGCTTCTGTTAATGCGCAGCTAAATATTTCTGCTGATTCAGGTTCGTTTACACTGACAGGCCAAGACGCGACATTTGTTGTTGCCATCACTATGAGCGCAGAGAGTGGAACATTTGTTCTAACTGGTCAGGATATACCGAAGTCCATCTCAGAACTCCTAGAGTCTGGAACATTTACATATACTGGTCAGGATATATCGTTCAAGCAAGGTGTGTTCTCTGGCAGCTTTGAACTTGTTGTTGGCTTATCAAGTGTCACTGTCTATGGTGAACTTATCCCAAGTCAGAATCCAAACTATACAGATATAACAAATTCAGATGATCCAAACTGGCAACTTGTTGCTTAAAACTCAAATTGCACGTATACTTTGTGCAACTCAAATTAGTTCAATAGAACTTTAGAGAAGGTTCGATATGGCTTCATATACAAATATCAGTGGCGTCAAACTTATAACAACTGGCGATGAAGCTGGTACGTGGGGGGCCAGTACAAACACAAACTTAGAGATATTAGACGCTGCGTCTAAAGGTTTTAAGAAGATTACCATGACAGACGCAGACTATACTCTGCCTCTGGACAACAACCCTAGTGCCGTTGAGAATGGTCATTATGCAGGTATTGAGTTTGCTGGTGCCAACTCTGCCGAAAGAACTATCACACTAGAGCAAAACGATCATACACTTGTATATACGTTCCTTAATAACACAGGTCAGAACTTAGTTATTAAGCAGGGCGATGGGTCTGGTGGAACGGTTACGATAGCTGATGGCTTTAGTGCTATGGTATTCTGTGATGGCGCTGGCACTGGGGCAAAGGTTACGGATGTATCTTCGGCAGCTAAGGCTCAAGCTTTAGCAAACTCAAGAAACTTTTCTATTACTGGTGATATCACAGCGGCAGCGGTTGCATTTGATGGCACGGGTAACGTGGCTTTAAGTGCTGCAATAACAGCCGATACGATTGTAAACGCTGATATCAAGTCGGACGCTGCGATTGCAGACACCAAGCTGGCAACAATATCTACAGCAAGTAAAGTCTCAAACTCAGCTACGACTGCAACGGATGCTAACACTGCGAGTGCTATTGTTGCGCGGGACGCTAGTGGAAACTTTAGTGCTGGAACAGTTACCGCAGCTTTAACTGGTAACGTCACAGGTAACGTGACGGGTAACGTGACTGGTAATGTTACAGGAGATTTAACAGGTAATGTGACGGGCAATGTGACTGGATCGTCTGGCTCAACAACAGGAAACGCCGCTACTGCCACAGCGTTACAGACCGCAAGAACTATTGCGGGCCAATCTTTTAATGGAACCGCAAATATATCAATAGCTCCAACAGACTTAACAGGCGTAACTTCTACCGCAGCAGAGATAAACATCTTAGATGGAGCAACTCTTACGACTACTGAGTTGAATTATGTGGATGGAGTTACATCTGCAATTCAAACTCAGCTTGATGCTAAAGCCGCTTTAGCTGGTGCCAGTTTTACTGGAGCTGTGGATGTAGACGCTGCCGTAACGGCAAATAGCTTTGCCCTTGATAATGGCGCAAACGACTGGACGTTCGAAGTTTCTTCTAACAAGCTAATTATTAAATATAGTGGCACCGCCAAGATGGAACTTGATACATCAGGAAACTTAAAGGTCACTGGTGATGTGACAGCATTTGGAACAATAAGCTAATGGCTCTACCCTCTTCAGGCACAATATCTTTAGGTGACATCCAAACTGAGTTTGGCGGCACTAATCCTATTAGTATGTCTGAATACTATCGTGGGGGTTCTTTTGTTACCGACAACAACACTAATGTGCCAACATCTGGAACCATAGATTTCTCTGATTTTTATGATGGGGTAAAACAGTTTAGTTACACATTCTCTTCCAACACACAAGAGGTTGATTTAAACACCACTCTTACTTCTGCTGGATGGAATGGGTCCGACGTTGTTCTCGTAACTATAAACAGCGGCGTTTATATTTGGTCAGATAGTACATCAACGGCTGCTTTAACTATTTCATCTGCCCTGAATGGACTGCTTACCATTACAAACAACGGGTATATTATTGGTCGTGGTGGCGGCGGCGGTACTGGGTCAAGTGGCGCATCGCAAAACGGGGCAAATGGTGGTGCAGCTATATCTAATAGTGCAACGGGTGTCACGCTAACAAACGCTTTAGGCGCATTTATTGCGGGGGGTGGCGGCGGCGGCGGTGCGGCAGCGCGAAATGGTCGTGTTGCAGGTGGCGGCGGTGGCGCGGGTGGCGGAGCAGGGGGCGCAGGTGGGTCACAGGCAGGTGGTGCAGGTGGGACAATTGGACTAGCAGGAAGTAACGGCGTGGATGCAGGCGGTCCAAGTCAAGCCGCTGGTGGTTCTGGCGGCGGTTCTGGCGGCGGCGGTGCGCAGTCTGACGGTGATGGAAGCGATCAAGGTGAAGCTGGCGGCGGCGGAGGCGGTCGCATATTGCCAGGTACAGGCGGTGCTGGCGGAAACGATGGTTCTTTCTTTCGTGGTGGTGACGGTGGGGATGCGGGCAGCGCAGGAAGCAACGGCACTGGCTCTGGCGGTGGCGGAGGCGGGGGCGGCTGGGGTGCTAGTGGCGGAAACGGCAGTGGTGACACTCAAGGTAGCGGCGGTACTGGTGGTGCAGCTATCTCAGGTACAGCCATTGCTACATACACTAACAACGGCACAGTTTATGGATCAACAGCATGAGTTTTACAGAGCTAAGATTTAAACCTGGGATCAATAAAGAAATAACTCCGTATTCTGAAGAAAACGGATGGGTGAATTGTGACAAAGTTAGGTTTCGTTTTGGTTATCCAGAAAAGTTAAATGGTTGGGAAAAGAATAGTACAAATTCTTTTCTTGGAAATTGCCGTGGCCTTCATGAATGGGTTGCTCTCAGTGGTGAAAAGTTTTTAGGTGTTGGTACACAGTTAAAATACTACATAAAGCAAGGTACTGATTACAACGATATCACACCTATAAGGCTTACGACTGGTGCGGGCGATGTTACTTTTGCAGCCACCAATGGGTCTTCTACTATTACGGTCACAGAAGTGAACCACGGTGCCGTTGAGAATGATTTCGTTACGTTTAGTGGGGCAGCTAGTCTAGGCGGCAACATTACCGCAGATATACTAAATCAAGAGTATCAAATTGTAAGCATTACTGACGGTAACACATATACAATCCAAGCCAGAACTGTAAGTACGATATCTAGTATAACAGAAAACGGAGCGCTGAACCCCACGTTAGTCACGGCAGATTCTAGTGATACAGGAAATGGCGGTGCATCTGTAGTTGGCGCATACCAAATAGGCACAGGTCTTAATTCTTCTGTTGCTGGCACTGGTTGGGGCGCAGGTTTGTTTGGCGGTACTAACAACGGCGCACTACAGACAACTCTCAATGAAGGTGGGACACTTAGTGACAGCGATACTACAATTACTGTTACGTCTGCCACGGGGATTGCAGCAAGCGATGTAATCTTAATCGGTGGAACTGAGCTTGTTTTGGTTGGTGGGGTTAGCTCAAATGATCTTACTGGATGTACTCGTGGTCACAATGGCACACCCGCTTCATCTCACGCAGATGGTTCTGTAGTTCGCCTAACAGAGGGCAATGCCGATAGCGCAGACGATTTTAATGGGTGGGGCGAGGGCGTTGCCACAGGCACTCAAACAGCCACAACAGGTCTAAGAATATGGTCACATGACAATTTCGGAGAAGACTTGATCTTCAACGAGCGCAACGGTCAAGTGTTCTACTGGGATAAAACAAATGGCGTGACAACTCGTGGTGTAGAGCTTTCCACACTTTCAGGAACGCCACGGTCTGTTCCGCAAAAGTGCGCTCAAATCTTGCTGTCGGACAGAGACAGGCACGTAATTGCTTTTGGCTCTGATGGCTTGGGCGCTTCATCTGATACGCAGGGCGATGGCACACAAGACCCCATGCTGATTAGATTCTCTAGTCAGGAAAACCCAATAGACTGGTATCCAACAGATACAAACACCGCTGGTGATTTGAGGATCGATACAGGATCAAGGATTGTTCAGGCTGTTGAGACACGCCAACAAATCGCTGTATTTACAGATACCGCTGTGTACGCCATGCAGTTTATTGGTCCACCTTTTACCTTTGGTATAAATTTAGTTTCGTCAAACATAACTATCGCAAGTCCAAAAGCAGCCATCGCTGTAAACGATATTGTTTATTGGATGGGCAATGCAGAATTCTACAGCTATGCGGGTGCGGTTCAAAGAATACCATGCACTGTTCGTGATTACGTCTTTGATGACTTCAATACCAGCCAGATAGAAAAGGTTGTAGCGGGTTCAAACGTATCGTTTGCAGAGGTTTGGTGGTTCTATCCATCTGCGGATTCAGAAGAAAACGATAGGTATGTAGTCTACAACTACCAAGAAAACATTTGGTATATCGGCACACTATCAAGAACAGCTTGGCTAGATCGTGGAATTAGTAGCTTGCCAGTTGCTACGGGCAATGATGGGTATTTGTACAATCATGAAACAGGTGCAAAAGCTGACGGTCAAGCAATGACTGCCTACATAGAATCTGGGGATATGGGTATTTCTGACGGCAACAACTTCAGCTTTATAAGCCGTGTCATACCTGACTTAAACTTTAGAGAAACTAACGTAAACGATACCACGGTAAACTTTGTATTGAATGCAAAAAATGCCCCAGGTCAGGTCAATCAACAGACTGACACAAACACAGTTACAAAGACATCTAATGTTCCAGTTGACCAATACACGAACCAGTATCAGACTAGGTTGAGAGGTAGAAGTTTTACCTTCAAGGTAGAATCAACCGATGCAGATGTGCTATGGAGACTTGGAATCCCAAGGATAGACATAAGGCAGGACGGTAGAAGATGAGTATAGCACCAGTACCATATTTTCCTGTGCCACCTGTACAGTATTCGCCACAGTACATGGCAGAGGTCACGAGGGCGTTTGCTACTTTTGCGCTGCAGATGACAAACCCTGCCATAGCAAAACCTGTGCTTATAGAGATTCCAACGTCTGCTCAGTCTGGTGACGAGGTGGGGACCGTTTACGAGACCGAAGGCGTACTGAGAATAAAATCCGCTACATCCGCTGACAATACTGTTGGCATACCATTACCAAGTTATACGGTGGCTACGTTGCCAACTGTGGAGACAGGCACACTAATATACGTTTCTGATGGGGCTGCTGGCAGTCCTGTTGTTGCGTTTGGTGACGGGTCCAACTGGCTGCGTGTCGATACTAGAGCCGCCGTTTCTACTTAGGAGATCACTATGGCACACACGATTATAGACAACTACAAGGTTTTCCCCAGACTGATGATGTTGGTTGTAACTATACTGACCTATCAAAGCGTCCACTGGTATATGTCTTTGCCTGATCCAACCAATGGGCAGGCTGGTCTTGTATCTGTCTGCATGGGCGCACTCACTGGCTGCTTCGGCATCTGGATGAACAAAGAAGCTAAGACAGATCGCGGAGTAGTATAATGCCACTCGTTATTCAGTCAGGACAACCAGTTTCACAGGGTGTTTATACGGCACCAACCTCTCCGAAACCGCCAGAGCCAAAGGAAAAGAAGGGTGGTATCTTTAATAGTGGGTACATCAGTTTCAAAGATATGTTTGATGGCGGTGGCCCAGGCCGTAGTGGTGCTAGATTTTCTAGCGCAGATACAGGTGCATACGACACTAACAAAGACAACTACATATCTGAAGCCGAATACGCTGCAGCATCAAGCAGTCCAAATTTCTCACAGACTCAAGGCGGTATAGCAGCCTTATCAAACTTTATTGGAGCCAGACCTCGTGGTTCATATGGACGTGAACGCGCTCTTGGCCCAAGCGGAACCAACATTGGCACATCAGGTATTGCAAATTACATTGCTGGCGGCGGAATGTTTGGACCTATGCTTGGTGGTGGACCTACTAGATTTCAGCAAGCATACCCAGAAATGGATCAAGGCAAGATGTTCACCATCCAAAACTTGATAGCTTCTGGAATGACACCAGAACAGGCTGCGGCATATGTCGGAGCTAACAATACTGGAGGCTCTATCATAAAGCCTATGCTCAAACCAACAGTAGGTATGAACATGGGCGGCTTGATGGCATTACGTGACTACAACATGGGTATGCAGATGGGCATGGGGCAGTCGGTATGATACAGGCACTGATAGGACCACTGACTGAACTAGCGGGTGGATGGCTCAAAGGCAAGGCTGATGCGCAAGCTGCCGCTGCAAATCTGAAGCTTGTAGAGGCAGAAGCGAAAGCGACCATAATGAAGTCCGCCGCTACATCGGAAGCGGAGTGGGAAAAGATCATGGCGCAAGGCACCATGAACTCGTGGAAAGACGAGTATCTGGTCTTACTTTTCAGTATTCCGCTAATCCTCTGTTTTACAGGAGATTGGGGGCGCACCACGGTAGCAGAAGGCTTCGCTGCTTTGGAGACAATGCCAGAGTGGTATCAATATACGTTGGGTGTAATCGTAGCTAGTAGCTTTGCCGTGCGGTCAGCAACTAAATTCTTTGGGGGTAAGAAATGAGTTTTAAGTTAAGCAGACGTAGCCTAGATCGTCTTGAGGGTATCGACGATAGACTACAAGAAGTTGTGAAGATGGCTATCACGCTCACGAAGACCGACTTCGGGGTGGTGCAAGGAATGAGAACCATCGAACAGCAGAAGGAGTTGGTTGCCAAAGGTGCCAGTAAAACGATGAAGTCGAAGCACCTTGAGGGTAAGGCTTTTGACATTATGGCCTTTGTAAATGGCAGAGCTAGTTGGGAATTGAATTTGTATGATGATCTAGCCGATGCAATCAAGGAAGCTGCTATACATCTAGGCGTACCGATTTGTTGGGGTGCGGCATGGGGTACTGCTGATATGCCATATCCTATGGACATTCGTAAGTGGGATGGCACAATGGAAGAAGCAATGAATGCCTACATAGACTTGCGTCGATCTCAAGGACGTAGACCGTTTATCGACGGACCACACTTTGAATTGATAGGTTAGTCGAATGATGGTAAAGTGCAATTGAACTAATTGAGAGGTCTCAATGTTACCGTTTCTTTTTAGCTTAGGACTGCCCGCTCTTGCTCCAAGTATAGGACTTGGTGGACTCTCTGGTGCCGCTCTTGCTGGCATGGGTGCTGGCCTTGGCTCTTTTCTTGAAACAGGTGACGTTGGTAAAGGCATAAAAACTGGTATGCTGTCTTTCTTGGGTGGCAAACTTCTAGGTGGCTTAGGCGGTGGTGTAGCGGGCTTAAAGGATACAGCGGCTGGCAATGCAGTGCTGTCAGGAAAAGCTCAGGCGGCTATGAGTCAAGGTGCATTCCAAGAGGCAGTCAAAGCTGCTGGGACTAAGGTTCCATTCTCAGGAATACTTGGTGAAAACGTGGGTTCTGCCATTCTGCAACCTGGGATTATGACTGCAGCAGGTCTAAGTTCTGCTGTAAGTGCAGCGCAGCAAGAGCCAGAAAAGGGAAAAGATGGTGAAAGATTTGAACCACCTCTACCAACATCGCTAAAAAGACAGGTAACTATAGGTGATCCTCTCGAAGGTTCTGGTGAGCAAACTTACTTTGACTACACGTATAGTCCAGACCCTACGCTTGAATATCCATATATAGATTACGGTACTTTGCAGGAGAAAAACCGCGAGGTTAAAGGAATGTATTTGGGTGGTATTGCAAGTGTAGGTGGAGGCCACCCTATGTTTATGGGTTTAGGAAGAGGTATAAGCAGCGCTCTTTCTCAATCTCAAGGTCCAAAAATACAAGCGTTTGTGCAAAAAGTTGAGAACGATGCACGATCAGAGTTTGGCGATGACTTATTTCAAGCACCTCAAGTAGCCACTCAAATTCCTACTCAAATGCCTATGAATCGTTTACAGCCAGCGATACCTACGGAACCTATGAATGCACTTGAGCAAGCGCAGCAAGCTAGAAATAGTAGTGTTCTCTCAGGACTTTACAATTCTGGCAAAGGAGCTGGGTTGGTCAACGCGGAAGCTATACCAGTTAATGCAATGGCTCGCCCCGCGAATATGTTCCAGAGTGCATTGGGCATGGCTGAAGGTGGTGAAGTGGAATCCATGAATGAGAAAGATATCATTCTAGAATCCATCAAAGCCATAAAGGGAATGAAGGAAGACGCAGAAGCTCAAGAGATTTTGGGTGTATTCCTAGCGACATATGGTGAAGAAGCTCTTCGTGATCTAGTAAGCTCTGTTCAGTCTGGTGAGTTTGATGAAACTGTTGAGCGCTTTGAAAACGGTGAGAATGGAATCGTTCGTGGGCCTGGGGATGGTTCTGGAAGTGATGACAAAGTTCCTGCAACCTTAGATAATCAACAGGATGTCCTGTTGACGGAAGGCGAGTATGTCTTCCGCGAACCAACTACTGATGCGCTTACCAAGGCGTATGGTGGTGGCTTTTTAGATAAGATCAATGAAGCTGAAGGAGATGCACCAGAGGTGCTGAGAAAAATGGTGGGTTAATTGAGAGTAAGTGCTGTTCCGAAGGAGGCGGTCAAGTACATATGGAAGGACGTTGAAAGGGTACTAGAGAAAAGTGTTGCTACGGCTGAAACAAAGATTCAGTTGATAGATGTTCTGAAAGGAATTCTGGACGACACTTATGTTCTTTGGGTAGTATTTGAGGAAGACGAGGTTGTTGCAGCATTTACTACTAGAATAATTGAGTATCCGCAGCGAAGAAGTATGGCACTTGATTGGGTAGGTGGAAGTAGAATGAAAGAATGGTTGGATATCGGTATGGAAAAGGTTATCGAATTTGCCTCTCTTAATAACTGCGAACACCTAGAAGGCTATGGTCGTAAGGCTTGGGGGAGGGCTTTAAATAAATATGGGTTCTACCCAGAGTATATTGCGTTTCGCATGGAGATAGAAAATGGGTAAAGGCAGTTCAACGCCAACACAGCAGGTAGTGCAATCAACAGGTCTGCCTGATTACGTTGACCCGTATTTTAAGCGGCTCCTCAAGGGTGCTGAAGAGGCCACGATGCCCTTCGATCCAGAAACTGGAGAGTCAACCTATACCCCATATACAGGTGAAAGACTTACTCGAAGCGCAAATTATGGGGATATCACTGGTGCCAGACAAGATATTCGTGACATAGCGGGTGCTGGCCTTACTGGTATGAATGAAGCTCTTGCTGCTCAGAGGCTTGGCATGTCTGGAATAGCGGGCCTTGCAATGGCACCGCCTAGCTTTACCGCATCTAATTTTTCTGCAACAGGTGTTGATCCTTACTCTGGCTTTATTGCTGGAACTGCTGATCCATATTCTAAATTTACGGCAGGTACTGCAGACCCATTTAGTGAATTCCAACAGGCAGACTTTAACAAAGCTCAGGGTCAAGCGTATGACTTTGGTCCCGCCCGTCAGTTCACAGGACAAGAAGTCGCTGACTACATGGACCCATACATGCAGAACGTGGTTGATCTGCAGAAACGTGAAGCAATTAAAGACTTTGCTCAACAGCAAGCGGGTAGAGATGCATCAGCAGTTCAAGCGGGTGCGTTTGGTGGTTCTCGTCAAGCCGTTGCTCAAGGTATGGCAGAGCAAAACTTACAGCAAAGACTTGGTGACATTCAGCAGGTAGGTAGCCAAGCAGCCTTTGACCGTGCGATGCAGATGTTTGAGTCTGACCGTGAAGCACAAATGGATGTTGAAGGTCGCCGTGCGGCAGAATTAGCCAGAGTTCAGGGTATTGACGTTGGCGAAACAGGACGCACACAGACGGGTGCCGCAGCAGAGATGGCACGAACACAGGCTGCAAGAGCGGCTGAACTTGCACGGACCCAAGGCATTGGTCTTGATGAGGCGGCACGAGTTCAAGCGGCAGAGGCGGCAGAGCTTGCTAGAACACAGGGCATCGGGCTTGATGAGGCCGCTCGTATACAGGCGGGTCAAGCTGCTGAGTTAGGTCGCACACAAGGTATCGATGTTGGTGAGGCGGCTCGTATTCAGGCAGCAAATGCGGCAGAGCAAGCTAGAATTCAAGCCGCTCTAGAGGCACAAAGGTACGGTACTGCAGGTCTATATGGCGACTTAATGGGCGCAGGTCGCGGTCTTGTTGGCTTAGGTGAGCTAGAGCGTGGCACTGATATACAAGGTGCGCAGCTTCTAGAAACATTAGGACGTGATATTCGTGGGGAAGATCAGGCTAGACTTGATCTTGCATATCAAGACTTCTTGCGTCAGCAAGACTATCCGATCAGTCAGTACGAGAGATACGCAGGTATCTTGAGTGGTGTGCCGACTGGTTCTTTGGATCGCACAACTCAGCAGTATGCAAGCTACAATCCAATCCAACAGGCTCTTGGTGCAGGAATCTCTGCACTTGGTTTATACAGGGGACTAGGCGGAGGTTACGGAGCTTAACATGAATATCATAGAGCAGACAGAAGCACTCAAAGACCTTCCCGATCAAAGATTAATGCAAGAGATGCAGGCACCCACAGGGTTTGCACCTCAATTTCTTGTTCTTAGTGAGCTTAAACGCCGCAAAAGAATGCGTGATGAGTATCAGCGTCAGCAATCTGCTGACATGAAGACGGTTGCCGAAGAGACTATTACTGCAGCAGGTTTACCACAGGGTGGCATCATGCAAATGTCACGGGCAATGAACCCAAATAGTTCAATTGCACAAAACACTGGAATGGACCAGGCACCTCAAATGCAGCCCACTAGAATGGCTGATGGTGGTGTGGTTCGCATGTTCGATGGTGGTGTTTCTGGCGGCACTATGTCTGCTATTGCAAACCTTAAAGCAAATTATCCTGATGTATACAGGTCGGCAGTTGAGCAGGGCATTGTTGAAGAAATAGCAGGGTACATGCAAAATGTTGCTCAAGATGTGCCGTATGGCCTTGATGCTTTTGAAGATCCACGTAGCTTTGATTTTCTGAAAAGCATGTTTACTGACCCATCTAATCGTGTCGTAACTGAGAAACAGCGTGAAATAGAAGAAAGCCAACCAGAAAGAGCATTACAGGCAAGGATTGATTCTAGGAATGCACTAAGTAGGTATGGCGACAATGATCCTGTATTTGCAGAAGGTTCTGTGGCTGAATACCTAAGAGTTACACCAGAAGGTGGGTTCCCTAGAGCCAGTGAAGTGTATGATATTTCAGGAACTATGGTTTCTCCAGATGTTGAAGACTATATTCCACAAATTAGTGGTGAGCAGAGCTTTGTTTTGCAGAGGCCAAAAGGCGCTATGCTTAACCAACCCTCTACAAAGGGTGGTGATAAACCTGCTGCTATAAACGAACCCTCTACAAATGCATCTACATTTACTCAACTGATTGATGTTCGTGACCCAGTACCACCATACGGTGGTTTGTATTCAGAGCGTGACCGTTTAATGGCTGCGCAAGATGCATTTACTCAGGGTATTGGTTCTCTTGGTGGTCCGCTTACACAGGATGAAGCTTATGCAGCAGCGGCTCGTCAGAGAATAGAGTCACCTATAAGTACTCAAGTTGAGCAGCCAATGCTTGTTGATCAGATGGCAACAGCAAGCATCGAAGACGAATCCCCAATGATCGCAGAGCTTGCTCGCCAAGCTGAAATCAAGCGCATGATGGAGATCAACGAAATTCCAGAGCCTTCTCCAGAAGCTGGCCCTATATCTTCTGCCTTAGTTGACCTTGGTGAGGCGGGAATTGAAGGTCTTGGAAGTTCTTTTGAAGCAGGTGTTGATGCTCTTCAGTCCTTGACAGAAGGCGGAGATGGGATGCCAGAGCCTACCCCTGCATCCGCACTGCCAGAAGGGTTTGCACTTGGTGATGGGACAACAGCAGAAGGTGCCTCGTCCTTTGGTGAGTTACTGAAATCATCTACTGACAAAGATGACACATCTACAAACCCTGCGGGAAATAAAACCACTGGCGGGCAGAAGGCTAGTGCAACCTCATCTCTTGGTGGCATCGAAGGTCGTATTGCAAAGATGCTTGAAGATAAAGAGAAGAGCGTTCAGAGCGATAAGTGGATGGCGCTTGCTCAGGCGGGTATGGCCCTTATGTCATCAAAGGAGCCAACGCTTGCGGGTGCTATAGGTGAAGCAGGTCTTGTTGGTGTGGGTGCCTTGAAGAAAGGTAAAGCTCAGTATGAGAAAGATGTTCTTGATCTTCTAACTCTACAGCAACGTATAGATGAGCAGAGAGCACGGGCTTCTAGTAAGTCTGGGGGTCTAACCGCAAGCAATATGATTAGCCTGATGGATGATCTTCGTAGTTATAAAGGCGACATCCAAGATAGAATTGATGCCCTTAATGATCCTACAAACTTAATGAGTGAAGAAGTGAAGGCCGCGCAGCTTCAAAGACTTCAGGCAGAATTGATGCGTACTGATATCGAGCTTGGCACTTATCGTAACGCTCTTAGTGGCGGGGGATCAAACAGAACTCCGATTGACGTAAGAGGTGGATCACAAACTCAGAGTGGTGTAGGATACAGCTTAGGCACAGCTAAACAATAAGGAGATGACTCTTGGGCGTTTTTCAACAAGTAGGTCAGTTCTCTGGTAATCCATATTCTTTCACTATCGCAGGTGATGCACCGACTGAGCAGGAAGCTGCTCGTATCTCGCAGATATTAGATCAGCAAGAGTCACCTTATCGTCAGCAATATGAGTCTATGTATGGCGGTATAGCTGCTCTGCCTCAAGCCGCAGAAGAAGAGGGGCCAGACACTTCTTTTGGTAGTGCGTTTACTTCAGCGTTAGATGCTCCTCTTGAAAACTTCGCTACTACAGCGAGACTTACTGGTTACGAGGGTCTTGCTAACTTCCTTAGTGATGCTGTTGAAACACCAGAGAATTATGAAAATGCCTCTGAGAAATTCATCAATGAGGGTGGATTTGGTTTCAGACTTGGATACGCACCAAGAGCTTTGGTCGAGCAAGCTGGCCAGTTCGCGGGTTCATTGTTGTCTAGAGGCGCGGGTGCAGTAATAGGTGGTGCTGTAACCCTTGGTAACCCTGCAGGTGTTTTGGCGGGAGCTATAACTGGCCCCGCTTTGTTTGAGGCAGTTCAGCTTGTTGGTCCGATTGCAGAAGAACGCGCAAGAAACAACGGCAGAGACACACCAAACAGAGATGATTGGTTGGGTGCTATAGGTAGCTCAAGTGCATCTGGTGCATTAAACGCAATCGCCCCAGGAATGGCTGGCACTTTAAGAAAACTTGTTGTTGAAGGTGGGACTGAAACGCTTCAGTCAGTAATTCAACAGACTGGTGAGACCGCAGGTACAGACAAGGGTCTTGATATCAGCTTGAAGCAAGCGGTTGGTGAGGGTGTCCTAGCGGGTGGTACTGTTGCCGCTATCTCTGGCCCCATAGACCTTGTTAAGGGCAAGCCTAAGCCTGAAGCTGACGTGCAGCTTGATGAAGATATTCTAGAAGAAGCTCAGGTAACCAGAGAAAGATTGGGGTATGCATCTACTATAAGCCAAGAAATCACAGCAGATGCAGAGGCTAAAGCAGAAGCGGCCATACAATCTGAGACACCTCAAGAAACATCGCAAGAACCTGCAACATTTTCTGAGGTTACAACAGAAGAAGAGTTTGCCGAAAAGACATTTAACAAGGCGCAATATGATCGCGTACTTCAGCAAATCAAAGCTGATATTGCACGAGAGAAAGCATTGAGTGTCACTGGCATACAGCAGGGCGTAAAGAAAGATATACCTGAGACAAAGGTCAGTCAGGTTCGTGACATCATGGCAGAGCTAGAGACACGAGGATACTTGCAATCTGAGCCGCAACCCGCTGCAGTTCGTGATCGTGCTACAGGTGTTCGATATACACCCGCTCCTCAATACGCAGCCACACAGAACATCGTGCCTCAATTGAAGACACCAGATGTCGCTTATCGTCGCCAAATCGATATCGCCAATGAAGCGATAGAGAAAAACAACCGCATTATGGAAGACTTAAAACTTGATTTGGATTCCGTCCGTCAGTTTGGTCGAGACTTGCAGGGTAAGCGTACCAGTGAGGATGCTATTAACTACGAGATCACAAGACTTAGTGAGCGCAATAAGCAGTACAATGGGGTTGTCAACGAAGCACAGCAGGGGCTGCAGCGCCTTGGTCGTTTGCCGTATGTGCCTCGTGTAACACCTGAATTCAACAGATCACAGAAGATCGAACGCAAGGTTGCAGCAGCCAAGGCTCGTAGTGTTGCGGATCAAGTGAAAGAAAAAGTTCAATCGAACAAACCTGTATTCACACCTGCCCTGACTGAGAAACAGGACAAGGTATTCAAGTCTATCCGTGGTCGCCTTGATGGCTATGGACTAAAAGATGTTCGCCTCAGTGCAGAGCAGATTGTCGATGGTGGTGAAGGTACATATAACCCAACCAACCGCATGATCAGTTTGTCTATGGGTCTATATGATCCAAAGCTATCAGAGACAGAACTGTTTGATCGTGTGGGTGAGGTTCTTGATCACGAGACAGTTCATGCCCTGAAAGAGATGAACGTCATCAAGCCTGATGAATGGAAGGCACTGACCAATGCAGCGGCTAAGGTTAAGTACACCAAGGTAAAGGGCGGCGAAAAGCAACAGCGCAAATACACATATCTAGACAGAGCCAAGCGTTTGTATGGCGATATGGATGCAGAAATCCAGTCTGAAGAAGCCGTTGCGGAGATGTTCCGTGATTACAATTCAGGAAGATTAGACTTAAAAGGAAAGCCCCAGGGGCTGTTCACGAAGATTAAAAATTTCTTCAAGTCTATCATTGGCGGCGCTACAGATAACGGCTTCACAGATGTTCAATCAATCTTTGATGAGATAGTTGTGGGCAACATTGGTCAACGCGAACGTGGCGTTGCGGCACAGCAGCAGACGGAACCCGCAGCACGTCAATCAAGACTGGCTGCTACAGAAGAAGAGATAGCTCCTGAAAAGGACATCAGAATGCCGTTGAATGTAGCGGCACCCAACGATCAAATACGTGCTGAAATTCAGCGCATGACAAACCAAAACCGTCCGCTGGTTAAGAGATTGATCAAGCGTATCGATGAAAGATTTGGAACCAAGTCAGGTGATAACGCAAAGGACTTATCAAAGGTAACACAGAAGGCTCGTCGTCCTTCTATCCTAGCAAACAAGCCTTGGCATGATGTGTCTCACATCCGTGATAGCTATCGCTTCAAGACAGTAATCGATGACTTCCGTGCAGTACCTGCAATCTTTGATGAGCTTCTAGCTGACGGAATATCTCTGGTTAAGATCGACACAGGCAAGCTATTCCGCCCCAAGGAATGGGGATGGCGCATCATTGCATTTGATCTTCGCATGCCAAATGGACAGCTTGTAGAATGGTATCTACCTCTGAAGGAATTAGAGGTTGAGAAGAAAGCTCGTGGTCACCTGATCTTTGAAGAGTGGCGCAACAAGACACAGGAAGAGTTGTCAGCGCAGCGTGATGCTTACTTTGAGGCAATCGCTCGTAGTTACAGGAACTATGACGAAGCGTTCCAAGCTGCACTAGACCGTATGAACACTACTCGTCAGGATGCAGAGGCATCTTGGAGAAGCGCGGAAAGTTCACTGCTTGATGCTGCGCGAAATGCACGTAGATCATCAGGCGTTGGTATCTCTTCAGCAGGTACAGCAGAAGAAGGCATTATAGCACCCTCTGAGGTACGCACTGATGTGGAACCATCAGCTTTAAATATTAGTGCGCGAGAGGAGCCATCCTCTATTAGTGCAAAAGGTTCTGCCATCTTATCTACCTCCGATGACTATGTTACAGATGTGCCAGTCGAAGAACAAGTTAAGTTTTCAAGACTGCCTCGCACGTCCAATGTATCAGGTTTGCAGGACTTTATCAGAAATAATCCTGAAGGTTTCACAATTGATCCTGTCACTATGGAACCTGCATCTGGCGGGTTCGTTGTTGCACCTCTCAAGGAAGCCGAAATAATTGTCGGAGAGACCTTGCCAGAAGAAGTACTATTAGGCTATATAGAGGATAATAAGGATATTTCTGCCGCTGTCAATAAGCCAGTTTACCTTGGTGGGTGGTTCGATAGTGACTCTCAGCAATACTTCTTAGACAACACTCTTATACTGCCGACTGCAGAAGAAGCATTGTATATCGCTGAGGCTGCAGACCAACTGGCTATCTTTGACCTGAACAATTTTGAGGAGATCAGGACTAATGAAGGAATCAGACAACTCCAAGAAAGTGGTGCTTACAGAGGTGACACCGCAATCGGATACCAAAGAAACCTTGCAGAAGTTGGTCGCCGCTTTGCGGAAGCAAGGGATAACCGTAACGCCCGCCAAAGAGAACAGCTTACTGGAGGAGTAGAGGGCTTTAGGCAATCACGTCTAACCCTACCTCTAACACCTGAGCAACGTGCCGCAAGTATTCTGGATTATCTAGACCCAGATACTGGTCAGCCTAAGTTCAAGAGCAAGCAAGGATCAGAAACCCTTGTAAGTTTTGCCAACAAGCTGCTTGAGCTTCGAGGCACTCGTCCATACGACATCGTCAACTCAGAGCAAGACCGTGAAGAAGTCGCTCGCATCATGGCTGCTGAGGCAGAAGCTGCGCTTCTATCTAGCAGTGATGCCATTGGTTGGTACGATGCTAAGTTAAAATTAGCAAAACAGATTTTGTTCCCCGTGTATCCAGAGGTTTCTCCTCTGCGTCCAGATGGTACAGAGAACTCATTGTATGACCCTGCATCTGAGCATGCGTTTGATTACGCAACAGCCGTCACCTCAAACGGTTTGTCAGTAATCGATAACTACCTGCTGGCATCTCGCCAGTATGACGCATGGAAGAACAGCCAAGACGGAAGGTTCCCATTGTCTTCCTCTGGCAAGCAGGGTCAGTCCATGATCAAGGCATGGGAATTCTGGAACGCACTCACTGATCTTGGATATGACTCAAACCAGATCAACGAACTCCTTACAATGCAGATGCGTAAAGGTGACCTTGCTGCCTTAATGACAGATGTCTTTGGTGTCGAGCGTGTCAAAGATTTACCGTTCAAGATCGATGGTAAAGAGTTGGCTGACGAGATTGTAGGTGTTGCTTATGTGATTGGCCCAAAGATTGGTAACGGTTTCTATCAGAACCTACGCGGTAACTTTAACCCACTTACAATGGACCGTTGGTGGATGCGCTTTGTCAACCGCATCACTGGTAATCCTATCGTCAACTATCGTGACGAGCTTGTGCAAGAAAACAAGGACAAGCTATGGGAGCTTATCTCCAACCCAAGCCGTTTGACAGATACTGACAAGCAGCTCCTGGTGGATACATTGGAATCTCTTGATATCAATACTATTGAGAAAAGTGATATTGAACTTATTGCTCCACAAGTACAGAAAATCTGGGACAAGAACTTCTACAACAAGGCATTCAATGACAAGCTAGATGAGCTTGCTGATCAGTATGACTTCGTCGTTACATCTGGCGGCACTATCACTGGTCGTGATGCTGCCAAGGTTAAGAAACTAGCACAGGACGCACGTCCTAAATCTACAGACTTGGCACTATCTGCTAAGAACCTAGCGGGTAAGCTGAAGACAGCGCTACAAGAAGACCCACGCAATGCTCGTGAGCGTTCAGCTATGAGAGCAGCAGCTAACCGTGCAAGAGAGATACTTCGTCAGAGCAATCAGATCGGTGCCGATTTAACTAACGCAGACTTCCAAGCTCTTATGTGGTACGCAGAGAAGCGCATCTTTGAGGCTGGTGGTGTTCGTAAAGGTCGTGGTGATGATAACGACTACGCTGATGGCGCGATTGCCATCCTCAAAAACAAAGGTGTAAGCGATGACAAAATCAAAGCCACACTCCCCGATTCAGAGCGAGGACGGATCAGTGGTGTCAAATCTCAGCTCGACAGAGATTCTGAAATTGGCAGAGAGGTTGATGCGATACAACGAGGCCCAGAAGAAGGGAACTTCTTCGCCCCAAGAGAGTTAACTCTTCTCGATGGGTCGATGGCACCTCAGTCACAACTGACTACAGATCAGCTACAGCAAACAGAAGCTGACCTATCAGGTGTAGAAGTCGATCCAGAGTTACCGCCTCAAAGGTTCTCTCGCATGGTTCCCGCACAGGCACTTGTACCTGTACGTGCGCCCGTCAACATGGCAGATGGATCACCCAATCCTGTCTATGGTTACTTCAGAGATGATAGCACAGGGCGGCTTCGTCCTATTGTTCTACCCAAGGGATCACACAAGACATACGAGAGTGGCGTTGAGGTAGGACAAGGATTGTTCCACATTCAGCAGCGCAACCATGACAAAGAGCTTGTACTGAATTCAAAGTATAAGCGTGTAGAGAATGCCATCTTTGATCTTCTTCGTCGCTGGCAGGATCAGGGATACGATGACGGTGAGTCAGTTATATCCTATCCAAGTCAGGGTGGCATCGTCCTTGAGTGGCGGAATAACATGGCGTTCAAAGCGCCACCTATGCGTCTTGTTCTGCAGTCAGGTCGTGAGCTACCAAATGCACCTGCCAAGGATGTGTTCTATGTCAAGACATTCTTCCCGATACTAGAGAAGAAGGCACGTAAGACAGCACCTGTTCGTGCATCTCGCATGTTTAGTGCGTTGCCAGAGCAGATTGAAACCAAGAAGTCTTCATTAACTTATGCCAGAACATCAGACGTATTGGCGAAAGGTCTTGGGTTCTTTGTTCCAAAAGAAAAGGCTCAGACTGCAGCGGACGGAATAATCCGTAGGTTCCAAGACAACATGCTGCCAGTTGGTCGCATGATCCAAGAGCTTCAGGAAAAGAATGCTACTATCACAGATGCATTTGATCCGTACCTACAGGAAGAATTGTATCATGGTCGTGTCGGTGCAGAGATTGAGAGCCGTGAGAAAACAATTTACAAAGATGCCGTTGACGCAGTTAAGGGTGTTAACATTGCTCAGGGTAAGATCGATCAACTGAAAGCTCTTTCTGACAGAGCATCAGAGACTGGTGATGGCTTCGTTAAGAAAGCTCTTGATAGTTATCCAAGCAAGAAACTGGCAGTGGTTGATGCTGTGCTCTACGCAACCCACGCAAAAGAGCGTAACGCTTTCATCAGACAAAGAGACCCAGACAATGTTTCTGGTTCTGGTATGTCGGATACAGAAGCTGATGCAATCCTAGCATGGGTAGCAACATTAGATGCACCAAGCATAGCAGCCTTGCAGCGAGTTCAGCAGAGTGTACGCAGTATTGTTGGCAATACAAACACAACGAGAGCAGACTACGGCCTGATACCAGAAGACTTACGCACTGATACTAACTTCAATTCCTACGTGCCTCTGCGTGGCAAAGTAGATTTGTTAGAAGATGAGATGGACTTCACTCGTCCCGCAGGCGGTGCTCCGTTTGGTGTACGAGGAAGAGAAGATCGTCGTGCGCTGGGCCGCTTCGATTATGCCACAGATATTCTGGCAACTGTAATCAATCAGAACCAGAACTCTGTTGTTCGTGGTGAACGCAACAAGGTCGGCCAAGCATTCATTGGATTGCTTCGAGCAAACCCAGACAAGACCCGTGGGTATGGTCGCATCCTAGATCGTATGCCAACACGCCGTGTATTGGACTCATCAGGCAAGGTAAGAGAAATACCTGATATGATGGCAGGACAAGACCCTAACATCTTCGTTGCGAAAGAAGATGGCAAGGATGTCTTTGTTGAATTAAACGATGTTCGTTTAGCAAATGCATTGAAAGGCACAGATGGCACAGGAGCAAGCTCCCTTTCTGGGATTAACCGCGCACTTGGAAAGCTGAACAGATACCTGTCTAACATCAACACCTCTTACAACCCAGAATTCTTCATCACCAACATCGTCCGCGATATTCAGACCGCAGGTATAAACGTGCAGCAGTTTGACGCTGATGGCATGGTGAAGAGTATTGCCAAGGATTACGGTAAAGCGTTTGGAGGCATTAAGAGAGCCATAAGAAATGGCGACAAGGATAGTGAGTGGGCAAAGATATACGCCGAATTCGTCCGTGATGGTGGTCAGAACTCTGCCAACCCTATGAACAGTGTCGCTGATCAGATGGCAAACATCAGTAATCTGCTAGGTGATATTGCTGAAGACGGTGTGCGCGGCAAGTTCAACAAGATGAAGAACAGCTTTGCAGGTGAGAAGACAAAGTCACTTCTCAAGTTCCTAGAGGATTACAACACCGTGGCTGAGAACGCTGTACGTGTTGCTGTATACAAGGGACTCAAGGACAAGGGGTTCTCGAACGAGAGAGCAGCACAGGCCGCACGTAATGTGACTGTAAACTTTGGTAAGGGCGGCGAGTACAAGACTCTGATGAACTCGTGGTACTTGTTCTACAACGCGTCTATCCAAGGTTCATTTGCACTTTTCAATGCGTTCTTGAAATCACCAAAGGTTCGCAAGTTATGGGGCGCATTGATAATATCAGGCATCATGCAAGATGTTATTAACTCTGCACTGTCTGAAGAGGATGATGATGAGATTAAGGTCTATGATAAGATACCTGATTACATCCTTGAGCATAACCTGATCCTACCCACATTCGGGATAGGTGAGAGATCGTACCTTGCTATACCAATGCCGTATGGCTTGAACATGGCTGTTAATGCGGGTCGTGCATTTAGCCGTACACTACGTGGCGAATACTCTGCATCAGAGGGTGCCAACTCAATCATCATGACAGCAGTGGACGCTCTTAACCCAATCGGTGGCACTGAGAACATGGCGAACTTTGTTGCACCAACTGTGGCTGATCCATTCATTGAGATCATGCGCAATGAAAACTATGCGGGAGTGCCAATATATAAGCAGCAGTATTCTGGGGACCAATCGCCTGATAGTCAACGCTACTTTAACAGCGTAAGCCCGTCAGCACGTTGGGTTACTGAAAACTTGAACTCTTTGACAGGCGGCACTAGCGAGATGTCTGGCTTCATTGATTGGAACCCAGAGATCATGGACTACTGGTTCGAATATCTTACTGGCGGTATTGGGCGGTTCGTACAAAGAACAGGTGAGCTTCCCGCTCGTATCTACACAGATGGCTTCAATGAAGACCTGACCCGCGAGATACCTTTCGTTCGCAAGGCAATCGGTAGCGTATCAGAGCGTGAGAATATCGGGTTGTTTGTGGAGAAACGTGATCGCATCCTGAACGTAGGTTCGGAGATTAAGGCGGCACAGGAAGCGGGTGATCGTAATCGTCTGATCAGAGCGCGAGACAAGTACTCTGAAGAGATTGCCCTACTGCCACGCGTCAAGGCTATCAATAACGCTATCAAGAAAATATCGCGGCAGCAAAACGCCATCCGCGATAATGTAAATCTTCCTGATAGTCAGCGCCAGTTGTTGTTGGAACGCTTAGATAAGCAGAAGCAAATGCTCTACGCTCGTGGCAACATGATCATGAAAGACTATCGATAAAGTTCAATTGAACATTACGAACCTGTTCGTTGGTATCAAGCCTATGGCTTCAATGTCGGATGGATCGTTGCGGCGATTCCATCCCTCACCACTGAACTCAACGTCGCACTTCATATCAAGGTTGCAGTAACCAGTTCTGTCTGACCACTGAACCACGAATAAGCAAGGTACGTCACACACGTTCTTCAGGTTCTGTGCCATAAGTAACTTGGTTAGTGATATGAAGCATGTTGGATACTTATCATACGGCACATTCCTATGCCGCATCTCAACGAATGCCTGTATCTTCTTACCTCGCAATGCAACATAGTCAAACTGTGCATACTTCATCTGACGCTGCATCTTGCACTTCCACTTTTCCTCTAGAAGAAGCGCAAGTTGTCTTTCGTTTTCTGCGTCAGCTTGGTTCTCGTAGGTTGGTTTCATGTTTGCTATCTATCCACTCTAATATCTCTGAATACTTCCAACGCTTAACACGCTCACTAAAGACAATCTCTTTAGGGAAGCTCTGGTCTTCTTTTATAATCTTACGCATAGACTTGGGATGCATTGACATCATTTCTGCCACCCCATGAATGTCCATTAGCTTTTCTTCCATTGCCGAAAGTCCTCTCGTAGTGTTTCAAACTTGTTTCGGGCATCAGGATTACTTCTAAACTCTGACCGCGATTCGATGCCACAGTACTTGCGAACAGCAGCAACGGCTGCGTTCTCTATTTTAAATGGATCGATATCCCCTATCAATCCACAGTCATGCAGGTACTCACCAAACTCTTGGTTACGGCACAGTAAACCCGCTGATGCTATCAGCCGCTCGACGCGCTGAAACTCTTCTCGTGTCTCTGGTTGATCGTCATCAGTCAATCTAACCATAGCCACCATGTATCTTGTTCCCACCCAATCAGTGTGTAGTTCTGGGGGGCAGTCATTTGGGTGTACGTTGAGGCGTAGTATGATGCCGTTCCTGTCCTGAGACATGGATACCTTAACGGCCTCGAACCCCATTGCTGCATCTCTAATGTTACTCATCTATACTTCTCCCAGTTCTTGGAAGCCCATTCCTTTGGATCAACTCCCTCTAAATCCCACCATGTGCGTTCATCACCAAAGCGATGTAGTTCCATGTGACATTCGTGACACAGAGGTACAGCCCAGTTATCTCCCGACCTGATGCCTACACCACGTTCCCCAACATGCTGTAGGTGGTGCGCCTCTGCGCCACGTCTGCACACTAAGCAGGGTGACCCCCGCAAAGTATTCAGATACTTCTCATCCCGAATGTTCTTATGTTTCGGAATGAGCATGAGATTATGATTTCACCATCTCTGCATCGATCTCACCTTCCAGTTGCCATAGTTTGCAAATCGCATCAAAAAGATCGTAGTTTTCTTCACTAACAGTTACTGTAAGCTCACCTTCATGATCATGCATTCTTGTTATATGGTGAAAGTATTCATAACCATCGTACATACTGGCGAGGTAAGAATACACTTTTATCAGGCGTTGCAGTCTCCAAGTCTCAACTGCATTTGAAAAAGAAAATGTAACTACACCTGTGGTAGTAGTAGAATTTTCTTTTGTTTCTATCTGCATAATACTTCTCCTTTAATATCTTACGCCAGACCGCACTTCTTTTCGTCCCAGTCTTCCATATAGAAACCATCCTTTGGAAGTGATGCCTGTTTCATTTCGGCACCCTTTTTGAATTTGTGCCAAGACAACATGATGTATTTCATCCTAGTTATCGTGGTGAACTTGTCCGACCTCATGTCATTTCTTATCAGCTTGTTCCTTGTGAAGACGACAGGATCGTATTCATAATTATTCTGACCATCGCGCCATGTTCTTATGAATTCATTGGCTTCCTGCTCGTAGCCAGTTTGGGTTCCAATATAATGCATAGCTGCAAGAATATTGTCAGACTTATGGAATGATCCAATAGAATAAGACACACTTTCTGCCAAGTTTGGATGCTTGTCTAGAATTGCATCAAGCTCATTGACTGTCCAACCATGATCCTTTGGGTCTCTCTTGGCTATCAGGGCAAGCATCTTTGTAGATGCAGCAAGTCTATTGTAGTTGACGTGCCCATGAATTTTTAATTGATCCCCAAAGGTTCTCTTCTTTCCGCTATCAATTGTAAGCATGGTTTCTTCTGGGAGGTTCTCAACAAGTATTGTCCAGAACGGTTCTCCAGATTTCTCACATGCCATCAATCTTTGTTGACCATCCAAAAGAATACCTGTGTTTGATACACAAATTGAGTGACCGTTAAAGACAAAATTCCTAGCTGCCATATCCCTTGCATAAAGGGACACGACTTTAGGTGATGCTTTCCTGTTTCTTGTATTGATATCCAAAAGCTCTTTGGCTTTGGTTGGTGTCATCAAATACTTTTCTACAGTTACCTTATCAAGTTGATGTTGTTTCATAGCTTTCTCCACTCGCTTGAAAATTAAAACGGTATTTCGTCATCCATCTGATTGGATGCGTTCTGATTGCTTTGGTTGTACTGATACCCTGAACCGCCGCTCTCTTTGCGCTCTCTCAACAAGTCGCTGCGCAACGACAGAAATGGCTTGCCATTCTTCGACACTTTTCTCCAACCCACTAGGTTGGCCTTCGGGTTCTGCACCCCTTCTTGTAGTTGGTTCCATAGGTCAGTCACCGTTGCATGATCCATTTCAATGTTGCCAGTATAGTCTGGCTGACGTTCATTCTGCTTTCGATCATTCTGAAACAGAATTCCTGATGCGGGATATTGTTGCGACATTACTTCTTCTCCTTCGCAAGTTCTTGTTTCTTAGTTGAGATCGCTGCCCCAACTGATTCATAGGCTGTGGAAGCCTCTTCTTTTGCGCGTTCAAACAATGGTTTGTTTGCCGCGTAAAACTTATTCAAAGTCTCAGTGCTCTTGATAGTATTGACCCAAGCTACAGCTACATCTGCCCAAACATCCCAATTGTATACAGCACGAGGCACACGATCTTCTTTCTTGTAGGCACCTGCGTTTATCATGTATCCAAGCGGTCCGCCTGAAGCTTCCTCTTCTTTTTGTTCAATTGAACTTTTTTCTGAGGCGTCCTGTGGGGACGGTACAGGCGCGTTTGCTTTCTTTGTGGGGGTAGGGTTGGGTTTTTTATTTACCTCTTCCTGCCGCACCTCTCCGTCGCTCTGAGGGATATCCTCACCTGCATAGATGTAGTGACCCAGTCCGTGCATGGCGATAGCCTTCGCAAGGCAGCGCATTCTAGCGTCACTGATCTGTCGTGACGTTGGTCCAGAGATAGCGTTGTTTCTGTTATCCATAACAGGCAACCACATCATGTGGTCCTGATCTTCTACGGTTACAGTGACACGCACTTCAACGGTGCTATCTGGGTAAATGATATCATCGTGAACTTCATACGATGCATTAGGGTATTTAGATTTAACCTCACCCCAAGCCCAAGCCCAAGACAGATAACTTAATCCCATCTTCTCTTGCTTCTTATCATTCACGTTAATTGAGGATAGTGTTTTCCATACTGACATTACTTTCTCCATCCAGTAAATTGTTCACAAAACTCTGCTACTCCGCAGTAGTTTCCTTCGCATCGGGTCTTCTCGCCCTTTCTGTGTTCGATCTCTAGCTTTCTATCGCTACCATCGACATGCTCCTGAGCTTTCTCCAGACTGTCCCAGAGTTTCAAAGCCCTCTTCTTCCCTACTTCCTTAACAGCGTATTGATCTGGCTTTGCCCACTGATCTTCTGGTGAGCAGCGAGGGAATTGATCGTAGAGATCGTAGTCCATCTGTGCTTCTTGATGGGCATCGACGCGCTCGTAGATATAATCCTCACGGTCCTCTTTGCTCCACAAGGGAAGCTCAACAACCACCACTGGTGCCTGTGGATACTCAGGATCGAACTGAGCCTTTCGTCTTTGCCAGTCTCTGAGGATAGCGCAGATGCGTATCTTGCTCACTGTCTTCCCACGATTAGAACCGTTGTCAGAGTTTTCAACAAGCCAAGCATAGCAGTTTTGCTGACGCTCCCATTCCTTCTTGCCAAGAATTACTGACCAAGCTGACGTAACCTTGTAGTCCGTTATCTGCACGGTGCCATCAGGAAGAACCTCTTGGTGGTCAAGCGCACCAGAAAGAACCCAGTTAGCCACGGTTGCATAAAGGCGTTCCTCTACCTGCACATGCTCTGGGTCATCGGCACTTTCAAGAATGTGATGGACTGCCGTACCAAACAGAGGCCAGATCATATCAGTGACATCTGTCTCTGCATCTTTGGCATATAAGTCTTTCATCAGGCGCACTCGTGGTGCGTCGATCAATGTTGTTACACTGATGTCTGCCTTGCCTTTCGTGTACTTATCGTCACGAGCAAAGTTCAAGAACGCATCAGGTAAGTCGTACTTGTTTGTGATTTTCATTGTTTTCTCCACTGGTCTGTAGTTAAATCACACATGGAATACAAAGTCAAATAGGAATATTTAGGGGAAGATATGAGTAATTTTGACGTTACATTTACGGTATATGGTGAACCCGCATCGAAAGCAAACTCACGCAAGATGGTAGTGATCAAGGGGCGACCCGCCCTGATCAAGTCAGCCAAAGCGAGAGCCTACGTTACGATGTTCGAAAGCCAATGCCCTGTCATGGAAGTGCCAACGACTGATGATGTTGTCGTTGAGATGATGATACACTACGCCTCACGCCGCCCTGATTTGGATGAGAGCTTGATACTGGATTGCATGCAGGGACGCATCTACAAAAACGACAGGCAGGTGAAGCAGAAGTTTATCTATTGGGGGTTGGACAAGGAAGAGCCGCGTTCGATCATTCGTGTCCGCTCATGTGATGTAAAAAATATTCCAGACTATCTTTCATCCGATACCGTTATTCTATCGGAAGACGTTCGGTAGACGATATTACATATCGGTAGACTAAGTATATATATTATATATTAGGCGGGAAAAAATTGGCAAGTTGACTGCTCGTATCTGTTTCTTCTATGATGTCGGGATAGAGTAGGAGATAGCCGTGCAGATCGAACAACAAGTTCGTGGCGAGGCGTACAGATTAGGGCAAGGTCAACACAAGATCAAATGTCCAAGCTGTTCCCCAAGCCGCAAAAACAAAACCGACAGAACGCTCTCTCTAAAAATTGAACAAGACAAAATACTGTTTCAGTGTTGGCACTGCAATCAGCAGGGGATTGTTCCGTTGGTAGAGCGAGTAGAAAAAATAAACAAAGTGGAAACAATGTCCGTAGCAAAAAAAATAGACAAGACCTCACTTACTGAGGCGGCACTGGCGTGGCTGAAGAGCCGTGGCATAAGTGCAGAAACAGCAGAGAAAGCAAACCTTCAGTCATCCGTCACATGGTTCCAATCGGTGGGACATGAGACACCAAGCATCTTATTCCCATATCAAAATCATGAGGGTCAAGAGTACGCGCAGAAGATACGATCAATCGATAGCAAAGCGTTCATCTGCAATGGCGCACCCCAGACTTTCTTCAACCTAAAGAACGTGCAACGTGACGATGATCTCATCATTTGCGAGGGAGAAATGGATGCGCTTGCATTCATGGAGACAGGTTACGAAAGCGTTGTATCAATACCAAATGGGGCGGTCATAAAGGTTGTCGATGGTAACATCGATCCGAAAGAAGATAATAAATTCAAGTTCTTATGGGCAGCAAAGAATAAGATCGATGCCGCTCGTCGTATCATCATCGCTATGGATGCAGACCCTGCGGGTCAAGCAACAGCGGAAGAGATCGCTCGTCGTATCGGAAAGGATCGATGCTTCAAGGTTGAGTATCCAGAGGGGTGCAAGGATTGCAATGATGTACTCCTGAAACTGGGAAAGGATGGTGTTGATGATGTAGTGGTGGGCGCAAAGCCGTGGCCTGTCGCAGGGCTTTACGATGCCTCACATTTCTATGACCAGATCGATGACATCTATGAGAGGGGCATGGGCCGTGGCGAAAGCACTGGTTACGAGAACGTGGATGATTTATACACTGTTGTCACTGGTCAGCTTACCGTTGTCACTGGGCATCCATCATCTGGTAAGTCAGAATTCATTGACCAGATCATGGTGAACATGGCGCAAGAGAAGGGGTGGAAGTTTGCCATCTGTTCTTTCGAGAATGAACCTCGTTTGCACATTGCCAAGTTGATCAGCAAGTATATCCGTAAACCATTCTTTGAAGGTGCAATGGATCGGATAACGCCAGACGAGCTGACGCGGGGTAAGGAATTTGTTCAATCGCACTTTTCTTTCTTGTACCAAGCTGATGGTTCCATGTCTTCAGTCGATAGCATCATCGAAAGATTGAAGGTTGCGGTCATGCGGCACGGTGTCAGAGGTGCCATCATTGACCCATACAATTACATTCAGAAGGGCCGTGATGTCAGCGAGACTGACTGGGTATCTGATGTACTAACACGGCTCCGCGTGTTCGCTCAGGCGCATGGCATTCACCTCTGGTTTGTCGCCCACCCAACAAAGATGATGCGTGACCAGACAGGCAAGGTTCCCGCCCCTAAAGGCTATGACATCTCAGGCAGTGCTGCTTGGTTTGCGAAAGCTGATGTTGGCTTGACAGTTCACAGACCTGACCCATCTCACTCACGCGTATCAGAGATACACATATGGAAGTGTCGTTTCTCGTGGGTTGGGAAGCAAGGGGATACAGAGCTTGAGTTTGACGTTCCTACATCTACATACAGGAAATACATACCAGACCCCATACTTGATGCGCCAACACCATACTCAGAAGTGGATATAGATTTTGACAGTATCTTCCCATAACAAGTTCTTGATTGTTAGGCAGGGAGAAAATGGACCCACTGTACATGTCTTTGTCGATGGCAAAGAGGTTGCAGTCATTGATCTTAACTCTAGACAAACACTGCGACTAATAGGCAACTTAGCAGATAACATGTTTGAATCGGTTTGACGTATGCAGAACTGCATGCTAGGTCTTGTGTCAGGATATTGTTCACAGCCCTACATGTAGGGTGACATCCTCTCCACTCTATACTGGGCCACCTTCGGGTGGTCCTTTTTTATAAAAAAGACAGGGAGAGCAACATGTAGTGTGGTGACTGCTCTATCCCTGTCAGTTGAACATTAGTGCGCGAGGCAAACATGGGCGAAATGTAAACGCACTAATGCATGGGTGATCCTTTTATTATATCATCTTCACTGAGATTTTCTATGGCCTCATTTATAACGACAGCCATAACTGGGAAATCGTCATGCATGTTGTAGGCCATAAGAATGTTTATGATTAAGTCACACATTTGAATCCGACATGCAGTCGGTGGCAAAGAGGAAATAACCTTTGATATTTGCTCGTGTGTTAACTCTTTTACATCCATTAGAAATCCACCAACTCTTTAGTTACAGTATCCTTGATGCGTCTTGTAATCAAGCTCTCACATTTAGAGAACTCAGTTTGGATAGCAGTCACTGGATCGCCAGAGGTTTCGTATTTCATAACCCAAGCGTTGTCGAACTCAGCCTCTTTGTTCTTGACCTTGAGTGCTACAACTGAGAACGCGCGGATGCCTATGTCATTGAGGCGATCTAGCTTCCTCTCTTGAGCATCCATGATGAAGCGCATGCCATCACCCGCCTTGACGTTGTCGATGCCCTGATCGTAAACGCGCTTACCCCAAGTAACAGGGATGCCAACCTCATAGTTCACGCGCCATACGTTAGGCAATCTCTCGCAGTACATTGAGCCAGTAGTATACGGCGTGACTTCCCAACTGATAGATGGGAACGCATCGTTCAAAGAGGATACACCATTTATCTTGGTGGCTTCCTTGGCTCTTTCGATAACAGTTTGCAGTGGTGGCACAGCTTTTCGTATCGCACGTAGTTCATGTATTCTCTTCAGTAGATGAGAGCCATATCGTTGAGCATGGCCTACGTCCTCATCTGGTAGGCTCCTGAATAACTTTGGTGCAGTGTCGTAATCAAATGCTTTCCACCCATATTGCGATGGACTTAAAGCGATGTCCTTTTTGTTGTCGTTTGAGAATTCATAAGCCTCAAAATACTTTTCAATCGCATTTGATAGGTGACGTATCGCGTGATAATTATTGATATCTGGATTGTTGCTTTTCATCTTTCCACTCCTTTTGTTCTATTGAACTTTTATATGTTAACACCCTGATCTCGTAGCTCAGAGATGTATTCCTTTAGCGCAAGTCGCGCCCTCCAAAGATCGTGTTGCACATTGGGATGATAGTTCTTTCTGTTGGCCTCATCCTCATGCTTGCTGACCTCACCCTTCAGAAATCTGATGGTTGCTTTCTGTTCTTCATTCATTGGTTGGCCTCAGCATTGGTCTAATTGATTGGGACATGATACCTGTTTCTAGGCACCACATGTTCACGTCACCATCTGCATAGAAGTATTGGTCCATATCTTCGTTGTCGCGGATGGCTATCTGACAAGCCTCGTGGCTTGGCAGTATCAGGTAGGTCTGGATGTCCCTGCCTTTGATTGTGTACTCTATGTAGAGAGTAAAGAAATACTCTATCACAAAAAACCTCTTCTTTTTCTAGCCTCTTCTAATGTCTCCCCATATCTAGGGCGACCCGATTTTCCTTTCGCGTTCGCTTGACCTTTTTTTGGATCACGAAACATGGGGTTAACTTTATGATTTTCACTACGCACTAGGTCACCCCAACACTGTGCGTATGCTTGCTCGTATGGTATCCCTAATTGTAGTAGGGCTTTCAGTTCCTGTATGTTCATTGACGCTCCCTCAAAATGGTGGCTCTTCATCTCCACTTGGTTTCCATACGATATCGTACTGGAACATGGCTAAAAGAAAACCCCGCAGATCGCAGGGCCAAGCATCTTTAATCATTGTACACGCCAAGTTTGCGCATCCAGTTCTTAGCCATCATGTAGTTAGATAGCCTCAACATCTTGGCTATCTTTGTGTAGCTTGGACCATGAACTCTCTTAGCATGTATCAAGTATGCACGAGCGACATCGTCCATGTGCTTACGAACATTCATGTCATCACGCAGTTGTATTTCAGGGCGGCGAGCCGTAGCCCTGCCCTGATCCGCATCCACTGACACGTCTTGTCCATTGATGATTATCTTTATCTCCATCTCTCACTCCTATGTTTCTAGATATGTTGTCTGACCAAACGGTGCGGGGTTGGCGTTAGCCCATGATGAAATCCATAGCACTGGGTAGTGCGGTTCATCTGGGTAATCGTTGATGCCCAAGTCAGTAAACACGACCATGTTATCCACGTTCAACTCGTTATCCTCAACGTATCTGAACGCAGGTGATACCAACGTGCAACCTCGACCACCGACCTCAATCTTATCGACCTCGTCACCCTGTTCGTAACGGCGCACCGTCTGAACCTCAGCATCAAAGGTGATCACTGTGATCGACTGTGGTTTGATGTCTTGGCTGATCGCATTCAGTTCACCAAGGAAGAACGACATCTCACGGTTCGATACAGACCCGCTGCTATCACACAGGACAACAACGTCACCCGCACCCATCTTCAAGATCGATGGGGCCACGATACCGTTCGTGTGATACATCTTGCGCTGAGGTTTGCGCATGCTGTAATCATCTGGCTGATCGCCACCGATAAACCTACGCATCACGTCACGCCAATCGACTTGGCTGCGCTTCATCTGTTCGATCAACTGCTTGATCTTGGCAGGTAGGTTGCCCACTGCCTTGGCACCAGTAGCAGCCATCATGACCTTGCTATCGATGTCAGCTTCCATCTGCTGTTGTTCCGCAGGGGATAGTGCATTGCCGTTGCCATCAGTTGCATCGACAACCTCACCGACACCCGATGCCTGACCGTAGCGTTCCTTGGCATCCTCTGGCAGTCTGTCATAGATAGCCTCAGCCATCAGGCCGCTGTACTGTGGATCATGCAGACCGCCCTCTGGCAGGGTGAACCCCGCCTCAATCAGGATGTCGTTGATCGCAAAGTCACAGGCGATATTCCAAAGCTCTGGGTCACGCTCACCACGGCGCAGAGGGTGCTTGAATGTGACGTGGCAGACCTCGTGCGCCATGACACCGACAGTCTCTTCCTGATCAATCGTGTCAACGAATTCTGAATTCCACTTGATGAACTTGCCATCAGTACACATTGTGCTGACAGTCGGATCAGGCTCAACGCGCAGGGACAGGGCAATGGACCCAAAGAATGGGTGCTTCACCACAAGCCGCGTAATCGAACGCGACACTTTCATTTGTGCATCCATCAGGATATCTCCTCTATCACTTTCTCAATTGTATTTTCTTTGTTGAACACAGCCTTAAAGACTTGGTTCAGTGTGATCTCAACGTCCAAGTAAATGTCACGCCCACAACTCTCGTTGATACAGGTCAGGGCAGACCACTCTAAGTGGCCCACCTTGAATAGGGTATGACAATATGGACATGTAAATACATGCATATCTCTCTCCAAAAAAGTTCAATAGAACAAAAAACATGGATAGTTGAAGGCCATCAACTATCCGCGTAAGTTATTGTTTTTAAAGGATCAGGTTCTTACCTGTCTTTATGATCCAATCGCGGATCGCTTGAGACTGCTTCAAGTCCTTGGTGCGATTGATCGCATCCTTAACGACGAAAGCAGCGAACTCTTGCTGAGGCAGACGCTCAAGGTAATTGATCACGTTGCCCACGTTCTTCTCGTTCACGCGGGAAGCAATGGCAGCACAGATCGCGTACAGTACAGCGGGATCGCTTGGAACATCAGCACTCGCAGGGTTTGCGATTAGCTTGTCGATGTCTGGCACACTGTTGTACATCTTCAGGAACCCAGTGAAATCAGCAGTCGCAGCGCGACCAACCTGACCCGCGATAGCTTCCAGTTGGTTCACTGGATCAAGACCCCATGACATGATCGAACCAACGCGCTCCCATGAACGAGGCGATGGGCATGCGTTCGCATCACGATCAAACTTGTGCAACCACTCAGGGCGGAACCGCAAGAACGCACAGATGCGCTCGTCGATACGCTTGCTGTAGTAGTAGGCGATGGTGTCTTCCAGATCGGCCTCAATCTCCAAGAACATCAGGCGATCCTTCAGGTGCGAGGGCATGTTGTTTGTACCCGCACGGTCAGACATGCGGTTACCCGCCGCAACGATCACCCAACCCTGTGGCAGATGGTGCGGACCAACACGGCGTTCGTTGACGATCTGAGCCGCGATGTTCTGGTTGGCAACTGGTGCCTGTGGAAGCTCGTCGAGGAACAGGATGCCCTCACCCTCAGTCGGCATCCAGTCAGGACGCATGCGGACCATTGTCTCACCATCAGGTGATGGGACAGGCCAACCGCCAAGCTCACCCGCATCGTACTGTGCCAATGACAGTATCTCGCAGCCGATACCTCGACGATCCGCGATATCCTTGACCGTAGTGGTCTTACCTATACCCGCGCCAGACACGAGGTATGGCACAACGTATTGGGCATCGCGTCCCTGCTTCAGGTTAAAGGCAAAGTCGATAGCTGCCTCAGTGATTGATTGCGCTTGTGATAGCTTCATGATTGATCTCCACTCTCTCTATAATTGATCACAAATTTTAGGTTCTCTATCCGCACTGAGGCATCCTCAATGTGGACCTTGTCAGACTTCAGATAGTGACGTTGATAGTTCATCACCGCCCTGTCGTGTTTGTCTCGTGCCTTGGCAAGCTCATCCTTGAGCCTGTCCATGCTGTAGTCGGCGTACTGTTGGATCAGTCGCTCGTTCGATTGTTTGATGTATTCTTCAAGGTCAGTTTGCATATCAGTCCTCTGTTTCTGAAAGATCAGGGCATGTGCCATCCTCACAGGCTTGGCACCAATCTTCCCCGATCAATTGCTTTGGATCACTGTATACTTCAAGCACCGTACCATCGATGCCACCGACCAAAGCCATCGCTTCTTTCAGGCCAAGCTGTTCGGCCTCATCAATCGTTGTCGCTTCCACCGTCACATGACGTATCGTCTGGACTTTCACTCCCACCATGTAAATCATCCACTGGCTCCTTCTGGTAAATGGGTTCGCCGTTGGATATCTTGCGAACCAGTTCATCGAATTCATTTTGGGTGAAGCCCCCAAAGATAGAGGCTTGGCTGTTCTTACTCATCACAACCCCCAGTTACTTGCGCAGATCGGGCCAATGCCCATCTCAATCGACACAGGGTCAGTCAACTCACGTCCGCAGCATGAGCAGCGTCCAGTGACCTTACCGTGCTGCACTGCCTCACCCCTTGGGTCAGACGCTACCCGCACTACAGCGTCCGCTGTGGCTGTATGACAGGTGCCTACAGGCATGAACTTACCTTCCATGATCTTGCCCTGATAGTCAGGACCACGCTTGACGTACACGGCACCGCCATTACGCCCATTCATAGGGGCCAACGAGAATGCCAACTCAGCCGCGCGGAAGACAGGCTTCTTGACCTTGGCTGTTTCGAGCAAGGTCTTGATCCGCGAGACATCGACATCCCGCGTCAATGTTTCACGGCGTTCAGCTTTGTTCTTGATCTTGGTGATCGTGCGCTCCGCTGCGTCCCATTGCTTCTCCGACAGATCACCCTTGGTGACGTACTGGACAATCAGGGAAGCCGCAAAGTTATTCCATGTGCGCATCCCGCCAAGCTCTTGTAAGATTTCTTCACGTTCCATCATACTCTCCCAAGTTCACGAATAAATGCATCGCCATTGTGATACTGTTCGACCAGTTCGAACTCCTCACCCTTTGCCTGTAAGGCATTGAGGAAGAGGGGCATGTCGCAGTCTTCTTCAAGGTACAGTGTCGGCACGTACTTGTCAGTGACCTGAGCGTAGCTGAAACGGCTGACCTGAGACATGTGCAGCCCCGCGTTGAGCAGATCACGGTACGGCACTTCTAGCCAACCATGACCCGCGTCAGTGTGATATGTGTATTTAGTCATTGTTCATCCTTTCCCCATATTAAAACTTTCCCGATAACCTTTGACCGTATGCTTTTGTCCCCAAGGATTTCTTTGACGAAATATTCCTCAAGGTCTTCAAAGGTTTCGAATTCATACCGCGAGTAAAACTTGCCCCGCGCTTCTATCTGATCGGTTTTGATATACATTCTTCACTCCATAAAAAGTTCAAATGAACTTTGTGCAGCAGCCCATCTCAGGGCTACCAACAAAATTCACCATGCGAGCATGAAAATCAGCAGCCCTACAGTGAAGGCCGTGAAGGCGATCCCAGAAACAAACGCTTCTAGGATCAAGAGAAAGCGGTCACGCTTATTCATGACGCAATACCAAGCTCGTCGAGCATCGCCACAACGGCAGCATCGACAGTGTCGTTCTCGTTTTCTGCCTCAGCGGCAGCGGCCTTAGCAGCCTCAGTGTCACGGTACGCTTTCCGCGCAGCCATCAACTCACGCATCGCGTTCTGGAACTCGTCCAGTTCGTCATCATCAAGGCCATCCTTGAAGACATCGCCCTGCACCTGCTTGCCGTTCTCATCCTTCTTGGTAGAGAACTTGCCGACAACTTGCTCTGCGAGGCGTTGAGCTTTTGACTTGTCGCTCTCACCCTTGACCGCCTTGGCAAGTTTGTTCTCGCTATCGATCTCCATCGCAGCAAGGTCACGCACAATGGCATCGCCAGTGTACTGGCTTGGGATGTCACCGATCTTTTCTTTGATCAGGCGCACGGCACCCACAGAATTCTCGACGTACCGCTTGACGGTGGCCTCTTTCAGACCCGCCTCTTCAAGCAGCGCAGCGCGTAGCTTCTTAGACACGGCACGAGGTAGGTTGCCCTTGACCAGTTTGACGTGGGCGATTGAGGCGATCACCTCGCCATAGGCACCCATCTTCTCAGCGTTAGCCGCCTCGTTGTTGGTGCGGTTCTGACCCTTGAGGTCAGCAATGTTTTGCTCCGCTTTGTAAACAACATTGATCGAAGCATCTGAAACAATAAAATCTTTAGCAGTCATCTGTTCATCCTTTTCTGGCTGACTGTTATTGGGAAAGTGTGGCCCGATAAGGCCACAGTGAAGGGGCTTACGCAGCGCGTTGGATGTCGAGGGTGTTTTTGATTTCACGGCCTAGCTCTTTGACCTTCATTGCCATTGCACTAACGTGGAAGATGTCGTCTTCATTAAATGCGCCATGCAAATTCTCGTCGTGCAAGAAATCGTCAGTGCGGTAGCGGTACGCATCGCCGTTTGGATCGACATACTCATATGTCCACTGGAAAGCAGTGTCGCTATCAGAGCGAATGATTAGGACGTGATCGCCGCCATCACCAGAACAGGTGATTTCGATGGTGATGCCAACGCGGGTGATTGAGCGGAATACAGTTTTGATAGAAGCCATGATTTATCTCCTCTCATGGTGGGGGTGGAACTAACATCACCGCCCCTTGGGGCGGCAAACTTAGTTTCACGCAGCGATTGGTTGGTGGTAGCCAGTGACATCATTGACCACATTCAGGTAGACATCTAGGTAGTCATCGTCGGTTAGCGTGTAGCATTCCTTGATGTATTTACGGATGCTAGAGCGCATTGCGATGCGATAGCTTTCCGCCTCATATGCATTGACCTTGGCAAAGCGGCGGGCCATTCCATAGTAGGCGACTGCGTTTTTATAATGGCACATAACTGGTCTCCTTATGCGATTGCGTTTTTGATGGATACGATGAGTGCCGCTGCGTCCATTGCGACTGCGGCGTAATTGCCTTCTGAAATTGAAAGGCAGAACGATGCGAAAGCGTCCATTGCTGTAACGGCTGCATCCGCATCCTTGATTAAGAATAGACAGGATTTTCGATCATGTGGTCAAACACGTCCCACATGACATTGAGGCGGTTGCTGCCGATCTCAGCGGCATGCTTGGTGGCGAAGTGTGTCGCCTGTTGGTAGTAGCTCTCAGCCTCATAATCACGGCGTTCAGCCTTGCAACGAAGATGCATGCGATAAGCAGCGATAGCGTTGTTAAAGTGGATCATTGGAAACTCCTCTGAATGAAACCATGACAACGGCAACTAGATAGCTGCCGCTCTCGATTGTCTCACTCCAACCACCTCTGTCTTTCTCTACCCTGATCACTCTGGAAAACCTCAGCGGACATCACTTGTGGAAGGTGATGCTGACTGACAGCGTCAGGTCCGATACCAAGCCGCGTCTAACGACGACTAACTGAACATCAGTGGTGCGCCCCGTTTGGTGGGAAGCCCGATCTTTCTGGGGAAAGTTGATTGTCGGCGTGTTGCCCGATCAACCGTCCGCTAGGAACGAAGCTCTCTCTACTGCCCGTGCGAGGCTTTATGACAATTCCGCTGAGAGGTGGCGGCGTTCGGGGTTAGGGCGAGGGGGCAAAAAAGGCCGCGTCGGCCCGTCCGACACCCACTTATCTAAGGGGTGATCATTCCCTTGTCAACCCTTATGTTCCCTTATATTCCTCTATCATTGCACTAAACCCAATAAAACAAGGGATATCGTGACAAGAAAAAGTTTTGGGTGTACACTCTGGATTAGTTCAATTGCACTTTTCTGGGGATCGCTTGGCCCAGATTTCAGGTGCTGATTTGGGGGGTGATTCGCAAGAGGTCAAAACCACGAAAGCCAAGCGCAGCGTCGAGGTCAATATGACAAGTAATAGGAACACAGGTAACAAGGGTAAGCCCAAGCTCACAATAGTGGGTAATACAGGTAAGAAGACTACAGGCACCAGAAAGAAGAGTGCCACCAATACCAGAGGTCTCACAGACAAGCAGGAAGCATTCGCTCAGGCCATCTTTGAGGGGGCCAACTTTAGTGATGCGTATCGGCAGTCATATGATGCAGCAAACATGAGTAATGCAAGCATACACAATGAGGCTTGCCTGTTGGTCCAGAACCCCAAGGTGTCCATGAGATTAGAGCAGCTAAATGCTGAAAGGGAACAGCAGCGGCGCATGCAGAGCCTCTCGCGAGGTGACTTCGTTTTGAAACAGCTGACAGATGAGGCACTGAACCCTGACAATTCTGATGGGGCTAGGGTCCGCGCTCTGGAACTACTGGGCAAGAGTGTTGCACTGTTCACTGACAAAGTGGAAACAGAGGATAAGACTGAGCGGGACGCTGATGCGATCAAGGCAGAGCTACAGGCCAAGCTGGATCGCCTGTTGGGATAAAGTTCGATTGCACTTTTCCACCATGTGTTTCGGGTCGGGGTCGCCCATCTTAAATCCAAACGGAACGTGACCCCCACCTACCCCCACCCCCCCTCATGCTCGCCCGTACCTGGACGCGCGTATACATGATGTTCCACACAAACAATTACATTACCCTAGGAATCCTATACCCCCCCCTATAATATACATTCAAAAAAGCAAATATGAAGACGGCGCTGACTTGCCCTCATTTATATCGGCTAAGAACTATTCCGATTTTATTTTCAATGACTTAGGGGTGGCGCTAACTTGCCCTCATTTATCGCGTGTTTTAGCTGGGATGGGATTACCACCTTTGACATAAGGCAAATGATTATCTATATTATTGGTGTGGCGGCTCTAGTTTCATCCGCATTAAGACCCTACCAAGGGCCACCTTAGCGAGCTGTTCTGTATATTGTCTAGCTATCTTAGGATTACTGCAGATTATCGCTATGGTGCCGTCCTGAAGGGTGCCGATCCACTTGTTACTTTTGACTTCCAGTAACTTGTACGCAGAAGAGTCCGCTGTTTTGGTCTTTAACGAGCATTTTGGCTTTCTGTCTTTCGTCATAGCAGGCTTTTTCAACTTGATATGTGCCTAGTTGGTAATATTCTAGTTTACCGTTCATGAGATGTATCCAGAGAAGTACCCACATCACCATCTACCTAAGTATTTGCCAAGGTAATATACGGAAAGTCCTAGAAATATTACAGCCATGAGAATGCCAAGAGCAGTTGCAATGGCTTCATTGCGTTCTTCTCTGGCTTTTTCTGCAGCTTTTTTGGCTGCTTGGCGCTCTTTGCGGGCTTCTGCTTGCCATTGTTGCCACCTATCCCAGGTGCCAGAGGGAGCATACAATCGGCAGTAGCTTTCTAGCTCCTTACGTTGCTGCCTTAGCTTCTCTAATGCTTGAAACTCTTCCCAGTCTCCCTGTTCACCGCCAGCTATTGCGGTGAATGGACTTGATTTCTTTTTATTGATTGCTTCTTTTATATCTTCTTCGGCACCAAGGAACTTACCTACAGCACCAATAAGACCTGCTGTCTCCCTACCGTTAGAGAGTGCCGTCTTGATTACAGAATATGCAGCGTTTGCAGCAGCAATAGATTCTAAGATAGCCATCTATCTCTCTATGAGTCTATCCAGCTTTCCTTCTAAACGATCTAGTCGATCTATTACGCGATCCATATCAGATTGCTGGCGGTTTACGGATACATACTCTTTGGCTATTTCCTCACGAGTACGATTCAAGAGAACGGTTATGCGTTTTAATTCTTCGTGCTGAGACTTACACCACCACCCACCAATTGTGATGATAAGTCCCATAGCAATATCGACATACATATCCATGTGAAATTCCATGTGAAATCCTCTCAACGCCAAAATACCACAGGTAGGTAATTTAGTTCAATAGAACTTTCTTTCACTGGCACGTTCTTATATCGGTAGACGTTACGGTAGACGGTATATATATATCGGTAGTCTACCGATATGTATTATATTATATATATATATTATATACGCGCGCGTAATATGGTTATATTATAGGCTTAGAGATGGAACTCCTCCCTGGTCCATCTCTTGGCGGGCAGGCATATCCCCACCCTTTGCTTGCTCGCCTCATCAGAGGAGTAAACATGCAGAAGCTTTCTGCGATTAAGGATAAGATATCTCAACTGCCCCTTGAACAACAGGCAGAGTTGCTAGACTTGCTCCAGCAGCTAGAGGACGCTGAGAACAAAAAGAACGCCAAGGATGACTTCATAAGCTTTGTGAACCTCATGTGGCCTAGTTTTATTTCTGGTAGGCACCACAAAGATATGGCTGATGCCTTCGAACGTGTGGCACGAGGTGAACTCAAGCGTTTAATTATCAACATGCCACCCCGACACACCAAGTCTGAGTTCGCTTCCTATATGCTGCCAGCTTGGTTTCTGGGCAAGTACCCTGAGAAGAAAGTTATTCAGACGGCACACACTGCAGAACTAGCAGTTGGCTTTGGTCGTAAGGTTAGAAACCTGATTCAGTCTGAGGACTTCGCCAAAGTATTCCCTGGGATTACCCTGTCTTCTGACTCAAAAGCTGCGGGGCGTTGGAATACAAACAAACGTGGTGATTACTTTGCTATTGGTGTTGGCGGTGCGGTGACTGGTAAGGGTGCCGATCTGCTAATTATCGATGACCCGCACTCAGAACAAGATGCGCAGCAAGGCCAGTTCAACCCTGAAGTGTATGATCGTGTCTATGAGTGGTATACGTCTGGACCTCGCCAGCGTTTGCAGCCTGGTGGTGCGATCATTGTTGTTATGACCCGTTGGTCTAAGCGTGATCTAACAGGACAAATCCTAAACTCAATGACAGATAGGGCAGGTGTTGATGACTGGGAGGTGATTGAGTTCCCTGCAATCCTACCCTCTGGCAATCCCCTTTGGCCTGAATTCTGGTCTCAGAAAGAACTTGATGCCCTAAAAGCAGAACTTCCTGTATCCAAATGGTCAGCCCAGTACCAGCAGAATCCAACATCTGAAGAAGGGGCGCTGATCAAACGTGAGTGGTGGCAAAAATGGGAAGGCAGCAGACCGCCAGAATGCGAAGCTATTATACAATCTTGGGATACAGCGTTTCTAAAAACTCAAAGAAGTGACTACAGTGCCTGTACAACATGGGGTGTCTTCTATCACGAGGGAGCGCCTAACATAATTCTTTTGGATGCATACAAAGAAAAACTAGAGTTCCCAGAACTAAAGCGAGCAGCATACGATAAATACATGGAGTTTGAGCCAGACCAGATGATCGTGGAGAAAAAAGCTTCTGGTGCGCCTTTGATATTTGAGCTTCGATCTATGGGTATTCCTGTAACAGAGTTTACTCCATCAAGGGGTCAGGATAAGATTGCAAGGGTAAATGCAATAACAGACCTGTTCGCAAGCGGATCAATATGGTATCCTCCCACCAGATGGGCTGAAGAAGTGATTGAGGAATGTGCATCATTCCCGTCAGGGGATCATGATGACTTAGTGGACTCTACCACCCAAGCTCTGCTAAGGTTTAGACAAGGCGGTTGGGTGAGGGCCGAAATGGATGACTGGGATGACGAGCCAAAATACCGTAGACCAGTTGAGTATTACTAGAAGCAGCACCGCTGCGCATGTGAAACGGAGATAGGCATGGCTATCGAAAAGCAGATGGAACCTTCTGATCTTGAGATCGAAGAAACAGACGCGACAAACATTGAAGTTGAAATAGTAAACCCAGATGCGGTTTCTATTGAGACTGAAGACGGCGGAGTGATCATTGATTTCGAAGGGGGCATTGCTGAAGATATCATGGGTCCAGACCACGATGCCAATTTAGCAGAGTTTATTGACGAAGCTACACTCCAATCGATGGCATCTGAGCTTGTGGGGGATTTTAACTCAGACCGCGAATCACGGCAAGATTGGGCAAGAGCATACGTCAAAGGTCTTGACCTGTTGGGCATGAAGATTGAAGAACGTAGTCAACCTTGGGCAGGTGCGTCAGGAGTATTTCACCCAGTTCTAACTGAAGCAGTTGTTAGATTCCAAGCTCAAGCTATGGGTGAAATATTCCCAGCGTCTGGTCCAGTTAAGACAAAGATTATGGGCAAGCTGACACCAGAGAAAGCTGATCAGGCTGACCGAATCCAAACTGAAATGAACTACCTACTCACGGAAGAAATGACAGAATACCGTGATGAAACTGAACAGATGTTGTTCAAACTTCCTCTTGCGGGTTCTGCTTTCAAGAAGGTTTACTATGATCCACTAGAGGATCGTCCAGTTGCCATGTTTGTTCCAGCAGAAGACTTTGTTGTTTCATATGGTGCGTCAGACCTAGCGTCTTGCCCGCGCTACACGCACATCATGAAGAAAACATCTAATGAGATTCTAGAGCTGCAGGTTGCGGGGTTCTATCGTGATGTAGACCTGCCTGACCCAGAGCCAGACTTTACAGATATCCAAGAAAAATATGATGAGCTTGATGGGGAGAGCGCAATCATAGAAGATGATGACCGTCACACAATTCTAGAAATGCATGTTACCATGAACATGCCAGAAGAGTTTGATGATCCAGATAATATTGCTCGTCCATACGTTATAACAATCGATAAAACATCTCGTGAGATTTTAGCAATCAGACGCAACTGGTATGAAGATGACGCAAAGAAAAAGAAACGACTCCACTTCGTTCATTACAAATATCTCCCAGGTCTTGGATTCTATGGAACGGGACTTATCCACCTTATTGGCGGGCTTGCAAAATCGGCTACCTCGATTCTCCGTCAGCTCATTGACGCTGGTACGCTATCGAATTTACCTGCTGGTCTTAAAGCTCGCGGTCTTCGCATTAAAGGTGATGACAGTCCGCTTATGCCTGGTGAGTTCAGGGACGTGGATGTTCCAGGCGGTGCAATACGGGATTCGATTACGTTCATCCCTTACAAAGAGCCATCGTCGGTACTCTACTCTTTACTTGGAAACATTGTCGAAGAGGGACGCAGAATTGGATCAGTAGCGGATATCCAAGTAGGCGATATGAATTCTCAGGCACCAGTGGGTACAACACTGGCGCTAATGGAACGATCCATGAAAGTTATGTCTGGCGTACAGGCGCGTATGCATGCGTCCATGAAGAACGAGTTGCGTCTATTAGCTCGTATTATTCGTGACTACATGCCAGAAGAATACGCCTATGAGATGGACGGTGACTTCAACCGCAGGCAGGACTTTGACTCTCGTGTTGATGTAATACCTGTATCTGATCCTAATGCTGCAACTATGTCTCAAAGAATTATGCAGTATCAGGCTGCGCTGCAGCTTTCTCAGCAAGCTCCTCAGTTATACGATATGGGTAAACTGCATCGCCAAATGTTAGAAGTTCTTGGCATTCAGGATGCTGATGACATCATCAAGCTACCAGATGATATCAAGCCAGCAGACCCAGTAACAGAGAACATGATGATCCTGAAACAAGAGCCAGTAAAGCCGTTCAAGTATCAGGACCACGAAGCCCATATTGCTGTTCACATGGCAGCGGCACAAGACCCGAAGATCATGCAAATTGTTGGTCAGTCTCCGTTTGCTGCGCAAATTCAACAGGCAATGGCAGCACATATCACAGAACACGTTGCGTTCCAGTATCGCCGCGAGATCGAAAAGATGCTTGGTGTTGAGATGCCAAATGAAGACGAGCCTCTGCCACAGGATATTGAAGTGCAGGTATCAAGGCTTGCAAAAGAAGCAGCAGAAAAGTTACTTCAGAAAGATCAGGCAGAAGCGCAGCAGCAGCAAATTCAGAAGCAGCAGCAAGACCCAGTGGTCCAAATGCAGCAACAAGAGTTGCAGCTTAAAGCAAAAGAGCTTGAGCATAAGATTCAGATGGACACTCAGAAGTTGCAGCTTGATGCAATGGCAAAAAGTTCAAATGCACAAATTCAAGTAGAGCGCATTGCGGCAGAGAATCAACGTGAGGGTGCGCGTCTGGGGGTCAAGCTTGCCACAGACTTGGATAAGTCACAGCGAGAAGATCAAAAAGAGGGTGCAAAATTGGGGATAGAAATAGCAAAGGAGCTAACGAAGGGAGATGAATGACGTTTTCACGTTACTAAATCGTAAGATTGAAGAATACGAGGAAGATATAAAAGGCTTCCTCGCATCTGGTCAAGCTGAGGACATGGCAATGTACAATCGTTTGGTGGGAAGAAACGAGGCTTTACAGTTCATAAAGCAAGACCTTAGCGATATCGAAAAGAGATATATTGAAACTTAGAACTTTTTTCGCTATCCTTCGAAACAGGGAGACCTCGTGGCGTTGCCGCGCAAGGTGACTGTGAACCTTAAATCACTGCAAGGACAGAAATGTATACAGGTAACACAATTACAGAAGAGAAGGTAGCCTCTAAGCTACCAAAGCCACAAGGGTACAAAATCCTTATTGGCGTACCCGAAGTCAGCGACAAAACAGAAGGTGGGGTATTTATGCCTGACGGACTTAGGTCCGCAGAAGAAACCGCATCTATTATTGGTTTTGTTATGAGTCTTGGCCCAGATTGCTATGCAGATAAGGACAAGTTTCCAAATGGACCCTTCTGCAAGGAAGGCGACTTTGTAATTTTCCGATCTTATTCAGGCACAAGGTTCAAGATTCATGGAAAAGAATTTAGACTTATTAACGATGACACCGTTGAGGCTGTTGTTGATGATCCAAGAGGATACGCACGGGTATGAGTAATCTAGCAGAAGAACAAGAATTCGAGGATGAAACAGTCGCAGAGGCTCTTGCAAAGGCACAGCAAGATCAAGATGATGACGATTCAGACTTTGAGATTGAAGTTGTAGACGATACTCCTGAAGAGGATCGTGATAAGCCTCGACGTGCAGAAGGCGCAGAGCCTAATGTGCCTGATGACGATGAAGTAAAGTCATACAGTGAAGGCGTACAAAAGCGCATCAAGCAGCTAAAGTTTGAGTACCATGAGGAGCGCAGAGCTAAGGAAGAAGCCTCTCGCCTTCAGGAAGAAGCTCTTCGATATGCTCAACAGGTGAAGCAAGAAAATGAAAGACTTCTAAAGCAGCTACAGCAGGGTGAGTCTGTTCTTGTAGATCAAGCAAAGGGTCGAGTTTCAGCAGAACTTGATAAAGCTAAGGCTGCATATAAGGCTGCTTATGAAAGCGGAGACCCTGAAGCGCTTCTTGAAGCACAGGAAAAACTAACGATACTTCAAAACGAAAAGGTTCGTTACGATAGCTATAGACCTGCAGCGCGTCCTCAGCCTCAACAACAACCTCAATATCAGCAGCAAACGCCTCTACCCCCACGTCCAAGTGATCGTGCTTTGGAGTGGGCAAAGAGAAACGACTGGTTTGAAAAAGATTCTGAGATGACTGGTTATGCTTATGGGCTTCATCAAAAGCTCGTAACAAACGGTATTGCTCCAGATAGCGAACGGTACTACAATGAAATCGACGCAGCGGTTCGCCGTGTGTTTCCAGATAAGTTTGACGATGGGTCCATAGGGGTATCAGCACCCCAACGTCAGGCGGGTAACGTGGTTGCCCCTGCCGCTAGAAGTGGCAAAAAACCTCGCAAGATTAAGCTGACCTCAACGCAAGCCTCTCTCGCCAAGCGGCTTGGTCTGTCAAATGAACAATATGCGGCGCAATTAATGAAGGAAGCATCCAAATGACAAACAGAACCTCGCGCTCTACAGAGACTCGTGAAGAGTCTAAACGCAAAGTGTCGTGGCAGAGACCTTCTATGTTACCTACCCCCGAACCCAGAGAGGGCATTGAGTACCGCTGGATTCGCACATCAACACTTGGGCAGAGTGACAATACGAATGTTTCTTCCAAATTTCGTGAGGGATGGACACCTGTTCGGAAAGAGGATCATCCAAACCTTCACGTTGTGTCTGATATCGATTCTCGATTTACAGACAATATTGAGGTCGGTGGGTTATTGCTATGTCAGAACTCAACCGAAAATATGCAAGCTAGAAGGGACGCGCAGAATTATCAGGCCGCAAGCCAGATGCAAGCTGTTGACAACTCCTACTTGCGTAACTCAGACCCTCGTATGCCCGTTCTGAATCCAGAGCGAAGCACACGATCATCGTTTGGCAAGTAACCTTTCGAGGGAGCTTGCTTGGTTGAAACTCAGATTGTGAGGAAATAGAGCTATGGCTACTACAGCAGCTCCTTATGGCCTTCGTCCAGTCCGCCGTGCGGATGGAATGCCATATGCTGGTGCAACAAACCAGTATCTCATCGATCCTGCTGGTGAAGCAACTAACCTATTCTATGGGCAAGTTGTTATCATTGGGGCCGATGGGTATATCGCGCTGGCTACTGGTACAGGTGCAGACCTGACCACTAACAGCATTTCAGGCACAACAGGCGTAGGCGGCATCGGCGTCTTCGTTGGTTGTGAGTATGTAAACTCTTCAGGTCAACTTGTTCAGGCACAGTATTATCCGTCTGGTACAAACAGCAATAATACTGCGATCAAAGCATATGTGGTTGACGATCCAAACGTACTATTCCAAGCGCAGCTTGATGGTGCAGGAGCGCAAACCATTATTGGCACAAACACATTCTTTGCATCAGCACAGTCTACCTCTACTGGTGATACAGTAACAGGTAACTCTACTTCTGCATTGGATGCGACAGTTGTAACTACAGCGGCAGCGTTCCGCATTGTTGCACATGTGTCTGATCCTGCTGACGCATATCCAGATGTTCTTGTTAAGTTCAATCCTGGTGCGCATCAGATGACAAACAACGTAGGCTTATAAGGAGTTAAATAATGGCTATTTCACGCGCCCAGCTCCTCAAAGAGCTACTACCTGGTCTCAATGCATTGTTTGGACTTGAGTACGACAAGTACGAAAATGAACATGCAGAGATTTATGAAACTGAAAACTCAGAGCGTAGCTTTGAGGAAGAAGTCAAATTGTCTGGATTTGCTGCAGCCCCTGTAAAAGCAGAAGGTGCATCAATTTCTTACGACAATGCACAAGAGTCGTTCACAGCTCGTTACAACCACGAAACGGTTGCAATGGGATTCTCTGTCACCGAAGAGGCGATGGAAGACAACTTGTACGATTCACTATCTGCTCGTTATACAAAAGCCTTGGCTCGCGCTATGGCGTATACCAAGCAGGTTAAAGCGGCTTCCTTGTTGAACACAGGTTTTGACACCTTCAAATCAGGTGACAATGTGTTCTTGTTCGCAACCAACCACCCAACAGTGGAAGGCGGAACAAACGCAAACAAACCTTCAACAAATGCTGACTTGAACGAAACTTCACTTGAGCAAGCAGTTATTGATATCGCAGCGTACACTGATGAACGCGGCCTATTGATTGCAGCTCGCCCACGTAAGCTAATCGTTCCGCCTGCGCTTATGTTCGTTGCAACTCGTTTGCTACAAACAGAACTACGTGTAGGTACAGCGGATAACGACATCAACGCATTGCGTTCGAATGGTTCGATCCCAGAAGGCTTCCGTGTCAACCACTACCTAACTGACGCAGATGCATTCTTCATCACTACAGATGTTCCAAACGGCATGAAGCACTTTGTGCGTACTGCAATGCAGACATCTATGGATGGTGACTTCGATACAGGTAACGTGCGCTATAAAGCGCGTGAGCGTTACTCATTCGGTGTATCTGACCCACTAGGTATCTATGGTTCGCCAGGTGCATAATTAGTTCAATAGAACTTTTGAAGGGGCTGCTAACGCGGCCCTTTCTTTTTTTATGTTATGTGTTATCCTGTGTTTATCCCTGACAGTCTAATGACTGACAACCCCAAAGACAGGAGATCAAAATGGGTACAACTACTTTCTCAGGGCCAGTACGTTCTGAGCGAGGCTTTACGGCTGTAGGCTCAAACGCAGTGGTCGCAATCACAGCAGAAACAACTCTTACATATGCGGATCACGTTGGTCGCATTATCGAGATCAATGATGCCGATGGCGCTGTAACTCTTCCAGCAATTACTAGCGATACTATTGGCGCAACCTACAAATTCTTTGTAGGCACTACCGCTTCTGACTTGGACATAAAAACAGATGGCACAGATAAGTTTGTTGGCAATCTCGTTCTTGCCGCCGCCGCCACTTCTCAAGCTAGGGGTTTCGCTCCTGCAGCAAGCAACGATGTCATTTCTATGAACGGCACCACCACAGGTGGTATTGCTGGCTCTGTTGTAGAAGTCACAGCAATTGCAACTGCAGAATATCTTGTTACTGGCACATTGTTAGGATCAGGCACACTCGCTACTCCTTTCGCTGATGCATAATAGGAGATATGTATGCGCTCTGATGTACAATCTAAACGCTTAACAGGTACAGGGTCAGCGAGTGTTGGCCCTGCACGTATTCGTCAAATACAGGTGCTTACAGCTTCAGGAACACCCCGTCTAACGATTACTGATGGTAATGGCGGCCCTACAGTTCTTGATCTAGACTTTATTGCGTCTGATTCTCACTCAGTAAACATTCCGTCTGATGGCATTCGTGTCAGCGACATCTATGTTTCTGCATTCACAAACATCACCGCTATGACGGTGTTTTATAATTAAGAGGTTCTCATGGCTCGTGAAGTAAGTTCTATATCCAGAGTTGGAACTAGCGAGCCGTTTGAGCTTCAAGTTGCTCGTGGGCAAATATCATTCCATAAAACGACATTTAAGTTTGGTTACAACAACGATGTCGGAGACTCAAAAGAAACCATCTGGGAACAAGGTGGTTTGTACGCCTATCCTGCATCAGCAACAGTAATGACTCTATCAAGCAGTTCCGCTGACGACACTGCTGCAGGAACGGGTGCAAGAACAGTAGAGATTTTTGGCCTAGACGCTGATTACAACGAAATAAACGAAGTTGTCACATTGAATGGGCAAACTGCTGTTAACACCACAAAATCTTACCTACGGATCAATCGTGGCATTGTTCGCAGCGCGGGTAGTGGTGGTGCAAATGCTGGTATAATCTATGCAGGAACAGGCACAGTGACCACTGGAGTTCCAGCTAACATTTACCTGACCATAAATGGGGATGGCGACAACCAAACACTGATGAGCCTTTGGACGGTTCCCGCAGGATATACAGCGTTCCTTACAAAAATGTCTTTGTCCACAGGCACATCTACCAACACCAAAGCCGTTTTGAATGCTAGTCTTGTAGCTAGACCATACGAAGAAGTCTTTCAGATAAAAGAAAGATTTACTCTCACAGATGCCACACACGAACAGTTTTATACTTTTCCATTAAGGTTCACAGAAAAAACAGACTTAGAGATGAGAGCATTTTCTTCCTCTGGGTCGGTTAGCTTTAATGTCTCCGCGTCAATGGAGTTTATCTACATCAGCAATGGGGATAGTCTTTAATGGCTGAAAAGAAAAAGAAGGATAGTCGGTTAGAACGCGCAGGAGTTAGTGGATACAACAAACCCAAGCGCACACCTAATCACCCAAAGAAGTCACACATTGTTGTGGCTAAAGAGGGCGATAAGGTGAAGACTATTCGATTTGGGCAGCAAGGTGTGAAGACAAATCAGACTGTAGGGCAGCGCAAAGCCTTTAAGTCTCGTCATGCAAAGAACATCAGCAAAGGTAAGATGTCTGCAGCTTATTGGGCTGATAAAGTTAAGTGGTCGCCAAGCAAGACAAAGTCTAGCTCAACTAAGTGGAAGAAAGGTTCATGACTATCTCTCGCGCACAGATGGGTAGTCAGCTAACGGGGAACAGAATGCCAGTCAAAAAAGTAAAAGGTGGTTATAAGTTCGGAAGCTCAGGTAAGGTTTACCCTACCCGTGCAGGTGCGGAGCGTCAGCAACGCGCAGCTTATGCCAACGGATACAAGGGTATGGCTGCTGGCGGTAAAGTTCCTTCAGGTTATCATCGTATGCCTGATGGCAGCATTATGAAAAATTCTGATCACAAGATGGCGCATGGTGGTTATGTTTCTACTGGTGATGATGCTAAAGACCTTGAGACTATTCGTATGGGCAAAGGTGGTAAGACCAAGAGCCGTGTGAATGAAGCTGGAAACTATACAAAGCCAGGGATGCGTAAGAGTCTGTTTAATAAGATTAAAGCTGGTGGCAAAGGCGGAAAACCTGGTCAGTGGTCAGCCCGTAAGGCTCAGATGTTGGCAAAGCAGTACAAAGCAGCAGGGGGTGGATATAAAAACTAATGGCCTTAAAGAAGTCGCAGAAAAGCCTCAAGTCTTGGACAAAGCAGAAATGGCGTACTAAAAGTGGCAAACCGTCTACCCAAGGTGCTAATGCTACTGGTGAACGGTATCTACCTTCTTCGGCTATTAAGTCTCTTAGCAGCAGTGAGTATGCAGCTACCACAAGAGCAAAACGACAAGGCACTAAGGCAGGTAAGCAGCATGTGGCTCAACCTAAAAAGATTGCAAAGAAAACCAAACGACACAGAAGTGTAGTTACATAGGACAAGATCATGGCAGTAGTAACACCAGACCTACCAGAACTTTTCGAGGAAGCCTATGAACGGGCGGGTCTTGAGATGCGCTCTGGCTATGACCTTAAAACGGCTCGTCGGAGCCTTAACCTTTTAACATTGGAGTGGCAAAACCGTGGCCTTAATCTCTTCACTATTGAAGCTGGTACGTTATCCATTACGGCTGGCACAGCGACTTACACATTACCTGCGGACACGATTGATCTCATCGAACACCAAGTCCGAACAGGTACAGGTACAAGTCAAACCGACACCGCCCTCGAAAGGATCAGTGTCTCAACCTACGCGCAGCAAACAAACAAAAACACGCAAGGTAGGCCGACCCAAATCTACGTCCAAAGGCTCCCAACGGAAGTCAAAGTAACTCTGTGGCCTGTGCCTGATGCGTCAACTACATACACTTTGTTTTACTATAGATTGAAGGGTATTGATGGATTGTCTTCTGGCATTGGTGGTGATGTATCTACTGTTCCTCCTCGTTTCGTTCCGGCTCTAGTTTCTGGCATGGCTTACTATCTTTCTATGAAGAAGCCTGAAGCTGCAGGCCGCTCACAGGCACTGAAGCAAGAATACGAGTTCCAGTTCCAGCTTGCGTCTGGTGAGGATGAAGAGACAGCATCAATCAAGTTTGTTCCATATGATACTTTTGTGATGGGTGGCGGATGAGTTACGCGAGAGGCAAATACGCTTATGGTTTCTGTGATAGGACTGGCTTTCGCTATCCTTTGAAAGACCTCGTGCCTGAGTTTCGAAACGGGCATAAGACTGGTTTTTTGATTGGCAGAGATGTTGTAGACCCAGATCAACCACAGAACTTCTTGGGACGTATTAAGATCAATGACCCACAGTCGTTGTTGAATCCAAGACCTGATACATCCCAAGATGAAAGCAGAGAGTTGTTCGGTTGGAATCCTGTTGGGAATCCAGCGCAATATATGGTAGGCTCTGTAGGAAGAGTTACCGTCACCACAACGGAAGGATCGTAATATGGCTGGCCCTAGCAAAAGACTTGGTAAAGGTAAGAACCGCTTGAAGTTTGAGGATGTCTCTCCACGAGCGGAAAAAGAAGAGCAAGAGATGCTCGACAAGAAGATGTACGGCGGCAAGATGAAGAAGCCTGTCGCTATGAAGGCTGGCGGTAGCCTTAAAATGGTAGAGAAGAACGGAGAAAAGGTTCCTTTCTATGCGGCAGACGGCGTTGGCAAAATGGGCTACGGTGGGAAAGCTAAGAAGATGAAATACGGGGGCAAGTGCCGTGGTATGGGTGCAGCAACTCGTGGCGGTAACTTTATGAGAGATGGATAAGTTCAAATGAACTATTCTGAGTTAGTACAGGCGATCAAGGACTACACTGAGAATAACGAGACTACATTCGTTTCTCAGATTCCTACGTTTGTTCAGCAGTCTGAAGAAAAGATACACCGCACTGTGCTAATCCCAGAGCTGCGGAAGAACGTCACCGCCAACATGACGGCTAGTAACAGGTTCCTTGCAAGACCCTCAGACTTCCTGTCTCCGTTTTCTATTGCTGTAATTGATGGTGATGGAGACTATACATACCTTCTGCCGAAGGATGTTAACTTTGTTCGTGAGGCATATCCGAACAAGACGACGACTGGTCTTCCAAAGTATTATGCAGAGTTTGATGGAGATGTTCAGTCAACATCATCTCCGGGTCACTTCATCCTTGGCCCTACGCCAGACGCTGCGTATGAAGTTCAATTGCACTATTACTTTGATCCACCCTCTATTGTCACCTCAAGTACTTCTTGGCTTGGTCAAAACGCAGAAGAAGCATTGCTGTATGGCTCATTAGTCGAGGCGTATATCTTTATGAAGGGCGAGCCTGATGTTCTTGGCATGTATCAGCAGAGGTACAGCGAAGCCATGCAGCGTCTAATGGTTCTTGGCGAAGGGCGACTAAAGCGAGATGACTATCGTGATGGTCAGCCACGAGTGGAGATGTAAATGTTTAAGATAAACCTAGACGTACCTCAACATGAGAACTTGGTGGACATCAGAACCACTGAGGGTCGTGGGTTTACCCCAGATGAACTTGCGGAACAGTGTGTCCAAAAGATCATATCGGTCTCCGATAATGCCCATCCGGGTGTTAGAGACCAAGCCCGTGCTTTCTCAAAGCACATTGAAAAGCTGATTGCATATTATATGCGACAAGCTATTCGCAGTGACCGCACAACTGTGTATAATGCACTTAATGATGCGGGGCATCCCGAACTGGCTGAACTCATAAGGAGACTTTAATATGGCCTTTACTGGAAACTACATGTGTACTTCTTTCAAGAAAGAGCTTCTTGAAGGTGGACATAACTTTTTGAACTCAGGTGGCGACACCTTTAAACTAGCACTGTATGACAACAATGCGTCATTTACGGCGGCTACAACCGATTATACGGCGACTGACGAAGTAGGTGATTCAGGTTCTTATGCTGCTGGTGGTGGTACATTGACTCGTGTTGACCCTGCAACATCTGGTACGACAGCTTACACAGACTTTGATGACCTGACCTTCACGTCAGCGACAATCACTGCGCGTGGTGCGTTGATCTACAATACAACTGAAGGTGCTGGCACAGGCACAACAAACACCGTTGTTGTTCTTGACTTTGGTGCAGACAAAACTTCTACATCTGGGGATTTCCAAATTGCGTTTCCAACGGCTGATGCCTCAAACGCAATCATCCGTATCGCCTAAGTTGTAGCTATTAGGAGATTGTTGCGATGGCTCTAGTTGTAAAAGATCGTGTAAAAGAAACCACTGCGACGACAGGCACGGGAACCTTAACTTTGGCAGGTGCCGTCACAGGGTTTCAGTCCTTTTCGTCTGCACTGTCTGATGGAGACACAACATACTATGCCATCTTTGAAAGTAGCACAGGTGAGTGGGAAGTTGGGCTTGGTACATTTACCGCGTCAGGTACAACGCTTGCTAGAACAACAGTCTTAGCCAGTTCAAACTCAGGATCAGCGGTAAACCTTACTGCTGGTTCTGCCGAAGTATTTATCACGCAGCCTGCCACAAAGGCCGCATATTTCGATGGGTCTGGTGATTTGGTTCTTAACCAAGACCCAACGTCTAATTTACAAGCCGCGACGAAGCAGTATGTAGATACGATTGCAGCGGCTGGTCTGCACTACCATGATCCTGTTCGTGTTGAGCAGGAAGGCAACCTCAACGCTACTTATGACAACGGTACAAGCGGTGTAGGTGCTACGCTTACCAACGCAGGGACTCAAGCTGCACTTGTTATTGATG
>Ga0208785_1000019_pt1 | contig 63338 bp, 76 predicted proteins | sample DEB08_DNA_2_FD_185499 | JGI IMG/M metagenome (GOLD analysis project Ga0208785, IMG submission 185499) | Aqueous microbial communities from the Delaware River and Bay under freshwater to marine salinity gradient to study organic matter... | ecosystem: Environmental > Aquatic > Marine > Coastal ...
GAAGAGCAACACCTCACAGGAAATAACAAAGACCGAACTTTCTATTGCTCGCAATCAAAACCTCATAAACCGCCTCGCCAACGAACTAACGGCTCTTATAGCAAAGGAAACGACTTATGAAGAGAACAGGGAGGCCATTGAAAACCTGGAAGCCCTTATTGTAGAGCAAAAGACCATTGGATCGCTTATTTCCGGCAGGACAAGGGAACTAAACGGTTGCAAGACAAAGATCAACAACCTCAACCGTCAGGTCGGTTCTTTGGAGCAAAAGGTAGAAAACATCAAAGAGCAAAAACAGGAGTTTATTGACCTCCGCGAGCAGTTCTCGGCTTATGACCTTTACATGCGCTGCATGCATCCAAACGGCATTGCTTACGATGTCATCAAAAAGAAGTTGCCGGTCATCAACCAAGAGATCGCAAAGGTCTTGGCGAACCTAACAAACTTTGAGGTTTTGTTTGAGGAGGACGGAAACAAGTTGGAGATCCTCATTAAGCATCCAGCCCACGAGCCACGCCCGCTTTCTATGGCATCAGGCGCGGAAAAGACGATGGCCGCTATGGCTATTCGCCTTGCTTTTCTCTCCGTTTCCAACCTTCCAACCAGCGACATTATGGTTTTGGACGAGCCAGGAACAGCACTGGACGAAGATCATCTTCAGTCCTTTACCCAACTATTAGACATGATCAAAGGCTATTTTAAGACTATTCTTCTCATTTCTCACCTTGATTCTCTCAAGGACATAGCAGACATGACCCTTGACATAACCAGAAAAAACGATTACGCTTTCATAAACCAATAACTATTTATTGTGAGAAGGAGACCTTTCCTATGAAAATAACAAAGGCAGAGTTAAGAAACATCATCAAGGAAGAACTCACAAACGAAATGAGACAAGCCGCGACAGGCACAGAAGATGAGGTCAGAGCCGAGATCGATGAGATCCTTACTGATGCCGGCATGACACCAATGGATGCTCTTGTCGTTCTCGCGCAGCAAGGCGTCATTGACATTGTGCTTGACCTTGGCATGTTTCTAAAAGAATAGGAGGTAAAATGAGCATGGCTATTAGAGGAGCAATAGACAAAGGTCTAGAAAAGGTCGTTTCACGCAAGTTGCTTGTGTGGGGCGTAGCAACCGGTCTTGCGGCTGGTGGCTTCCTTACAAGTGGAGACTGGGTTATGATCTCGGCGCTTTACATCGGTGGTCAGTCAGTTATTGACGCCGTTGTTAAGATGAAGGGTGCCTGATGATCTTAGACTTTGTTAAGAATCACTGGAAGGAGATAGCGCTTGCTATTCTCCTTTTCGTCGTTTCTTTTTTCTGGTGGCAAGATCATAGAGGTCTTGTCAGGGCCTATGAAGCATCCACCAAAAGTCTAGAAGACAGGATCGACGGCCTAAAAGAAAGTTATGAAGCAGAGGCTCTCAAAAAAGAAGAAGTGTTAGCCGATTACAAAAAGCAACTTTTTATTTTAGAGTCTGAACGGATGGACTTTATTGAGGAACTAGAAAATAAGAAAACAGAAAGAAAGGTTGAGTTGGTTAAGATGCGCAGAAACGACCCAGAAGGCTTCATCTTAAAGATCGAAACTCAGTTTGGGTTTGAGCATGTGGAGTAGGCTTCTATTCCTTTTCGCCCTTCTTTACCCATCAGTCGCTCACGCTGCCGATGGAAAGTTTTCACTTGTCCCAAAGAACGGGGTTGTCAAGTTTGACGCCACCTGCTTTGACGATGAAGCGATGGCAAAGATCCTGACTTTCAGCGAGTTTATTGCCGTTGAACTAAATGCTGCTTGCTCTTTTGAAAAGGACAAGATGCTCTTGGACCATCGTTTGGAGGTTGAGAACTTACAAATAGAAAAAGAAGGTCTAAAAGAGCGTTATGCAATAGAGATCAACACGAGGGATGAAGAAATAGAAACCCTCAGGGACATAATCAAAAAGAATAAGAAACTAAACATCCCGGTCGTCATCGCCACAAGCGTTGCGATCGGTTTTGGTGTTGGTTTCGGCACTTACCACTTAGCGAGTAGATGATGGGAAAGAAACTTGATCTAAATGACATAGCAAGGTTTGAGAACGCTATTGCGAAGAAATATGGGAAAGAGGCCATCGAAAACCCAAGGAAGTATTGGAATGACGAAAAAGAAGAGTCTTACAAAAAGCAGATTAAAGAGATGGCGGAAAAAGAGTATGCGTCCGAAGAAAAGGATGAGAAAGTAGAGCAAGACGGCTTTTTAGTCTCCAAAAAACTACTTAATAGAGAAACTACTAAAAGGGTTTGTCCTGTTTGTAAAACATATTCCTTTAAAATAAGAGACGATGTTTTTATGAACAAATTTGATTGCTGCTATAATTGCTATATAAAATGGATAGAAGGCGGGCGAGAAGAGCGTTGGCTCTCAGGCTGGCGGCCAAACCAAACTTGAGGAGATACTAAATGGCGACAACTTACGAAATAGTCAAAGGCATTTCACAGGCAATGACCCGTGCTTATGATGGTGCCCACGACGAAAATGGAGAGCCGGTAAAGATCGGACTCAAGCGAGAGGAAGGCAACCCGCTTATTGACAAGCGTGTTATGGACGGCTTCGGCGTCAAGTTCCACGGCGATCGTCTAATGATCACCTACCACACAGAGATCAAGTTAAAGGACATCTACGGCTCTGACATCGAGGGCGAAATTGACCAGATGATCACAGACATCGCTTCTTTCTTAAAGAAGGAATACAAGAAGATCACAGGTGAAACCCTAAGCCTCACGCCTGACGGAGAGGTCAAAGTTCTAGCCCAAAACACTTCCCGTGTCCGTTCCTTCGTCACAGCCGACAAGATGTTCAAGATCGGCGGCATTGACGCCGAGGAAGTCAACTCCCCTTCCAGCGACAGGCTAGAAGACAACTTCCGCAAGTTCCTAGCCCAAGGTGGCGAAGGTAGGGCTCCAAACGACAAGCGTAAGGACTGATGCCTCGCTTATCCAAAAAGGAGACAATGAGGGAGATTGTCAAGTGTGGCAAGGATCCCTCTTATTTTATTAACAACTACGCTCGCATTTCCCACCCTTTAAAGGGTCTTATTCCTTTTAAGACTTACCCTTTCCAGGACGATCTGCTTGTTGATTTCAACGACTATCGCTTCACAGTTATTCTAAAAGCCAGACAGTTAGGCATTTCCACCGTTACGGCAGCCTACATTGTCTGGCTTATGTTATTTCACAGAGACAAAAATGTCTTGGTCATTGCGACAAAGTTCGCAACCGCAGCCAACCTTGTAAAGAAGGTAAAGAACATTATGCAAAATGTTCCTCCTTGGCTTCGCATCGCACAGATCAAGATCGACAACCGAACATCTTTCGTTCTAACAAACGGCTCCGAGGTAAAGGCTGCATCGACCTCTGGGGACGCCGGTCGTTCCGAGGCACTCTCACTCCTAGTTATTGACGAGGCCGCACACGTCGAGGGCCTAGAAGAACTCTGGACCGGTCTTTATCCTACCCTATCTACTGGTGGTCGCTGCATCGCCCTCTCCACCCCGAACGGTGTTGGAAACTGGTTCCACAAAACCTACATCGAGGCAGAGCAAAATGTAAATGACTTCCACCCGGTAAACCTTCCTTGGGATGTTCACCCAGATCGAGATCAAGAGTGGTTTGAAAAAGAGACAAGAAATATGTCTCGCAGACAGATCGCCCAGGAGTTAGAATGCAACTTCAACGCTTCTGGTGAAACAGTCATCCACCCAGAAGATCTTGAAAGAATCGTTTCCGAGGTCTCAGAGCCTAAATACAGAACTGGCTTTGACAGAAACTTCTGGTTATGGGAACAGTATGTTCCACAGGCAACCTATCTAATGGTCGCTGATGTTGCTCGTGGCGACGGTGCAGATTTTTCTGTTTTTCACATCATCAAGTTAGAAACTATGGAGGTCATAGGTGAATATCAAGGAAAACCAAACTTGGAAGAGTATGCTACCATACTTGATAGCACAGGCAGAGAATTTGGCAATTGCCTTCTGGTGGTGGAAAATAACAGTTTAGGCATTTCTATACTTGAAAAGTTGCAGCAAAGAGGTTATCCTAACTTATACTATTCAATAAAGGGCACACACGAGTTTATTGATCCGGTTAGAGCGGAGTCCGTAAACAATTCAGTTCCAGGTTTTACCACCTCTTCAAAGACAAGACCTCTCATAGTTGCGAAAATGGAAGAGTTCATTAGAAACAAACTAATTACTACATACTCAACACGACTAGCAAACGAATTCAAAACTTTTATTTGGAACAACAACCGAGCAGAGGCAATGCGTTCTTACCACGACGACCTTGTTATGGCTCTTGCGATCGGTTGTTGGGTGAGGGACACGGCGCTTACAGTTAGCAAGAAAGACCTAGAATACAAGAGAGCAATGGTTTCCTCAATGAGACTAAACTCTACGAGGCTCCACACAAGCATACCAGGAATGACTGGTCATCAGCAAGGCGTTTGGAGCGACAATGCGAAGAAAGAAATGCAACAACAAAAAGACTTTATTTGGCTTATCAAGGGATAAAATAAATGGCTAGAAGAAACAGAAGAACAAATCGCACTAATAGCGCAAACACAAGAAACCCACAGTCTGATCTATTCAAGGCATTAACCAGGGTTTTCTCTGGTCCTCTCGTCAACCGCAGGACGCAGACAGGCCGCCGTCTTCGTAGATATCAGCTAGACAAGTATCAAAGCCGCTTCCGTTCCGCCAGTGGTCAGGAGTTCAAGACCGCAAAGTCAGCCAACAACTACAACCTCCAACTAGGCATTATGAACGCCCACAACCGCGTTGAGCGCTATGTGGACTTTGACCAGATGGAGTACACACCAGAGATCGCCTCTGCCCTTGATATCTACGCTGATGAAATGACAACCCATTCCTCCCTCCAACCGATGCTCAACATCCGTTGTTCCAACGAGGAGATCAAGGCGGTCCTTGACTCACTTTACCACAATATCCTAAATGTAGAACACAACCTATTTGGCTGGTGTCGCTCAATGTGCAAGTATGGCGATTACTTCATGTACCTTGACATTGATGAAAAGTTTGGCATCAAGTCAGTTATTGGCATGCCTTCTAACGAGGTTGAGCGCCTAGAAGGCGAAGACGACACAAACCCCAACTATGTCCAGTACCAGTGGAACACAGCCGGCCTAACGCTTGAAAACTGGCAGGTCGCCCACTTCCGCATCCTTGGAAACGACAAGTACGCTCCCTATGGCACATCCATCCTTGAGCCTGCCCGTCGCATCTTCCGTCAACTTGTTCTAATGGAAGACGCTATGATGGCTTACCGCATCGTCCGCTCACCGGAGCGTCGTGTTGTTAAGGTTGATGTTGGACAGATTCCGCCAAACGAGGTGGAACAATACATGCAAAAGGTCATCTCTTCTATGAAGAGGAACACCATTGTTGACGAAAGCACCGGTCGCGTTGATCTTCGCTACAACCCTCTTTCTGTTGAAGAAGACTACTACATCCCCGTCCGAGGTGAAAGCAAGACAGACATTGCTTCCCTTCCAGGCGGAACTTTCACGGGCGACATCGACGATGTTAAGTATCTCCGCGACAAGTTGTTCTCTGCCCTCAAGATCCCAGCGTCCTACCTAACCAATGCTGAAGGCGCTGACGAAGACAAAACAACACTTGCCCAGAAGGACATTCGTTTCGCAAGAACCATCCAGCGTCTTCAACGTCCAGTTGTTTCAGAATTAGAAAAGATGGGCATTGTTCACCTTTACACATTGGGCTACCGAGGCGACGATCTTTTAAGTTTCTCCCTCGCTCTCAACAACCCATCCAAGATCTCGGAACTACAAGAGTTAGAACACTGGGACAAGAAGTTCTCCGTCGCAGGTGCGGCCACAGAAGGTTTCTTCTCCCGTCGTTGGGTTGCCGAGAAACTATTCAACATGTCCCACGACGAGTTCCTTCGTTGTCAGCGCGAGATCTTCTATGACCGCAAGTTTGATGCACAACTCGCAGCAGTCGCCGAGCAGGTCCAAGAAGAGACAGCAGCGGCCTTCGGTGGCGGTGAAGACCTTGGCGGTGGCGAGGATCTAGGTGGCGGCGAACTTGGTGGAGAAGAGCTAGGCGGCGAAGAGCTTGGAGGCGAAGAACTAGGCGGTGGTGAAGAACTCGGTGGAGGCGAAGAAGCCGGCGGTGAAGAAGATGTTCTTCTCGCAGCACCAGGCCGCAGAGAAGACAATCCGTCCTCCGTAAACAAGGGTAAAGCTTACTACCCGGTGAAGAAGAACAGGGACCGCAGAGGCCAGGGAGCAAGGGAAAGAAGCTACAACTCCGTTGCCGGAACCAACTACGCAACTGACGCCCGCTACAAGATGCCTGGAATGAAGGGCCATGGTGGTCTTGGTGAGATTTCAAAGGGCATGTTTGAGGGTAAGGAAACTATTTACAATGATCCTTTCTTAAACGAGGAAAGTATGATACACTTGACTAAGTGGGAACTCGACTCTTTAATCGAACACATGGAGAAGACAAAGAATGAAGTTGAAGCATAACAAAAAGAGAAACACCGCTTTTCTTTATGAAGCCTTGGTCAAGGAACTAACTAAGTCTATTGTTCACGGGAACAAAGAACTTAAAGAAGAACTTATGTCTACTATGAAGCAGTATTTCTCCCCAGGTAAGCCGCTTCGTAATGAACTTGATCTCATCAAGGCTCTTTCGGAAACAAAGCACCTTGACCTCTTCACAGCCGAACGCCTTCTAAACGAGACAAAGGCAGAATATTCAAAGTTGAACAAGAAACAGATCTTTAACGAGCAGTCCGCTATGATCAACCGTATCAACAAGGTTCTTGGCACTGATGTCTTTTCTAACTTTGTTCCAAACTACAAGCACCTCGCTACCATCCACCAGATCTTCTCCGAGAAGGTTCCTGTTAAGAGCCGCGTTCTACTTGAAAGAACCATCATCGGTTCACTAACCTCCAAACCAAGAAACGCTGCGGTAAAGACAGAAATGCCACATATGGACAAGTTAGTTTACAAAAAGGTTATTGAGAACTTTAACACAAAGTATGACGGCGAACTCCTAACCGAGCAGAAGAACCTAATAAACAAGTTTATTGTTTGCACAGGCGACAGAGCAACCGAGTTCAAGGTTTACCTAAACGAAGAGATCGGTCGCCTCAAAGAAGAGGTGTCCGAGGCAAGAAATAAAGAGATCTTCCAAAACGACAACGAACTCTCTGAAAAGATGAACCTTGTGTCCGAGGCACTAAACAAGTTCCAAACAAAGAAGATCGATCAAACCCTCGTTCACAAGGTTATGCAGATCCAGCAACTTGTTAAGGAGCTTGTTGACTAATGGCCATTAAGATCACCATCGGTGGAGGAAAGAAAAAAGCCCCACCACCCCCTCCAAAGGTTGCGGAGATCAAACTTAACATTTCTAAGACGGTCAATGGTGATTACTACATCAAAGACCACTCCGACATTGACATCGTTATTATGGTAAAGAAGAACAAGGTTCTCGCTCTTTCCAAAGATCTAATGTCAGAGATGGTTTATGGAGCACAAGATCGACTATTCAGATTTCTAACAGAAAAGGGCCTCGTTGATCCAACAACAGTCCAGGGCGGTTCCGTCTATGGTTCCATGGAAGGGATGCTTTTGAAGTCCGACGAACTCAATGTCCCAAACATGACTATTCTAAACATTTCAGAGTGGATCGATTCTGAACGTCCTTACTTTGAGTTTGTTGAAAAGTTTGAGGAAATGGAGGTTGAGCATTTTGTTGATCCTAACGAAGAAGAGTCAACAGAGTTGGGTGAGGTTCCACACGAAGAAACAAAGGGAACACTCCGTCCAGGCTACACCTACGGTCCTTACTGGCAGTCCTACACTTACTAAGGGGTTATTATGGACTTACTTTGGTTTTCGCTTGCTTGCTACGGCTTGACTTACCTTGTCGTCTATGCAAGTATTTTTAATAGAATCCGCCCAAGCAAAGACTGGCTTTGGGGTTTTGGCAAGTTATTTAACTGCACGCTCTGTATGGGTTTCCATTCCGGGTGGCTTTTGTTCAGCATAAACGCTTGGACGGAACTATTTACTTTTGACTACACCGTAGCAAACTTTTTTATTTGTGGCTGGATTGGTTCCGGCGTCTCTTATTTGCTTTCAATGGTGGTCAACGATGAAGGTCTCAGAATAACAAAAGGAGCAGACAATGCGTCGTAGAAACATTCCAGAAGTTCGCCGTTGTTGCAGCGGCTCTTAACTCGGGCGGGTTGCGCCCGCCAAATACTTAGGAAACAACCATGGGAAAAACACTTTTACGAGAATATTACGCCCTCTGTGATGGAGGCATTTGCCAAGACTTCTTAACCGAAGCAGAAAAGAAACTTGTTGCTGATGGCAAGAAGTTCTACATGACCGGTTGTATGCAGAAGTACGACACGCCAAACGGCAACGGTCGTGTTTATTCCAAGAGAGTTCTCCAGCGTGAGATCGAAAACTATTGGAAACTCGTAAAAGAGCGTCGTGCCCTTGGGGAACTCGACCACCCAGACGACTCCGTTATCAACTTAAAGAACGCCTCCCACCTCGTAACTGACATGTGGTGGGATGGTCCTGCTCTTATGGGCAAGGTTGAGATCCTTGACACCCCATCGGGCAAGATCCTAAGAAACCTTGCAGAGTCCGGTGTCACCCTTGGCATCTCTTCACGCGGTCTTGGCTCCGTAAGGGAAGAGCGAGGCCGCATTATGGTGGAAGACGACTTCCAACTTATTTGTTTTGACTTTGTTTCAGAGCCATCCACCCCAGGTGCTTTCATGCACACCAAGGGTGCGATGCACGAGGCAAAAGAGCCAAACATCTTTACAAGAGCGGACAAGATCAACCGCATCCTAAACGACATTTTGAGGGACTAATGAAGCGTTCAGAACTAAAAAAGATTATTGAGCCCATCGTTAAGGAGTGTGTCCAAGACATCCTTCTTAAAGAAGGCTTGCTTTCCAACATCGTCTCCGAGGTTGCAAAGGGTATGGGAGGTCAAGTGATCCAAGAAAGCAGACCTGTTCCTTCCACAACAGCAAAGGCTCTTGGCATCACCCCAATGAGAGACGAACAAGCCCGCTTAGACGAGATCAAGGCAAGAAAGAGAAAGCTATTGGACGCTATTGGAAAGGACGCTTACAACGGCGTTGACATTTTCGAAGACACAAAACCTATTGTAGAAACAAAGAAGAGCAACATGGGTCCAGCAAACCCACTAACAGGGGACGGCAGAGCCCCAGACGATCCAGGCGTCGACATCACCGGCATCCTAAACATCGGTGGCAAAAACTGGAAAGCTTTGATGGGTTGATACTATTTATAGAAGCGAGGGACGATAAATGCCAGAATTTACTTATACATCAGGTAAGAGAAAGTTTACAAGAACAAGAAACTCACTAAACAAGTCTAGTTTTACCTTAACAGGCCCAACAGGCGTTGGCAATGCTTTTAGTTTGAGTAAGTATGGCTCAGTCCAGTTCAAGGCGGCAGGAAATGCTTCTTACATCAAACCAGAAATGCTTATTGTTCAGTGCTCCAATACCTCAAGTAATCCAACCTCTCTTGTGATCAGAATAACAAAAGACGCTGCCGGCGACGAGTGTATTGTCCCTGACACATCCGGCTCTCTTTCTTTCGGCATTACAACCCTCTCTGACGCTACGGCTGTCTATCAGATTGGCCTTCCTTATGTCGAAACAGCTAGTCCTGCCGCATCTTTCTACCTGTTCTTCAAAACGGACACAGGAACAGTTACAATTGATTCCGCAGACCTTTACACAACAGTAGAGACCTTCTAAAATGGGAATTGCAAGAGTAGCAGTAACCAGAGTAACAACAGACTACGCTGTCGTTAGACCTCCGTTGCCAACAACAGACTTTCAGTCCTCAGGTGGGACTTTGGTTGAGAAGACGTTTGGTGCTTTTGTCGATCCAGAAAGAGTAATTGCAAGATACGAAGCGATCTTCAAAAAGAATTCTTCTTCAAGTGCCACAGTTTCTGGTTCCAAGCGAGGCCCATACACAATTTCCGGTGCTGCTGACGGAGATCAGGGCGTTCTTGCTATTAACGCCAAAGATAAAGACGGAAACACAATAGCAACTGCTATTCATGTTTGGGGCATTGCATCAGCAGGCGGAGGCGGGGACTCCATTGTAACTCCTCCATCTTCAACAACAAACTACGTCGCAGCAGACGCGACACTTTCTCAGAAAACATTCAGTGCCTTTACTGATGTTGATGGCATTATTGCTGGTTATTCTGCCTCTATCGTCAGCAACTTTGGAAATGCTACGGTAAGCGGCTCAGGTCTTGGTGCTTACACAATTTCTAGCGCAGTAAACGGCGAGTTTGGTGTTCTCAAGCTAGACGCTAAGGACTCATCAAATAATATCGTAGCAACAGCAGTTCATGCATGGGGCATTACGAACGGTTATGCAACAGACGGATCCCAAGACTTCTCGCCTTGGAAACTTCTTAGCACAGCGAATATTATTGCCACAACTGATCCCGGAAGCCTTGAGACTTCAAAGGCTATGTCTGGTGATGAGATTCAATTTAGAGGCTCTGTACCAGCAAGCGCAAACGATTACCACCCTGACCACGGTTGTCGTTATCGCTTCAACATGATCGATCCAAAAGACGACTCTACAATTTCAGCAGGCGGCGGAAGCATTATTGGTATTCAATATTACTTTAAGTTTGGAACAAATGCCCCAAGCACAAATGCAAGCTTCTTTTATTGTGGTCTATGGGATGGAACCACACAAGGATCTTTCGGAGGAGGCGTTTATTACAACGCAACGCGAATCGGAGCCGGCACATATACTTTTATATCAACAACTACATACACGTTTCAAGCTGGAAATGTTTTTTTAGTAGATATTATGATGGCTGATGATGCCAGTGACACTTCTGGTGTTGCTGGTCTCCCAAGCATCAAGGCTTTTGATGATGACAGTACACCGGCTAGGGCTGCCAGTTTTGTTAGCAATCAGCAAACAGTAACCATTTCTGCGACAGCCACTAGACCAACACTTAGTTTTTCAGGGGACATTGACGTAACAGTTTATTACCGACTTGCCTATGCCCCAACCACTCCATTCTAATAAAGAGGAAATATGAGTTATAGAAGAAATAATAGAAGGAACCACAGAAGAAATAATCCAGATAAGAGGTTCTCAATAGGAAAGAAAACATCTCACGTCACAACCTACGCAAGAGATGACGAACACCCAGAAAGAACAATAAGACGGTTTCTAAAGAAGTGTAAGAAGGAACGAGTGATAGAACGTAGTAGAGAATACGACTATTATGAGAAGCCTTCTGTAAAGAGGGCAAGAGCAAAAGCCCGACGAAAGGCGCTAATAGAAAAAGCGAACAGAGAAAACCAGAACAAGTAAAGGGTTTTTGTGTCAACGCTATACTATTTATTTGTGAATAGCAAGAAGTGTTTCTACAGCACGAGGAATTATTAGTATGCCAACACTCTTAGAGCAAGCCATCATTGACGCCCAGGAACTCCGCGATGCAGCACTACGCAACGCGGAAACGACTATTCTTGAGAAGTACAACGCTGAGGTGCGTAATATGGTCGAGTCCCTCCTAGACGAGCAGGAAGAGGACGAGATGGAAATGGACATGGAGCCAGAGATGCCTGGCGACGAAGGCCCAATGGATGGTGTTGCCGATCAGCTTGAGTTTGGTGCTACTGCCGGTCAGCCAATGTGCCCGTGCCCCGATGATGAAGTCGTAATGACACTAAACCTTGACGATCTAAGGATGATGTCCGATGAACTAGAAGGGACCGAGGCTATGGGTGAGCCGATGGATCAGGAAGAGCTTGCTGTTGATCTAGGTGTTGCCCCGGAAGAAGAGGAAGAAGAGGTTGACCTCACAGCCCTCGCCGAGAGCCTAGACGAAGAAATGGAAGTCGACGAGGAAGAAGAAGATATGGAGCTTGACGAAGCTGATATCAAGGGTCTCGTTGAGGAACTTATTGTGGATATGGCCGGCACGAAGTCTGGTTATCTAAACCGCCCTGCCGCCGAAATAAACTTTGAAGAGGAATTGGAGCTTGCACGTCGTTCGAGCACAGAGTATCAGGAGGAACTTGAGTCCCTTCGTACCGCTCACGACAAGGTTTCAATCCAAAAAGAAGCTTTGGTTAAGAAGAATAATCTTCTAACTGAAACCGTTTATGCATTGAAGGAGAGGCTCGAAGAGCTAAACCTTTCTAATGCTAAACTACTCTACTCGAATCAGGCATTGAATAGTGCCTCCTTGAATGAGCGACAAAAGTCAAAAATTGTCGAGTCTATTCAAAAGGCTGATTCTGTTGAAGAGGCGAAGGTGATATACGAAACACTTCAAAGCACAGTGGGCGAGTCTCGTAATAGAACTCCAAAATCACTAAGCGAAGCTGTTAGTAGAAGACCTTCAACTATCATACCCAAGAGACGCAAAGAGCGTTCACACCAAGAAGATCTTGTCCGTGATCGTTTCAGAGCCCTCGCAGGTATCAAGTAACAGAAACTCAAACAAAAATCCCTATATAAAGGAGGTGATATATTATGTCTATTTTAGAAAAGCTAACAGAAGGAATCGTTAACCGCGATCTCCGTGCAGAAGGCGATGCGCTTCTCTCTAAGTGGGAGAAGACTGGTCTTCTAGAGGGTCTCTCCGCAGACCATGAGCGCGCCGGCATGGCTCGCTTGCTTGAGAACCAGGCCAAGCAGCTTCTTAAGGAAGCTTCTTCCATGGCCGCCGGCGACGTTGAGGGCTTTGCCTCAGTCGCTTTCCCGCTTGTTCGCCGCGTTTTCGGTGGTCTTTTGGCCAACGATATCGTCAGCGTCCAGCCAATGAGCCTTCCATCAGGTCTCATTTTCTTCCTCGACTTCACTTATGAAGCACCCCGCCTTGGCCTTGGTGCTGACGAGTCTGTCTACGGTGGTGGTGTTGTCGGTTCCGCGCTAACCGGTGGTGTCACTGATCTTACCGAGGAAGGCGGTGGTCTTTACAACCTACAGGCTGGTTATTCCGCTCCAACTGCTTCTGCTGCCTCTGGCAAGGCCCTTACTCTTGTTGCCTCGGGAACCATTGGTGATGGCGGTGTTCCGACTTTCGCTGGTGATTCTACCGATGCTTATGAGTTAACTCGTTTGCTTCGTTTTGACCCGGATCTTGCAAGTGGCTCTTCTTTCGCTGCTGGAACAATTACTATCTCAAGCTATCCGCAATTAAACCGTGATATGCTTGTGGATATTAAGCTGACTGACGGCGGCACTGTTCTTACGAACGACGCCACGCAAGTTCGTCGTTTAACTCAGATTGACCCAACTGATAGCACAAAGCTTCTTTTTATTGCTACAGTCACAGGCAGTACGGCTCTAGCACAGCGTGAAGCAGGTATTGCCATCGCGGCTGTGGACGGTGCAGAGTGGCCGATTGTTGACGACTTCCAGGCCGGCGGTGCCATTGGTTCTGTTGTCGGCGACCCAACTTGGGGTCTTGAGGAGCCGCAGTTTGGCACAGGCAACTTCGGCAACAACACCAGCAAGAACGAGATCCCAGAGATCGACATCAAGGTTGACTCCATCGCTGTCACGGCTCAGACCCGCAAGCTCAAGGCCAAGTGGTCCCCAGAGCTTGGTCAGGATCTCAACGCCTACCACAACCTCGATGCCGAGGTTGAGCTAACCAGCATCCTCTCCGAGCAGATTGCTCTTGAGATCGATCGTGAGATTCTTAACGATCTTCTCGCTGGTGCTACGGCTGGCAAGTACTACTGGAGCCGTTCACCGGGTCTATTCGTAAACCGCACCACTGGTGTTGAAGTTGGAGCCGGCACGACCGCCCCTGACTTCACCGGTACGGTTTCCGAGTGGTACGAGACTCTCATTGAGACGATCAATGATGTCTCCGCTCAGATCCACCGCAAGACTCTCCGTGGTGGTGCCAACTTCATCGTGACCTCACCTGAAGTTGCCAACATCCTTGAGTTCACCAGTGGCTTCCGTGCTTCCGTCACGGCTGATGCTGACACCGGCACCGTTGGTGCTGTCAACGTTGGTTCACTCTCCAAGAAGTTCGACGTTTACGTCGATCCTTACTTCCCACGCAACGTCGTTCTCGTCGGTCGCAAGGGCAGTGGCTTCCTAGAGAGCGGCTACGTTTACGCTCCATACGTTCCACTACAGGTCACGCCGACCATCTTCGGTACCGAGGACTTCATCCCACGTAAGGGTGTCATGACTCGCTACGCGAAGAAGATGGTCCGTCCTGACATGTACGGTCTTGTCATCTGTCGCGGTCTCCTTGGTGAGTCCGGTAGCTGATAGCTAGTTAGCCCCTTACAGGCATTACGCCCTCGTCGTCTTCGGATGGCGAGGGCTTTTTGTTTTGAGAAGAACTATTTATAGTAAAGGAGATTCGTTATGAATATTCGTAAGAGAAAAGCACTAAGAGCAAAGGCCCTCGCCGCTCGCCAAGCCGCACAGGCTCCACAGCCTGCTCCCGCTCCAGTTGTCGAAGCGCCAGCCCCAGCACCCGTTGTGGAGAGCGAGACGCCTGTCCTCGACGCTGTTGCAGAAGAGGTTGAGGTAGAGACAGCCCCAGAGCCAAAGCCTGTCAGAAAGGCAACCAAGAGCCGCAGAAAGACAACCAAAAAAGACTAAGGGGGATCTATTGAATGGCAAAGCCTACCCTAACACCAGTCAGTCAGACTAGTAAGGTTATTCTAACTTCAACCGGAAGCACAGCGACTACCGGTAATGGGGCAGGTTTAACTACACATTACCCTTTTGGTATTTATGTAGAGACCGATTCTCCTCTTTATGACACAAACTTTATTTCAGGTGCTGCCGATCAAGTTGCCTACACTTACAAGAAGTTGGGTGGTGATGTCCTTGACATCGAACTTACGGTCGGCAACGTCTATGCTGCTTACGAAGAGGCAGTCTTAGAATACACCTACCACATCAATAAACACCAAGCGAAGAATGTCCTTGGAAGTCTTTTAGGCTTTGCAACAGGAACATTTGATCACGACGGACAGATGACCGGAGGTGATGCTTCTGGTTCTGCTGTAAACCTTACTTACCCAACCTTCAAGGTTGGTTATGCTCGTCGTGTTGGTGAAGGCTTCTCCGAGGAAGCGGGCATCGGAGGTAACAACACTTTCTATTCTGCTTCTTTTGCCCTAACTGCTGGCGTCCAAGACTATGACCTACAAAACATTATTTCCAGTTCAGCCGCCAATAACCTTGAACCAGCAACAAGCGGTTCAGTTCCTTATGCGAACTTGGTTGGCAACAAGAAGGTCAAGATCCACAGGGTCTTCTACAAAACCCCAGGCTCTATGTGGAGGTTTTATGGCTACTATGGTGGTCTAAATGTTGTTGGCAACCTAAACTATTATGGTCAGTATGCCGATGACACTACATTTGAGATCATCCCAACCTGGCAAAACAAACTCCAGGCTATGGCTTATGAAGACCATCTTTGGACCCGACTTTCACATTACTCTTTTGAGTTGTTCAATAACAAGCTGAGGATCACACCGATCCCAGAGGGATTTGTAAGTCATATGTGGGTTCAGTTCACCATTGACCAAGATCCTTGGACAGAGGACTCGGATCGTAAGAACGGCACAGATGGCATCAACAACATGAACTCTTTGCCGTTTGATAACATTCCTTACCAAAACATTAATGCTATTGGTAAGCATTGGATTCGTCGTTATGCCCTTGCTCTTTCAAAAGAGATGCTAGGCCAGATCCGAGGTAAGTTCAGCGGCAACATTCCGATCCCAGGTGACAGCGTAACCCTCAACTCCAGCGATCTTCTAAGTCAAGCAAAGGACGAGCAAACTTATCTAAAAGAAGAACTCGTCAAGATCTTGGACGAGATGACTTACAAGGCACTTGCGCAGCAGGACTCAGAACTTATTGCTGCTATTGATAAGGTAAACTCTAATATTCCAATGATGATCTACCAGGGGTAACTAAATGGCACAAAACAAGTGGACACAACCAGACGCCCCGCCTCCTCCTCTTTTCACAGGCAAGAAGGAGCGAGATCTTGTAAAGCAAGTCAATGACGAACTTATTGAAAGGGTCATTGGTCAAACAGTTGCTTATTACCCAATAGACGACAAGACAACCAACTACCACCCGATCTATGGCGAGGCAATAAAAAAGAACTTTCTTCCTCCTGTAAGGGTTCACGCTCTTGTTGAGTGGGAAGGTATCCAAACAAAGTATCAGCAAAACATCGGACTTGACAAAGACGCATCCATCATTGTTCATTTTCACAAGAGGCGTTTAACCGAGGATCAAGACCTCTATGTAAGAGAAGGCGACTTTGTTCTTTATGGCGACACTTTCTATGAGATCGTCACTCTTTCAGAACCAAAACAACTTTATGGTCAGATCGACCACCTATTAGAGATTTCAGCCAAGTGCGTCAGAGCACGAGAGGATCTATTCGATGGCACCTAAATACGACCACACAGGAATAGAAGGAGCAAACGAGAATCTAAAAGAGATCCCGTTTATGCCCTCTACTATTGAGAACATCGACACAGCGATCTTCAACTATGTAAAAGATGAACTTGCTCTTCACACTGAAACAAACAAAGGCAATGTCCGTGTTCCTGTTCTTTGGGTTGCAGCCGAGCGCTCCCATCAAATAAAGAACAGCGATGATCAAAACATAAGAGACAAGAAGGGTGTATTCAAACTTCCTCTTATGACACTTGAAAGAGCGTCGATGACAAAAGATCCTGCTTTTAAAGGAACGTTCCAGGCTCATATGCCAGACTTTGGTCGCGGAATGCATAGAGTTCGTAGAGTCAACATTCCAGCAGCGAGGCGAATAAACCAAGGCAAAACATCAAACTTTATGAACGCCTTCTCAAAGAGACAATATGGTGCTGGTAACAACGTAGGAAATGGACAACTAAACTTTCCAATCAAAACAAAGACGGACAAAAGCCGTGTTGTTTTTGAAACAGTTTACATGCCCATTCCTATTTGGGTTAACGCAATGTACTCTCTTCGCATCAGAACTGAGTTCGTGCAACAGATGAACGACCTAACCCAGCCTTTCTATTCCTTTACGGGACAGGCTAACTCTTTCTTTATCACAAATGAAGGTCATAGATACGAAGCCTTTGTTGAGGGCGACATTTCTTACAGCAACAACATAGCGGATCTCGGAGAAGAAGAAAGAACTTACATTACAGACATCAAGTTCAAAGTCCTTGGTTATCTAATGGGCGAGGGCAAGAATGATCCAAAGCCGAAGTTTACAACAATAGAAAACTATGTAGATGTAAAGATTCCAAGAGAAAGAGTAATCTTGGGAGACATAAATACCTTCCTAGATGACGACGAAGGTTTTTATAGAGAGTAAAGGTGGTTGCTTCTATAATAGACTATTTATTATGAGAAACGCATTGTAGTATGAATGCTGCACAAGGAGACTAATAGATGCCAGTTGACAAGTTTAGATTCGTTTCCCCAGGTATTTTCCTAAACGAAATCGATCAGTCCCAAATCCCAGCCCTACCCGAAAACGTCGGTCCCGTTATCGTTGGCCGCACTGAGAAGGGACCGGGCATGATCCCGACCAAGGTTCGCTCTTTTTCAGAGTTCGTTGAGATCTTCGGAAACCCAATAGCCGGTCTTGGCGGTGTAAGTGATGTCTGGCGCGAGGGCAACTATTCTTCTCCTACCTACGGTGCATATGCAGCACAGGCTTACCTCCGCTCTGGCGTCGGTCCTGTCACATTCATTCGTCTAGTCGGCACGCAGCACCCAGATGCCAACGCTGCTGGCAAGGCTGGTTGGGAGACACAGAATGCCCCTGACCCTACGCTTGCATCTAACGGTGGTCCCTTTGGTCTCTTCATCTTCCCGTCTGGCGCTGATGGTTCAACTTATGACGGAACGCTCGCGGCTGTCTGGTACATGGATAGCGGCTCTGTTCCGGTCCTTTCCGGTACGTCTCCTGCCGGCAACCAGATTGAAGGTGTTGCTACACTAGTTAAGTCCGACGCTTCTGGTCAGTTCAAGGTCCGAGTTATTCAGACTCCGAGCACAGAAATCGAGAATGTTACTTTCTCCCTTAACGAGAGCAGCGAGAACTTTATTCGTAAAGTCTTCAGCACAAACCCGCAGTTGGTAAATACAACCATCGAGGGCTCTGATAACGATAAGCCTTATTGGCTAGGCGAGACTTTCGAGCGTCACCTTACAGTAGAGAGTCTTGTCCCAAGTTCAAATGACTACTATGGTGTAATCCTTCCAGTTGTTTCTGGAAACGCTGACGAAGGTAACCACGAGAAGCGCATGGCTTACCGTGACGCTCACTCTGGCTGGTTCTTCGGCCAGAACCTCTCTGCTGACACCGGCAGCTACTCTTACGGTGGAATGCAGAAACTATTCAAGTTTGTTGGAATCAACGGCTACGGTTCTTGGCTACAGGACAATGTAAAGATTTCCATTGACAACATTCGTGCTTCTGCAAACGAGAATGTCAAGTTTGGAACTTTCGATGTTGTTGTCCGTAGAGCAGACGATAGTGACCTTCGTCCGGTTGTCCTAGAGCGCTTCTCAAACTGTAATCTTGATAAGAACTCCGCTAACTTCATTGCCGCGAAGATTGGTGACATGCAGATGGAGTGGGATTCAACTGAAAAGCGTTACCGCGACTTTGGCGATTTCCCGAATGCTTCACGCTACATTCGCGTCCACATGCACTCTGATTATGACACTAGTGCTCCAAACGCTGCTCTCCTACCGTTCGGTGTTTACGGCCCACCTCGCTTCCCGGCGGCCACATTCGCTTCTGCGAGCACGGCTATTAGTCCAGTAACTGCTTACATCCAGGGTTCCGGCAATGTTCCAACGGCTCACTTCGTCGATACTGGAAAGCTTGTCAACGCTGACAACAAAGCCTTCGGAACGGCAAACATTGTCTTCCCGGCGGTTGGAATTCGTGTTACGGCATCAACTGAGGCTGGATCCTCTAATGACGGAGCAGATCCTACATCAAACGCTTACTTCGGTCTACAGACAGGCAAGAACGTTTCTTCAAATGTAACAGACCCTGGCTACGCAGATTACCTCAGGGCCTTCGGTTCTGCTGTTATTTCAGATGCTCAGTGGGTTGATGACTTCGGCAAGGCTAGCTTGGCTGGCCTAGAACATCAGTGGATCTTCTCACTCGATGAGGTTATTGTCACAACAGGTTCCAACTTCACGTCGTCTGCTCCGTCGAACAACATTACACAGGCGGTCTGGTCTTCTGGCTCCATGGTCGCAGGCACCTCTTGGACTGCTTCAAGTTCACTTGGAACAGCCCGCTTCAAGAACGTCCTAGACTCAAGAATCAACCGCTTCACTTCACCAATGTTCGGCGGCTTTGATGGCCTAGACATCACAGAGCGCGATCCATTCCGCAACTCTCTTATCAACACCGACCCGACAGAGCAGAACAGCTATGTTTACTACACACTTCGTCGTGCAATCGATACTGTTGCGGATCCAGAAGTTGCCGAAATGAATCTTCTAAGCATCCCTGGTATTACTGATGATCGTGTCACGGACCACATCATCCAGACTGCCGAGGCTCGCGGCGACACTCTCGCTGTCATTGATGTCGAAGGCGGCTTTACTCCAAGACACGAAAGTTCAAGTTCACGTTCTTCTCGTAAGGGCAACTTAAACACTGTCCTTACCAATATCAAGGCAAGAAACCTAAATAACTCTTACGGTGCTGCTTACTACCCATGGGTTAAGGTCCGCGACACCATCAATGGCGTTCTCCTTGATGTTCCGCCATCTGTTGTTGCTCTCGGTGTTCTAGCGAGCACAGAGCGCTCTGCTGATGTTTGGTTCGCTCCTGCCGGCTTCAACCGAGGTGGACTCTCCAACGGTGCTGGTGGTCTTCCGGTTGTCGGTGTCGAGACCAAGTTGACCTCGCGCAACCGCGACGATCTCTACGACGTAAACATCAACCCGATTGCTTCTTTCCCAGCGGAAGGCATCGTGGTCTTCGGCCAGAAGACGCTTCAGGCTACACCTTCGGCCCTCGACCGAATCAATGTCCGTCGTCTAATGATCTTTGTCAAGCGTGGCATCTCAAGAATCTCTGCCGGAACACTCTTCCAGCCAAACGTCCAGGCTACATGGAACGACTTCAAGAGCCGTGCCACGAAGTTCCTAGACAGCGTGAAGGTTAACTTCGGCATTGATGACTACCGTGTTGTCCTTGATGAGACAACAACAACTCCAGATCTTGTGGATAGAAACATTCTTTACGCTAAGATCTTCATTAAGCCAACGCGCGCCATCGAGTTCATTGCCATTGACTTCATCATTACTCGCTCTGGTGCTTCTTTCGAGGACTAAAACAAAGTAATCACTATTTACTACAAAGAGGAGAATTTTTGTAATGGCAGACAACACACAGAACTTCTGGACCAATGCGGCGGCTAGGGATCCAAAAAGAGGCTTTAGATTTAGAATTCAGTTTCAGGGAGGTAGTTCTTCTACCCTGAATGGCATCCTTTGGTATGCCAAAAAGGCAAGCAAGCCGTCTGTCTCTTTTTCTGAGGCTTCACACCAGTATCTAAACCACACTTACTACTGGCCGGCGCGTACAGAATGGAGTGAGGTTGACATTACTTTTGTTGATCCTGTCGAGCCAGATGTTGGCGGTTCACTTGCTGATCTTCTTATTGCTGCCGGTTACCGTATTCCAGGCGGCATCAATGCAGACACAGATTTCTCCTCTGTCTCTAAGTCTGATTCTGTTGGTGCTCTTGGAACAGTCTTGGTTGAGCAGATTGACGAAGATGGAAACGCTGTTGAAGAGTGGACTCTAAATAACGGTTGGGTCAAGGAGATTACTTTCGGAGATCTAGACTACAGTTCTGATGATCTTACAGAAGTTACTCTCAAGGTCCGCTACGATTGGGCCACCTTCACAAGTCCTCAGTCCACCGTCAGAACTCTACCGAGATTCACGCCAGGCTCCAACTAAAGGAGGCTGAATGGCTCCGGTTGACGATTTCGTAGATGTGGTCCTTCCTCAGTTTTGGACAACTAAGGAAGCAGACCCGTTTTCAGGACCAAGAGACCCGAAACTTCAGTTTCGGTTCAAAGTTGTTATTCCTGGTTTTGCGTTAGAAGACATTCGCCCTAAAGAGGGCGATGTTTTTGCTGATGACCAGGATGGCGAAAACGGTGTTGCCTGGTATGCAAAGTCTATTGACAAGCCAGGAATGACCATTGTTGACCCGAATAAGGGCCAGTATGCTACACAGTTCTTTCCTCTGAATCCAAGTCCAAAGGTTTCCAATCCACAATACAAAGAAATCAACATGGTTCTTGTTGATCCATATTATCCAAATACAACAAGAAAGATTGCAAGGCTTTTTCGTCGAGGTGGCTTGAACGAAGACCAGGCTAGAAGAATCATTTTCAACAAATATGGTCCTGGCCAAGATGCTCTTGTTAGTAGTTTCTTGGACACGATCGGGGAAGTCCAGATCTTTCAATTAGATCACAAGGGCAACGAACTTGAAAAGTGGACTCTTTACAACGCTTACCCAAGTTCGGTTGACTTTGGAAAGTTGGATTATTCTTCTGATGGCCTTGTAGAGATCTCAATGACTTGGTATTACTCGAACTTTAAAGTCGAGTTCCCTAAGGTTGGTCGAGAGCAGTATTACGATTACTTTGCAGACGGCAATAATGTCAACCCAGAGTTAAGCAAACCGAGAGAAAGCAAAATAAGAAGCAATTGCAACTCTATCTACGACTCTATGTATAAAGATGTCAGTGCAGATTTAAGACCAAATTTTCAAGATTGGCTTGCAGAAGGAAACTGTCCGGGTTATACTGCTACAGGAAATGTTGTTGAGAGCGACACATCCGGCGCAGAGGAGGACAGTACCACCAACGCAGCGACAGGAGAGGTGACTGAAACACCTGCCGAGGATGCAGGCGGGGGAGGGGCGCCGCCTGGTATTTCCGACGGGTTTGAACCTTCAACACCGTAGACTTAACATATTTAACAAGAGGTAATAATGAGAGATAACAGCAAGCGTTTTGGAGCGGGAGCAGAAGCACCACCACAAACGCACGAGACGAGCGAGACAGAGAACAAACCAACATTTGATTTTTCAGTTCCTACCGAGTTGGTTGATCTTCCGTCAAAGGGACGCTTCTACCCAGAAGGTCATCCTCTACACATGGAAGAGACTATTGAAATCAAATACATGACAGCAAAGGACGAAGACATCCTAACTTCGCCTTCACTTCTTAAGAAGGGCATTGCCATTGACCGTTTCCTAGGCAACATCATTCTTAACAAGCGAATCAATGTTCAAACCCTTCTAACAGGCGATAAGAACGCTATTCTTGTTGCTTCCCGCATCAACGGCTTTGGACCGGACTACACAACGAAGGTTACTTGCCCCAACTGCACAACGGTTTCAGAGAACACATTTGATCTTGACGCTGTTGAGGCTTACCACGGTGATGACCACGAGGGACACGACATTGTTCCAACCGATCGTGGAACCTACATTGTTCGTCTTCCAAAGACCAAGTTTGAGGTTGAGGTTCGTCTTTTGACAAACCGAGACGAGAACGAACTGGTTTCCAAGATGCAGTCAAAGAAGAAGACTGCTTACGAAACGAACTTGACCGATCAACTTCGCAAGATCATCGTTTCAATAAACGGCGTAGAAGACCTACAGACCGTCCACAGGGCCATTGATGTTCTTCCCGCATATGACTCCCGTTATTTGCGTGCGGCTTACCTGAAGGTCGTTCCAGGGCTTGACATGACCCAACACTTTGCTTGTCCTTCTTGCGGCTTTGAAAAGGAGGTGGACATACCTTTAACGGTAGATTTCTTTTGGTCTAGACAATAACTACATCCAGTCCGTGTATGAGGAATTCTTTCTCCTAAAGTATCACGGCAACTGGTCTTTTACCGAGGCTTACAATCTACCAATAACAATCCGCAGATGGTTCCTCCAGCGTCTCGCTGACCAAATCAAAAAGGAAAATGAGAAGACAGAGGAAGCAATGAAGAAGTCTAAGTCCGGTAGGCGTTAAGCCTTCGGGCTTTTTGCTTTTGGAAACTATTTATAGGGAGAAGGGGATTTATTGTAAATGGATAACCTAAATGAAGAAATCGATCTTGTTCTAGCGGAGTCGTTGTTGCTGGAACAACCCTTAGAGGATGATGAAGTTTTAGATCTGACTGACTGGGATGAGTTTCAAGACTTGCTATCTCGTGGCGAAGTCGCAGATGACTGGGAGGCATTCAAGCGAGGTAAAGATGAAGCCCGTCGAAAAGCGGGTCGTGAACGAACTAAGAATTTCGTCGATCGCGCAAGAAGACAACTGGCTTTAAAGAGAATGAAGAAAAGAGGCCAAAAAGCCGGCACCCGAGCAAGGGGCAGTAAGCGTGGAGGCGTAGACCCAGCCAAGCCACCGGAAGAGGTGAGCGCTCCAGAAGCAGTCACAACAGCAGAAAAAGAAAAGGTTGCTGATTATCTCGATGAGGCAGCAGAACTATTGGCGGTCCAGGCCCTGAACTCTGGTAAGCCTTCTCAACTGATTCCAAAGTTTGGAAGAATTTTAAAGAACTTTTTCATTACAAAGAGGGTTCTTCGCAAGGGCGCATTAACAGAAGAACTTAGAAGCTTGGATGAAGAAGAAGCATCGCCCGAGCCTTCAAATGCAGCAAAAATAGATCCAAGTGGCACAAAAGATGATGAATTGATCAAAGTTTTGACCAAAGAGATTGAAGTTGCACCAGAGCAGGCTAGAAAGGCTTTTGAAGAGTTACAGGGTGAACTAAAGGTCAAAAAGATTGATGATGCCTTTGAGGAAGAAATTAAGAAGCGCGAGGCCAAGGGAATAAAATACCTAATCCTAAGGGCGGCTGGCGTAGGAATCGTAGGAGCGGCTGGTGCTCTTAAGGAAGGTAAGTTGGCACCAATGGTCCTCGACCTTGATGTATTGAAGAGAAGAAGCCTCGATGAAGGTCTTCTCGGAATGTTTGGTGCTTGGATTGAATACTTTATGAGAGGCATCTTTGGTGGCTGGGCTCCAAATATTCAGGTGAAGGGCTCTAAATCTGATGTTGAGTCTTTTGCCAGAGCAATAAACGGTGAAGCAAAATACATGGATGCTGTTCGTCGTTACGGCTTGGATCACCCAACAACATACAAGAACAAGGCAAAACTCGACAACTCAGTCAAAAACTTTGAGAGAGACACCGGCATTAAATGGCCTTTCAAATAGGAAACTAAACAATGGCAGAAGAAGAAGGCGGAACCGGAATCGTAGGCGAACTTAGGACCGCTCAAGAGACTCTTGAGCAGGCACAGGCTCGCCTTGAGGTCGAAAGGCAAATTCTTGAACTCAAAAAAGAACAAGGTGATGTTGCGCAATCTGATTACGAAACACAATTAAAAATAAACGAAATATCAAAAATACAAACTAAGATCGATGAAAATCGATCTCAACTCGTAAAATTCCAAGCAGACATTGCTAAGGCGATTAACGACCAGAACGAAGAAGAGGTCGCCAGACTCAAGGAACAACTAGAACTTCTTAAACAACAGACAGTAGAAGAAGAGCGACAAGTCGAAATACTAACAAAACAAGAGAAGTTGAGACAATCGGTCCTAAAGCACGCGGACAACCTTTTTGATCGAACATTTGGCTTCATGTACTCGGAAGCCCCAGAGACCTCAATAGGAGCATTTATCACCGATCCAGCAGCATTCTCGGGCAAAATGAAGGAGAACCTCGGAAAGCTAAAAGACCCTCTTGCTGTCACCAGAGGACTGATAGATACAACGGCTCAAATGTCAGCCAAACTTGCTCTGGAACAAGATGCAGCAGTTGTCAGTTTTAATAGGGCAACAGGTGCTTCTGGAGAGTTTGATGACAACATTCGCGGTTTAGAGCGTTCAATGTTTGATGCAGGCGTCTCGTCCGCTGAGGCCGCGCAAGCAGTCCAATCTCTATTCATCAATGTTTCCGACTTCACAGAGATGAGTGAGGCACAACAGCAAACACTTGGTAAGACAGTCGCGATCCTAAGCGAACTTGGTATTTCCGCCGAGGTTACAGCTAAAAACATTCAATTTGCTACAAAGGTTCTCGGACAGTCTACCGATGAAGCCGCCGCTCTACAAAGAGAACTATTTGTTTTTGCACAAGACCTGGGGGTTTCTGCGAGTCAGATAGCCGGTGACTTCCAACAAATGGGTCCAGAGATTGCAGCAATGGGTAAAAATGGTGTGAATGCCTTCAGAAACCTTGAAGCACAGTCGAAGAGCACCGGTCTTGCAATGAATGAACTTCTTGGAATAGTTCAGAAATTCGATCGTTTTGACACAGCAGCAGAATCAGTTAGTCGCCTAAATGCACTTCTTGGCGGACCTTTCCTAAATGCAACAGAACTTGTTGCAGAAACTGACCTATCAAAACGACTTGAGATTTTGAAGAACAGACTTGATGATGCTGGGCTCTCTTTTGAACAAATGGACTACTATCAAAGAAAGACTATCGCTTCTGCTGCGGGACTCAATGAACAGCAGTTGGCTCTCCTAATGCGAGGAAGAATAGATCTTGTCGAAGCCCCACAGAAATCAGCGGCGGACATTGAAGCACTGGCAGATCAGACCGCACAGTTCAACACATTAATGGAAGAGTTGTCTCAAATTGCAATGAGTCTTGCAATCTCCTTTGGGCCTCTTGTTTCTATCTTTAAGCAATTTTTGGATCTTATTTCACCAATTATGAGGTACATTGGACCACTAATTGGAGGACTTGCTCTTTTGAAAACAGGGAGTAATCTATTAGCACTAGCAACTGGCAAATACACAACTCAGCTTGTGGCTAATACTGCTGCCGAAGGTGCAAGGGCTGCCGCTGCACAAGGGGCGGCTGCATCTCAAGGTGTCCTAAATGGTGTTCTTGGGGCCGGCGGAAAGGCTATGGCCTCCTTTGCTGCTAGTGCATCGGCTGCTATTCCTGTCCTTGGAACAATTGCTGGTGTTGCTCTTTCTATTGCTGCCGCCATTGGGGCGATCGGACTGGCTATCTACATGGTTGTCGAAGGTTTCAAGGTGGTAGCAGGTTTTATGTCCAACTTCATCGCGGGGGCAGCAGAGTCTCTTCTTGCCGTTGGTCAAGGTATCGCCACCAGTATTGACAAGATAAACGAACTAGAGCTAGATAAGGCTCTTGCCTACACCGCTACTGTCACAGCATATGGCGTTGCTTCTACGGTTCCAGCGGCGATTGCCAACGTTGCTGGTGGCGCGCTGGACAGGGTTGGCATAGCAGCGGAAGCAGCCACCCCAGAACCTACTGCCACAGCCCCTGCGGTTGCTGGTGGTCCGACACCAGAGATCAAACTCAATATAATGATTGATGGGGAGTCTCTGACTGGAGCGATAAATAACGTTGAAGTATCTAATTATGTTAATGGGCAATCAAGTAAGCTTTATGCTTCAATTATTGATGCCATTGTTGGAACCCAGTTGGTTTCGAGCTAGGAGGTTTAGATGTCATTACCAACACTTATCATAACCCCCGCCCATTCTTCGGCTACCAATAACAAGGCGAAGAATAGTTTGGTCTTGAACCCGACGAGAAAAGACGGTAAGAAAGAAATTTCCCTATTTCAACTTGTTGAGTTCCAAGATAACTTCACCACTGATTACAATACCACACAAGTTTTTGGAAGAATGGATCCGATAGTTAGCTACAAAGGCACGACAAGGAAGATAACGCTCGGAATCAGAACAACTGATCTTACAGCAACAAACATGATTAAAACTAAGATGAAGAAACTGCAATATCCAGTTTACGAGGGTGCTCCTTCTGGCATAACAAATGCTCTTACTATTCAGAGACCTCCTCTTATCTACATCACTTTTGGTGATGTTATCCATGGAACCGCCGGCGTTGGCACACCTTTGCTCTGTGCTATGACCGGGTTTTCAAACAGTCCACGAACTGGTCTATCTCCCATTGATTCTCCGTTGGTTGTCTTTGGGGCAAATGGAACAAGTATTGGTTTCACAGAAACGACTTTCCGTTTCGATCTGATCCCTCTACACGAGAAAACGCCTGGGTTTGTTGGCGATGTGCCCGAATGGGTCGGAGGAATCTTGTAATGCCAAGACATGGTTCAGAAGACACTTTTGAGAATGACCTTGATTTCTACGAAGAGTTCATCGAGAAACGAGGTCTAAACAAAATAACACAATACAAGACACCAAAGATTCCGCCTCTCACGGCACAAGTCAGAAGGCGCTTCACTCCTCTCAAGCATGTTTGGAAGCAGGGCGACAAGTTCTATAAACTTGCAAATGAGTATTACGGAGATCCAAAACTTTGGTGGGTTATTGCTTGGTATAACCAGAAGCCAAACGAAGGCATGGTAAAGCCAGGTGTTGTCGTGTTTATTCCACAGCCGCTCCAAAAGGTCTTGACTTATTTCAACTATGGGACGGTGTGATAGATGCCGACAAAAGAAGAAATACTAAAAGAGCAATTTAGAGAAATTAGAAGAATCGAAGGGGATGGAGAAAGCCTTTTAGAAGAAAGAAGTTGGTTTTTTCCATCGGCTGCGGATCAGGCATCTAATGCAATCTATGGTTCGGTGGCGGCTGAAGAAACAGCCGATCGACTTAGGATTCTTAATTCTGCTATTGATAAAGCAAATCAAAAAATAAGAGCAGGACAAGAACTATCCCCTAGAGAAGCAAAAGAATATTCTTTTGCTCTAGACGCAGTTACACGATATGAGCGTAGCGATCCTTCGGTTTTACAAGAGCAAGCAGGAGCAGGAGAACTTGGCTCAACTGCTGGGGCGGCCTTATTAGAGGCGCAGCAGGAGTCAAGGCAAGCGCTGGCCGGTGAACCAATCGATCCAGAACCCATCGACACCGACAACGCTCAAATAGTAAACGGAGCAAAGCAGTGTTTCCTACTTTACAACATGGATAACTTTGCCAAGTTTCACCAAGACCGCCTTGCAGGTAAAGGCAGACCATATGTACCTTTTTATGAGACCGACCCCAGCGACTTGATCATCAGAACCCCAGGCTACTATTCTAATGTAATCAATAGAACAAGAATCTATCTCGCAGGCGCAGGAACAACTAACTTAGCAAACAAACTCTATCTAAAGAAGCATGCACCAAAAATAGCAAATATGATGTCTGCCGAGATCGCACAACTTGTTCCGAAACTAAGGATCTACAAGCAATATCTAGACAAAAAAGAAGACGAACAGCCCACCCGAGGCGAGTTGGTTGAGTTTGAGTTCCCAACTGCGTTTGACCCAACAAAGGGAATAACCGGGACAACTGAAATCGACTTTCTTGGTAGAACTGAAAACAAGTTCTTGCGAGGAATGGACATTGGCGTCAAGTCTTTTAACTGGAACTTTATTGGTTCTGATCCCTTTACCGCAACAAGGGAAGTGGAAGCAGAACTAAAACTATTTGCCCAAAGTTTCCCAGCGTTTATTGCCCAGAGAAAGGGAGCCGTGGTCGGAGGAAACAAAAACAGAGACTATCGCTTTATTGATCTTGTTCTTGTCCCAGACTGTAGAAACCCAGACAAGAGAGAAAAGAACTACAGAAACTTTTCCCCTGAATGTTACGAAATAAGGGTTAAGGTTGGATACAATGGTGGTGACAAAACCTTTGGAACATTTACCAATGACGGAGAGTTCAAAGACGCAATAAAATGCCACACGGATATTCTCTCCCTTGTTCCACAAAGTCACAACTTTGAATATGGCGATGATGGATCCGTTTCGCTGAGCATCAAACTTCGTGGTAGGCTTGACGCCATTATGACCGACAAGGGCATGAACATCCTCCTGCCGATGGGAGGTTTGGCCGATGATCTTACAGTTGGCTTTGGCGAAGGGAGAACCTACACCCTAAAGCAGATCGATGATGCTGTCGCTTCACTTAGGGAAAAGAAGCCGGCTGATAACTACAAAGAGAAAATAGAACAACTTGAGACACTAAAGAGAAAGATAGTCTTATCAAGCAAGCAGTTCTTTACTTCTCACATCTTCGAAAGGCTTGAAGGTGCAGGTGCAATCTTTAACTATGAAATGACACCACAAGAAAACACAAGGTTTTTAAACTGGCAGACAAAGAATTCTAATAACTTACCAGATCCGATTAGTATTGATGCAGTTGTCGCCGGCGGACGGGCGGCGTCGGGTATTGCTGAGACATTTGCAACAAATGAAAATAATCAAGAAGCACTAAATAAAACTATCAAAGCAATGATAGACAACACTACTGTATCTAAAGAGCAGGTCGCATATATGTTCTTGGGAGATCTTATCGCTGTCATTACCGATAGTGTTGTCGGGGACACTGCATTTGCAATAGACAGCAGAATTACTAGTGTATCCAGCACTCTCACAGGGACCGGTATCGAGCAAGATCTATTATCTACTTTCCAGTTAGCATCTGATGCTCTTTTCGAAACCTTTGGTTACGCATCTGAAAGGGTCCAGACAGTCGGCACAGATGAAGCAATTGTAGAAGCAGTTAAAGAAGGAAGACAAAGGGCAAGAGATATTCATCAAAACCTAAGAATTATTCTGGGTAACATAAAGTTAAGTCTAAAACGACCGTCAGGTCCAATAGAAATAGATGTAAACTTAGCAGATATCCCCGTGTCAGTTGAATTTTTCTTAAAGTTTATGTCTGACAACGTTCTTTCAAAAGATATTCTTGAATATCCATATTTTCACTTTATGAATGATCTAGTTGCTTCTGTTGTCGGAAATTTGCTTGGATCAGAGTGTTTCGGAGGACTAACCGATGCTAGTGTCCGAGCGCAGACCCTAGTAATCAATAGCCACAAAGATATTTCAGAAAGTGATTTTTACAGCCTTGATGAAGAGTTAGGATACAAGGTAGTCGATCTATCAAAGGTTTCGCCTGAAAACAACCTTGTCAATAACTGCGAAGGTACGAAACCGAACCTTTATGAATACTTTGTCATAAGCGTTAGCATAATAGACGACAAGAAACTAAGTGGCGAATATGATGCTGACATAAAAGAAGGCGTCTATCACCTTGCCTATGGTTTAGATCGAGGTCTAGTAAGAACAATCAAGTTCAATAAGACAAATCAAGAGTTCCTCCCAGAAGCAAGGTTCGCTTCAGAGGGCGGACTTCTCCTAAACCAACTTTCCAACGCCTACGATGTAACCGTTGAAATGGTAGGTAACAACCTATTTAAGATAGGACAACTGGTCTACATAGACGCAGAAGTATTAGGAGCCGGTCCATCCTGGGCCGACTTTGGGGAAAACGGAAACCGTCAAAGATCCTGGGCAAATATCATGGGTCTAGGGGGCTATCACCTCATTACTGAGGTTGGTAACTCAATTTCTTCAGATGGAACATTTGTTACAACAATCAAGGCCCGCTGGCAAACAGGCGGTAGCCGAGAAAGGTGGGACGAATAACAATGCCAGCAGCAAAGAACAACTTACCAGCAAGAGAAAGTATCATTAAACGGGCGGACTATTCCGTTAATGCTATTCCCTTACTCCCAGAAACAAACGAACCTACACTGGAAACTAGACAACTAAAAGACTTTCTCCTAAACGAGAAGATCTTCATTGGCAGAGTAGACGGATCCTTCAACCCTGTCTTTGTAAATCAGAAAGAACTTGATAACTTTGGACCTGAATCAAATACCAAAGTAGGGCTCAGGGTTGTAACTGAAGCATACAAAGACATGAAAAGAAAGTATGATAGAGATTTTGCACAAGGTTACATTAATCAAAATGCACCTGCTCTTACTGAGCTAAGTGTTAAGAAAGCATTTATAAATCCTTTTGATGACTATAAGAATAATCTAAGATCTAGAACAGAAGATTTTCTAACTTATGTTAAGAATAATAGACTGATCAATAACATAGAAGACTTTGATTCCTTTGTCAATCCTTTTCTTCAGTACATTAAAGATACTGCGAAAGAAAGACCAATAACAAGATCTATGTATTTTCTAACCAGAAAGTATTCTCCTCTTTCAACTGGTTTAGCATTTGAGGTAGATAATGCTCCTTACAGCGAAGACCAATACAAGATCGATGCTTATTACAGACAAAAGAACTTCCAGTATTTTAAGAACCTCGCATCTCGTTATGGTTTCGTGATCGACAAGAACATCCCCTGGCGCCTTGTGGCAGATCTAAACTCTCCGCAAATGACGCCCTACATTGAGAAAGCGTTTGGATTCCCTGGTGGATCGAACTATGTTCTTGGTGTGGCCTACACACAGACCTATGGAGACGACATCCCATCTATCATAAACCTGATGGTTCAGTTTTACAACAGAATAGCACAACATAGAGCAAGAACTGTAATCAAAGAGTCAGGCCCAACAGTTGGTGCCGGGGGTAGATCAACATTCAATATGTGCTCTAAACAAAGAAAGACAATTAGAAGGCGCCAAGTTGACCCAAGAAGAATACCAAATGCCTACCCAGATGAATTTTGGCTTGACAAGTATGTCAGGATCCGTAATATTGAAACAGGGTTGGACTACAACGATGCTCAAGTTGAACAAATTTCAAAGAACGCAGGAAATATTGTTAAAAAACTTGACAGGCCATCAGCGATGCGTTATGTTATCTCTAAGTTCGATAATGTGCAGCACTTGGAAGGCTCACTGTTCTATGATGCAACCCGATTGGACTTCGCTCGTCAAGGACTAGGCGCCGAAGCCGATGTTGCTGAAACAGTTAAAAGAAGTGTTCAAGCATCAAACTTTGTGATATACTGAAATAGACTTGGAGGGGTCATGTATTTTCAGGCGCTCGACGATAAAGGCGAGTGTGTTGGGGTTTATAAGGACGGAGAACTGTATTTTGAAGAACTACCAAACAACTTGCAGAAGACATGGAAATATGCTGAGTTTCTCAGAGACCTTGACGTGGAGTATGCTAGTCTATACACTCCCAATCAGTCTCTTGCTGACGTTTGCCCACCTCACCTCCTAGACAAGTGGTTAGAGGTTGAGGCAAAACTAAAAGCATTTTACCGTTCTTTCGTTCTTGGTAAGGTCGATCTGAACGAAAACTGCTTTTTTGACCTCGTTCCAACCACTTTTCTCAAGGATTATTGTAAAATGAAAGACCAAATAACCCAGCACGTCTTCGAAAACTATAAAAGACCTGCTAACTATGACTTTTTGGCTGATCTTACGAAGGTTTTGACGAAGATCCGCCGCCAAAAGGTCAACATCGACCAGTCTGCGCTCAACAGGCTGCGCATTACAGACAAGGGCAAGCACCTAAACGCTCGTTTGGGATCCGTGTCTCCTTATTGTCATTATCGCATCAACGGAACCATCACAGGTCGCTTGTCCAGCGAGTTTGAAACCTTTCCGATTATGACACTAAATAAAGACTTTCGCCACATCATCCAGCCAACTAACGACTGGTTCGTTGAACTGGACTTCAACGCAGCCGAACTACGAACGCTAATGGCCCTGGGAGGCTCTACACCACCCCTAGAAGACATTCACGACTGGAATGCGCGTAATCTATTCAGCAAGGGCACGACACGCGGAGAAGCGAAGGTAGGGCTGCTTGCGTGGCTCTATGATGAAAACAAAACAAATGAAAGGTTTGCGTCTATTTATGATCGTGATGCCGTCCGTTCCAAGTTTTGGAAGAACGGCGAGGTAAAGACGATCTTTGACAGAACTATTCCTGCCGATCACTCTCACGCTCTAAACTACATCGTCCAAAGCACCACCGCCGATCTTGTTCTTCGCCAGGTCATCAAGGTAAACGAGGCGATGGAGGGCTTGGAAAGTTTTATTGCTTTCATCATCCACGACAGCATCGTCCTTGACATGAAGGAAGGCGAGAGACATAAGATCCCAGAGTTGCTAAAGGTTTTCAGCGACACTGATCTCGGCAAGTTCCTAGTCAATGTCCGCGCTGGCTTTAACTTTGGCGATATGAAAGAGATTAACCTGTGATGAATGACCTAGCAAAGAGAGCAGTAGCCTGTCGCCACTGGCGATGGATGCCGGGGATGCGGCGGCTGACCTTCGATGCGGGGCATCTGTATCCCTCGCGAGTGGCGGACGATGGGACGTATCCTGGCGGCCTGTTTCCCATACCCGACCTCGACGACCCTGCTACCGTCGGGTGCCTGCTCGCGCTGGTGCGGGAGGCTTGGGGCTGCGACTGGCTGACCTGCCAGCCCCTGCTGACTGCGGGCGGCGTGCATGGCTGGCGAGTTGTGGGCACGTCCGCGCAATCTGACCACACCGAAGCCGCCGCCCTCGTGGCCGCGTTGGAGGCTGCGCCATGAACATCATTGGTCTTGGAAAGGCTGGCTGTGCTATTGCGGAGTGTTTTTCAAAATACCCGCAGTATAAAACTTTCTACATTGACCTTGACAGGCGAGGCGAGAACAGCTACACTATAGAGAAGCAGCAAGGGCCAGAGCAGTACGAACAAAATGCACCTGACCTCAAAAAATTCCTTGACACAGCAGAGGGAGCGTGCTACATTGTAATAGGTGGATCGGGGGACATTTCTGGTATGTCTCTCCGAGTAATGGAAGGAATAAAGGACAAGAAAGGAATAAGCGTCGTCTACATCCAGCCTGACCGGTCACTCCTAAGCGAGCGTAAAAAGACACACGAGCGCGTAACATTTAACGTGCTCCAACAATACGCAAGGTCAGGGGCAATAGAGCGCATTTACCTTATTTCAAACAACGCAGTTGAGGCCGTTATTGGCGAAGTTCCGATCATCGGCTATTATGACAAGTTGAACGAGATCATCGTTTCAACTCTCCACATGATAAATGTGTGCAAAAACCAAGAACCAGTCATGGGCGGACTAGAAGAGCCAGGAGAAACCCGCCGAATCTCCACAGTTGGGATTTATGACTTTGAAAAGGATGAAGAAAAGTTATTCTTTTCACTTGACACACCACGGGAAGCATGCTACATTTATTGTGTTGGAGGCAAGAGGTTGCGAGAGGATGGCTCTTTACACAAGACCATCGTTTCACAAATGACAGGAAAGATCACTGATGAAACAAAAACAGTTTCCTATGGTGTTTTTCCTACCAACTATGAGACGGACTACGGATACCTTTTGATCCACAGTCCAATGATACAGAACCAGTAGGGCTGGGATATTTGCCAGTCTTTCTTTAAACAACAAGGAGAAAAGAAAAATGGGTATCAATCTTGACAAGATGCGTGCAAAGCTTGACGCACTTCACAACAAGGGCGGTAAGAAGGAGTCTCCCTTCTGGCGTCCCGAGGATGGTGAACAGACCATTCGTATCGTTCCAACCCCTGATGGCGATCCATTTAAGGAGTTTTGGTTCCACTACAACCTGGGTAAGAACCCTGGTTTTCTCAGCCCGAAGCGTAACTTTGGCATTGACGACCCACTTAACGACTTTGTTCGTCAGCTTTTCCAGGCAGGTGACGAGGCCAGCATCAAGCAGGCTAAGGATCTGATGGCAAAGCAGCGTTTCTTTGCTCCCGTTCTTGTCCGAGGTGAGGAGGAGAAGGGTGTTCGCATCTGGGGTTTTGGAAAGCGTGCTTACGAGCAGCTTCTCCAGCTTGTTCTCAACCCCGAGTATGGCGACATTACCGATGTTGAGTCAGGAACTGACCTCGTTATTACCTATGGAAAGCCGCCTGGAGCATCTTTCCCACAGACCGGCATTACTCCACGCCGTCGTTCAAGCCCTCTCTGCGATGACGCAGTTGGCGGCCCTGATCGATGCGCAGAGTTGCTCGACAGCATCCCTGATTTCGATGAGCTTTTCCCACGGAAGACTCCACAGGAGATTCAGGTCATGCTTGACGAGTGGCTTGCAGGCGAGGACTCTGCTGGAGAGGATGTTGTGAAGTACGACAGTAACAACACCACTTCAAGCGTTGACAGCGCTTTTAATGACTTGATGAGTGCATAAAAGGAGAAATTCATTCATGTTCAGTAATCTATTTGGTCGCTTATGTGTTTCCGTGATGGGAGCACTACTACTTCTTGGCTGCGGGTCAGACAAGGAGGACAGTGGCGACACCGGTTCAGAGACAACCACCACGGAGCCAACGGGGACTACGACTCCTCCAACAACTCCCCCCACCACGGTTCCCACGGGTTCCACTGGTGAGACAGGTGACACTGGCAGCGCGGACACTGGCGTTTCGACAGGCACCTGAGTCCTGAACCAACCGCAGGGGGGCATGGGTTACAGATGCCCCGCATTTTTTAAAGGAGGAACTTATGACAAACGAGAATAATTTTAGCAACAAGAACGTTGCCTTCGTAGCGGTTGCGGTTTTTGCCGTCTTTGCTGGTGTCACAAGCATGATGTTTATTAACACCGAGCCAACCGACGAAGATCGAACAAGCAACATTGAGACCATCGAGGTCGTCGCCGAGCCAGCCGAGGAAGCTGAGCCGGAGGTTGTTGAGGATGTTGAGGTCGAAGAGACCGAGCCCGTTTTTGACGAGGCCAACAACATTATGACCGACAACCACGAGCACTGAAATAAATGCCTAAGAGAACAAAGGCAAAGGCAGGAAAGCTTTCCATCGCTGAGATGCGAAAGCTTGTCAACAAGAAGGCAGGTGCAACAGTTGCCCACGATCTGTCAGGGACAAACCCGACAGAGGTTACCGAGTGGATCCCAACTGGTTCCCGCTGGCTAAACTCCATCATTTGTCGTGGAAAGTACGCCGGCATTCCAGTAGGAAAGATCTCGGAGATCGCTGGTCTTTCTGCCTCTGGTAAGTCTTACATGGCTGCCCAGATCGCAGGCAACGCCCAGAAGATGGGCATTGATGTCGTCTATTTTGATTCAGAGTCAGCTATTGACCCTGACTTTCTGACAAACGCCGGCTGTAATGTAGATGATCTACTTTACATTCAAGCATCGTCAGTTGAGTTTGTTTTGGAAACTATTGAAGAACTCCTAGCAGGAAACGAGAACCGAATGCTGTTTATTTGGGACTCCCTTGCTATGACGCCTTCTACCACCGACATTGAAGGCGACTTTAACCCGCTTTCAAGCATGGCTGTCAAGCCACGCATCTTGTCAAAGGGTTTCGCAAAGCTAACCGTTCCTATTGCGAATTCGCAGTCCACGCTTCTTATTCTAAACCAGTTGAAGACGAACATTACCTCAAACATTGCGGAAGCAAGGTTGGAGCCATATTTCACCCCAGGCGGCAAGGCAGCCATTTATGCCTATTCTCTTCGCATCTGGCTAACTGCTCGTAAGGGCAAGTCAAGCTACATTTATGATGACAAGGGTTTCCGGGTTGGCACAGAGGTAAAGGCAAAGATTAAGAAGTCCCGTTTCGGTTCAGATGGTCGAGAATGCACATTCAAGATCCTTTGGGCTGGGGATGATGTTAAAATCCAAGACGAAGAGTCGTGGCTTGAAGCTATTAAAAGCTCCAAGCACCTCACGAATGCAGGCGCTTGGTGGACTTTGCATTACGAAGATGGAAAAACAGAAAAGTTCCAGTCCGCTAACTGGTTGGAAAAGTTGCAGAACGACACATTCCGAGAAAGAGTTTTCAAGCTTATGGAAGAAGAAGTCATTCTCCGCTTTGACAACAAGGCAGTCGACGCCAAGGAGTTTTACGATATAGACGGCGAAGAATGATAAAACATTCCGCTTGACTTTGATGCCCCAACACGCTACTATAAGAGTGTTGGGGCATTCTTGTATGAAGATCAAGGGACGCCATAGGCGCTATGTTGACCTGGCTCGTCGTCTTGCGGAGGGTTCTACCTATTCGCTACACAGGCACGGAGCCATTTTGGTAAAGGGCGGAAGCGTCCTAAACTGGTCGGCAAACCAAAACAAGGTTCAGAGGTGGGCACAACGCTTTCGGGCTCATGGTTGCGGACACGCAACCCACCACGCTGAACTTGGTGCCATTCTTGGCGTTGCGAGAGACAAAACCCGAGGGTCAGACATTTATGTTGTCAGGATCAGCAAGCAGGGTTCTCTTCTTCTTTCCAAGCCTTGTCCCATGTGTGAAGAGGTTCTTCGTCATGTTGGTGTCAAGAGGGTGTTCTACTCCATTGACGACCAGACGATCGAGTGTTATAAACTATAAACAGACTTTGGGGGCAAAATGAATCGAGTCGTGGTAATTGATGCACTGAATATGTTCATCCGAAACTACATTGTAAATGGGATGATCTCTACTAATGGCAACCCTGTTGGTGGTGCCGTTGGTTTTCTAAACTCCATGAAGAAGATCATGCGAGAAGCAAATCCAGACCAAGTTATTATTGCTTGGGATGGTGCTGGTGGCTCACAAAAGCGTCGTCAGACCGTCAAGGAGTACAAGCAGGGCCGCAAGCCTCTCCGTAAGAACTACGAGATCGAAGGTATGTCAGAGCAGTCCCAGAAGGAAAATATGATCTGGCAGCAGCAGATCCTTATGGAAATGCTAAACGAAATGCCGATCATCCAGCTTGTGCTTGATAAGGTCGAGGCAGACGACATTATTGCTGCTGTCGTCCAGTCTCCTCGCTACAAGGGTTGGCAAAAGGTTATTGTGTCCTCCGATAAGGACTTCCTGCAACTCTTGGACAACGAGACTGTCCTTTACCGACCTATTCAAAAGAAGGCTTGGACAAAGAAGACGGTCATTGACGAGTATGGCATCTCCCCAGAGAATTTTGTCATCGCTCGTGCTATTGCCGGCGACAAGTCCGACAACCTCGTCGGCATCCAGGGCGCAGGTCTAAAGACCATTTCCAAGCGCCTCGCGTTTCTTTGCGAAGACAAGATGCACACGCTTTCCGATGTAAGGCGGTTCTGCGAAGACACTAACGAAAAGGTCAAGTTTTATTCCAATGTTGTCGAAGGCTGGGACACAGTGGAGACTAATTACAAGGTCATGAACTTGACACCACCCAGCATTTCGGTGCAGGGTCGTCATAAGATCAACCATGCTCTTGAAAACTTCTTGCTTGAACTAAATGCAACAGGTCTCAAGAAGGCATCGGTCAGTCATGGCTTTGGCTCTTACAATTGGACGGAACTGTTCACGATGTTCCGTGGCATGATCGAGAAGAGTAAGCAAAGTGCTTGACAGGCGACCCAAGGTGGGCTACATTCAAAAGACGGGGGACAGTGATTTGGAGAAGAAGCAGAAGCCGAGTTTCAGCAAATTTGGCAAGGATTTTCAAGAAACTCTATGCCAGATGATCTTGCTGGATCGTCCTTTTGCCGACCAGATCATGGAAGTTCTAGATATTAACTTTTTGGAACTTCACTACCTCCGTGTCTTTATTCGTAAGATCTTTGAGTACCGGGAGAAGTATAATGTTCACCCGACTTATAAGATCATGATTTCTATTATTCGTGCCGAGATCGAGGACGAGAACGCAGCAACCCAGCAGCAGTTGAGAAACTACTTTGCTCGCATTCACGATTCCGTCGTTAGCGGTTCCGAGTATGTAAAGAAGACAGCACTTGACTTTTGCCGAAAGCAAAAGTTGAAGGAAGCAATGATCAAGTCAGTCAAACTACTTGAACGCTCTTCGTTTGACGAGATCTCCAAGATCATCAACGATGCAATCAAGTTGGGCGACTATTCTGATCATGGCTACGATTATGTAAAAGACTTTGAGAAGCGCTTTGAGATCAAGGCCCGAAACCCGATTACAACAGGGTGGAAGGAGATTGATGAAATTTGTAAGGGTGGTCTTGGTAAGGCAGAACTTGGCGTTGTTATTGCCCCCACAGGTGCCGGAAAGTCAATGGTTCTCGTTCACTTGGGAGCCCAGGCGATCAAGCACGGCAAGACAGTAGTTCATTACACACTTGAACTTGCTGATACTGTCGTGGCTGGTCGTTATGACTCTTGTCTTACCAAGATCCCCCTTTCTCAAATGCATACTTTCAAGGAGGAGATCTATGAGAAAGTTCAGGATCTTGAGGGTGTACTTCTCGTAAAGGAATACCCCACAAAGTCAGCATCTACGCGGACTCTGCGAACTCACCTTGAAAAGTTGAAGATGAAGGACATAGATCCTGATATGGTTATTGTTGACTATGCAGATCTTTTGCGTCCAGTTTCTTCTGGAAGAGAGAAAAGACATGAACTCGAATCTATTTATGAAGAGTTGCGTGGTCTGGCCAAAGAGTTCAATTGCTCTTTCTGGACTGCCTCTCAAACGAATAGGTCAGGACTCAATGCAGAAGTTATCACAATGGAATCCATTTCCGAGGCATTCAACAAATGCTTTGTGTCTGACTTCATTTTCTCACTTTCGAGAACAGTAGAAGATAAGCAAAACAATACAGGAAGGTTTTTTGTTGCCAAGAACAGGAACGGACCTGATGGACTCGTATTCCCTGTTAAAATGCACACATCAAATGTAAGTATTGAAGTTATCAAGCCAACGGACGAAGAAGCATCCACTATCTCTGTCAAGGACCAAAGTGAGATTCTGAAAGAAAAGTATAAGAAGTTTAGGAAAGAGCAGAAGGAACAAAAAGAAGGAGCAAAATAAACTATGGATCTATCAACAGAAATACTTTCAGACATCACCGTGCACATGAAGTATGCCAAGTATGTGCCAGAACTATATCGACGCGAAACCTTTAAGGAGATCGTAGATCGAAACAAGGCAATGCATGTAAAGAAATATCCTGCGCTTAAAGAAGAAATAAGCGCAGCTTATGAGTTTGTCTATGACAAGAAGGTTCTACCTTCCATGCGCTCTATGCAGTTTGGCGGAAAGCCCATTGAGGTTGCTCCAAACCGCGTTTTCAACTGCGCCTACATGCCGATCGACGATGTTCGCGCCTTTTGTGAGGCGATGTTCCTTCTTCTCGGAGGCACAGGTGTCGGCTATTCCGTTCAGAGGCACCATGTAGAGAAGTTGCCCGAGATCAACCGTCCAAGCAGCAAGAGAACCCGACGCTACCTTATTGGCGACTCCATCGAGGGCTGGGCTGATGCTGTAAAGATGCTTATTCTTTCTTATTTCAACGGCACATCCAAGATCCGTTTCGATTTCTCGGACATTAGACCGAAGGGAAGCGCTTTGGTAACATCTGGCGGAAAGGCTCCTGGCCCGCAGCCCCTCCGTGAGTGCCTTGTCAAGATCGAAGGCATCCTTGACACCAAGCAGAACGGCGACAAGTTGAGCCCTATTGAGGTCCACGACATTGTTTGCCACATTGCTGACGCCGTTTTGGCTGGTGGCATTCGTCGTGCTGCCCTTATTTGCCTCTTTTCAGCCGACGATGACGAAATGATCGCTGCAAAGGCTGGTGCTTGGTGGGAGGAGAACCCACAGCGAGGCCGAGCCAATAACTCCGTCGTTCTTATGCGACACAAGGTCAAAAAGGAGTTCTTCCTTGACCTCTGGGCTCGTGTTAAGGCTTCTGGTGCTGGCGAGCCTGGCTTCTATTTCACTTATGATAAGGACTGGGGAACTAACCCTTGCTGTGAGATCGCCCTTCGCCCCTACCAGTTCTGCAATCTAACCGAGGTCAATGTTTCTAATGTTGATTCCCAGGAAGACTATGAAGCCCGTGTTCGTGCTGCCGCTTTCCTTGGCACTCTACAAGCATCCTACACGGATTTCCACTACCTTCGTCCAGTTTGGCAGCGAAACACTGAAAAGGACGCTCTTATTGGCGTTTCCATGACCGGCATTGCTTCTGGTGCTGTCCTCGATCTTGACATGAAGGCCGCTTCCAAGGTTGTAAAGGATGAAAATGCTCGTGTTGCTGAACTTCTCGGCATCAACCCTGCCGCACGCTGCACTTGCGTCAAGCCAGCAGGAACAACCTCCCTAACTCTTGGAACATCCTCCGGCATTCACGCTTGGCACAACGACTATTACATTCGTCGCATCCGTGTTGGCAAGAATGAATCTATTTATGGCTACCTTTCCGAGTTCCACCCAGAGTTGGTTGAGGACGAGTATTTCCGCCCACACGACACCGCCGTCATCAGTGTTCCGCAAATGGCTCCTAAGGGCTCTATCACTCGCTCTGAGAGCGCCTTGGAGATGTTGGAACGTGTTAGGCGTGTGAGCGGTGAGTGGGTTCAGGGAGGCCACAGGAAGGGCCAGAACACGCACAATGTTTCTGCCACCGTTACGATCCGCGAAGAAGAGTGGGAGCCAGTTGGTGAGTGGATGTGGGAAAACCGTGAGTGCTATAATGGACTTTCAGTTTTGCCCTGGGATGGCGGCAGTTATGTCCAAGCCCCCTACGAGGACTGCGATGAGGAGACCTACAATAGACTAATGAAGTCCCTTGTTAATGTCGATCTTACCAATGTCATTGAGGTTGAAGACAACACGGATCTACAAGGCGAATTAGCATGCGCCGGCGGATCCTGCGACATTACCTAAACGGCGGCCACACAAAAGACAGCCTCCTTTTGGTGATAAGGGTTTTAGAGAACTATTTATTACTGGAAGGAGGCTTTGCTATGCCAAGAAGAGGACAGTCAAGGTTTAACAACTTATTCCCAAAGGGGCATAAGTTCGGTTCATGGGAACTGCTGGATTCGGAGCCAGTGCGGCTGAAAAAGGGAAAGAAAAACTTTTATTACTACTATTCAGTGAAGTGTGAATGTGGTGCGGAAAACCAAGTTATTTGTAATAACTTGACAAATGGGACTTCTACTCGTTGTTATGAGTGTTCTATGAAGCATAGTCACGGTTCTGGCAACCCAAGTTGGAAGGGCCACGGTCTTGTTTCGGGCCGAAGGTTTCGCAGAACACAGCGCCAAGCAGAGGACAGGAAGATTCCGTTTGACATAAACATTCAGACAATGAACGAGGTTTTAGAAAAGAACGGTTTTGTTTGCGCCCTTTCCGGTGTGAAACTTGACGAGAACACTTGGTCCCCAGACAGGATCGACAGCAAGAAGGGCTACACAAAAGAAAACTTACAGTTCGTTCATAAAGACATAAACCTTATGAAGAACAAGTTCCCAGAAGACTACTTCATAGAAATGTGCAAAAAGGTCGCAGAAAATAACCATAAATAACACTTGACTCCTCACCTCACTTGGACTACATTAAAAGAGTGAGGTGAGGAATGAAGTTTAACCACCTTCTCCCCCGTTGGGAGCAGAAGCATAAGTGCCCCGAGGGTGGAGAACATTATTATGTGCCAACCAGCCACGTTGAGGCAACGCTTCAACATGTGGCAGTTCGCTTTCGTTGCAAGAAATGCGGTCGTCTTTCTACTGCTTTTATGGACGAGCCGGCTTACAGAACAAATGAAAAACTAATCAAAAAGTATGGAGGAAACTAATGATTTTGGAGCCGAAGACACCCTGGGTTCAGGTTGAAATGTCTTTTGACAAGAGCGAAGAGTCGCCTTACATGATCGAACTACCAGAGGACTACCGACCAGCAGAGAAACCTTACAAGGCTGTTTCAGTCGTCAATGATCCAAATGGTGAATATGCCTATGGTGATGTTGTCGTGCTTCCAACGCACATTGTCCGTGAGATCGAACTTTCTGGCAATAAGTTTCACCTTGTTGAGCGAAACCACATTATGGCGGTTGTGAGGGCAGGATGACCGTTAGAGGCCCTGGCGCCGTCAACCACCCAGACTACTACGGTGGCGAAGACAACCCTTACGAAGCCATCAAGATCATCGAGGCTTATGACCTAAACTTTTCTCTTGGAAATGTCATCAAGTATGTCCTCCGAGCAGGAAAGAAGAGCGACAGCGCCATTGAAGATCTTGAGAAGGCAGCACGCTACATCCAGTTTCAGATCGACTATTTGAGGAGGCAGAATGAAATTTGAAGGATGGTACAGTTGGAACAACCTTGTTTGGTGGGCACAGATCACAACGGCTTTTCTTTGGGCTGCCCTGATCGTCTCTTTGTGGTTTGGTTGGACGGCGGGTTCCATAGCTGAAGTTGCACCGGGCAATGATGATGTCGTTGGGATGATTGTTCTCCTGACTTCTGGGTGCTGTGGAATATCTTGGATCATTGGGCTTGTACCGATTGCGATATGTTTTTGGCTTCTGCGAGGGCCACAATGAACATTCGCAAGACCCTTTTCCGCCTTGTTAACGCCGAAAGCCCTGAGAGCCTAGAAGAAGTCAACGATGTTCTTGAAGACCTTATTGACATTCTCATTGAGATGAATGATTTTAAGAAGGTTTGGTACACAGGAAGCCCAGACACACACTTTGAAAAAAGGGAAAACGAAGAATGAGCGAACCAACACATTTCAGCAAAATTGAAATGGAAGTCATTTACGGCTCTATTGAACTAACACTGAATAGTTGGAATTCTTGGCTCGCAAACGACAACCTGCCCAGCGGGTGGAGCCCAGAGCACGCAGAGTACATGATCGGAGTGCTGGAAGGCATTGTTGAAAAGTTCAATGCTGTTTCAGGAAAAGATAGAGACGAAGAAGAAATTGAAGAAGAGTTGCCAAACAATGTATTACATTTTCCATTTGGGGGTGAAGAATGAAGAAGTCTATTGATATTTATAATGATGGAATCGGGCGAGTTGAACTTGTCGATCACATGGGGTCAGACCTTACGATCGTCAATAGTGCCCGAGTTTCCTTTGGGAAGCACAAGGAGGAGTTGGATGAAAAAGACGAACGACTTATCAACTATCTGGTCAATCATAGGCACACGTCTACGTTTGAGCATAATATTGCTACTTTCCGTTTTGTTGTTCCTCTATTTGTCCGCAGCCAGCATCATAGGCATCGGACTTGGAGTTATAACGAAATTAGCCGTCGATACACTGATGTGAATATTCAGTTCTACGAGCCAGAAAAGTATCGCACACAGCACGAGTCAAACCGTCAGGCCAGCAACGCCGATGACCTTATTGATCCTGTTGTCTACATGTTCCCAGACACGCAGCAGATCACAGAAGACGGGCTTTACATGGTTTCGGAGCGGGACTTTGCTACAAAGCTCGTTCGCGCTCACCATTACCGAAGTGTTGGGCTCTACAACAACCTTATTGATGCCGGCATTTGCCGGGAACAAGCAAGAGGAGTTCTACCTCAAAACATGTACACCGAGTATTACGGCACAGTCAACCTAAACAACCTCTTGAAGTTCGTTGACCTTCGCACACACGAAGGGGCACAATGGGAAATTCAAAAGGTCGCCGAGGCTTGCTTGGAGATTGCAGAAGAACTATGGCCTGTTGCCGTAGGTGCTTATCGGAGAGCGAAGAATGAGTAAATGTATCGTTTGCGGTAGAAATATTCCATTTGCTTTTGAAATCTTTTGCTCGTTTGGGTGCCGAAATAAAGCAGAAGAGGAAAGCGAAGAATGACCTATAAAGCATCTATGGAAATGGTTGGCTCCTGTGTCAAGGTAGAAGATGATGGGACAACAAGTGTCGTAAAGCACGTCCTCTTCACCGACACAGAGGGCAACGAGGTCAGATATCCTTGGGAAGCCTTGAAGGAAGTTGTTATAGAGTGGATGAAGGTGGAGAGCGAAGAATGAAAAGATACTTTGTTAAACCCGACACTTGGTTCAAGGAAGGAACCGAAGCATTCTACGAAGAAGAAATGTTTCCAGTTGGAACTCTATTTGATGAGGACGGCATTTCACACGGGTCAGCAATCTACCGAGGAATTTATGTTATTGGCCCAAATGAGGGTTGCGACACCTATTGGCACAGCAAAGGCTATAAAGAAGGCGACGAAGTTGAGATGAGAGAGCACTGCTGTAATAGCGAGTTCTATGTTGTGGAGAGCGAAGAATGAAATCACCTGACCTGACTCTTTTAATCATGAAACTCAGAGAAGCATTCAGAGAAGCCAAGAAGTCTGACCGCTCTTTTGAGAGGGCTCTGCATTTTAGGGCTGCTATGTTTCAACTTGAAGAAGAGTTGTTTCTATATCTTGATTCCATGGAGAGCGAAGAATGAAAGTCGGTGATCTTGTAAGACCAAAAAGTCAGTGGGACGAAAACTTCAAAAAGAAAAAGCATGATATTGGTCTTTTAATAGACATTGAAAAAGACTTCTATCGCCACAATGATTATTTTCAAGACCGCCTGACTATCTGGTGGTTCCACGGTGAAACGACACAAGAGCCTACTGGCTATGTGAAGGTTATGAAATGAGCATGGAAGATCAAATTGCAAAGGAAATCGCTCAAATGTCTGACGATGAAGTTATCCAAAACGCAAAAAAGTATTTTCCTGAATCTACTGCAACTGCTGTTATGAAGCGTATGCTCATCAAATACGGACGCTTGGATGAACAAGTTTATTTTCTTGAGGTTCTTCGTCTTGAGTCTCTTTGTCGCAGAGCGGCAGAAGAAATCAAAATGCTTGATGATAAGTTGCAAGAGATTTCGCCCGATCCAGATGGCACTCACACCTCTGTAAATCTACTTTCAAGACTTGACGGACGGATTGGTGGGTGGTATACTATGAACATAGAGTGAGGCGGTATTACGCAGGGTTCTACTGAGACGATAAACGACCCGGTTCAAGGAATAAGAGTCTAACAAAGGAATACTTGAACACCTGTGGGTTTAAACCCCACCACTCTATTCCATAATGAAGTTACCCCGATTGTAAGGATCAAGCAGGAGAGGGATAAACTCCATGATTGCTAATCTGCGGGTGGGACTGGAAACAGTCAGTTAGGTGGGTGGTTGCCTAACACCTTTTTTTGGGAGAGCGAAGAATGAAAAGATGCCAGTTCATTAGAAGAACAAACATCAACGCCTACGGAAACACAGAGATCAGTTCCATCTTTGTTCCGATGCCGAATAGTTGGGAACGCCATCAGTGGCTAAAAAACTACTTTGGACAAGAGTGTGCAGTTGTTGGAAAAGAGTTTTGGGATCTTCTTATTGAGAGGTTTGAAGCCAAGGTTCTTGTAGAAGAGGATGGCGTTTTTTGGGAGGAGGAAGCGTAATCAACAAACTACTTATTGTTGATGAAAGTCATAGAAACGATAGAATACATCGGTGAAAGAGCACAAATAGCAATGGTTATTGGCTCAGTCCCAACAGACGGCAGCGGCAACATAGAAATACTCTATGCTAATGGCCCTGCCGTCGCTCTTTTTGGCTACCCAAGTCAAAAGGCGATGATCGGGCTGGATGTGCGCTCTTTGATGCCACCAAAAATAGCTCAAAACCACAGATCAAATGTTTCCACATATGTTGAAAAAGCCAACGGTGGCAAGGTTAGACCAAGCACCATTATGGGTGCTTGGAGAAAGTTAGAAGGTGTTAGAGCCGATGGAACGCTTGCTCCTCTGTCAGCAAATGTTTGTGATGTCAGAAACACAGAAGAGCGTTATTTCGTTGCTTTCTTCAAAGACAGAGGCCCAGAGGTAGAAAGAGAAAAAGAACTACAAGAAGCCCTCAAAAAAGCAGAAATAGCCAAATCAGAGGCAAACGAAGCCAAGCTTTTAGCAGAAGACGGCCTATTGAGACAAAAACGCCTTTCAGGTCAAATAACCCTTTTGAGGCAGATCTTTGCTGGAACTGTTGGACTCATAATGATGCTTGGAATGCTGATCGTCGCTCAGTGGGCCACAGGCACAACCGACCCCGATGGTCTTGCGATGATCGAACGAGTTCTTTTGGTCCTAACAGGCATTTTGGGATCTGCGATGGCCTCTGTGTTCGACTCCAGAAATAGAGTCCAAGATTAGCTTGACTTCCTCTGCTCCTCGTGCTATGTTATTTATGAGGAGAGGGAAGGATGCTAACACTTATGGCAGCCACCGCGCTTGCTTGGACACAACAGGAAACCCCTGAGGGTGTCCCTATCAGGTGGGCTGAAACGGCCATTGATTACCGGATGGATGTTGGATCAGCACCATTCCCAGAGGCTATTGACATTATCCACGAAGGCTTTGAAGAGTGGGAAGAAGCCAGCGATAGTCTGGTTCGCTTTTATGGAGGCCGCCCAACAGACGAGGCAAGAGACGAACAAAATGGAATCAGCGAGGTTGGGTTTCTTACAGAGTGGGAGCACCCATCCACAACCCTCGCAGTAACTCGTGTCTGGGTCAACTCGGAAGGCGTGATTGCGGAGTTTGATCTTCTGCTTCAAGCCGATCCACCTAACGGCTGGGGCGATGATCCATTGAGCGTCGATCTTCTTTCAACTGTTCGCCACGAAGTCGGTCATGCCCTTGGCCTTGGCCATAGCGAGGTTAGAGAGGCGGTTATGCACGACAGAATAAAGCCTGGCGAGATCCGCACTATTCATAATGACGATATCGAGGCAGTAACAACTATTTACAATAGAACTACTGCTGATGAAGTCAAAGATTCAGGTTGTCAGCATGTAGGAAACTTTCCTTTTTGGTGGGCAGCCATTTTAGCATTTCGAACGAGGAGAGTAAATGATGAAGTGGGTTAATCTTGTAGCAGCAGTTTGCGGCACCACCTTTGGAACACCAGAGTTGGCCGAAAACATTGAGATGATCTCAGAAAGCAACGGTGTTGAAAAGACACTTATTTTGAGCGTTGTGCACCACGAGAGTCGTTGTGACCCAAATGCTCTTGGTGAGTCAGATGATCGAGGTCTTATGCAAGTAATTCCAAGATGGCACTGGCATCGCATGCAGCGCCTAGAAGCAAGAGATCTCTACAACCCTATTCAGAACCTCAAGGTTGGAATCGACTTTCTTAATAGCCTAGAAGTTCAGCAAGACCCTGTTAGGGCTTTGGCTTTCTACAACGGAGGCTACAACCCTCCACAGTGGTCTTACAACTATGCCAGAAAGGTTTATGCTTCCAAGCTGGAATACGACAAGGCACTTTCTTCTATGAGGAAGAAGCTAAAAACAGAGGAGGAGAACGAATAATGACATATGATGTATATACGGCAAGTTATTGCAACTTTTGTGTTGAGGCAGTCAGCATCCTTGTAAGACAAGGTTGCGACTTTCGTGTGTTTAACGTGACGAACGATGAAGAGGCAAAAGAGGCTCTTACCGAAGCCACCGGATGCGAAACCCTCCCACAAATTTTTTGTGATGGAGAGTTCATCGGCGGTTGTTCAGATCTAAAAGTTTATTTCTCGGAGGTGAGTGATGAGTGTGAAGAATAGCTGGGCTCCAAGGGGTCGCAGAATGAAGAAGACGAGCATTGGAAATGGACGTGGAACTAGGCGTAAGAGTTTGAACTCCAACGGCATTGTTCCAAAGGGTTATAAGAAGAAGTATAGAGGGCAAGGAAAGTGAAGTACCTCACGCCAATAGCAGGTGGTATGCTAATAAATCTATTGGTTTCTACCATTTACTCTGCTCTGACAGAAGCGCCCGAGTCCGCCATAGAACTCCAGAAGCTGTCAGAGGACGTTTTTGGCGTGAGTTTGTACTTTATTGTTTTTAGTCTTGTGATTCTGTCTCCCCTCTTGGAAGAGTGGGCTTTCCGAAGCTTTTTGTGGCGGATTTTTAGCAGAGTGTTCAACCAAGAACAAGTTATGATCATAACATCTATTCTGTTCGCGGTTTGTCATATGGACTATGAGATCATTTTAGCACTTATGCCCATTTCTTTCTTTTTGGGCTGGCTAAGGCTGACGACTGGCAGCATCAAATATCCAATGGCAGCGCACATTGCCCATAACACCACAGGGATCCTGCTAACTCTTCTATGAGGCTTGACAGACACATCTATGAGTGGGGCGAGGTTGTCTTGGGATCTTCCACGGCAGCCTTGCTCTTTGCGTTTATGAGGCGATTACCAGTCCTATTCGCCTCATCAAACGAGCCGTTTAGGTTCAACGAGATCAGCGAGGACTATGACCTCTCTTTTATGGGCTTGGAGCCGTTCCAGGCTTACGACGAAAGGTTCGTTTGGCAAAGGCTAATGCTCTTGCTTGGACTCGCAGGGTTGGTGCCACTTTCAGACCTCGCAGGAAGCATAAGGGTCGAGGAAAACAACCTTAGAATAGTCACAAAGAACCAGCGGCTCATAAAAGGCACATTTACGAAACTACACATTTTTGACGACGAAGGCATCGCCGGCCTGCCCGACATTTCGGGCGAAATAAAGGAAAAGAACCGGGTTGTCGATTGGGTAAATGTCCGTCGTTGCTCCGTCCACGACGTGAAAACCCTCAAAGGCGAAGGCGATTTCGCGAGCCAAATTTTTTTCTACCCAACAGACCGCTCCGACAATAAAACCTTCAAAGACCTCGTTGCCATCTCCCATCTCACCGACGCCCAACTTGGAGACTTCGAATATTCCGACACAATGGTCAAATTTGTCGTCGAAGAAATGATGAAAAAGGCAGGCATCAAAGGCAGCAAAAACGGCATTGACAAGAAACGAGGAGGAAAGCAAAAATATCTTTCCATCATCCTCGAACCCGCCGAAAGAGAGGTTCATCCCCAAATTCGCCGTTATTACGAAATCGACCCACGCTTTGAGTTCCACTATGAAGAACTCCACGAGCTTTTAACCTCTACGAAGAAACCCACAGGCTATTTAGGAAAGATCACAGACGCCCTATGAAAACACACCTCGCAGGAATAGTCCCGGTTGCCACAAAAAACCTTGGTTTTAACATGGAGTGGCACGACAGCCTTATGCCAATCGCACCCAACTACCACGCGATTGAACGGGCCGTCTTAGAAGCAGCCGTTGCAGGTTGCAAAACCATTTGGATCGTCGCAAATGACGACACAACGCCCCTTCTACGCCACAGAATGGGCGACTTCATCCAAGACCCGGTTTATCTACGCCGCAGAAACCGCTTCCCAAGCGAACAAAGACGACCTGTTCCCATTTTTTATGTCCCAACGGCAACCAAACATTGGAACAAAATGGGCTGCCTTCCTTGGAACATCCTTTGGGGCGCGAAAAAGGCACATTCCATCGCTTCTGACATTAGCAAATGGATGGCACCGATCCGCTATTATGTGTCTTTTCCCTATTCCGTCTATGATCCGCTCCAATTGCGCGATCATCGGCTCGCAATAGCAAAAGATCATAACTTTGTCCTAACCCACAACGGCAGATCCTTCCTAACCAACGACCTTCTTGGTTTTACCTTCAACAATAGCCATTTAGTAGAAGTTGAGAAAATTTTCAAGGAAGTAGAACATAGCCTACTATTGGGGGACGAACTGGCAAACGAAGAAAGTTACTACGAGGAGAACTTTGGGCTTGACAACACGTTCGGAGAGACTATAATAGAAGGAGACGAAGAGTTGGAGTTGAACTGGTGGCACCCCATCGACAGTTGGGATCGCTATTGTGTCTACCTTGCGTCAGAAGAACGTAAACAGGTTTGGCATCCAGGGCAACTCGTGTTATCTTATAGAGAATGGAATCCAGTGGGGGTTGATGATGAGTGAGAACATTCCTTTTGTTGGTTTGCACGCACACAGCGTTGCAGGCTCGATCTTTGATGGCTTTGGCTATCCACAAGAACACATGGACTTTGCCTTTGAAAACGGCATGGATGCCCTGGCTCTGACCGACCATGGCAACATGAACGGTCTTTCCTGGCAGGTTCTTCATGCCAAGAAGATGCAAGCAGCAGGCAAGAACTTCAAGCCGATCTTTGGCTGTGAGGCTTACTTTGTGCCGTCCATTACGGAATGGCGTGAGGACTATGAGCGCATCATGCAGGACAAGAAGGCTGCCCGCGCTGCAAAGCAAGACGAAACCTCTGGTGCTACCGTTGAGGACGAAGATGCCTCGAAGAAGGCTACAAAGAACGTCCTAAACCGTCGTCGGCACCTTGTTCTTCTTGCCCAAAATCAGAAGGGCCTGAACAACCTTTTCAAGCTGGTTTCTGAGTCCTATCAGCCTGAAAACTTTTATCGTTATCCTCGCATCGATTTCGATCTTTTGGAAAAGTATGGCGAGGGCATCATCGCGGCCTCTGCTTGCCTTGGGGGCGTTTATGCTGGCTGCTACTGGGAGCACCGGGAGCAGGGCGAAGAAGCCGTCCTGGATGCTATGAGGAGCCTCACAAAGCGTTTTATTTCCATCCTTGGCGACCGTTGGCATGGTGAGCTTCAGTGGAACGCTGTGCCCGAGCAGCACGATCTAAACCGCTATGTGATCCAGATGCACGAGGAGTTCAACATTCCTCTCATTTCTACTGCGGATTCGCATTATCCCAACCCTACTGCTTGGAAGGACCGTGAACTTTACAAGCGTCTTGGCTGGCTTGGCAAGGGCCGCCCGTCTTGGGCTGACGATGGTGAACTTCCCACCGATGTTGACGAGATCGGCTATGAGCTTTACCCAAAGAACGGCAACCAAATGTGGGAGGACTACCTTCGCTATTCCGAGAAGGCAGGTGTCTCCTATGACGACGACGTGGTGCGTCAGTCCCTGCTGAACACCTACACTATTGCCCACGAGCGCATCGAGAACTTCCTCCCTGACAACACAGTTCGTTTGCCTGACTTTGTTATTCCGGTGGGTGAAACTGCTGACTCTGCCCTTCGCAAGTTCTGCTTTGAGGGGTTGCGGGCAAAGAACCTCCACAACGACAAGGAATACACCGACCGCCTCGAATACGAGCTTGGGGTCATCGCTGACCGTGGTTTCTCCAAGTATTTCTTGACGATGAACGAGATCGACAACATTACGAAGGAGATCATGCTTGCCGGCCCTGGTCGTGGTTCGGCTGCTGGTTCGCTTGTCGCTTACTCCCTGGACATTACGCAGGTCAACCCCATCAAGTATGGACTTCAGTTTGAGAGATTCTTGCGGAAGGATGCCACGGACTACCCTGACATTGACTATGATGTGTCGGATCCTATGGTTCTGAAGGATCGTCTTATTGAGAAGTGGGGGTCTGATGTTGTCGCCCCGATCTCCAACTGGAACACGCTTCAGTTGAAGTCTCTTATCAAGGACATTTCCAAGCTTTATGGCATTCCCTTCACCGAGGTCAACTCCGTAACTGGAAAGATGATGACCGAGGCGACCCGTGCTGCCAAGAAGGCTCACGGCATCAAGGCCGGTGTTTACACCCCAACTTTCGAGGAGGTCAAGCAATACTCCACCACGCTCCAGGCTTTCCTCCGAAAGTACCCTGATGTGGCCACGCACGTCGATGCTCTCTATGGCCAGGTGCGCTCTTGCTCCCGTCATGCTGGCGGCGTTGTGATCGCGGAAGACCTTGACTATCACATGCCTCTGATCTCTTCCAAGGATGTTCGCCAGACGCCTTGGTCGGAGGGCCAGAACGTTCGTCACCTTGAACCCATGGGTTTCATCAAGTTTGACCTTCTTGGCCTTTCTACCTTGCGAATGATCGAAGGTGCGATCTCTCACATCCTTCGTCGCCATCACGGAATCGAAAACCCCGAGTTCTCGGACATTCTCGATTATTACAACAAGCACCTTCACCCTGATGTGATGGATCTTGACGATCAGAAGGTTTACAAGAACGTTTTCCACAAGGGCAAGTGGGCTGGCACATTCCAGTTCACAGAGGGCGGCGCACAGGCGCTCTGCAAGCGGGTCAAGCCAAACAACATTATTGACATTTCCGCTATTACCTCGATCTTCCGCCCTGGTCCTCTGTCGGCCAACGTCGACAAGGACTTTGTGAAGACCCGTCGCAAGCCTGGAATGGTCAAGTACATCAACGACGATCATCGCCAAGTGACCGAGGAAACCAACGGCTTCCTTATTTTCCAAGAGCAAATCGCCATGCTCGCCCACAAGTTGGGCAAGGACTTGACTCTTGACGAAGGCAACATGCTTCGCAAGGTTCTTACAAAGAAGGGCACTGGCAAGGAAGCCAAGGTCAAGGCTGCTCTTCACGGAAAGTTCGTTGCTGGTTGCTTGGAGAAGGGTCTAAAGCAGACTACCGCCCAGCGTCTTTGGGAAACCTTCGAATACTTCTCTGGCTATGGCTTCAACAAGTCTCACGCCGTTTGCTATTCGATCATTTCTTACCAGTGTGCTTGGCTTTTCACCTACTACCCCGCAGAGTGGATGGCAGCTTTCTTGGACAAGGAGCCGGAAACCCGCAAGGAAAAGGCTATTTCAACTGCCAAGCAGTTCGGTTTCAAGATCGCTCCGCTGAATGTCAACACTTCTGGTCGTGTTTGGGAGATCTCTGCCGATGGCAAGACGCTTATTCAGCCTCTAACTTCCGTCAAGGGTCTTGGGGACGCGGCTATTGACCAGATCTTCATTGGCCGCCCGTTCCAACAGGTCGAGGACTTCCTGTTCAACGAAAAGATGCGTTATTCCAAGTTGAACAAGAAGGCTCTGGATGTGCTTTGTCGCTCTGGTGCGATGCACGAACTGGTTGACACTCGCTTTACAGGGCTCAAGCATTTCTGGTCTGCTGTCGCTGTTGACCGTCCACGAAAGTTGAAGAACCTTGCCGAGAACATCGATCTTTACCGCCCCGAAGGCGACTTCACCGAGGAAGAGAAGATCCAGTCTCTTATTGACCTCACCGGCCAGTTCCCGCTGAACCGGGTTGTCAAGCCTGAAACGATGGACAAGTTGACTGCGATGGGCATTCCTCCCATTTCCGAGTACGACCCAGACCTCCAAGTCACCTGGCTTATTCCTCGCAAGGTTGTGCCAAAGAAGACAAAGAACGGCAAGGACTACCTTATTGTTGAAGCCACGGACTCTAACTCCGCTAACATCAGGATCCGTTGTTGGGGCGTTGATTTGCAAATGGGCGACACCATTTCTACAAACAAGCTCTACATGATCCGACCCAACTATAATGAAGATTGGGGCTTCTCAACTCGCGGAAGAGCGTTCAAGACGTGGAAACTGCTTGACTAACCCAGCCAGCGGTGCTATACTATAAGAGTGGTTGGGGATCCACATTCAATTAAAGGAGTTAAAAATGCATATGCCATATCAGAAAAGTATTGATAAAGCAAAGGAAGTTATAACGCTTCTTCAAAACAACCGCTGTGTTCTTATTTATTCAGCGCCTCAAAACGGTAAGACTGATCTGTGTAATGAAGTTTGTCATCAGTGGATCCAACAGAGTCCAAAAAACACTTTCCTTTTTGATTGCGGCCTTTCATCAACGTATTTGAGAAACCAGCAAACCGATAGAATTAAAAACTTTCGTAAAAATGGCGCTTTTGGCACCGGCTCTTTGGATTGTGGCCAGTGGCTTGGGCGAACAGCGTTCCACCTGAACGACTCAAATATTAATAGTAAGGCCCAGACTTCTAGGGTTATTTCAGAAATCGAGAACGCCCTCAAAGCCGGCGCCGAAAAGATTCAGCTTATCCGTGATGAAGCAGATTTTGCCACCGCTGACGAATTAAGTAACTTTTATAAAGCACTTGATCGTATTAATTTTAGTGGAGATGACAGGCTCCATCTACTTCTTGTTACTGCTACGCCAGCGGTTGTTCTTGACGGGATTAATAGTAAAAGCATTAAACCCTTGGTCTGTTACTTGCCCGAGGAAGATGGTTATTATTCCCTGGCTGACCACTATAATCGCGGACTTGTTGAGGAAGCTTTTGACCCAACCAAAGAAACAGAGAAGTTTGATGAAAAGCTCAACAAGTACAAAGAGTCTTTTGATGGTGACTATTATGTTCTTCGCTACACCGGGAGAAGCAGAACTAAACTGACCAAAAAGATTGAGTCCTTTGGCATTAAAGTTAGATCTTATAACTGTCATGACAATAACATCGCTGATTTTGCAGAGGATTTGAAGACACCAACAAATGAGCCAACTGTTGCTTTGATTGATAAGTCTTACAGCGCCGGCGCAACACTTGATAAAAAGTGTAATGATAATATTTGGATTTGGCATGACGCGCCTTTTGATAAGAATGACCGTTCGTCTATTCAATCCGCCGCTCGCCCAACTGGCTACAAGCCGCCTTTTGATTTTCCTATCCTAATGGACTTGGACTCACTAAACTTGTGGACTGAAATGCACAATGATTTCAAGAATGGCATGCCGGTAAAACAAATTGCTGAAAAGCATCGCGGACAAACACATGGAAGCCTTATGAAAAAGAAAAGTGTCAAAAACTTTAAGTATCGTTATGTTGGAATAGCAAAATCTCAACAGGATAAGAACTATCAACATGCAAAAAACAATGGCGGTGTTTATGTTTATAGCACAGGCCGCACAACTTCCAATGTTGGATTGGCTGCAAAGTGTTGGATTGAGGAAGGAGGGGATAAGTGTTCGAAAACTCATGAGTTTTCCCTACATGGCATAACTGGAACAAGAAGAGATTGGAAACATATTGCTATCCATTATAACGGAGAGAGCGGTGTTTCTGAGCATGATAAAGACTTGGCCTGTGCAAAACCAGAAAAGTATGCTGGTCGTTATGTGATTTTTGAGAGGATTCCTCAGCCAGAAGAGGTGATTATGGATAATAAAACCATCTTTTCAAATGAGAGTCTTTTCAAGAAGACTGCTTAACCGATAATGTGGCTTGACTAACCCAGTCAGCGGTGCTATACTATAAGAGTCATTGGGGGAAAGAATGAATCTAGGCTATGCGTGCATCAACCTTGGGCTGTCGGAGCAACCGAAGGCCAAGCGAATCACAACAAACCGGAGCATGATCCGTAGAACTTTCGATCAGAAGGGTCTACCTTATGCTTCCGAGATTTCACTACAAAACTGCCAGGATCTACCAAAGATCTTGAAGTGGAATGTGAAGAACGGTTTTTCCTTTTTTCGTCTTTCCTCCAACCTCTTTCCGTGGGCGTCCGAGTACAGCCTTGAAGAACTACCAGACTACCATAGGATCAAGCAGAAGCTTGCGTTTGCTGGTCAACTTGCCAAGATCCACGGGATGCGCATTACATCGCACCCTGGTCCGTTCAACAAGCTGTGTTCGCCAAACGAGCAGGTTGTTCTGAACACAATCAAGGATCTGGAGCATCATGGTGAGGTTTTTGACCTTCTTGGTCTGCCTCGCACACCATTTGCGAAGATCAACATTCATGTTGGCGCAACCTACGGAAATAAGGAGAAGGCAGCAGACACTTTCTGTCGCAACTTTGAGCGCCTGTCCGATGCTGTGAAAACCCGCCTTACCGTTGAAAATGACGACAAGGCAAGCATGTTTTCCACAAAAGACCTTTATGAACTGGTCTTCAAACGCATCGGCATCCCCATTGTCCACGATGTTCACCACCATCTATTTTGCACAGGTGATCTGTCGCAAGAAGATGCGATGAACCTTGCTTTTACGACATGGGGTAATGTAAAGCCAGTTATCCACTACTCGCAAAGCCGAGCGGTGGAGCACAAAAACCCAAAGATCAAGCCACAGGCCCACTCTGACTCCTATTGGGAGCCAGTTGAAACCTTTGGTTTGGATGTAGATGTGATGTGCGAATGCAAGCACAAGGAGATTGGGGTCTTCAAACTACGCGAACTAATGAGGAGGTAAGATGATTCCCGTGCAAGGACAAGTTTTGATTGATTTCTACGCTGACTGGTGCATGCCATGTAAGCGCATGAATCCAGTTTTGGAAGAGTTTAAGACGAGAAGCGATGTAGAATTGGTAAAGATTAATGTTGACAACCACCGGGACATTGCACTAGAATATGGTGTAAGGTCAGTGCCGTGCTTTGTCTACTTGGACAACGGCGTTGAGAAGAACCGCAAGTTTGGCATTATGCCAGTAGAACACCTAATTCAGATGACAGGAGGAGAGTAAATGTTTGGAAGTGATACCGCTATTGTTGAGCAAGTTCGTGACGAAAAGACCGAGAAGATGATTGAGTACATCCGTGCTCTGAACACCATTGAGGAGGCCATGGAGCCTTACAAGGAGCAGAAGCGCGAGTTGCGAAAGGAGTTCAAGGAAGAAGGCTGGCTTACAGCCGAGGAGATCTCAATGACCGTCAAGGCTTACCGAATGATGAAGTCCGAGGTCGACATTGAGCAGTTCATCAAGGTCTATGACTCTATTCGCGGAGGCACTAAGTGATTTTAGAGTATTTTTGCCTTCCACATTGCGAACACCGACCCTACCGGGCAAATCCCTCTGACGCAGGGCTAGACCTCTGTTTCAACCCAGCAGACGGGCAAGCTCTTTGGATCGAGGCAGGAAAGAGCGTTATTCTTTCTACTGGTCTAAAGTTTGGCATCCCACACGGCTACATGATGCAGATCATGAACCGAAGTGGAAACTCTGCTAAGAAGGGCTGGATGGTCGGTGCTTGTGTTGTCGACTCTGGCTATGACGGAGAGGTTTTTGTAAACCTTCACAACGTCACCGGCATCGGCAGGTTTATTCAACCAGGAGAGAAGATCGCACAGGGCGTTGTTATCCCCGTCGTTCCAGTTCGTTTCTTGGAAACCTCTGACGACACGCTCTATGACTGGCATCCCATCACCATCAGCAACCGAGGCGACGGAGCCTTAGGAAGCACAGGATGAACCGAGCACAACGCAGAGCAGCAGCAAAACAGGCAAAGAAGGATGGCAACCCAGATTTAGAGGAGAAGATGACTCTATTTGGCAAGTTGCCCGACGAGTGCCTGACTTGTCTGAAACCATTTGACAAGAAGGACCGAGAAATGGTTATGTCTTGGCATGTGGTTGAGCGACGAGCAGAACAGGTCGTAAACCTTTATTGCCCAGAGTGTTGGGACAAGGCCGTGAACATTCTCCAAGAGTTTTCTACTTATTTAGAGAACAAGGACAATGAGTAGAGACTACGGCAAACTTCGTAAAAAGATCATTTTTTACGACACCGACAAAAGATATGCTGACCTAAAGATCCGCCTGGAGCACGATGGAATCTCCCAGGCGGCTTTCTTTCGTGGCATTGTTTCTGGTTATTTGCTACAAGACGAAAACGTTTTAGAATACATCGACAAACTAAAAGCGTCAAAAAAGGTAGGAAACCGAGACAAGAAAGAAATAAAGCAAGAGAGAGAACTAGTTAATAGTGGAAAAGAAACAATGCAGAAACTTGCATTGAGCGAAGAAGAAATAGAAGATATTTTTGATTTGCTGGAAAAGCAGGGCTCAGGCATCTAGTGCTTTTCTGAAATTTGAATACTATTTATTACAGTCTGCTATAGGAGAAATATTCAATGAGCAAGAAGACACTACTTAACGAAGCCTCAGTTCGTAAGTTTATGAAGTTTGCGAAGATCGATCGCTACACTGACAACTTCATCAACGAAATGTACGCCCCGATGGAAGAGGAAGAGGCGATGATGGAGCAGGAAGACGAAGCTCCTGAAATGGGCGAAGAAGCTCCAGAAATGGAGGATGATATGCCAGCCGAAGAAGCTCCAGAAATGGAGGACGAGGGCGAAGGTGAGGCTATGGAAGGCACAGTTGATCTAGAGGCTTTCATGGACGCTTTTGAGACTGCGCTTGAGGCTGCCACCGGTGAGGACGTTGAGGTCGATATGGGTGCCGAAGCCGAAATGGGCGAAGAGGCTCCTGAGATGGACGACGAGGTTGCTGGTGAGATGGAGATGGTCGATGACGAGGAGGTTCTTGAGGAAACCGTCCGTCGTGTCACCGCTCGTCTTAGCAAGATGGTTGAGTCCAAGAAGAAAGCCGCAAACAAGGCTCGTATGGTCGAGTCCATTACCGACCGCATCGTAGCTCGTATTCTAAAGGGCGAGTAAAGCCTACTTTAGCAGACTGAGGCCATGGCAGGTTTTTCTTGCCATGGCCTTTCTGTTTGTGCTTGACTTCGCCACCGCAAGGCGTTAAGATATATGTGTGACATAGGAGAACAAATGTCCGAGACTACTGAGACAAACAACAAGACCAGTGCCGAGGGAGCGATGCTTACAAGCCTCCTTCTCGCAGGTGCACCAGAAGAACCGGAACTTAGAAAGTTTACACTTATCGGTGATGTTACTGAAGAATCCAGTGAAAAGATCATTTCTACAATGCTCTATCTTCACGGAAACGCTAAGGTCGATGAACTTGTTGATCCGAACGATCCAGAGAACGAAGAGACAAAGGAAGTTGTTCGCCCGTTTGAGTTTATTATTTCTACAAACGGCGGAAACGCAGACGATATGTTTGCTATTTATGACATTATGCGCTATGTCCGTGAAGAGGTTGAGATCGAAACATATGGCATTGGAAAGGTTATGTCAGCCGGAACTCTGCTTCTCGCCGCCGGAACAAAGGGCAAGCGAAAGATCGGAAAGCATTGCCGTGTAATGATCCACTCCGTTATCGGAGGTTCAGTCGGGCCAATGCACCAGTTGGACAACGAAATGCGTGAGATCCGTTGTATGCAAGAGTCTTACATCAAGGCTATTTGCGAGGAAACGAATCTCACTGAAAAGAAGCTTCGCTCTATTTTGAAGCGAAAGGTAAATGTTTATTTGACAGCAGAAGAAGCCGTTGAGCACGGTTTCGCAGACATTATTGTCTAGGAGGTAAATTGCTATGAATATAACAAAGAAGGGTTTTGATGTTTTAGACAAGGGAACGAGCATTTATGCTATTTCCCGCTCTGAAAACCTCCCATGTTGCACGCTTGTCGCAATGTGGATTCTAAATGTAGTCCACGATGTTGACGCAAACCACGTTGCCGGTTATGCTTCTTATGATCATAAGTGGTGGGAAAGGGCAAATGTCTATGACGGCGAGAAGCCCTGGTCGGCCATTGACGCAGCCCAAGAGAAGCTTGGTGGCGATTACACTTATGTGCCTATGGTTGGAAAGGAGGCAGATGCTCCACTTTTGACCCCAGGTCGCTGGCATATCGTCCAGCGCTGGCGTCGTTTGAGCATGGGCCAAGATGGTCTTGAGGACGATCGCTTCCAAAACGGCGCTACGGGGCACACTTATCTTGCTTTCGCTCACGACTACACAAATGTAACAATAGTTCAGAGCAGCATTTCCAAGGGCTACCGTAAGAACGATGGTGTTTGGGAAGGCACAGCAGGACTTGACGGTTATTCCGTTTCTGTGCTTACTTTACCAGAGTAAAAACTATTTATTAGACAGGAGCCTTTAACTATGAGTGTTGATTGGGATTTATTGATTGAGAACCACCTTGACAAAGGTGAAAAGAAGATGTCGCTTGACCTCTTGATGGAGTCTATTGGTGAGGTTTTAGCTGAAGCCGAAGCGCTAAAGGGGTCTAGGTTTGATCTTCGAAATCCCTTGAACGAAGAAAAGAAAGGAAAAAATAGAACCTACACAATTAGGCAGATCCCTCTTATCCCGATTTCTGAGCTTGGCTGGGCCAATAACGATGATGATGGTGTTAAGGGAACTCAAAGAAATCTTTTGGAAGATTGGCTTCGCAACATCAAGGGTGGAACGGTTCAAGAAAAGCTAAACAATGTCCAGGCCAGAATGGAGCAAGGTTTTGGCGAGATTCCAAAGACAGAAAACATGAAAGAGTATATTCAAGAAGTTATGTCTTATCTTGTTTTTATAAAAACCCTTACCATGGCGATTACAAACTTCAATGCATCGGCTGCCGGCTTTAACTTCGAAGCCTTTTTGTCCGCTTTGCTAAATGGTAAACAGATCCCTGCTTCCGGTGCAGACACCATTGCAGACATCACAGCAGAATTCGACGGAAAGCGAGTCCCCGTCAGCTTGAAGCTTTATCGCGAAGGAGGGCTTGAGGTTGGCGGCTCGTTCATAGATCTCGTTAATGACCTTGTTGATGCAGACCAGCGAGAATGGGCCGCTTGGGCCACAAGTCCAGAATTTGGCGGCGGTGCAATGAGATATATCGCAGCTACGAAGAACTTTGAGGAACAAGCCCCCGGCCAGTCTCCGCTTGAAAGGTCAGGCACGATTTCTTGTTATCAATTCGACTTTACAAGAAACAATATTTTCAGGCTTTTGGCCGGCGCGAGTAATCATGGCCGCTTGGTTATTGGTTCCTCTGAAGATTTTATGTTGGAGCTAAAAAATTGGGATAAGACCAAACAGGGTGATCCGCCAGATTTGGCAAGCAAACTCCCGGCAAGAACTGAAAAGGGTGAACCAGAGGCCATTGCTAGGGGCCTTGTTGATTATCTGATTAAAAACTACTCTGATGAGATAGAACAGGTAAGTGGCCTTGAAGAAGACCAAGTTCATGCTATGTTTAATAAGATAGGCCAAATTTATCTAGCTAGAATAGAGTCCGTAGGGCTCGGTAGCTCACCAACCAAGCTTGGCACACCCACGAATATCAAGAAAAGCATTGCGAACGCTCTTGGAGTTGATGTTAAAGACGGGATTGTTACTGAAGCATATAATAAAATTGTTTCTTATTTTAAGACATATTATGTTCAAGAAGTAAATACTTCTGATAAGAGGGGCGAAGCAATAAAGCAAATCAACTTTATTTACGGAGAAAACTCAAAACTTGTTGAATGGTACGAGGGACTATCGCCAGAAGCAAAAGCAATCGCATTGAAAAATTCTTATGGTTACATTAACAGTAAGCAGTTTTCAGTTCCAAACGGGAAGGCCATCGAATATTCGGGCGGTAAGCCTTTCGCGCAAATCAAGATCGGCGCCCCTGCCGTTCAGGATTTCTTAGAGAAAGTACAAAATGAAGTTATGGATAGAGTGTTTGAAATTTTTGACAACATGGCAGAAATGACTGAAAAGTTAAACTCATTCTTTGCAAATGGTTTGAAGGAAACATCTGAAGCAGAACAAGGTGCTGAAGCCGGCGAAGAGGCAGCCGCAACTGTTCGTCAAGTTGCTGGTGTCAAAAAGGGAGGTTCAACGCCAACTCCTCCTATGGGCGCAGGTGGAACGCGCCCGCAGCCAGGCGGTCGTCTCAGTGAAGAACAGATAATAGAAATCACTTGACGCCAGCCGCCCAAGTGATTACAATAGAATAGCAAGCAAGAGGTGCTGATTGACTAAGAGATACGACGCAGGATCTTCGCTGCAAGCGAAGGTTCTTGCTGGTGTTGATAAGTTGGCCGATAATGTTGCTTCCACCCTTGGTCCTCGTGGTCGCACTTTTTCTTGGGTGTCGGCTCCATTTACAAACTAATAGTTTCTACCGGAACATTTGTTCAGTAGCAAACTTATTTTTGTTTTACCGTTGCCTATTTTTGGTCTTACCGTTGCCTTTTTCCCAACTGGGAACTATTTATTACAGGAGGGAACGGCAATGAAGCAAATAGGCATTTACCAAATAAGAAACACAACAAACAACAAGATCTATGTTGGTAGTTCGTGCGACATCGCACAGCGCTGGCGTTCGCACAAAAGCAACCTAAATAATAACAAGCACCCAAATAAGCACCTACAAAGCGCGTGGGACACCTATGGCGAAGAGAGTTTTGATTTTTCTATTTTGATCTTATGCGATGAAGACGAACTGCTGGATCAAGAGAGGCAAATGATAGAAGAAACAGGTTGCCTTTCGCGCCAAAGTGGTTACAATAAGAGTAGTGAGCCTGCTGCTCCTATGTTTGGCCTACGGCACAACCAAACCTCAATAGAGAAAATGAGAAAAAGCAAACTCGGCAAAAATAATAACTTTTACGGCAAAGCGCACACCGAAGAGACAAAGAGAAAGATAAGCGAAACAAAGACAGGCAAAGCGCTTTCCACGGAGCATAAAGAAAAGGTCTTACGAACAGCATTTACAGCGGGCGAACAAAATGCAAACGCCAAACTTACAGATCAACAGGTTCAGTCTATCAGGGAAAAAGCGGAAGCCTACTACGAAGAAAGAGGCTCTTACTGGGGCTTCTATTCCAAGGCAGGAAAAGAGTTCGGTGTGAATAGTTCCACAATAAGAAGAATAGTCAAAAAAGAAATAAGATAACAGGAGTTTCTATGAAGGTTTATCAGGACGGAGCGGAACTACAACGCTCCATTATGAAAGCAGTAGATCAGTTGGCCGATAACGTCGCTTCCACTTTGGGACCGAGGGGAAGAAATGTTATTATCCAAAAGAAGGGCAAGCGCCCCATTATTACCAAGGATGGCGTCCAGGTCGCCGAAGCGGTAGAGTTCCCAGATCCATTTGAGAATGCCGCAGCGCAGATTATCAAGCAGGCAAGCCGTCAAACGAATAGCGTAGCAGGAGACGGCACAACAACCGCAACTGTCCTTTCTCGCGCTATTCTCCAAGGCGCAGTTAGGCACATTGTTGCCGGCGCTTCGCCTATTGATGTAAAGCGCGACATTGACGCTGGGGTTGAGGTTCTTGTTGAAAACCTCCGTTCTATGTCTCGTCCCATCCAAAGCGAAGAGGACATTGCGCACA
>Ga0208785_1000021_pt1 | contig 63048 bp, 59 predicted proteins | sample DEB08_DNA_2_FD_185499 | JGI IMG/M metagenome (GOLD analysis project Ga0208785, IMG submission 185499) | Aqueous microbial communities from the Delaware River and Bay under freshwater to marine salinity gradient to study organic matter... | ecosystem: Environmental > Aquatic > Marine > Coastal ...
TTTAAAGTAAGTTAATGTAAAATGAACTAAGGTCAAATGGTTAGCCCATATCTGAAAAACAAGGGGTCGGCAGTTCGATTCTGCCTCTGGCCACCAATGAAAAAAATACTTTGGAAATACCTTACACTAGTTCTTAGGTCCATAAACCCCTCTATGAGAGCGCAGATAATCAACTTTAAATATTTAGCTATAGATAGAGCACAATTCAAATCAATAAAACTAGGAAGACCTGTAGACAATAAATTGAAACCAATACCCTGGTGGACCTACCCGGTAATAGATTATTTAAATCAATTTGATTTTAATGATGAAATTATTTTTGAATATGGGCCTGGCAACGGCACTTTATGGTTTCTTAATAAGGGATGTAAAAAAATTATTTCTATTGAAAATGACAAAAACTGGTACAAGGAACTAGAAGAAACAAAACACAATAATCAAATTGTTGTTCTCAGAGAAAAAAAAGAAGAATATTTTAGTTCAATTCTCAACTACGACCCAACAGTATTAATTATTGATGGTAAGTGGAGAAAAGAAAACTTAGAATACATATGTTTAAATTTTGAAAAAATTAATGATTTTAAAATGATCATAATTGACAATCCAGATAAGTTTCGACTTGGAGAGCAAATTAAATATCTAACAGATTCTTATAACTTTGTTCAAGCAGATTTTTATGGTTTTGGACCAGCATTTAGAGGAGTTGGTTGTACAACAGTATTATTAAATTCATCAAATAAAATTAAGAGGTCTACAAACATGACATCATATCTAGAGGATGGTAACAATAGATCAAATGGTTAGTCTTTATCTGAAAAACAAGGGGTCGGCAGTTCAATTCTGCCTCTGGCCACAAAAATTTTTACCCATTTACAATAAAACTGTGACTAAAAATATATTTTACAATATATTTATGAATTTTAACCAGAGCTTGTTATATTAAAGTAACGTTTAACTGGAGAAGCCATAAAAGTTGTAAATTTTATTTATTTAGTTCTACAACTATATTTTAAGATGAATTAATTATATGAAACAATTTAAAAATATTGTGTTAAATAAGCAAATTACTGAAGTAAATAGAATTTCATATAGACAGGATATCAACACATTAAGAGCTTTGTCTGTATTAGCTGTTGTTGGATATCATCTTGAAATATATTTATTTAAAGGAGGATGGCTTGGAGTAGATATATTTTTTTTAATTTCGGGATTCTTAATATCTAATATAATATTATCCGATCTTGTAATTGATAACTTCAGCTTCAAAAATTTTATTGAAAAAAGGTATCGAAGAATTGTCCCTCCCTTGTTGGTAACTATTTTAATTTCATTGCCTTTTTCATATTTTTTACTTAGTCCTAAAGCAATGATTGAATTTATTAGATCTGCAATGTCAAGTTTATTGCTTTATTCAAATATTTTTTTTAGTAATCTTGATTTTTATAATGCAGAACCTACTAAATTCATGCCACTTCTACATTCATGGAGTTTATCAATTGAGGAACAATTTTATGTTGTTTTTCCAATATTGTTATTTTTAGTATTTAAATATTTTAGAAAATATTTATTCACGATTTTTACATTAGTTACTATTTATTCAATTTTTTTGAATATAAGCACTTTTGATAATTCAAAGTTTTATTTTTTACAATTTAGAGCATGGGAATTTGTGTTAGGGCTCTTAGTTATGTTATTTTCAAAGCATGTAAATTTAAAAAGTATTTTATTAAAAGCCTCAGGATATATATTTATTTTTTTTAGTATATTTTTCTTTGATGATAACTGGATAAGCGATATAGAGCCAAAACTTATTGCTCTGGCAGGGACATCTTTAATTTTAATTTCTAGATCTACAATAAATACATCTCATAATTTTAAAATTATAGACATAATTGGAAAATCATCATACAGTATGTATTTGTTCCACCAGCCTCTATTTGTTTTTTATGAAATTTATAATTTTAAAAAAATTTCAACAGTTAGTTTGTTAGAAAAAGTTGTACTTTTATTATTATTAATTTGTTTATCTAATTTTTCCTTCAGAAATATAGAACAATTTTCTAGAAAAATTAGATTAGTTCATTTAAATATCTGTGTTATAACTTCTTATTTACTGATTTTTATTTTTTGCTACTTTGGTTTAAATTCAAATGGGTTTTCTAATAGAATTGTACTTCCTGAAAATCTCGTAAATAATTCAATCAATTTATACGAAACTTTAACTCAGAAAGTAGATCAAGTAGAAGTAAAATGTGATACCGTAACTAGAGATAATTATGGATTAAATTTTCTAGATGTATGTAAATTTAATCCCAATTCAGAAAAGCATCTTGTTTTATTTTCAGATTCGACTGGAAATAATCTTGCGCCAGTTATCAAGAGAAGTATAGATCCGACTATAGGATTTAGTGCTTTTTATGGCGGTCGTTCCTTAAGATGCTCATTGTTTGACTCAAAAAATGAAGGATGTAATGGAAATGAATTTAAAAATTTTGAGAGTTTTATAAAAAATAATCCAAATTCGGTATATATCTTTTCTATTGGAGGTTGGAGGTATTTTAAAAGCGATTTTAATCCTAACAACATAAATTATTTTATCGATTTAATAGAAGAAAATGAAGGCAGCTCTTTACTTATATATCCACCACCATACACAATTAAACCACCGTTTGATACAGCTTACGGACTAAAGGCTTATTCTGAAGGCTTTATAGTTTATCCAGATAATGTTGGATTTATCTTGCAAGACTGGAAGGAAATAAAGTTAAAAATAGATACAAAAGTATCGGATTTGCAATTTGACAAAGTGATTGATTTTAGTGAGTTATTTTGTGATTCTTATGTAATTGGATACTGCTTGTCTACTTTTGAAGGTGAAATTTTTTATCTTGACTCATCTCATTTGTCAAAAAAAGGTTCAGAATTGGCTGTAAATTATTTTTTAAAAGACATTTATAGTTTATTAAATGAAAAATGATCTAAAGTTTAAAAATCTATGAAAAAATCTGTTCTTTGTCCTATATAATTTTCCCCACATAAAGACAAATGATCCCCATCACAATAGATAAGGCAATTATCAATAAATACATCAGTTACCACTAATTGACTTGAGGCTGGTCCCACTAACGAGTGATAATTGTAGAAGAATAAGTTAAAATGAAATAGGCTTGAAAGGTGCCCCCATATCTGAAAAATAAGGGGTCGGCAGTTCGATTCTGCCTCTGGCCACATACTAATTATGAAACAAAATATAATAAACTTCCTTCAAATATTGTTAAATTCAAAATTCTATATAGTTTTTGTATCACAATTCAAACCATTCGATAAACTTTCAAGATACAATAAATCAGCTCCCAGAGTTTTTAAACAAAAGCTTTTTCAAAAATATAATTTTAGTGATGGAGCTTGGATAGAAACCGGAACACACTTAGGGAATACTACAGAGTATCTTTCAAAAATTGCTAAATGTGTCTATACGATCGAACCGAGTGAGATGTTTTTTAATTCTGCCAGAGAAACACTTTCATCCAAAAAAAATATAAAATTAATACACGGGACTTCTGAAGAATATCTTGAAAAGGTTATTAGTAAAATAAAAAATAAAAATATTTCTTTCTGGCTTGATGGTCACTATTCAGGTGGAGACACCTTTGAAGGAGAAGATCATTCACCTGTTTTACATGAACTAGAGATAATAGAAAAGTATCTATATAACTTCAAAAAAGTGAATATCTTAATTGATGATTTTAGAATATTTAACAACCACTATCCAAAATCCAGTAAAATAAATTATCCTAATCAAAGTGAATTAATTAACTGGGTAAAGAAAAATAATCTAAAATGGAGTGTTAAAAAAAACATTTTCATAATTAATTTTAAATATAATTCATGAAGATTTAATAAAACTTAATTATTATAAAAAAGAGAACCACACTAATTTTGAATAATCAAACATTTGAAAATTTAAGATTATATAAATGTGGATGATTCAATATCAACTTTTCTTAAAATAGTTAAACCATTACAGTTTGTATATCTTTTTTCTAATATCCACTCACTCGATGATTTTAAGAATTCTTCAACTGCTGGCCAAAGACCTTTCTCTATTTCTTGAACTGAATAACCACTAATTTTAGATTGTTTTTCCGAATCTAAGTTGAATCTTAAACTCTCCCCAAACTCTCCATCGACATTAGTGTCGTGCAAAATAATATATTTGTTTGTAGTCTTTGAAAATTTAGCTAGTTCTCTTTTTAATTGTCCATAAACGTGCCATGTATCAATAAATGTAAGGTCAAAATTTCTATCTAGTGTTAGTTCTAAATTGTTTTTGTGTATAAATGAATAATTTATACCAGTATTTATTGAGAGTGTTTCAATTTCTTTAAACTCACACATTTCAATATCATTCATTAATAACTCATTGTTAGTGCCATTATTATCATTAAGGCCTTTAAGAAAAGCCCAAGAAGAAACTACTCCTCTCACTCCTGTTTCGAATATACTCTCACATTTCATAGAGTATTCATAAAGTGTATCCATATGTTCATAAATATCAGATTTCTTGTTTTTTAATAATTCAAACTTAAGATTTATATATCTATCTGTATTTTTTTTGGATACAAAAACTAAAGAGATTGAAATAAATAAGATTTTGAAATAATACTTGGGATCCCTAAAAAAATCATATATCCTAGAAAGTCCTATTTTCCAAAAAATATACTTAATTAGCTCTCTTTTTATTAATTTTAATTTAATTTTTTCAAACATTATTCTTAACTTAACTCTATAAAAGTCATGTAATAATAATAGGTAAGTACATACAAAAAAATAAAATTAAATGTATTGAAAGAGTTTTAAAACTAAAGTGAATCTATTTATAAAGAAATTGATTTTTTTAGTTAATAAAGTAAACAATATTAAAAATATAAATTTTATTGATTGGGACGTGAAATATTCTTTAACTTTAAAATTTTGAAAATATAGAAAGTAATTTATTCTGGAAAGATTCAAACGTCAAGAATTCGTCGACTAATTTAGTTGGCCTATAATTATCAAGATCAAATAAAAATTTTTCAAAGTTATTTTGAAATTCTTCATAATTGTAAACTATTTTTCCATTATTTTTTGACCAAAGTGTTACTGATGTACCACTAAAATTACCTTCTCCATAATATCTGGACAAATTTCTTGTATTTGCATCAAGATCATCCCAGACATATAAAGGTAAATTACAGGCCATTAATTCTTGTACGGCAAAGCCTTGTGACTCAACACAGGATATATGAACCCCAAAGCGACTTTTTTTTGCAGCTTTTATTAGAGCTTTGTTACTGTATTTTCCATATTCAAATAATTCGTATTTTATATTCCTTGACTCCAAAAAATTTAGAACAAGCTTCAAATCCCTTTTTTCTCTTTTTTTAAAATAAACAAGACATTTATTCTCTCTTTTAGATTCATCAAGGTTTTTCTTGAGTTCATTTTTTGATATTACCCCTGAAGGACATACAAATACATTGTTTGGGTCAACATCTAAACCAAATTCATAGACAATATTTTTATATGCAGAATCTGAGGCAACAAGTTTCTTAATGTTTGGATACTTGTTTGTATATTCAATTAATCTCTTTTGATATTCAACGTTGAATAGGGGACCGACAAGGATTTTGTTTTCCGGATCTTTTAACAAATTATTTACAAGACTTTCGGTTCCAGAGTCAAAGTTAACAATATAAGTATTTTTATACTTTTTTTTGTTTATTGAAAAGTTTGGACCTTTAAAAGTTTTTAATATGTTGTTCATTCTTTTATGTGGCCCAGAAAATATGAATTGTTTAGGAATCGGAACTTTGAAAATATTTCCTATATTAATAACCAAGTTAATTAATTTTGAATACCTAATATTTTTTGTTAAAAAAACTTTTTTTGTTTTAATGTAATTAATATCAAAAAAGATGTTCAACACATTTTTATTATATCAACAATTACCAAGTAACTATACCAATAGGCCTCTTGTATAAAATTAATTTATAAAAATCAAATAATCTAAAGCTTTTATAATTCTATTGATGAATTTTTTCAACTTGTTTACGCTTATATTAAAAAAATCTTAAAACCGCTAAAGAAATAGAAGATTCGGATGAAAGAAAAAAACAATGGATAAAAATAGTTTTTGGAATTGTACTTGCTTTAGGATATGGCGGACTTCATGTACCTCCAAATGTGAGCGTTAGTGAAGTTATTAATGCTTTAGGAATTCTTTTTATAACTTTTTATGTCGTATTCCGGGCTTTAAAATACTTTAAACTCATTCAAAATAATTAAGATACACATATGTTTTATAGATTTAAAAACTTAGCTAAAAAACAAAAATTAGAACTTTATAAAGTACTTGGCTATTCCATTTGTGCTCTTATAGGAGGTGCAGGTAGCGCAAAACAGATAGGTGTAGGCGTTGATTTGGGAAATATAATATTGGGTTGGATCATTTGTCTTGTAATAATCTTTGTAGTCTTTAAAGTGCTTAGAGTTCTTAAAATAATTAAGATTTATAAAATTCTCTATTGAGATTTTCAAAAGAAGAAGAATATTTACGTCAGAAAGATAAGAAATTAAAAAAAATAATTGATACAAATGGTCACATTGTTTTTAAGCCAAATAAAAAAAATCAGTTTGATACACTCGTTGGCATAGTTATCTCACAATTTATATCAACAAAAGCTGCAAATGCTATTTTTAAAAATATTAGGGAAAACTTTAATTCAGAATATTTAAATGAAAGACATTTTAGTAATAAATCAATAAATGAAATAAAAAAATTAGGTCTAAGCACTAATAAAGCTAAAACAATAAAAGAAATTTCCAATTTATATTTGAATAAAAATATTGAAGACTTATCCAAATTAAGTAATAAAGAACTTCATCAAACTTTATTATCAGTTTTTGGAATTGGGCCTTGGTCAGTAAACATGTTTGAAATTTTTAGTATTGGCAAATTAGATGTTTTCTCATCAAAAGATGCAGGACTTAGGTTAGCGATGAATAATACTTCTATGGTAAAACCTGAAAGTGACTGGAAAAAATATGATGAATATGCGGAGAAGTGGTCACCTTATAAGACAATAGCTTCTTTACATCTATGGAAATCTGTCGATTAAATCAAAACACTCAAGGGTTTTTTTATTGGTTCTCATAATCTTGAAGACAACTAGTACTAACAAGTTCTTTGCTACAAGAATCAATAATATTGTTAACATTTCCAAATGTATTTTTTTGAAAATATGGAATCGAAATATCAATGAAAATAAAGAAAACAATTAATAAATTAAGTATGATTTTTGGATCAATTCTTTTTTGTATGAAAAGTGTGTATGCAGATAATAAGATAAATATGATAATAATATTCCTGGAATTATCTATGAAAATAGATATTGATGAATAGATTATAAAAAGATCCAATTTGCTATCAATTAATTTAAATCCTACTAAATAAATCATTGATATGATCACTAATATTGTAAAGTGTTGTGAATAACGGATCCATTTTGTTGGGCTTAGTAACCAAAACCATAAATATATACTCAATGTTGAAACAATAAGAGGAGAACTTATCATCCCAAAAATATTATTTATTTCCCCTTTGTTATTGTTGACTATATACATAAAAATTAATGGTATGACTAATACTCTAAAAATTTCAAAGTTGTTCCAATTTGGAACCTCAGACACTCCAGAAAGATTCTCAATACCTGAACTTTGATGATTTAAAACCACTGATAGAAGGTCAGATATGTAATCCATTACATTTCCAACTTCATATTTATTACTTACGAGCACTAACCAAAGAAATAAAGGTGTAGAAAAAAATAATATGTCTTTCGGTAAGTTTCTTATCTTCTTTTGTATCAATAATGAAGTAATATAAAACGCAATAAAAGGTAAAAGTGTTAATAATTTTCCATAAAATATTGATAAGCTAAATAATGCCATTGAAAGCTTTCTTTTTTTATTAAACAGATACACTGCATTTACAAAAATTACATTTGAAGCAAATTCTCCAATCATATAAAGAGATCCCTGCCACCAAGGTACTAAAATTATGAACAGAGAATTCATAAAAATAAAAAATTTATAATCTGATTTATAAATTTTTACAATAATAAAAGATAGTAATAGTTGTAGAAAAAGAATCCAATAAAAATTTGATATCCGAGCAATTATTAGTTTTGAAGTAAAATTCCAACCTATTACTCCTCCTATAGCTGACACTGGCCCAGAAGTAAGAAAAACACTATAACTACCTCCGATAAAATCTCCAGCATTAAAGTCTAAATTATTATAAAAGTTTACATTTGAAGCTAATGAAATATATTCATCTATGAATGCAGGTATCCTCACAGCTTTAGTTCTTACATAATCAAAAAGAAAATAATTTTGAATTAAAAAACATAAAATTAATAATTGATTTTTATATCTGAGAAAATTAATATTTCTACTTTTTCTAATAAAAAGTTTTGAACTCTCGACAATTTTTTTTAAGAAATTAATTTTGTATAGTTTGAAAAGTAGAAAGAATATGGAAAAAATACCAAATAAAATTAGTAATATTTCGTTAATTGTTGTTATTGAAGTTCTAAATCCTCCTTCAACATAGTGCAAGCATTCATCGAACGAATTTACTGTGACAGAATTACCTCTAAAATTTTGTAAATTAATTGGTGTAAAATTTGGATCTACTTTAAAAATATGATTAGTACTAGAAATTACTTCTTTCTTAAAATTTTTAGGAAACTGACCACAGATATTAATAATTTGTTCGATACTCATATTGAAGAGTATAAGTATAAGCGTAATAAAGAAAAATATGAATCAAAGAATATTTTTTTTGATTTCGCCAATCTTTCTTCTTAATTGCAAATATAAATAATTTATTGAAATTACTGGATGAAAAAAAATATATTTTATTCCTTTCAGTTTGAATTGATTATTAACAGAATCAATAAACTCATCTGGGTATTTCATAAACAACCCTCCACTTAAATAGACTTTGTATTCTGCTTTTCTCCATCTTGTTGGATCACTATCTAAAGCACTAGTAAATTGAAACCTATCAATACGTTCAATATATTCCTCTAATTCGCTATGAACAAGACTATCTAGATAAACTCTTTCAGTCGATATTTCATAATCTGTATTTTTATAAGTTTCTGGGTTATTGAAATACTTATGGACTGCAAAAAATTTTTCACTATATTTTGATGGAAATATTGCATGTCTATCACAAATTCCAAAATAATCTTCCCCCTTTGGAATCCATATTTTATCTCCTGTCAGAGGTGGATGATTAGTGACATAGTATTGATCGAATCTTGTGTAAATAATATAGTCATATTTTAGAAGTTCATCTAAATAATTTTCATAAACTATCATTCGAAATCCTTGCACTATTGCACCTGATCCATTGAAATCATCAATACCTCCTGCCATACCATACTCAGAACCTTTTTTTATAAAATCTAATACTGACTCATCTTGAAAACGTTCAAGGTAAAAGTCTTTCCAGTTTTTAGGTTCTTTAAACTGCCAATCAAATTTTGATTGATTTCTTAAAGATTTTGATATTTTAAATTTATCACCATATAAAAGAGCAATGTCGGCATTTAGTGGGTTTTTTACATTCTTTACTAGAGAAGACCAGGTTTTTTCACCACCCCTTGGTATCCCTGAAAGGATAATTAAATATTTTGTCATTTTATATAAATATTATATTGTAAAATTTTTGATCTGTTTTAAATTCTTTTACCTTAAGAACATATCAAGTTTTTAATTTAAATTAAATTTATAAATACTTCCAAAAACATTTAATTTATAGTTATTATGCGAATGTTGATAAAAAATTTATGAAACAGTTTATATTTTCATTTGGAATTCATGGATCAGGACACCACATGATGAATGATCTTTTACAACCATTGTTATTTGACGAAGCAAGAAATCAAAAAACTTACAATATTAATTTTGATAGACAACTTAGAGGACAGATGAATTCTTTTTATTCAAATTCAAACAAAGATAAATTTAGAAATACTTCTCAATTTAATGATTTTTTAAAAAACAAAATAAAAAAGAAATTAAATAATATTACTAAAAGCGGCTACGAATATTTTTACTATTCATCAAGTTACACGTTTGGATCACCTTTGAATATTTACAATCAACCATCGCTTGTTGATATTTTTAAAATAATTGAACAAATAGACAATTTATCACTTAAGCTGATATTTTTAAATAGAAACATAAAAGATTGCACAAAATCTGTCATTAGAAGAAAATTTGATACCAATTCATTTAATGCATCATATATTACCCATTTAGCAGCACTTGAAGTAGAAAACTCAATAGATTTTTTGAAAGCAAATAAAGCTGGATATTTTGAAATAAAATATGAAGAGATTAAAAATAATTCAATCCAAGTAATTAATGAACTTATATCATTTCTTAATTTAGATCTTAAAGATGTGGACTTTGATGGATTTAAAAATTTTGATCACAAGATTAAAGAAGATAAAATAATTGATGATTTTTTTGATAGAAGAATTTACAAATATATAGAAAATAATTAAGCAAAATCAAAATTCTTATAATTTAAAGTAAAACTATAATGATTACGTAATTTGTTTACAATAAACTTACAAATTACTTATCTTAATTAATTAATATGAAAATATTTATAACAGGTATAGCGGGATTTCTTGGAAGTCATATTGCCGATGAGTTGATTTCATCCGGAAATGAAGTTTCAGGATGTGATAATTTAATTGGTGGATATTTAGAAAATGTTCCTAATGAAGCAGAATTTTTTCAAGTTGACGCTATTTATTTGAACCAAATGAAAAAAATGACTAAAGACATGGATTTAGTTATTCACACAGCATGTACGGCTTATGAGGGTTTAAGTGTTTTTTCTCCTTATTTAATTGGTCAAAACACTTATCAAATATCTATGTCAGTTTTCACAGCTGTTGCCGAAAATAAAATACCTTTGATACTTAATTGTTCAAGCATGGCAAGGTATGGAGAGCAAACTAAAGTCCCCTTTACAGAAGATTTACAACCCAAACCACAGGATCCATATGGGATTGCAAAATTTGCATCAGAGCAAACACTTTCAGTACTAAGTAAAGTTCATAAATTTAATTATGTTAATTTAGTGCCACATAATATCATCGGACCACGTCAAAAATATGATGATCCTTATAGAAATGTTGTTTCAATAATGATCAATAGAGTTTTAAATGGTAAGCCACCAATAATTTATGGTGATGGAAATCAAGAAAGATGTTTTTCTGATATTGATGATGTTGTAGAACCTCTTATAAAATCTATATTTTCAGAAGATGCTATCAATCAAACAATAAATATTGGTCCTGACGAAGATGTAATAACAATAAATCAGCTGGCAGAAAAAGTTTTGAAAGTTTTAAATTCAGATCTTGAACCAATTCATGTTGACCCAAGACCTCAAGAGGTAAAATTAGCCCATTGTTCTGCAAATAAGGCAAGAAAAATATTAGGTTATAAAACAGAGGTTACACTTGATGATTCTATAAAAAAAATAGCTGATTGGATAATTAAAATGGGCCCTAAAAAGTTTAGATACCATCTTGACTTAGAGGTATTAAACGAATCAACACCTGAAACGTGGAAGAAAAAACTTTTTTAAATTTTTTCTAACGTTTATTTTTTACAACTTTCCAGTTATCTTTTTTTAATGTCACATGTGATCCACGATAAAACCATGGATCTGGAACTGTTACGAAAGATTTTTCTGTCGATTTTAAAAATGCTGCCCAAAAAGCAAATGAACTATTACTTGATATAAAATGTTGATACTCAAGCATCTTTGAAAATGTAGAAATTGTCTCATTTTTATCATCTTTTTGATACAAATCAGACCTATCATCTGAAATAGAATCACCTTGACTTTGTGAATATATATTTTCTGCATGTTTAAATACCTTTGAGTTTTCTACCCACTCTCTATCATCGGTAAAAACATCAAATTTTACATTTCCGTAGTTACTGAATAATAAGTCCATACTCTCTTTGTAGTAGCTAATATCAAGCTGCCAATCATTAGCTATGAAATCTCTTCTTCTAACATGTATTAAGGCATTCGAGTTTGTATTTTGAAACCCATAATTTAATGTAGGATCTTTTTTTAAGGAGGAAATAATAAACTCTCTACTAAATTCAATGTATTTTTGATTTTTCCAATAACCATTAAAATATAATTTTTTTTGCTTAATTTTTTCATATTCATCATTATCTTTTGTATATTGATATCCGCTAAGACTGTCGTGCATGTTCAAAAATTTGGTAGCACTGCTGTTATGAAGCTTATTCAATGTCTTAAACTTTATTGAATTAAATTTGTTTTCTTCTTTGAATCCAAAATATGAAAGCGGAAGAATTAATTGTCTTGGTGTAAGATTCAATTTTTTCACCATTAAATCGGTGCTTATTTTTACCTTACACTTATTTTGCTTTAGAAAATTAGCAAAACTGAGTTGAAACAATTGATTTCCAAACCCACCCTTTACATAAACAACTGCTTTTTTCATATAATTTTTTTACTCACTCATTTATTAATATTGAGCTCTTCAAGAATTCTATTAACTGCTTTTGTCTTACTTACTTTGCTTGTGTCAATTGTTATATCAGGATTTGTTGGAACATCATAATTTGTGTGCAGTCCAGTAATATTTTTTATTTTTTTATTTTTATCATTGTAAAGTTGCTTTGGATCTCTTTTAATACAAACCTCTAGAGGAGTACTTAAATAAACTAGCGAAAGATTTTCATTACCAATAAGCTCTCTTGCAAATTGTCTCGATTCTTTATTAGGTGAAATTGTACTTACTATTGGTATAATATTTGATTCGATTAGTATTTTTGCGAGATGTGCAATTCTTCTATTATTTTCTAATCTATCTTCATTTGAAAAACCCAGGTCTTGATTAAGTGTCTGTCTGATATTATCACCATCAATTATGTAAAAAGGAATATTTAAATTCTTAAGTTGTTCTCCAAGCTTATTTGCTAAAGTGGTTTTTCCAGAACCTGAGAGGCCAGTAAACCAAACCGCACGAGGTTCAAAGTTGGTGACAAATTTAACAGTATTTTGTTTTATTACATGAATACCTTTATCCAATGAATGTACAACATATCCAAAAGCAACAGTTTCGTTATTTGATTTATCAATAATAAGTATTTGAGAAAAATCGTAAATTTCACTAAAGCTACTTAAAGGCACTTTGTTTTCTAACTCAATAATATTTGTTCCAATAGTGTTAACTTTTAGTAATTTATTAGATTCTTTATTTGGAATAAAACCATTTTCTTCAGTATGTCTAAATTTTATTAAGTAACGTTTGTTTAACGATAAACCCTTTTTAGAAGTGACAATCAATTGTGCTTTAAATGAATTTGAAAACTTTATGTTTTCAGTGTTTGAAAGAACATCTCCTTTAGAAAGGTCAATATTGTTTGATAGTTCCAAACCAATGTTGTAATTTCCAACATTTTTTACAGTTTTACCGTCAGAGTAGATTTTTTTTATCTTAGTTTTTTCATTAGAACTTACATTTTCAAATTCATCATTTACCGACAAAGATTTTCCAAAATTTTTAGTAAAATAAATTCTTTTATCTTTAAATTTCGAAACATATTGAATTGGTAAAACATTGTAATTAGATTTTTTTCTTCCTTGGAACTTAATTGAATTTATTGCTTCTAGAAGTGATGGGCCTTCATAAAATTCCATTTTTTTGGATTTTGATGTAATATTTTCACCCTTTAATGCAGAAACAGGAATTGTAAAGTCTACATTTATATCATTTTCTTCTATATATGTATCTATTTCTTTTTTATTATTCTTATATTTCTTTTCATTGAATCCTAATTTGTCTAATTTATTGTAAATAAGAATCAATTTCTTAATATTAGGGAAAGTTTTAACTATCTTTAAATGATTTTTAGTTTGATCTGATAGAGGTTTTGTAATATCAAAAATAACAAGTGCTACATTTGAAAAAGTCGCAGCATTGGCCATATTTCTTGTATATTCCGTATGACCAGGTGAGTCAATAAAAATACAAGGTTTATTACCCAATCTAAAATACTTAAATGCTATATCAATTGTTATGCCTTGACTTTTTTCGTCAATAAGACCATCTAAAAGAAGTGAATAGTCAATATCAGAATTTTTAAGTTTTTTAGAATCTAAATACGAAGATTGGTCTTTAGTTATGTTTCCAGTTTCGAAAAATAGCCTTCCAAGTAGTGTAGATTTTCCATCATCAACATTTCCACAAGTCATTATTTTTAAATAAGAAGACATTAAAAATAGCCTTCCTTTTTTTTGATTTCCATACTTCCTTCTTTATCATGATCAATTAGCCGTCCACTTCTTTCTGAATAAGAAGATTTTTTTAACTCATTAATCAATTTAGATACTGTATCAGCACTACTTTTAACTCCTGCTGATAATGGGTAGCATCCCAAAGTCCTAAATCTTACATTTTCAAAAATTACTTCATCAGATTTTTTTAATTTAAATCTATCATCATCTAATAAAAAATATTGATTTTCTCTAAGTACAACTTTCCTTTTTTTTGCAAAATACAATGGAACAACTTCTATATTCTGATTTTTTATATACTCCCAGATATTTATTTCAGTCCAGTTTGAAATAGGAAATACCCTAAATGATTCATTCTTATTTTTTAATGTGTTGAATAAATTCCAAGGCTCAATCCTTTGTTTTTTTGGTTCCCAAACATGAAATTCATTTCTATGTGAAAGTATTTTTTCTTTTGACCTACTTTGTTCTTCATCCCTTCGAGCACCGCCATATATAAAATCATACTTACCTAAATTTAAAGCATCTTTTAAAGCTTTTGTTTTCATAATGTCTGTATAGTCATCATTCTCAAAAGGATTAATACCTTCTTTTTCCCCTTCTTTATTTTTATATACAGAAAGATCTAGGTCATGTTTTGCTACAGTATCATCTCTAAATTTAATCATTGATTTAAATTTCCATCCTGTATCTATATGTAACAGTTTGACAGGCATCTTAATTGGAAAAAAAGCTTTCATAAATAAATGAAGTAGAACAGATGAGTCTTTTCCTATTGAATACAGAATTAATGGATTAGACGAATGTACAAAAGTATCTCTTATTATGGAAATAGATTCATCCTCTAACTCTTTTAAATAATTCTGCATTTTATTAATATTGGTATTTTAATAGCATCATATTTATTATTGAATAAAGAAAATTAATCATGAAAATTTTATTAAATATTGTTCATTTTCAGAGTAAAAAAAGTCATTTTTTAAATGAACTAATAAATGAATATAACAATTTTGATTTGGAAGTTGATATCTTTATTCATACAAATAAAAAATCAGTAAAAAATTTAAACTTAGATTTTTATGACAATGGACAAATAAGAATTAAAAGACATTATTTATTCCTAAAATATTTGTTTTACCGTAATAAAAACTATTATCTGACTTGGACACCTAGAAAATTAATAAAGAAAAACATTGAAAAATATGATATTTTTATATACTCAGAAGACGATATTCTTATACCAAAAAAAGCATTTAAATACTGGCTTGATTCAAAAGATGAATTGTACTCACTAGGTTATCTACCTGGTTTCGTCTTAATTGAACTAAACAAGAACAATGAGGAAATTGCTGTAGGCTTCAAAAATAAAAAATTAATTCAAAAAATTGAAATTAATGATAATCATTATCTGCTTAATGATAATAATCGATATATGGCCTCTTGGATTTATGATAAAAATATGATGAAAGATTGGATAGATAGCGGTTTCTTTGACATAAGGAAAATTTCAACAAAAAAAGCAATGAGAAGTGACATCCTTGATAAATTTAAAATAAAGAACCTTACAGTTAGATATTTCCTCTATAACTATAAAAATAAAAACGGGTTTGGAATACGTGAAAATAGTGCTTTTGGGATGAATTCATTAAGTGTGAATATTATTAATGGTTTATTGTTTAAAGTAGATAACAAATTATTTAGTGATGATAATAAGATATATCATCTTCCCAACAGTTACTCAGATACAAATCATCCTGATGGAATAGGTACTATAAAATTAGATGACGTCCTTGAGAAGTAATTTTAAAAAATTTATCTAGAATATCTCAATAAAGTTATTATTAAATTTGAAATGAAAAATTTTAAAAAAATATATCAAGATGTACTTTATGTTTCAAAAATCACAAAAACAAATAACAAAAAAGTAATAATCTTTGTTGCTGTTGTCTTGGCACAATTAACTGCAATTTCGGATATCCTTTTAATTCTTTTTTTTACAGCAGTAATCACAGGTGAAATAAACATTGACAATTTTTTTTCACCTTTAACTCAAATAATTACAAATTTTAAATTTATATTACCATTTATCGTTGTTTTTAGATTCAGCTTTATTTATTTTCAATCAATAACTTTAAAAAAATTAGAGCTTGGAGTTCAAGAAAATTTAAAAGTACATTTACTAAAAGAAGTATTTGAAAAAAGAAATTATTCAATTGCCGATGCTTATTTTTTTATAAATGAACTCTCTTCTCATGTTTCATTTTTTTATTCTAATTTAGCATCATTTCTTAACAGCTTTCTTCAAATTATTGCATACCTTATATATTTAGTGATTGCTGATTCAAGAACAATTTTTACATTTGGTATCGGTGCACTAATAATATTTTTTCCAACAAAATTTTTAATTAGAAAAGCTAGAGAGTTTATGGATAAATCTTATAAATTCTCTGTTCAGACAAACTATGAAGTACAAAGAATCATTGAAAATATGTTTTTGATCAAGATTCTTAAAAAGGATAATGAAGAAATTAATAATTTTAGAAAAACTGTAAATTCATTTAATTTAAGTGCTTTGGGTAATCACAAATATGGGGCAATCAATTCTTTTTTACCAAGCTTTATTACAATGTTCGTATTTTCGATTCTTTTAATTTTTTCCACACTTGCAAGAAGTATTACACTTGATTTTATTGGGGTTACTTTAAGGCTTTTTCAATCGATTGGTATTTTCAACTCCTCAATGAATAGGATCATAAACTCTCATGTACATATTGATAAATTTTATGAATTAGAGAAAAATAAACTTCTTGTTGATAAAAGTAACTTTATATTCAAAAACAAAGATAATTCAAATGCAATAGAAATAAATAATCTATACTTTAAATATTTTAATGATAATGATTATATCTTTGAAGACTTAAGCCTGTCTATTGAAAAAGGTAAACATACAATACTAACTGGACCAAACGGGTCTGGTAAAAGCACTCTCTTGGGTCTCATTTCTGGTGTCTTGTATTCTGAAACTGGAAAGGTTACAACCTATAAAAACAATTTTGGTTATATCGGTGCAATCCCACTTATATTTACAGGAACATTAAGAGAAAATTTATTGTATGGTAATGAAAAAATTATTGAGGAAGAAAAAATAGTTGATTTATTACATGAGTTTGACGTATTTAAAGAAAAGGACGGCTACAACATAGATAAAATTATTAGTAACAAAACATTGTCTTCAGGGCAAATGCAGAAGATATCATTTATAAGAGCCTTACTAGCTGATACTGAAATTTTATTACTTGATGAATCTACTGCAAACTTAGATACTAAATCAAGAAATTTAATATTTGATATTCTTCAAAAGCAGAAAATTACAATCATTAACTCAACTCATGATCCAAATAACTTCAAAAATGTTGATAACCATTTAAAAATTGTTATTAACAACGAAAAAAGAGAAGTAGTTTAGTAAACCAAGTTATATAGATCTATTTCTTTCTTCATGATTTTATTTTTTGAATAATTATTTGCAACAAAACTTTTAGCATTTTTGGATAGATTATCTGCAAATTGTTCATTTTCATTTAAAAAATTTATTATGTTGCTTATCTCGTCATCTTCAGATTTTAAAATTATTCCATTTTGATTGTGATCAATTATTTCTAATACATAATCAGCTTCAAGTACGATTGGTACACATCCGTTTGACATTGCTTCAATTAAAGACTTTGGATGCCCTTCAAATTTTGAAAACATACAGAAATACTTATATTTTTTATACAAATTAATCAATTCTTCAAAATCCATCTTTCCTAATAATTCAACATTTACATTTTGACTTTTTGACTCCTCTAAAATATTCTTTCTCTGAGTTCCTTCTCCAACGATATGAAGATCTAAGTTTGATGTTTTTAAGTTTTTAATTAAATTAAGATAATTTTTTTGGGACTCCAACCTTCCAACAGATAAAATTTGATTTTTTGATCTTTCATAATTTTTGTCTAAGTTTGATTCTTCTATCCAATTATTTAATTTAACAATTTTTTTGTTATCAATAAATGAAATTTTTCTTAAGAAACGAATATTATTGTCTGAAGAAACAATATATTTATTTGAAAAATATAAAGCTATTTTAGTTAGAAGAAAATAGAAAATAATTTTTAACATCCCTCTCTTTTCTTTTATTGAAAATTGTAAAATATCATACCCTGTTCTAACTATTAGTTTTTTTCTAAGAAAGGTTTTTAATAAAATTGGTACCCATGCTCCCATTAATTGGTTTGTTTTGAATATATCTTCATCTTTCATAAATTTTTTCAGTTTAAAGGGAGTTATAAAAGAACTAAGAAATCTTAACATTTTATTATTTAACTTCTTTTGTAACGTATAAACAGGTATAATTCTTATGTTTTCAAGTTTAGACTGAAACATTAAATCTTCTTCACCACCATAAGTGACAAAAGTGTAGTTAATTGAATACTTATCTGAAATTTCTTTATAATAAGATATTTCTCTATCAAAAATTTTTGATTCATACCAGTCTTTGAGAGAAACATCATATGTAAAAAAAAGACTTACATTCATCCAGTTAATATTAACCTACATATAAGGCTTTAAATAAAAAATATGAAAAAGATACTTGTTATTCACAATAAATATAAATTGGTTGGCGGAGAGGATATTGCTGTAGACAATGAAATTTTGTTTTTAAAAAGATTTTATGAAGTACAGACACTTTTCTTTGAAAACAAAATTAACAACCCCTTCTTACAATTTTTTTATTTTTTAATAAATAAAAATCATAAAAGCAAAAGAATTCTTAGAGAAAAACTTAATTCATTTAGTCCAGACGTTGTGTACGTTCACAATACTTGGTTTAAAGCTTCAATTTCGATTTTTAAATTATTGAAACAATTAGATGTTAAAACAATAATAAAAGTTCATAATTTCCGATATTATTGCACAAGATATTACTTAGAAAAAAACCACCTAGATGGTGAATTGAGTTGCAAGGCTTGTGGTTTAAAAAAAAGCAAAAATTTTATAAATAAATATTTCGATGAGTCATTTATAAAATCACTAATCGTAGTGAGGTATGGAAAAAAATATTTTAATATAATTAAAGACTTTAATTTCAAACTTTTAGTCCTGACAAATTTTCATAAAAACTATCTAATGGAACTAGGTTTTAATAAAGAAAATATTGAAGTTTTAAGAAACCATATTGAAATAACTAATGAAAAAAAAGTTTCTAACACCGAAAATTATTTAGTTTATGCAGGAAGAATATCTGAAGAAAAAGGATTAGAAGAGCTTATAAATTCATTTCTAGAAAGTAATTTAGATAATACAAAACTTAAAATAGTTGGTGAAGGGCCAAAGTCAAAAAATTTGATTGATAAATATGGTTCAAATAAAAAAATTGAAATTTTAGGAAAATTGGAAAATAAAGAAGTTTTAGATTTAATTCGAGGTTCTTTGGCTGTAGTAACCGGTACTAAATTATTTGAAGGTCAGCCCACAATCTTATGTGAGGCTTCAATGTTAAGTGTACCTTCTATATTTCCTGACTCTGGAGGTATCAAAGAATTTTATCCTGAATCAACAAGGCTTTCATTTGAAAGTAATAATTTTAAACAACTCACTGAAAAAATTAATTTATTGTCAAATAAAAAAATAGTTTTCGAAGAAAGTAGGAACAATAATTTATATATTAAAAAATTATTAGACTCTAATTTAATAAAAAAACAATTTGAAAAAATAATTAATGAATAATAACAAATTAGTATCTGTAATTATGGCTACATATAATTCTAGTGAAACTATATCAGTCAGTTTAAAAAGTATATTGGACCAAACATACAAAAATATTGAACTGTTGGTAGTTGATGACTGTTCAATTGATAATACTTATGAAATCTTAGATGAATATAGAAAAAAGTATTCGCAAGTTAGATTATTTAAAAATAATGAAAATATCGGATTAACAAAATCACTAAATTTTCTAATTAATAAATCAAAAGGAGAGTTTATTGCAAGACAAGACTCAGATGATATTAGTAACTCAGATCGAATAAAAAAACAGTTGAAATTTATTTACACAAATAAGTTAGATGGATGTACTACACGAGCATTTAAAAACGGCACTTCAGTAACACCAAGAATTTCATATTATTTACCAACAAAAATTGTTATAAAATACAAAAACCCATTTGTACATGGAACTTTACTTATTCGAAAAAGTACGATTAAAAAAATAAATAATTATGATGAAAGGTTTTATTATTCCCAAGATTATAAATTATTTACAGATTTGCTTAATGCTGGTTATAAAATATCAATAATGAAAGATGCACTATATCATCTAAATACTTTTAACAATATTTCGTCAAAATATAAAGAGGAGCAAAAGTATTATGCAGATTGTGTAAGAAAAAGAAAAAACCCTCTTGAAGAAATAATTAAATGATCTATTTAAACAAAGCTAACGAATCCTGGGTTGTAGATAGATTCAGGGACGAGTGGTATGAATATAACTCAAATATATCAACAAAAAATATAAGAAAGGCAAATATTATTTGGTTAATAGCCCCGTGGACTTGGAAAAAAATCAATAAAAAACATTTAAAAAATAAAAAAGTTATTTGTACCATACACCACATAGACACTGATAAATTTGATGAAAAACAAAAATTAGAATTTCAAGAACGAGATGAATTTGTTAATGTTTACCACGCAATTTCTGATAAAACAGCAAAGCAAGTAAATGAGCTAACAAAAAAACCAATAGAAACAATCCCTTTTTGGGTAAACCAAAATATTTGGTTTGATATACCGGACAAAGAATCATTACGAAACAAATATAATTTAAATAAACAAGATTACATAGTTGGATCTTTTCAAAGAGATACCGAAGGTTTTGATTTATTATCTCCAAAACTTTCAAAGGGACCAGATCAGTTAATACAAATATTAAATGAAATAAATACAAAAGATAAAAATTTAAACTTACATGTTCTTTTAGCTGGAAAAAGAAGACAATATATAATTGACAAATTAAAAATTAACAAAATTAAGTTCACTTATTTTGAAATGATAAATTTTAAATTACTTAATGAGCTTTACAACTGTTTAGATCTATATATTGTATCTTCAAGAATTGAAGGAGGCCCCCAATCTATTGTTGAGTGTGCGCAAGCTAAGGTTCCAATTGTCTCAACCGATGTTGGTAATGCATCCAACATTCTTCATAAAAAGTCTATTTACAATATTGAAAATTTTCAAGATGCCGAACCAAATGTAACATATGCTTATGGTAAAGTGCAAGATCTTCTTATGCCTAAAGGATTTAGCAATTATTTAAAACTAATAAAAAATTTAGTATGAAAGTAAGTATTGGTACAAATATAAAAGACGGACCATGGGGCGGGGGTAACCTTTTTGCAAAAAATTTAATGAAAAGCCTCAATCAAAATGGCCACAAAGCTTACAACGATCTCAAAGAAACAGATCTTGATATTATCTTAATAACTGAACCAAGAAAAACTTCTGAATCATCAGCATTTACATATGGTGATGTTAAAAATTATTTAAACTATATAAATAGCAAAACAATTGTAGTACATAGAATTAATGAATGTGATGAAAGAAAGCAAACAAACTACGTAAATAAATATTTAATCTATACAAATAAAATTGCAGACTCGACAATTTTTGTGAGTAATTGGCTGAAAAACTTATATCATAATCAAAATATTCAATCAAAAGATAGCCACGTAATTATGGCAGGAGCCGACAACACTGTATTTAATTCTATAAATAAAAACTTATGGGATGGAAAAAGTAAACTAAAGCTTGTAACTCATCATTGGGGAGCAAATTGGAACAAAGGTTTTGAAATATATTTAGCTCTTGATAGATTACTGGAAAATAATCAATATAAAGAAAAATTTGAATTTACATATATAGGAAATATTCCAAAAGAAATTCAATTTAATAATACAAAAGTTTTAAGTCCACTATCAGGAGATGATCTAGCAGAAAAAATTAAAGAAAACCATATTTATTTGACGGCTTCTATAAATGAACCTTCTGGAAACCATCATATTGAAGGAGCTCAATGTGGATTGCCTTTACTTTATATTAATAGTGGAGGAATTCCTGAATATTGTAATGGTTTTGGAATCATGTTTGATGAATCTAATTTTGAAGCTTGCCTAAATAAGATACATGATGATTACTTTTATTATGAAAAAAAAATAAAGTTCTATCCAAATAATTCAGAAAAGATGGGAAATGAGTACATTAATTTATTTGAAAATATATTAAGCAATAAGAATTCATTTATAAGCAAAAGAGATAAAAAATTATATAACAAAAGTTATTTAGAAAAGTTTGTATATTTAGGTAAACGAAAAATAAAAGGTTTCAAATAATTATGAATAAGATAAAGATCAACATTTTATATAATGTTGTTTGCTTTTTTATAATTTCTTTCACTGCAACCATGACAGTTTTCACAAGATCATTTGTTGGAATTAACTTTTTTGGGTTTCGCTTGGGTGAATATCTGATATTGGCAGGTTTCATTTTATGTTTAGGATTATTAATTGCATCGATATTCTACAAAAACAAAATAGATTTAGAAATATTTAATAATTATTACAAGGCCATTATTTTATCTTTTTTTATAATTTTATTGGTAACTAAATCAAGTATTTTAAACACCTATTCATTTAAATCTAGTTCTTACATCTGGACATTAGGCTTCATCTTTATTGGTATTTTTATTAAAAAATATGTAATTAATATGAAAAAAAGTTATATTTCTTTGGGATCTTTAGTTCCTCTTTCAATTTTTATAATAAACACCGGAAACTATCCAGATGTAATAATTAATTTTTTTAAAGAGAACAGTGATAAATTTCAGTTCACTAAAGCTTCTGATGTATTTATTAGTGTGGTTACTGTATATTTTTTCTTGGAAATATTAAATATAAATACATCAAAAAAAATGTTTTTTGTTTTTTTCTATGTTCCTTTATTTTTACCTATGTTAATTATTCAAAGTCGCGGTTCATATGTCGGAATAATTATTTTTACAATCTTAGTCTTTTATTTTGAAAGACGTTTTTTATTAGAGAATAAGAAACTTATATTTTTATATTTATTGTTTTCAATATTAATTTTCTCGATATCAACATTTAGATCTAGTGGTCAGAAATTAAATAATGATATTACACCTGCAAAAATAACTGAACAAGTACTAACAAATTCTGAAGTTAAAGACACAAGAAAAGCTTTTCTTACTTTTTATATCGAAGACGGAAGACTTTTTTCAAAAGATGAAACAACAAACTGGAGACTTGATATCTGGCAAGATGTAACATATGATTTATTTGAAGAAAAAAGATTTCACACAGGTTATGGATACAAATCAATTATTCCACAAATGTTAGATCCCACTGCTCCTGGTAGATTAGGAAGAGATGGTTTAAATGAAAATGTACATAACTATTTCATTACTATCTTATCAAGAGGGGGTCTATTTCAATTAACATTATTTGTTTTATTTCATTTTTCATTAATTAGACTATGGCATGCTAGAAACAACAATTACAAGATCCTAATATATTATTTACCTATAATGTTTGTTTCTTCTTTAGATATCTCAATGGATGGGGTCCAGTTTCCAATTATTTTTTATTCTTCAATTGGTTGTTTTTTGGCAAATATTAAAACTAATAAATAAATATTAATAACTATATACTGGTTAATGATTATGAACACAGCACTCATCACAGGCATAACAGGTCAAGATGGATATTATCTTACTAAATTATTGCTTGAAAAAGGTTATAACGTTCATGGGACTATAAGAAGATCTTCTTCTATTAATACATCAAGGATTGATAATCTAATTTCAGAATATCAAAAAGATGGTAAGTTGACACTGCACTATTCAGATCTTCTTGATTCATCTAGTCTTTATGCTCTGATAGATAATATTAAACCAACAGAAGTCTACAATCTAGCTGCTCAATCTCATGTAGCCGTTTCATTTGAAAATCCAATTTATAGTTCCCAAACTGGTACGATTGGTTCAATTTCAATTTTGGATGCAATTAAAAATACAAATAAGGATATTAAATTTTATCAAGCATCTTCATCTGAGATGTATGGTGGCAGTACAAAAGAACCTCTTAATGAAGAATCTCCGTTTGATCCGAAAAGCCCTTATGCTGCATCTAAAGTTTTTGCGCATAATATCACAAAAGTTTATCGAGAATCATATGATATGTTTTGTGTAAATGGTATTTTATTTAACCATGAATCACCATTCCGTGGAGAAACGTTTGTTACAAGAAAAATCACACGAGCAGTTGCAAGAATAAAACTTGGATTACAATCACAGCTTACATTGGGTAATTTAGATGCTTCTAGAGATTGGGGTTTTGCTGGAGACTATGTTTTAGGTATGTGGAAAATGCTTCAGTATGAAAAACCAGAGGAATGGGTACTAGCTACTGGAAAATCAATCACTGTTAATGATTTTTTGACTAAAGCATTTAATTACGTTGATTTAGAACCAGAACAGTACATAAAAACATCTGAAAGATATTTTAGACCAAATGAAGTCGATTTTCTTCTAGGAGATTCATCAAAAGCGAAAAGTCAATTAGGTTGGAAACCTGATACTGATATTGATCAATTAGTTAAGTTAATGATTGAATCAGATTTGATATTAGCAAAACGAGAAGAAGTTTTACTTAAAGAAGGTTTAATAAAACCAACATGGGAAAGTCCAATAGGTTAATTTAAGTTCTTAAATTTTTGTAGTTTTTAAGAAACCATTGATATGTTTTTTCTAAACCATCATCAATATTGATTTTACTTTTCCACCCTAATTCGTTTATTTTGCTGCTATCGATAAGTTTCCTAGGGTTTCCATCAGGTTTTGATAAATCATAATTTATTTCTCCTTCATAATTTACAAGTTTTTGAATCTTCAAAGCAAGATCTTTAATTGAGACCTCTTCTCCACTTCCAATATTCAATAAATCATGCTCAGTGTCTTTATCTAACAAGAACTCAATTGCTTCAGATAGTTCATCTACATACAAAAATTCTCTAAGAGGCTTTCCACTTCCCCAGATTGAAAAATCTGTTTCGTTGTTTATTTTTTTTTGATACATTCTTGAAAAAAAACCTGGAATTACGTGACTCGAATCTTCTGAAAAATTATCATTCGGACCATAAAGGTTTGTTGGCATTAAGTTAATTATCTTATGACCGTACTGACTACTTATTGATTTTCCAATTTCAATTGCTGAAAGCTTAGCCATTGAGTATGGTGAATTTGTAGGTTCAAGAGCTCCTGACATAATTTGTGTTTCTTTTATTGGAGTTTTAGCATTTAAAGGATATATACAACTACTTCCTAAATTTATAACCTTAATTTTGTTATGTGGCACAACAGCTTCAAGAATATTCATATTAATTTTAAGATTTTCAATTATAAATTCTGTTCGTAGTGAGTTGTTTGCAACTATTCCACCAACTTTTGCAGCTGCATTAATTATTACATCTGGATAAGTATCTTTAATTATTTTTTCAGTTTCTTTGAAAGAGAATAAATTTGTCTCTTTTCGTGTTGATGAAACAAGTTTAGATATTTTGTTTGAATTATTTAAAATCCTTGAGAGGCTTGAACCTACTAAACCATTGCTGCCAAAAAGTAATACTTTCAAATGCTTTACCTATCCAAAAAAATTATGTTGTTCTAAAATAAACAATATACATTTACTATAACCAAATTTATAATAAACTAAATACAATATTGAAGTGAAATATAATTTACCATATCTAATCAACCTTCCTCCTTTTTTTATAAAAGATATTGATGTAAGTGATCTGAAGGGAGTTAAAAAATTATCTTTAATTTTAAGAGGTAAAATATTAGCCTTTTTTATAAAAATACTTGATAAAAAAATATTTTGTATTTTTATAAATACTTTTTTTAGAAGTGATGGAAGAATAGATTTTGATAATGGAAAGTATGTTAAATCAACAAAAAATGGATTAAAAATATATTTTCCAAATAAAAGAATATTAAGAATAGTAAAAAATTATAAAAACAACTTTGATAGAATTTTTTATTCTTATTGTTTGAATGAAATTGACTTTAATCAAGGCGACGTAATAATTGATTGTGGTTCAAATATTGGGGAACTTAAATATGCACTTAATCAAAACAATATCGATTCATCATATGTAGCCTTTGAACCAGATCCAAAGACATTTGATTGTTTAAACCTTAATCACTCGAGTGAAAGTTTACATCTTTTTAATTATGCATTATCAAACAAAGAGGGATCGTTAAAATTTTTTTTAGACAATGAAGGTGGAAATTCATCTTTATCAAATTTTGGCAGCAATGACTTCATTGAAGTAAAATCAAAGACTTTAGATTCAATGAATTTTAATTTTAACTGCAAACTTTTTAAAGTTGAAGCTGAAGGTCATGAGCCAGAAGTTATTGAAGGATCATTAGAAACTTTAAAAAGAACTGAATATGTAACTATTGATTATGGTTTTGAAAGAGGTGTCGAGCAAGAAAATACAATTGTTGCATGTAACAAAATGTTATATGAAAATGAATTTAAATTAGTTGCATTTAGTGAATATAGATTGATTGGTCTCTATAAAAATAGCAAATATGAAAATGACTAATTTAAATTCATTAATCGAAGAAATTAAAGAAAAAAACTTCAATTTTTTAAACCAATTAAGAGATGAAAAAATATTTTACAGATTTAACCCGGTAAGTAATGGCATTATGGAAGGCGGATCTAATTTATCTTTGGGGTTTAGTTGTTATGCTCTCAAAACATTTTATATTCTTAAATATTGGGATAAACTTTCACAAAAAGAAAAGACAGAATGGACATCTTATATCAAAAGTTTTCAAAGCACTGTAGATTCTATTGAGCCCTCTCTATTTATTGATGATAATTATTTAAGATTTAGTAATGACTCCAAAGTAATAATGAAAGATTTAGTAAAAAAAATATTAAATTTTACATTAGATAAAAAATATTTAACTAGTGATGAAAAACTAAAAAATTCAATGAGAGCAGAAACAAAACAGGCAATTTCAACCCTTTATCAAGTTGGTCAAAAACCAGACCAGAATTATAACGAATACAAAGATGGTGATCCGCAATTGCAAAATTATTTGAACAAATTAGATTGGTCTAATCCTTGGTCCTCAGGGGGACAATTTTCTGCATTTTGTGTATTTTCAAAAATAAATGATGCCAATACAAATATTGATACATTAAATAACTTTTCTGAGAAACTTATTGATTTTGAAACAGGAGGGTATTTTCTTGGATCTATTTCGAGTAATAGTTTACTGGTAAATGGGGCTATGAAAATATTGTCCGGTTTAGATTGGATTGATGTCCCAGTGCATAAACCAAAAGAACTTATTGACTTTTGTCTAAAAACAACTCCAAATAATGAGGGCTGTGATTTAGTGGATGTTGTCTACGTTCTGTATAGGTGCTTAAAATTTACTGATCATAAAAGAAAAGAAATAATAGACTATCTTGAAAATCTTACAAGTATAATCTTTCTACACTATTTTAAAAAAATCGGTAGTTTTTCTTATTTTATAAACAAAAGCCAAACAGAGTATTACGGTGTAAAAATATCAAAGGGTTTACCAACCCCAGATCTCCATGGTAATTTATTATTGATATGGGCTATATCAATGATTGATGAAATAAAGAATGAAGAAAATTCTTCATTAAACGTATTGAAACCTTAAAAGGAAAATACATCTTTTGCTCTGTTTTTGTAGGCAATTAAATATTCTCTAATTTCTCTTTTTGTATTATTTTTCAATCCAAATGCATCAAAACCAAATTGATCTTGTTTTAGATTTTTGAGGCTTTCTCTGATATATTTTGGATGATTATTTATTTTCAATCGATTTACGTGTTTTTTGTATCTACCACTAATCATCTTAAACCATGCTTCAAATGCTTCTTCTGGCGTTGCTCCTCCTCTATCACCCCAATCATCAAAATAGGTAAACCATGCCCTTGCGAATCTTGCTCTATCAAGACCAATAATTTCTTTTGTTCTAAATATTGAGTCATACTGCCAAATTGGAATATTTTCAAAAGGTACATCATCAAATTTAATTTGCTTTTCATTCAAAGTTGGTTGACACAAATCTCCACCACCATTTAGTTTTATATTTGGATACCTTTTTTTATTAACAGCAATACATAATTTTGTTTTTACTTGATACCTATCAGGGGTAAAAATTTGATATTGTGGGAAGGCTACAGCGGGTTGGTCGTAATTTTTTTCTAAAGCATTATACATTTTAAGTAATGATTTTTCATGAAAGAAGTAATCTAGATCCATTCTGATAACCCAATCACCTGTTGACTTTTCAAATCCATCATGAAAAGTTTTTCCTATATAGTCCCAACTAAACTCAATTGGCCAATCTTGTCCTACAACAACTACTTCATCAGCAAAATCGTGATAACAGTTTAACGCTTCTTTCCATGGATCCATTCTTTCCTTTGGATTAGTCATTGACGTAAAAATAGAAATTTTCATAACTTCAGAGGTAAAACATTAAGTTCATTTAAAATAATTTTTGCCATCAAAATGTAATCCATCGTAATAAAAAAGTGGTGTATCTATATATATAAGATTAGACAATTTAAGTAGACCAAGCCAGCAATCATAATCTGACCACATTGGAACGCCACGAAACCCACCTAAGATATCTAAAATACTTTTTTCAACTATCACACTTGATGTAATCACACAATTATGTATTTCTAAAAAACTAGAATCCCAAATTTCTGGAAATGAATTATTTTTTAAATATTTTGTCTTTCTATATTTATATTTAATATCCTCATAGAAAAATTCTTTATTGTAAAGAGAATAATTTTGGTCTTTGTTGTATGGACCTTCACCATATAAACCTTCTGTAGAAGAAAATTTATAATGACTATTTTCAAGTTTTGAAATTTGACAATTTAGCTTTTCTGGAAGCCAATAATCATCATCATCTAAGAATGCTATATATTTACCATTTGACTGATTAACTCCAAAATTTCTTATTGCACCAGGACCAAATCCATTAATACTTTTTTGGTTTTCTTCTAGGTGAATAAGTTTTACTTTATCGTTAAATTTATATGATTTATAATTTGGATCTGTTGAACCATCATTGATTACAATTATTTCGTAATTTTCGTAATCTTGCTCCTCAACACTTTTAATAGAATTTAATAAAGATTCAAATCTGTTATAACTTGGAATAATAACGCTTACTTTAGGAATATCCATGTTTTTATTTTATATTAATCAAAGTTATCGAGGTTAAGTAATTTATAAATACCACTCATTATATTTTTTCATTAACTCAATCTTTTCTTCACCTAAAACATAGTTAAAATGTACTATATTTGGTTCAAGTGTTTGGTAATTTTCACTTTTTTTATCAAGAGCATAAACATTTAGATTTAAATCAGTCTTGTTTAATACAATTGATTTAAGTAGATTTTCAGTAAAGTCTTTGTAACCAAATGTTGTGAAAGTAATTGCTTCAAAATTGTTATTCATCATTGATAATAGTAACTCGTTAACTCAACATAAATATCTCAATTTATATAACTTATTGGATTTACTAATATACTATCTAATAAATGTTAACGTTTCTTTATTGTTTAGATGAAAACTATAATATTCAGTCAATTGTTTCTCTAAGTTCATTATTAGACAATGTAAGCAAAAAAATAAATGTTATTTTTCTACATAAAAATCCGGAAACATTAAAAACAACAAAAATGTTTGATAATATTCTTTCCCATGAACGTTTAAACAAGGTTGATTTTATAAAATTTAATAAAGATAATTTAGACTTTCCAAATTTAGATAATGTCCATGTTTCAGAAGCCACTTATTATCGTTTATATATAACTGATCATATTGATATGAAAAATTCATTAGTCTATATTGATCCGGATGTAATCTGTTTGAATGATCCGATAAAGGAATTAGAAGATTTGTTAATAAAATTAGAAGACTCACAATTTGTGATCTCAGCTTATCCTGAAACTCTGAAAAGCAACAAAAATGTCGAAGAATTTCATAGACTTTTAATGAATGGAGACAAGCTTTTCAATGCTGGTGTAATGCTAATTGATTATAAAAAGTGGAATAATTTAAACTTAACTCCAAAATTAACAAAAAGACTTCATGAAATATATGATGATATTGTCTTTTGGGATCAGGACGTATTAAATTCATTTTTTGATAGTAATTTTCTAGAGCTAGATAAAAAATTTAATTATAAAATTAACGATTTTAATAATGTTGAAACCAACTCATTACAAAATATTTTGGAAATAAAAAAAGACATAATATTTGCACACTACTCAGGAAAATTTAAACCTTGGACAGTCCGTGGAACACTGCATCCGTCATCTAGATTTTATCAGAACGTATATGCTGCTTTATCAAAGCGCCATTATCACATTGAAAATAATTGGAAACGCCAAGCTTTTAAAGATTTAACAAAGTCAATATTTAATATGGAAATATTAAATATTGAAAAGCCTTTGGGTTTTTTGAATAGTGTTCTAAATTATCTTTTTAAATTTAAGTAAAATCTTGGTTAATACCTATGTAGTTCGTTGTACTAAAATATTCTAGTGATTCATCATATTTTTCGATTTCAATAAGTTTTATAGGTGATAATCTAAATATTTTAAAATTGAAATTGTTGAAAAAATACCAAAAATCCTGAAAATAAGTCTTTGTATCGATGTTAGCCCCACCAAACTCAAATTGTATATTTCTGATATTTTTTAATATTTTTTTTGATCCCTCAAGAGCAAAAAGCTCATGACCTTCAATATCAAGTTTTAAAAGATCAATAATCTTATTTTCGAGATTTTCTTTCCAATAGTCTTCAAGTTTTAAAATTTTTACATCTTCACTTTTTGAGAACTCTATATCAAAATGATCTAACTTTCTTTTAGAGAGACTCGCAATTCTTGAACCTGGGTTATCAAAATATAAAGGTACTTTATCATTTTTGTTAGATAATCCAGCATTTTCAATTACTATCGACTCGATATCCTCAAATTTGTTAACAAGATATTTATAATTAATTTCACTTGGTTCAAATAGAACGAAATTTGAATTGGGATAGTACTCTAATAATTTTTCAGTATACTCTCCCTTATTTGCACCGGAATCAATAATCAAATAGTCACCATCTTGATTTAATAGCTGTTTTACTACTTCGATTTCGTAATCAATACTTTTTGGGCCTGCAGAACCCTTTCCAAGTTTATGATTTATCATTTTTAAGATTTTTGCAGAAAATAATGGCTCATACTTATTATTTTTGATAGAAATAATCAAAAGTTTTTTTACAAAAAAAATGACAAATCTAAAGGTAATTTTTTTCATATATTCATGATAATAAAGATGTTTAACTTCTTAAAAGTTTTTATTGTTGAAGCTGATTTGTTTAGATAAGCTCCTAACTATTAGAAATAACAAAATAAAAACAATAAACAAATAAATCCAAGATATCTCAACACTATTATTTATTAACAATTCAATGTCCTCATTTATAGATTTAAACTGTGATACAAATTCAAAGGGATCAATAAAGAGACTTAAAATTTTTATAATGAAAACTCCTAAAAACGAAGTAAAAACAATATTTAAATACGAATCAAAAATCATAAAAGATTTAAAAACCCCATTCAGATACTCAGGATTTGCATACAGTGTTTCTTGACCGAACGAATTCACTACATATTTTGTTGATAAGACAGCATATTCACTTGTTTCGAATATCAATTGTGAAAGAACACCAAAAAATGAGAATATAACTAAGTAATATGTAATAAATTTGTTTTGACTAAAAAATTTAAAATAGATAAATATATTTAAACCAATTAATGAAAACATATATCTAAATCCATATGAATAACTTGTGTTTTGAAAAACTAAAATACCTAAAAATGGTATTAAATGAGCAAAGCCAACAAGGAAAAATAACTTAAACTTTTTTTTGTAAATAAATACAATCAAAGAAAAAAATCCAAAGAAAATTATTGGTGTAAAAAAGAACAAACCAAATTCTTTTGTAAACAAGATTATAAGTAAAGTTTTTAAAGCAAGAACAATATTGTTACCCAAATTATTAAAATCTAAAAGATTTTCGTAGTTTGAAGCCAATCTGTTTTCAACTAGTAGAAAAATATCACTTGGATTAAATGTGTAAAGTCCATATAAGAACTTTGTATGTAGTAAAAATAGAGTAATTCCAGTAATACTTCCGATGAAAAAAAATAGTCTAGAGTACAATTTAATCTTTTTTTTATCATTAAATAGTTCGAAATAAATTAATGGAATTATAAAAATATGATAATTACTCCACCTTAAAGTAAGTAAAAAAAACATCGAGAAAGGAATTAAAAACTCTAAAAATCTTGACTGTTTTTTATGATATAGAAAACTTAGATAAAAAATAAATACTATTGCGAAATATTCATAAGAATGGCTCATACTAAACCTTTCAAATGCGTAATAAGTTAATCCTGAACCAAGTAAAAAAAGATAATTTTGAATGGGATTATAATTCTTTAAATTTTCATTTAAGACTATATTTGTTATTCTCAGTCCCAAAAAAATGTAAAAGATTGCAACCAGTGAGTAAATAAAATAATTAAAACTTATTACTGAATCTAAATTGAATAAGTTATTTAATATATTTGATAAAAATAAAATCGGCCCTGCTAATAAACCAACTCCTATTGGATGAATTGGAACAGGGTTATTATTTTCAATATTTAAGTTTCGTTTATTTGTACCTTTTAATTGATTTGAATAATCTAGATCTAGATCAACACCAATTGTTTGAGCATGATAATAATACGATGAATCATCACTCAATGCTCCTTGCGGTATTTCTTTTAAACGGAAGTCAATTTTAAAAAATGTCATTAATAAAAATGTAAGGAACAAAATAACGGTTAAATTTTTAAATTTTGGTTTCATTTTCCTATATGTAGGATTGTAATATTTTTTTCTCAAATAAACTTAATTTAATAACTAAACTCATGTTATTAGCAATTTGTTTGGAAACATATGAACGAATTTTGGGAAAGCAATCTTCCAGTTGGATATTATGATAAAGTTTTAACATCTGGCTTAAAGAAAAATAAGGGCATTCAGGCCAACTGGCACAACTTAACATTTTCTAAAGTAAGACAATACATTGAGAGGGACGATTTGCACTTAGATTATGCATGTGGGCCTGGAACTTTTATTGGGAACTATAAACTGAATAATTCGATAGGGGTTGACATCTCATTAAAACAAATTAATTTTGCAAATGAAAAATATTTTGACAAAGGAGATTTTTTTATTCTTGATGAAATGCCATTAAATTTAAAAAAGTTTGATTCTATAACTATAGTTGGACTTTTAGAGTTTCTTAACGAAAAAGAGTCAATTGATATTTTAAATTATCTTTATTCTATTTTAAATACAAATGGAAAACTTATTTTAACCACCCCGAATTATTCAATATTTATGCATATGTTAGAAAAAATATTGAACACATTTGGTCCCATAAATTATAAAAATCAGCACATAAACAGGTTGAATAGGAAAAAATTAAATAATATTATTAGACAAACAAATTTTGAAAAAGCAAAAATAATAAAAATTGTAAATGTTTCTGTGTTTTTATCATTTATTAGTATTTCCTTTGCAAACAAATTTGAAATTATAATTGAAAAATTATTTCAAAATAAATTTGGATTTATTTTGCTTGGAATTCTTAAGAAGTAAAATATGAGAATATTTAAATGAATTTGTTGGCTTGGTAGGTTAAAAGTTATTATGAAAAGCGAAATAAAAGTATCAATAATACTTCCAACATTAAATGAAAAGAAAAATTTAGAAATACTTATTCCAAGTATTGTTAAGGAGTTCGACGAATTAACGATTCAAGATTACGAAATATTGGTTGTAGATGATAATTCAACTGATGGAACAGATATATACATAAAAAATCTTTCAAAAGAATATCTAAATCTATTTTATTTTCAAAGAAGCGAGGAAAAATCACTACCGATGTCTATTTGGGATGGTATAAATGTTTCAAAATATGAATATGTTATGTGGTTAGATGCAGATGGATCTATGACTCCAAAAGCTATGGTTAAATTAATGAAAACCCTAATTAAATTTCCTGATAGTGTTGTGATAGGATCTAGGTTTGTAAAAGGAGGTGGATACAAGGGAGTAAAAGATATAAGAAAAGACTCAATTATTTCAGCAATTAAAAATGTAAACAAATCAAATGACTCAGTTACTGGAATGATTTTTTCGATCATCTTTAATTATTTTTTGAGATACCTTAATTTTGGTGAAGTAAAAGACATAACAAGTGGTTTTATTGTGGGAGAGAAAAAATATTTTACTATAGATGTTTTTAAGAAAGCCTCTTATGGTGAATATTTTATATATCTATGTGATTACCTAAATAAAAACAACGTAAAGATTCATGAAGTAGGGTATATCTGTGAAACTAGAATAAATGGTGAGTCAAAAACAGCAAGCAATCTTAAACAATTATTTCTAAGAGGTATACCATATATTAAGGCTGCTATTATTTCAAAAAAGGTAAATTATGAAGATTTATGACACCAGCAATAATTTGCTCGCAATTGTAATACGTAATAATGATATAACACAGGGCAAGAATTTTGTTACAAATAACGATAATGAATTTCAGCTTGCTGCATTTTCACTCGATAAAGGAGAAGTCATTAAAAGACATTTCCATCCTGACCAAGAAAGGGCTATCAGGCATACTACAGAGGTTCTTGTACTTATTGAAGGGGAGATGGAAATAGAAATTTATGATAACGACTTAAATTTAATTGATGAAATACACCTTTTAAAAAACGACACTATTGGATTTTTTGGAGGAGGTCATGGTATAAAATTATCAACAAAATGTAGATTTATTGAAGTAAAACAAGGACCATTTGACGAAAAAACTGATAAAAAAAGATTTTAATGATTAATGTATTTGAGCCAAATATAAGTTTTCTAGATATATTTAAAGTACTTCAAAACTTGGCAAAGAAAAACATTTCAGGATCAAGCCCCGTAATTCAAGATTTTGAAAAAGAATTGAGTGATCTCTTTTCTAGAAAATACGCAGTTTCAGTTACAAATGGAAGTGTGGCTCTTGACCTTAGTTTCCAATTATTAAATTTAAACGATGGAGATGAAGTTATCGTTCCTTCCCACACAATAATTTCATGTTTATCTGCAATTGTAAGATCAAAAGCAGTACCAATCTTTTGTGATGTTGACAAAGCATCGTGGAATATGAAAGCAGAACATGTTGAAAAATTAATATCAAAAAAAACTAAAGCAGTGTTATTAGTACACACATTTGGATTGCCTTCAGAGGCAAAAAAAATTAAGCAGCTTTGTAAGGATTACAATTTGAAATTAATAGAAGATTCCGCTGAAGCACATGGGCAATATGAATCAGGAATAAAATGTGGAAATTTTGGTGATATTTCTACATTTAGTTTTTATGCAAACAAACATATAACGACAGGAGAAGGAGGAGCTTTATTAACAGATTCTGATGAGATTTATCAAAAGGCTCGACAAATGAGAAATTTAGATTTTAACAGCACTGAAAGATTCAAAACTGAAAATTTGTATTGGAACTATAGACTAAGTGGTCTTCAAGCATCCTTAGGTTTATCACAAATAAAGAAAATGAAAAAAACTATAAATTTAAAAATCAATCAAGGTAACTATTACACAGAATTACTTGAAGATTTTCAAGAGTTGTTCCAATTACCACTTAAAGAGAACAATGGTTCACACAATCATTATTGGGTTTATGGAGTGGTTCTAAAAAAAGAAAACATCAGAGAAAAGTTGATGGAAGATCTTCTTAAAGCTGGAATAGAGACAAGACCATTTTTCTGGCCACTACATCTACAACCTTCACTACCAAAAGCTTATTCAAATTTGAATAATGATCTACCTAATTCTGAGTATATTGGAAAAAATGGTTTGTACATTCCCTTAGGTAGCCATGTTAGTAAAAAAATGCAAAAAAATATTGTAGAGCAATTGACTACCAAAGCTCAAAGTATAATTTAAATCTCCAGAATACTTTCCAATTTTTCAACGAAATACTCTGATTTATATTTATTGTTTATAACTTTCAAAGCATTTGCTGATAAGTTTTCTAAAATTTTATTATCGTAATAAATTTCGTTTATTGACCTTACCCAGTTGTCTAAAGAATTATTTTCAACAAAGTATATATTTTTTAAATGATCGAATTCTTTATTGTCCCAAAAGCCATCTGTTTTTGTAATCATAACAGGTGTACCCATTGCCATAGATTGCAGTGTTACACTTTGACCCGATGGTTGCACAGATTCTTTAAGAGGAATAATTACCAACTTTGATTTATTATATAAGTCTTTTAATCCATCATCTGTAAGTCTTTGATTACCCCAACTTCCATCAATAATTTCGACGTTTGGTAAATTAACATCAATGTTATTTATTCTGTAATGTTTTGAGACTATTGTAAAGTTTATATTTTTAAGAATTGATGCAATCTTTATAACCTTTTCAAACTCCCTATTCGTATCATTGCCAATAAACAAAATATTTTGTTTTTCAGTATCTACTTTTTTTATTTGCCAAAAATTTGTATCAACCATAAAAGGTAAATAATGAAATTTATTTTTATATTTATCGAAATTTTTTGAAGCTACTTCAAACTCTTTTATACCTAAAAAAATCAAACTATTTGAATTTCTAATCAGTAAAATTAGCAAAAACTTAGCAAGTTTTTTTTGTAGAAAATTTCTATTTTTGTGATCAAATAATCCCATTATGAAAAAAGAAAATTTTATTTTTTTCCTGAGAATTTTACACACTAAAAGCATAGGCAAAGAGGATAAGGCCACCCTGTCATTTGAAGAGATAATGTTATCAGAATTAAAAAAATGATTTAAGTTTTCTTTGGAAGAAATGCTATTCATATTGAAGGGAAGTTTTGTAAGTTTATTGATTACTCGATCAATTACATAAAAGATTTTGTTTATTAGTTTATTTTGTGTTTTAAGCTCAATTATTGATGTGTCATACTTTTTTGAAAAATGATCATATCCATAAAACATTTCTTTTGCAAAATTGTTAATTTTATTTATTCTATCGATTCTTCCATTAACAAAGAGATAAGTTATTTTCATTAAATATAATTATATTTTCAATTTCAAGATAAGTTTTTAATAATATTAATCTCTTAGAAAATGGTACTTTTTTATGTACAGTAAATTACAAATATAGTAATTGATATTATGGAAATTATAAATTCAAATAAGTTTGCCGACTTATCAAACAAGATATTTTCGGAAGTTGTAAGTGAAAAAAAATTTCTTGAAAAAAAAAGGCACCACGAATTAAATATTTTACAGACACATACTGTAAATTCTGAAAAGTTTATTTGGTATATTTCATCTTCTTTAAAAATAAACAATAATGATATAATTTATTGCCAAACAGAAGTTGTCTCACTACTTTTTGATTTACTTAAGAAAGAAAGACTAAATAATCTAACTTTAATAACGCACCAATCCGATAAAGCTGTGACTAAAAGACTATACAGTAAAAAACCCAAATCCATAAGGAGATGGTTTGCAGTAAACGCTAAACATGTAGATAGTAATTTATTTCCAATCCCATTAGGTGTAAACAATGATTATATGACCGGATACCCAATTGAATCCGACTTTACTGTAAAAAACTTTTTAGATTTTCATAACAAAGATGAACATATTTACATGAATTACAATGTAAATACCAGATTTCTCCAAAGATTTCATTTACAAAAGAAATTTAAAAATTCAAAAAATTTTATGTTTAGTGAACATACATTAAATAAAACTGAATATCTGAATAATTTAAAAAAGTATAAATATGTAATTTGTCCATGGGGTAACGGTATAGATACTCATAGAATATGGGAATCTATTTACTCTAGTTCTATACCTATTACGAAAAAAAACAATGCCTTCAATAAATTTATTGATTTACCAATTATTTTTGTAGATAGTTATAAAGACTTGGCCAAACCTTTGAAATTATTAAATTATGAAGAATTTTCTTTTGAGAATAGTATGGTAGATTTTAATTATTGGAAAAGTCTTATAAAGGATAATAAATCAAATCAAGATAATTATTTTGATCAAACTAAAGAAGTAGATATATCTTTTAATTTTCCAAAATATTTTAAACTGTTTACAAGAAAAAGAAAAATGAAACATCGATATAAAAAATTTAGATATTTTATTTTTCGTGTCTATAAAAAATTAATTAATTTATTAAGATAAATAATCAAGCTTAATATTTATTGATAGAAAGAAATTTAAATCGTGAAGTTGAATTTACCGGTTGATTTAGTGACAATAAACTGTAATAACATTGAAGATGGAAAAAAAGCATTAGAATACTCATCAAAATTTATTGATTTCAACAATATTTATTATTTTACAGATGCTGAAATTGAGGGAAATTTTGAAATTATAAAAATAAATAAAATTGAACATATAAGGGATTACAATAATTTCATTTTAAATTTAAGAGACTATATTAAGTCACCATATGTTTTGGTAATTCAAGATGATGGACATGTTTTAAATCCAAATATTTGGAGAGATGATTTTTTAGAATATGATTATATTGGTGCACCTTGGCCTGGAACTAAAAAGTGGAAAAGGAGATGGGATAGATATGGCAAAAAGTACTCTACGAAGATAAAATATCATTCAAAATTTAACAGAATAGGAAATGGAGGATTTAGTCTCAGAAGTAAAAAATTCTTAGATTACTCATTACAATTTAGTAACACCGAAATCCTTGCTGAAGATATTTTTCTTACTATGTACAATTATGATAAAGCAAAGGATTATGGAATTAAATTTCCAAGCATTGAAACAGCTTTAGGATTTTCATATGAGACACCATTAAGTGGAAGAAATCTAAAAAAAGAAAATTATGAAATAGAATTAAATCCAAAATTACATTTTGGGTGGCATGGTAAAAAATTTAAAAATAGTGATTATTTGTTAAATTTAAAAAACGAAAAGGACAAAAATTGAAAATAATTTTTAGATCATTTGTAATATTTATAACTTGTTATCTATGCATTCTCTTTAGTCCAAAAGTTAACATCGAACAACTGTTATTTGACGACTTAAGATTTTTTGCATTTATTGATCCATACAATGTTACTCACGGATTAGTCTTTGTTTCAATTATGGTAACTTTTTTAACAAATGTGATTAATCGTATTTTCAAACCGTTTATTGAAATTTATCTTATGTACTATTTTAAATTCAGCTTTTACTTGATAACTAACTTTTTTTCTATCTCAGCAATCTTTATACTTTTAAGAATTTATGGTTACTCTAGGCTCTATGTACTTTTGTATATTTTAACGCTATCTACCTTTTTTTATTTTGAAGATAAGATCTTTTGAAAAATAAAAAACAAATAACAATTGTTACGCCTGTTCATAATGAGGGGAAAACAATTTATGCTACAATCGAAGAGTTCTTTAAATTATATAAAAATTCGGAAATTCAAATAAAATTCATCATATCTGAAGATGGATCTACAGACAATTCACTATCTGAAATACAAAAACTTAAAGAAAAATATGATATAACTTTAATTTCTGAAAAAAACAGAAAAGGATATTCTCATGCAGTAATTGATGGATTACGATTGGTGAAAACTGACATAGTATGTTTTATTGATTCTGATGGGCAATGTGACCCAGAAGACTTAATCAGGCTTCTTAATAATTTTGATGGAAACAATATAGTGATAGGTAATCGAAAACCACGTCAAGACAAGAGTTTAAGATTACTCGTTTCCAAATGTTTTAAAATAGTTTATGAAATTCTAATTAATGTTAGATTAAACGACCCATCATGCCCATATTTTATAACTTCAAAAACCAACATAGATAAAATTCTTACAACAAAAGATATAGGTATTTTGACACATGGATTTTGGTGGGAATTTTATGCAAGAGCTAAATTTCTTAGCTTAAACATCGATGAAGTTACAGTTAATCATAGAAAAAGAGGGTATGGAAGTTCTGTAATTTTTAAGTTTTCTACAATTCCATACATTGCATTTAAAAATATATACAACTTATTTAAATTAAGACAAATATTAAAGAATTTAAGTTAGTAATATAATTTAATTTTTTTATATTAAAACTATCAAATATATGCGTAATATGAATAGTTATGAAGGTTTTAGAGATTACACCAAAAACTGACAAATCAATTTTTTATGAAATTTCTATCTTGCATAAGCTATCTTTAAAAAAAACTATCGCTTCAACATTTAGCTTCAAGAGACTATCTAAAATTTATCAATTTTTAGTCACAAATAAAATTTTTAAAATAATTGTGGCTATTGAAGATAATAAAATTGTTGGATGTTTGTCCTATAAATATACAAATATTTTGTGGAAACCAAACATGTTACTCGTTTTATTTGCTCATAGTTTAGTTGGCATAATTAGTCATCCATTTACTTGGTTTATAGAATCATTTTATAAAATTGGGCTCTACAAAAATGTTAAAAGTAAAGTAAATATTGTTACCTTATTTGTAGATAATGAATATCAAAATAAAAAAATTGGCCATGTATTGGTAAAAAAGATAATTGAGCGTTATAAAAATGATATTTCAGTCGACACAAGAGTAGAAAATATTGAAGCTATTAAATTTTATAAGAAAAATGGATTTAAAACAGTTAAAGAAAATTCAAAAAATGTTGTTTTGCTTTATTGATTTGTATACTCAAGATAACAATCAAATGAATTTAGCCTTTCTTTACATTCGATAAAATTAAAATTGTAATCTGGCTTCAAACTATATTCATAATTAAGGTTCAACAGGTTAATCAATAAAAAGAAATAAATAAAATAATTTATGTATGTGTCGAGTTTGAATTTTTCAAAATTCAAAAATCCTATAAAAAGAATTAATGTTATCAGAATTAGATATGTAGAGCTCATAAAAACAAGTAAATACGCAATTATTAGACAAATTTTAAATTTTTCAATTTTTAAATTTTTTTGAGATAAATAGAAGAATAGAAAAAGCATTTGTAGCAATAAAAAATGTTGAGAATATCTTATCCATTTTGTTGGACTTAGTAACCAAAACCATAAATATAAAAAATTTGTTGAAAGCAAAATAGGATAAATAATTTTTTGCAATCCAATGCTTAAGTTTTTATAGAAATAGACAAAAATAAAAGAAAAAATCAATGGCGAGAATAATACTCTTAGAACATCTGCAAAGCTCCATTTTATTACTTCGGAATTTTGAAATGAAAAAAAATAATCACGTAAAGTTAAAAAACCTAATTCTCTTAAACCCGCGCTTTGATTGTTGGTAAAATTAAAATTAAAGAATTCAATAACATAATTTATTACACTTCCATTTTCATAAAATAAAGATACTAACAGTAGCCATATGATTGCTGGAAAACTAAAAAATAAAGAATCAAAAATAACTTTTCTATACTCTTTTTGAATATAGATATATGTTAAATAGAAAATACCAAATATAGCAATCAGGATTAACTTCCCATAAAAAATACTTAAGCTAAATAAGGCCAAAGAAAGTTTTCTATTATGAGGAAACATCAAAATACTATAAAAGCACAAGATAGTTGATGTAATTTCTCCTATAGAATATAAAACTCCAAAAAACCAAGGTATTAAAACCAAAGAAAAAATAGAAAATATAATCATTGAATCTGTGTTAATTTTGTAATATTTCTTTATATAATTTATAAAAATCAGATGTAAAGACATCGCCCAAATAAAATTAAAGAATCTTGCTATAAATAAATTCTTAGAAACATTCCACCCAATAACACTACCAACAGCAGACAAAGGACCACTTGTAAGCATAACACTATAACTTCCACCAGTCTTAGTCCCTCCGTTAAAATCTAAGTTTTTAAAGAAACTTGTATTCGATGCTAATGAAATATATTCATCAATAAATAAATTAAGTTTATTTGATATATTTAAAAAAAGGAAGAAAACCAGCAATAATTGAATAGATATGAAAATTTTTAAAATATTTTGTTGTTTCACATAATTATTTTAAACAAATTAAATAAATCAAATGAATCTTTATTTTTCTTTGAAATAAACAGGTTTATTTTTTCTGTTATCTAAATTTAAAAAATATTTAATGTAATCTTTCAATCCATGCCCATAATTTCTCACGCTCAATATTGGGTATCTATATTGACTATCAATATTATTTTCAAAAAAAGTCTCATTTTCTATGATTACACCACCATACTTTTTTGAAAGTACAGATAATATACTTTGATCATGTCTATTCTCTTCAAATCCTTGTATTTGATCATGGTTGTAAAAGTCAGTGATTAACTTCCAATCATTATTTATAACTTCAAAAAATCTTTCAAAAAAGAATTTTGTATGCTCGTTTTTTTTAAATAAAAGATGTCCACCCAATAATTGTGTTGTATTTGAAATATTCGAATCCAAGTCTTCACCGAAGAAGTTTAAGATTTCTTTAGTTGTCCAATACTTTTCAATATGACTTTTTCTAGATTCAAATCTCAAGTTTCCAAAATCTGATAAATTCAATAAATCGATATATTCTTTAAATCTTTCACTGCCATCTGGATTAAAAGAACTTCCTGCATCTGAATAATAAAGAATGTCATTGTTTTCTATAGAATTTAGTCGGTTGAGAATTATCCATATTTTCCAAAGATAATACCCTCCCCCTCGTTCTTGATTAATAATATTTTTGTACTTTTTTAGAAAAGTTGGATCTAAATCTTTTTTACTATAACCTTTGATTGTTTCAAAAATACCTGATTGAGAAGCAAGATTTTTTATGTGCTTCTTTGATAAAAAGTACTTTAAGGAATCTCCATAAGTAATAAAATGAATTTTTTGTTTTGCCATCATTTCATTTATACATTATCAAAAAATACTCAAAAGAAAACATCATTTTCTTATTGCGATTGAAAAGAAACCTTGATCTTGAATAATTAATTCATGAGTTGACATCGTACACTCTAAATTGATCCAACATTGATCCCCGATATCAGGTTTTACATATCCATTTTTTTGAATAACATATTTAGCAATTGGTCTAGGGTCAAAAAGATTTGAATGATCAAAATTTATAAATGATTTATAACTTGAAAATCTAACAATCGAACCAACAGATAAAATAATAAGAGTGTATAAAAAAACTTTTTTAATGTTAAATTTAAATTCATTTGTAATAAAGCCAAAGAATACAACTATTAGTAAGAATGTGCCCATAGTGTATCTCGGGGTAGGACCATAATAAATTAAATAAATTATATTTAATAGAATAAAAATTAAATATTCTAAACTATTTTTAAAATTTAAAGCTTCTCTTTTTGTAGTTAATAAATAAAAAATAGTCAAAAATATTAATGAAATCAAAAAATTAGTTATAACAGTTCTATTAATTTCAAAAGAATAGAAATATCTTCCCCAATCAATTAAATTAAATTCAAAATATGGAATGGAGTAACTCGATCCTCTAGTAATTGATTCGTATTCTTCAGTTGATCCACTTTGATACCAACTAAAATTATTTATACAGGAAATGCTAACAGGGTAAATAAAACACCCCGTTGTAATATACTGTTTTAGGATCCAGACAATTGACAATAATATACTGGGTAATGATATTATCAGAAAATGATTAAATTTTACGCGCATTAAATTCATCATCCTAAATATAAAATATAAAAGTAATACAACAATTGTGACGCTACTCAATTTAATTTGGATCATAAAAAGTGAAAGAATTAATACTATTGAAAAATCAATGTCATTTATACTTTTTTTCTTTAGAAATATGAAAATAGCTCTTGCTATAGTTAAAAAAAGAATCGCAACGGCAGTATCTTGCTTAGTTACGCCTTGAATATAGAGAAAACCATTTCTTCCACCATTGATCCCAAAGTTATCCAAAAGTGAGTAAATTAACAAAAATATTGAACTATTTTTAATTATTGCTTCTTTAGAGTTGTTTATATTGTCTATAAGCATTGAGTAAAAAAAATGTATAAATATTAAATTTAAATAATGCAGGTATTTAAATGAATTATCAAACCAAAAGATAGAAGATAAATATTCATATATTGAAGACATTCCAAAAGCCCAATGTATATTTATCATACCAATAATAAGGTTTGATTCTCTAAGCCAATTCTGATTATTTAAGTGATAAAAACCAGCATCATAATGCCATCCGGTATTATATTGACTAAAAATTAATATCGCAGGGATAAGAATAAAAATTATGGTATTTTCGATTGAAAAGCTTAAATTTTGTTTATTTAAATTTTTGAAATTTATAAGTAAAAATGAAAATAAAATAATGCCAATAAAAAAACTCTTTAATGGAAAAAAGAAGTTTAAAAAAATCAATAAATTTCCAACAAAAAAAGCACCTAAGATTGGGTAAGTTATTGAAATTCTTGTAAACAAAATTTTTCTATTGAGATTTATTCTTGTGAATGAACTTAAAACTATTAAAAAACTTCTACCCGAAAGGTAAAAAAAAGCATAAAAAGCTAAATAAGATATAAGATTAAAAAGGTGTGTTATGATTAACAACATTTCCACTTGTATTATAATTGATTAATAAAGCATCACGTTTTTAAAATGGTATTTGTTTAAAAATATAATCGAAATATGTTATGAAAAAAATAGTAAGTTTGGTTTTAAAATCTTTTGGCTACAAAGCTATTAAAGATCCAACCTATAAAAAACTTAAAGAATCTAATATCAATAGACGTAACAAAAAAAGGATTATTCATTTTTTACACATAGGTAAAAATGCTGGAAATCAAATAAAGCACATAATTAATGACTTTAATAAACAGTCAAAAGAAGTATTTATAGTGTCCCACCCTCATCATGTGAAATTAAAAGATATACCATCCAGTGATGATTATTTTTTTTCATTACGAGATCCAGTATCAAGATTCGTATCAGGATTCTATGATCAAATGGATAAATCATACGATGAAGAGATATCAAATTTAACATTCAACAAATTTCATACACCAAATGAACTGGCTGAATCTTTATTCAACGAAAATGATTTAAGTGGATATATAGCTTTAAAAAATATTGGACATATAAGTCATAATCAAATTGATTGGTTTGAAAATTATGGAGATTTATATAATAAAAGACCTCCGTTAAAAGTTATTTTTGTTGAAAGCTTTGAAAAAGATTTAATTGATTTATTTAAAAAAGTAGATGGAAGTTTTACATTTAAAATTTACAAAGATGAAAAAAAAAGTAATAGTAATATTTATCCAGATGATAATCTTTCAGATTCAGCTATGAAAAATCTAGTTAATTGGTACTCATTAGATTTTGAGTTTTACAAATACTGCAAACAAAATAACTTTTAAATTGGTAAATATGAAATTAATAAAAAAAAATAGCATTCCCTTTTTCTCTATTATTTTTTTCTTATTTTTTTATTTTATTGATATTTCAATTGAAAGCACTATTTCTGCAACAATACTAATCATTGTAACTTTGTTTTTAGTCACAAATAAATCATCCTTTGAGTTTGAATTTAGAAATATTTTTGGAATTAAAAAATTTACTTATGTTCTAATTATTTTTTTTACGACAATTCTGCTTCAAAATCATTATCTTAATTTTGAAACTATAGATTTTGATATTGCAGCTTACTTAGTTACTTCTCAAGATATTGGAAATAATAATTTACCTAATGAAGCTCAATGGGAATCAAAAGGACCACTACTTGCTTATTTCTATTATTTTATTTCCTTTTTTTCTGGCAAAAATCTTGCTATTTTTAAATTGATAAATGATTTATTAGTTTTTTTAATTGCATTATCAATTTTTTTAATATCAGATACCAAAGAGAAGCCTTTATATATTTATCCCACGATTGGTTCTATTTTTTTTATTTTACTAATGTCCCAACCTTGGGGTGTTGTTGAGTACTCTGAATTATATAGTTTATTGTTTATCTCTTACGCCTTTCTAATTCACAAAAAAAATATGAAAACTAAGAATAAAACTTTCTTTATAGGTTTTCTACTTGGCTTATCAACATTAATTAATCAAGGAACTGTCTTTTTTATTTTTCCATATATTTTGAATTATTTTTTTGAAAAAAATGAATTTAGAAATAAAACTACGAATTTATTAATTGGTTCTTCAATACCACACATATTTTTTCTATTAATTTATTTTTTTAATGGTTTGATCGATATTTATCTTACGACATATTTACAAATTCCGCTGGGCTACATAAAGTCAAATTCAGTTAGCCTATACGAATTAAGGGTATTTTTAAGATCTTTTTTTAACCATATTGAACCAGTATTTTTCTCAATAATTGTATTGGTATCAGCTACATTTTTTAAGGTAATAAAGAACTTCAAAATTTTGAAAAATATAGAGTATTTAAATTTGATATTTTCATTTATTTTTTACTATTTTGGATCAAATAATTATTATCATCATCTATTCTTTTCTATTTATTTTTTAACATTCTTGTTCACTCAACTAGATTCAAAAAAAATAATGTTGCTCTTTGTTAGTTTTGTCATAATTGGATCATTACAGTTTATTCAAAAATACGGTCAAGACTCATTAAACAATTTGAACAACATAAATAATATAAATCAAAATTATCCCATCAAAAATTTATCAGAAGAAATTGATTCATATTTCGATAAAGACTACACAGTCTTGGCTCTTGACAGGACGCTTGTATTATTTTACCTAGATAAGCAAAACTATACATACATTGTTCATCCAACAAATCATTTTGAGGAATATATTGTTGATACTTTACAAAGTGTTGGGATGATAAAAAAAGATTATTTGTCAAACATACTTCTTTATGAAAATCCAGATGTTATTTTATGCAATCAAACATATGGTGAAGGAATAAAACACAGTTTATATAACTGTGCTGTTTCAGAATATAGAAAAGAATATATTCAGCTAGATACTGATAAATATAGATATGACGCGAACCTTGATTATTTTTTTGGTCCTTACAGAGAAATCAATGTCTTTATAAATTCAAAGACAATTAAAAAAAGTATGAATAAATGAAATCTATGTTTTTTAATTAAAAATTGTATTAATCAAGAAATATGAAATATTTGTAATTTATATTTAATGTAAATTAAACTTTATATTTCTTAATGTGTCTTGTAATGGAAAGTGACTCATCATTGCTGAGATGTTATGAAAAAATACAATTACTAACAAAGTTAATACAGAATAATATTTTTTGATATTTGAAATTTTCATTTTATTTAAATAGATTATTGATAATATTCCTATCAAATGAAATAGATGAATTATATATGTTGCTTTATTTGTATCACCTGATGATTCTGGATAACTAATGAGGAACCATAAAAAGCCAACAAAGGAAACTAATATACTTATAGAAACGTATGAAACAAAAAATGTAACATATTGTTTATTACTTTTTTTTGAAAAAGAAAAGCTATTTTTTATTCCTAAAATCATTAATAATGTGGGTATTAAAGATACAATATTTACTCTTGCTAAATAGTCTCCGATGAGTAATTGATTTCTACCTATATCAAGTGCTCGACTTGTAAAGGCAAAATATCCCCAATAATCTCCCCAAAGGTCTGAATACAATACTGGAATGAATTGATTTCGAAAATAAGGTCTAATGGGTTTTGTAAACACCATCCCTGAATCACTTTCAAAGGGCAAATAGAAGCTGCGTGGTTGATTATAAAAACTAAATGCTACAGGCTCCATATTAAAGGCAGTGAAGGATCCATATTCAAAAAATAAATTAAAATAAAACCAAGATGAAATAATGAAACCAGTAAAAAAAGTATAAATTAGGAATTTTGAATATATAATCCTTGTACTTCGTTCTTTTATAAATAAAACAAGTGCAAAATATCCCGGAAACAATAAAAACCCCCATTGTTTACTTAAAGCTATTAGACCAATCAAAGAACCAATTAATAAGATATCACTTGTTTTGTATTTGAAATTATTTTTAAAAAGTTTTATAAACTTGTACATTAAAATTGAATTAAAGAGAAGTACATATATTTCACCTCTTAACATTGCTACAGCCTTGAAGTTTGCAGTGAAAACTCCAATTAATAATAAAGTTGACAATAAAGAATTATCTATGTTTAAAAGTTTAACAATTTTTTTATATGTAAATAAAGTAAATAAAAACATAATACTTTGTAAGATCATGTTGTTAAAACTGTATAAAAGTCGACAGTGCTCAAATATATCCTCAGATTGAAGATACATCTTACATAATAAATTTATTGTTGAAGGAAAAATGTATGGAATCGGAGGACTAAAGAACTCACGAGTATAGGTACTTGATGGCACATCAGATCCGGGTTCATAAATATACAAGATATTATCAATGTAAGATCCATGGGCTTCACCATCGTATCCAAAGGATTGATCGTAATGAAATATATTATAAATTAATACATATATGATTCCTAAAGATATAAGAATGAGATACAACTTATCAAGACGTTTATACATTCTCTAATTTACAATTTTTCTGTATATTACTACTAGAACCGGAGTCAGTATTACCCAGATTATGGTTGATAAAGTATATAGACTAATCAAATCTTTAAAATTCTTTCTTATAGATAATTTTTAAAATGCTAACTTATACTTTAATAATTTATTCATCTTCTTTTTAGCTTTTCCTTGAAAATGAATATTTAAAATATTTAAATATTCTTTATGTTTTATATCATATAAAAGGTTTTTACCCTCTTTTTTTCTTATATCTAAATATTTCCTATTCATTTTATACTGATCTTGATATTCGTAGCCTTCACTATTTGATATATTATTCATGAATACATTTTTTTTACCATCAATTAAGACAGGTTCTAGCAAGTTTTGAACTTCAATTATTTTTTCAGAGTGTAAAAGATAATATATGGTCATATCAGCAATTCCGCCTGGATTATTATCATGAAACTTGATCTTATTCTCTATTAAACTCATTTTTGACTTATTTATAAAAATGTCAAAATAGAGTTTTTCATATTCCTCACAAAAATTTTGACTAATAAGACCGCAATGAATACTTGCTGTTAAATAATTTTCATGCCAATTTTTAGAGATACAAAGAGCATTATCATATGAGTAAGGATAATTGTTAACATCATTTAATAGGATGTTATCACTATCAATATTAAAAACTTTTTCAAGTTTATATTCTTTCATGAATTCATTAATCATGATTACTCTTGAATACCAAAATAGTTCGGTTCTATCATCTTTAGCCCCATAGTTTATGAAATTTTCTTTCATTTTATTTAATGAGGGTAGATTTTTATATTTGGCAATATCTACAAAAGTGACATTATCAGACTCTAAATTTCCTAATTCCTTGTTTCCGATAAGATAAATATGATTATTTTTTCCAGTTATATCCAAGTTTGTTTTTAAATATTTTTCATAATTTTCGTGAACTATTACAACAGAAGTTTTTTTCATAACCACATTTATATTAGATAGATAACGAGAGAAATTGAATTAATTTTTTTGGGGTATAAAAGAACTTTTTTTGTTATTCTAGTAAGTATTCATGGATGGAATACTTTTAGGAGGTGGGAGTGGTAAAAGACTTTCACCATTAACTACTTCGACAAACAAACATCTGTTACCAATTTTTGACAAGCCAATGATATACTACTCTTTATCAATTTTACTTCTTTCAAAAGTTAAAAATGTGACTCTAATTTGTGATGAAAATTCTATTAAGGGATATAAAAAACTTTTAAAAAATGGTGAAGAGTTTGGTATTTCAATAAATTATAGTTTGCAACAATCTCCTGAGGGACTCCCTCATGCTATCGACACAGGGCTTCAAGAATATCCAATGGACAAGTTTATGGTAGTTTTGGGAGATAATTTTTTATACGGAAGAGAGTTTTTTAATAAATTCGAAAAAGATAATTTTAAAGACGACAATTATATATTTTATCAAAAAGTTAAAGATCCCTCGGATTTCGGAATTCTTGAGTTTGATAAATCTGGAGAATTGATAAAACTTATTGAGAAACCTACAGAATATATTTCTAATTTCGTTGCGGTAGGTGTGTATATATTTGATTCAGAATTTTCAAACTATTACTCTAATTTAGAAAAATCTCAAAGAGGAGAATATGAAATTATTGATGTAATAAATCAATATATTGAAAATAAAAATATTAAATCATTTTACCTAGGTAGAGGCATGTCCTGGTTAGATATGGGAAGCTATGATGCTATGATTTCAAGCTCAAACTTTGTCAAAACTCTTCAAGAAAGACAAGATATACTAATCAACTCGCCACATGAAATTTCGTATAGGAATGGTTGGATTTCAGATAAGGATATTCTTAATCTTGTTTCAAATAATAAAGAATCAGCGTATTACAACAGTTTAAAAGATATCCTTCAAGATTAATTTACAACTTTTAGAACGTCACGAACTAGGCTGTATCTTTTTATTAGATTTTCATAATTCGTATATTTAAATTTTTTAATATTTTTTTCAATTACATCTTGATACATAATTTGAAATTGATCATATTTTCCGATTTCTATTACTTGTGAATTTTTAGAATTTTTTACGTCAATTTTTGTAAATGTTTCATTAGGTTTACTGAAAATAAAATCAATTTGAAAACTTTCTCCATCACTATTCTCTAATTTGAGATAATTTTTGTATTCTTGTCCCAATCCCCATTTTCCGATATAGCTGATGTTTTCATCAATAGTCAGATCAATAGATCCTCCTAGGTCAACTTCATATTCTCTAGATTGATGGATTTCTACGTTGTTTAAAACCTGAGAACTATTTGATATTTCTTGAGCAAGCGAAATTGGGTAAATACCTTGATCAAATAATGATCCACCTCCTAATTCTTTTTTGTATCTGAAACTATTCTCAGGTAAATGTGGAACACTAAATTCTGAGAAAACTTTTTGAATATTTTTTTTATTTATTAAATCTTTTACATACGACCAAAGAGGATGATGTAAATACATTAGAGTTTCAAATACATTTTTTTCATTTTTTAACTCTCTTAGATTTTCTCCAAAAATAAAATTTATATCATTAGATATTGGTTTTTCAACCAATATGTTTTCTGTTTTATCTGAAACTTTTATAAGAGAAGATTTATGATCATAAGGAGGAGTAGCAATAATTACAAAATTATACTTTTCTGAACTTTTTAGTTCATCATTAAAATTTCTTATTTCATTTTTAGAATCTATTTTTATTGCATTTTTAGTATTTCTGTCCCCAATAATAATATTTTCGATTGACTTTATATTATTTAAAGCTGGAAGCACCCTTTTTTTAACATGGGCGCCATTTCCTAGAACCAGCACTTTCATTTTATAGGAATATTAATCTTGCTAAATGTGGATTGATTATTGAATCATAATTCATTAGCTCTTTAATTTGAAATAAGCTTAACCACTTAAAATTATTATCAACTAGCGATACTTGATCAAAGCTAACTTGTTTTACTAATCCACGATTTCTTTTTTTATAAAACTTACCTCCATCCTCTGATAGCCATGCATTAAATTTGTAATCGCTCGTTTCTTTAGTGTAATCTTTGAAAACTTCAGAATAATGTGGCTCTCTTCCTCCATGTTCTTGGTTTAAATTTGAGAATGTAGCTTGTAGAGTTGGGCTTATTTGAATTGGACCATAATTTCCCGGTTCAAACCTAGATTGAACTAAATAATGGGGAAGACCATCAATGTATGATCTAATTAAACCTAAAACACCTCCATCAAAATTGTTTTCTTTAACAATTGGCTGGTCCCAACCTTTTCCAACCTCTCTTCCAGCATCTTCTCCTACCCTAAGACCAAGAATCTCAAAGAATTTACCACTTTCATGAGAAATTTTATTATTATCTATTTTCCAATTATTCATTTTTTCTAGTGGTATTTCTTCAATAGATGTAGAAAAATTTTTTTGTATTTCGTCCCACCAGTTCAACACTTCATCAAAATCTACCAGTAGATTTGTACACATAGAAAACTCAACAATTTTTTCAATTTGATAATCGTTTAGTTCCTCAAAATTTGTAGAAAAAATATTTATTCTTTTTGAATACTCTTTTTTTATGTTTTCAATATTGTCCATGATTGATAAATTTTATTATTATTCTTTTATGAGAATAATAATAACTGGTTGCTATGGATTTATCGGTTTTAATTTTCTTAACTATTTAGTTAAAAATTATCCCAAAGATTTTTATATTGTTGGAATCGATTCCCTAGAAAATAAATGTTCTAAAATAAATGCAAAAAAATTTACAAACCAAGATAATTTTAATTTTATCGAATCTGATATATGCAAAATTAACGATCTTGACTTTGATTTTAAAGGTTTTGACACTGTTGTAAATTTTGCAGCTGAATCTCATGTTGATAACTCTATAAGAAATCCTGAAAAGTTCATTAACTCTAATATTCTTGGTACAAGTAAGGTATTTCAAAACTCTCTTGAAAATAATATAGAAAATAACCTACACATTTCAACTGATGAAATTTATGGAAGCACCCTAAATAAATATTTCGTTGAAAACGATAATATGAATCCATCATCACCATATTCTGCTTCAAAAGCATCAGCGGAAATGATTTGTAATTCTTTTATAAAAACATATGGTATGAACATCAACATTTTAAGACCTGCAAATAATTATGGTATTTATCAACAACCAGAAAAATTAATACCATTTAGTATTTTAAATTTATTAAATGGCAACAATATTGAGATTTATGGGGAAGGTAAGAATGTAAGACATTGGTTGCATGTAGAAGACACATGCAGGGGTATTCTTCATATTTTAGATAGTAAAAATAAGAATGAAGTTTTCAATATTGGATCTGGCGAATATTTAACTAATCTTGATTTAGCTCACATTATTTTAGATAAATTAGACCTTGATAAAAACAGACTTACTTTCATTGAGGATAGACCAGGACATGATTTCAGATATGCAATTGATTTTTCAAAACTTGAAGAAACAGGATGGAAGCCAAAATTTAATTTGTTAGAGAGTATTGATAATATTATTAAGTGGTATAAAGAAAACAGAAGCTGGTGGGAATTAGAGTTTAAAACTACTTTAGAAAATAGAAAAACACGTTTTAATTTAAATGAAAATTGACCAGTAAGTAAGAACAGTAGCTATTTATCTTTAAAAAAACAAAAAAAAGCATAAATTTGGGTAAAAAAAAGTGTGCTAAGTACGTTGGGGTGGTAGGCCCTCTTTACCCACAAAAAAACTATCCCCCCTATACCCTTTAAATGCCTATTTATAGGTGTTTTTAGCGATTTATAGCCAATTACGGCATATTTACCTATGTGCCACTCCTTGACGCTTTTTATGGCAATTCTGACACAATATACGAAAAATATAACAGTAAGAATTACTTGAGTTGGAGTGTAACTAGAGTCAAGAATGTCAAATACTGGCCAAGGAAAACCTAAAAAAATAAGTAAAACACCTAACTCTTTTTTGTATTTCATATCTTTAATTTGAAAGAAAGCATAGAGGAAATAATAGATTGGTATAAAAACAATAAAAATTGGTGGAAATCAGAGTTTGAAATTACTTTAGAAAATAGGAAAAGACGCTTTCAATTGTCATAACAATCAATTGAAATCTTATTATTGTTTCTAAAAAGTTATTCACAAAAAAAATTATTTTAATTTAGTTGAAATAATAATCATTTCATAATTTAGACATACTAAAATTCTAGTGTGTATTTAATTTGTTTTGGTACAAGACCTGAATTGATAAAAGTTTTTCCAATTATTGATGAATTTAAAAAAAATAAAATTCCATTTAAAACCATCTTCACAGGACAACATAAAGACTTAATTAAAAACTATACAAATCTTATTGAACAACCTGATTATTACTTAAATAATGTAATGGAACATAATCAGTCCCTAAATATGTTAATTTCAAAAATGATATCAAAGGCTGACAAAGTTCTTAATAAAGATGATTTTAATGTTATAGTACAAGGTGATTCATCAACATCTTTCGCAATGGCCTTAGCAAGTTTTAACAATCAAAAATCTATAATTCACATTGAGGCTGGATTACGAACAAAAAATTTAAGGAGCCCATATCCTGAAGAAGCAAACAGGGTAATGATATCGCATATTGCCGATATTCATTTTTGTCCAACAAACTTATCAAAAACAAACCTTCAAAACGAGGGAATAAAAAAGAATGTATATGTTGTTGGTAATACTGTTGTAGATAGTTATCAAAAAATATTAGCAAACAAGAAGTTTTCGCAAACAACTCTTGACTTAGTTAAAGATAATCAAGAATATATATTAGTTACACTTCATAGGAGAGAAAACCGAAAGACAAACTTTAATTTAGTTTGGGAACAGTTAAATAAAATTGATATGAAAATAATTTATATAAAGCATCCGTCAGTTAAAAATTCGTCAGAACACTTAAACAAAAACATTATTCAAATTGATCCTGTAAATTATGAAGACATGATTTATCTAATTGAAAACTCAAAAGGTATAATTTCCGATAGCGGAGGTTTACAGGAGGAGGCAGTTTGTGCCAAGAAAAAAATTTTGATTTGCCGTGATACAACAGAAAGACCAGAGACAGTTGAAACTGGATATGGAAAATTGATTGGAAATGATATTTTAAATAATATAGACTTTTTTAATAATATTGGTAATGTACAAAATACAGCAAATCCTTATGGTCAAAATGTTTCAAAAAAGATTGTAAATATATTACAAAAAAAATTTAAATGATAAAAAAAATAAAGAATATAGATATTGCAATACCACTCTATAACGAAGAAAATTCAATAAGTAATCTAAAAGAACACCTTACAGATCTTGAACAAAAATTATCAAAATTAAATATTCAATATAATATTTTTTTTGTTGATGATGGTAGCACTGATAAAACATATAAAAAATTAGTTGAAAATTTTGGTTTAAATAAAACTCATAAAATTATTCGACATAAAAATAACTTAAATTTAAATGGATTTTTAAAAACCATGCAAAAAGAGGTTAAATCAGATTATGTAGTTTTTTTAGATAGTGATTGCACCTTTAGTCCAGTGTTAATTGTCGATATGTTAAATAATTTCAAAGAGGAGGCAGACATTATAAACGGTTCACCTTATCATCCCGAAGGTAACATCATGGGGGTAAACCCAATCAGATTAGTAATTAGTAAAACTGCAAATTCAATATACAAATTCTTAGTTGATGAAAATATTTTTACATATACCTCTATTTTTAAAATGTATAAATCAACAGTTTTTAAAAAAATAAAAATAAATGGAATTGGCTTTGTCTCTGTTGCTGAGCTTTTTATTAAGGCAATCTTAAAAGGGGCAATAGTTCAAGAATTTCCTTGTACTTTAACAATTAGAACGACTGGCGATTCAAAAATAAAAATTTTTAACTCAATACGTAGCCATATAAAACTAATGGGATCAATAATAGCTAAAAAAATTAATCAGTAAATATTTTATAGTTAAGAATAATTTTTTTTGGTTTTACTTTATCGTTATCAGAAAATTGAAAAGTGCTACATTCATATATATCAAAACATTTATTGTTATTAGATTTAACACCATAACCATCAATATTTTCTGTTACATCGATTTGGGTTTTGTCAATATTGAGCTCATAATATGATGGATTTTGAATAAAATATGAATATGAATATCCTCTTGGAATTCCAACAGATAAAATTAAAAACATAAAGTATATTAAGTATTTATTATTTAACAATTTGTATTCTTTTTTCCAAATTAAATTAAATGACAATGTTCCCACCACAACCAAAATAAAACCAAAAGAATACCTTATATTAAAAGTTGTCGTTAAAAGAGTTATAAAAACAAAAAAATTAGTAAAATATATTAAATAGTATCTCTCTCCAGTTTTGTTAAAAACTATGTATCTAACTATTCCAATTAAAAAAATAGATAAAAATAAATTTGGTACTTGCTGACTTATGTGTCCTCTTGCAAACCATGTTTCAATAAAAGTAATGAAGGAACTGTTAAATTTGTAAGCTAAAGGCCAATTTGAATAATAGTTTGAGATACTTTTAATTTCGTTATCTATATTCCAATTTAATGCAGAAAAACAAGTGAACTTCAAAGGAAAGAATAAGCATGATGAAACAATTACATTTTTTAAGAGCCATAAAAAATTGTAAAATATCAAGAAAATAGAATATTTTGATTTTACTACTTTATAAAATACATCTTTATTTTTAAGCAGATAGGGAATCAGTAAAAAAATTAATGAAACGCTTAAAATTCTTAACTGGATTGCAAAGGTTATTAAGATAAATAATATTTGAACATCATTTTTATTAGATTTTTCTCTATATATTCCATAGATCATCATCATTGAAGTAACAAAAAATAATATTCCAACTCCTACATCTGGCTTGCCAACCATTTGTATTTGAACAAATCCGTTACTTCCTCCTCCAATTCCAAAATTATCAAGAATCCCAAATATTAATAAAATAAATGAAAGGTTGTAAAAAAAGTTATCTTTTTTTCTTATCAAATGATAGTTTAGAAAAGTTATGAAAAAGGAAAAGAAAACTAAATTTAGATAGTGTAAATATATAAAATTCTCACCGTGAAAGAATGACTGAGTGTACTCGTACAATGATGAATGACCTGCCCAAATGTAGTAATTAGCTAAACCAAATACAATTTTTGAATTAAGAATCCAAGATTGTGAATTTAAATGATAACTTTCTGCATCATAATGCAATTTGATATCATATGAGCTAAAAGCAAGTATTAATGGAATGAAAATGTAATTGAATATAAGAAATAATTTATTTTCAGAAAATTTGAAATTTCTGTTTTTAAATATTATTAAAATAATAAAAACTAATAAAATTAAATATCTTGCATTCTCTAGTTTTACAAAGAAGTTTAATAAAAAAGATATTGATGAAAGAGCGATTAATCCAAATATTGGATAAAAAATAAAAATACTTGTGCCAAAAATCTTTAATTCATCGTCAAATTCTTTTTTATAAAATAATTGAAGTATTGATCTTCCCAAAAAGAAAAACAATAAATTGAAAATCAAAAATTCTACGTTATTCATGTAAATTATTTATTCTGCTTTTATATTAGGTGAATTGTAAGGGAAAGTGTTTATTGATAAAACATATTTCTGAAAAACCCTTGTGGGCGCTACAGGATTTGAACCTGTGACTTCTTCCTTGTAAGGGAAGCGCTCTGCCGGACTGAGCTAAGCGCCCTAGAAATACAATAATAATAAAGATTTAGTTTTTGTTACTTTATTTCTTAATAAATACAAATACGTTGTTATCTTTACCCCAGTAATTTAGTAGTGAATTATCAATTTCCGGAATAACAAATTTATAATAATTAGAGTCATTTTTAATTTGCTTGTCGTACCCTTCAAATATATTAGGCATTTTATCAAGTTGATAAATAATTTCATTTTCTTTAATTTTGTTGTTTTTTATTAAAACACTCGTAATTTCTTCATAGTCATATAGTGCTGGATGAACTATATACGAGATATTTGGTTTATCCAAGTAGTAAAGAATCAAAATATAGTTAGTTGAGAAAATTTCATCATACTCATAATTATTTGAAATTATTTCATTTGAAATCCTTTTCATAGGATATTGTTCATCAAGTGTTAAAAAATTTGTTATATTGTTGAGTGAACTTTCTACAAATTGGGAAATTGTAAAACCTGTAATTAAAAGTATAAAAAAAACAAACCCTTTTTTTAAACTTTTGTTTTGAAAAAAGATAAAGCTTAAAGAAAGAAAGTAAAGTAAAAAAATTAAATGATGATAGTAACCTTTTCCAGCTAAAGTAAAAAAAATAAGTCCAAAAATAATCAAAAATATTAATTCGCTATTATCAAATTTAAATGATTTCTTTTTAATTATTTTTAAAATCATATGAATAAATAGTGAAATAGATATCAGAACCAAAATATATATAGGTAAACTGTAGTTGATAAAGCTACTAAGAAAAACTGTCAAGCTTGATGTTAAAGAAAAATTGGTTGTTCCATATGAAATAGGTATTTGAACCATTGCCATCAAATACTCACTTAAAGAACCATCAATTATATAAATGCTAAGAAAAATTAAGTGGATTATTCCAAATCCTAGAAATAAATTAAATATAGATTTTATTTTTCTATCTTCATAAATAAAAAATATTATCCCAAAACAAATTAAAAAAATTGTAGTACCTAAATTTATTAACGATGATGCAGATAGCAACATGCCCATGATCAAAAATTTATTTTTATTGTTTGATCTTTTGTAAATTAAATAGCTTGAGGTGATACAAGATAAGGATAAAAATTCTGAATAACTTGGATGAAACCAAATGTTACTCGTAAAAAGTATGAATATTATGCTAGGTATAAAATTAAATATTTTTGGGCTAGCTTTATTTTTTGTAAATAAAAAGATTGACTGTACAGCAATCAAGAAAATAATTATGTCATTTAATACTTTTATTATTAATAAATTTTTATTTGATATAACTGTAAAAAGGTAAAAAATAGCAAATAAAAGTGGAGGTTTGTTCTCATATTGATTTTCGAAAGGAAGGTTACCCCTTCCTAGTTCAAGACTGGTGACTAGAAAAGCGTTAACATCCCAATCTAGAGTTTCAAAATTATACGTTGAAGATTGAAATAATAAGACCAAAGAAAAAAGTATAAATATACCGGGAAATATTTTTTTATTCATTAAATAATTCCAATCTGTCAAGAATTCGAATTATCAGGGGTATTAATATGAAGTTAAGAGAAATTATGTTCAACGATTGATAAAAATTTAATAATATTCCACCATTAAAAAAAACAAAAAATAAATAATATGTTCGATCACCCAATTTTTTTGTGAAAAGGATTAAAGAAAGGAAAAAAAAATTTGTAAATACTATGAAGAAATTTATAAATTTTGTATTCGTGTAAATAATACCGATATATGAAGAATTATTTTTTTCTATATATCCAACTTTTCCTAAACATATGATGTTTTGAATTTTTGGAAAAACATATATGTCACTTTTATTAAGTTCTACATTTTTCTCGTTAAGAACAGCATTTAGATTCGTAGAAAATATAAAATAATTACACTTTTCTGATACTATCGAATTGTTTTTAATATCTTTTGTTAGTGAGTTCATTAAAAATAAATTAAGAAAAGAAAATATTAAAATCAAAACACAAATAAAAATTATTGAATTCCTGATAAATATTTTTGTCAATATATAGCTTTCTTTATGTTAAATGATTTTAATTAATCAAAAAGTTTATAATTTAATAAAAATGATTTCCTTAACTGTAATAGTGCCTATTTATAACGAAGAGCAATTTCTTGAACAATCTGTTGAAAGGTTAATTGATAGCGATATATATCAAAAAATATTACTAATTGACAATAATTCTTCGGATATGTCTTATGAAATTTCTAAAAATCTTCAAAAAAAATATAGAAAAGTTTCAATTCATAAGACTAGCGATATAGCTGGTAAAGGTGTTGTTGTTTCTTTTGCTAAGAAATTAATTGAAACATCTCATGTTGTTGTTCATGATGCAGACTTGGAATATTTTCCAAGTGATATTGTTGAAATGTTTGAACTTGCAAAAAAAAATCCTAAATCACTTATCTTGGGTTCAAGGTTTATCGGATCTAAACAAAGAAAAAATATTTATAAAAGAACATTTTTTGCCAATAAAATAATGTCTTTATTTTTTTCAATTACAAATTTTTATTCAGTAAGCGATGTTGCAACTTGTTATAAACTTATGCCTTCTGAGTTTTTTAAAAATACTAACTTTAAAGAAAAAGGTTTTTCTATTGAGATTGAGCTATTGTCAAAATTTTTAAAGTTTAATAGGTCAATCATTGAAGTACCCATAAAGTATGTTGGAAGATCATACGATGAAGGAAAAAAAATTAAAGCAACGGATGGGTTTAAATACTTATTTTCTACTGTTAAATATAGGTTTTTGAATTAACTACAACCAAGTGAATTACCACAGTTGAGGCACTTGTAACATGAACCATTTCTAATAGTTATGTGTCCACAGTCAGGACAAGCAGGTGCATCTCCCATCATATCGCCAAGAACTTCTTGTACAGTGGCAACTGAGTTTCCGGTCTGCTCAACAGCCACAGGTTCTGATTGTTGTACAGGAACTGATGGTTGAGGCTTTTCTTCAACAGCCACAGGTTCTGATTGTTGTACAGGAACTGATGGTTGAGGCTTTTCTTCAACAGCCACAGGTTCTGATTGTTTCTTATCTTTTGGTGGAACTTGTACAATATCTGTTCTATCCAAATACTCTAGACCAAGAGCCCTAAATACATAGTCTATTATTGAATTACTCATTTTAATGTTTTCATGCCCTTCAACCATGCCTCTTGGTTCAAATGTTTGGAAAGTAAATGTGTCTACAAATTCTTCTAGTGGAACTCCATATTGAAGCCCTTTTGAAACAGCTATTGCAAAACATCCAAGCACACCTTTAAGAGTTGCTCCTTCTTTAGCAATATCAATGAATACTTCTCCTAATGTTCCATCAGGATATTCACCTGTTCTCAAATACACTTTATGTCCAGCAACTCTGGCTTCTTGTGTCCAACCCTTTCTTCTTTCTGGAAGTAAGAATCTTGGCCTATTCACTCCTGCATAAGCTTTAGTTGGGCTTGTGCCAGGAGCAAAGTTACCTTGAACAAGCATTGCTTCTTCTTCAAGAATCTTATTTACTTCGGGATCACTTTCGTCAGAATCTCCCTCATCTGAAGATGCTGAAAGTGGTTGTGAAGCTTTAGACCCATCTCGATAAATGGCAATAGCTTTTACACCAATTTTTGCAGATTCAAAATAACAGTCTTCTATATCTTGGACAGTTGCCTCGTTTGGCATATTAACTGTTTTAGAAATTGCTCCAGAAATGAATGGTTGAGCTGCAGCCATCATTCTTACATGACCCATATAATGAATGAATCTCTCGCCATCTTTACCACACTTGTTAGCGCAATCAAACACTTCAAGATGTTCTTCTTTGAGGTGTGGGGCTCCTTCAATCTTTTGTGTTCCACAAATATCAAGATTTGCTTGAGCTATCTCGTTTCTTGAATATCCTAGTTTCTCCAAGAGATTGAAGTCAAAAGAAGTATATTCCTCTTCTTCAATTCCAAGATTTTTCAAAGTATCCTCACCAAGCACAAATACATTGAAAGCGTGTTGGATTTCAAAAGCTCCTGGAAGTGCATTTTCAATTTTCTCAATATCATTTTCGGAAAGCCCTTTGTCCATAAGTGATTGTTTATTTACATAAGGAGAGTTCTCAAGAGACATGGAACCAATAACATATTGAATGATTTCATTTACTTGACTTTCTTCATACCCAAGAGCATGCAGTGCAGGACCTATAGATTGGTTGGCAATCTTCATGTAACCACCACCAGCAAGTTTTTTAAACTTCATTAAAGCAAAGTCTGGCTCAACTCCTGTAGTATCGCAGTCCATTAAGAGTCCAATGGTACCGGTAGGTGCTAGCACTGTTGCTTGAGCATTTCTGTAACCATTTTTGGTTCCAAGCTCAACAGCTTCATCCCATGATAATTGAGCTGCTTCTAGCAAGTCAGCAGGACATAACTCCTGGTTTATTGCAATAAGGTCATGGCTTAAACCTTCATAATCGTTTGTATCATAGGCAGCTTTTCTGTGATTGTTCATAACCCTGAGCATATTTTCACTATTTTCTTTATATTTAGGGAATGGTCCAACAATTCCTGCCATTTCAGCAGAAGCTTTGTAAGCTTCTCCAGTAAGCATTGCTGTTAATGCACCTGCAATTGCTCTTCCAAGATCAGAGTCATAGGCAATACCTTTTCTCATTAATAATGATCCGAGGTTTGCATAACCTAATCCGAGAGTTCTGTAATCGTAAGATCCTTGTGCAATTTCTTTTGAAGGGAACTGAGCCATTTCAACTGAAATTTCAAGAACAATTGTCCAAATTCTAAGTGCATGCTTGTATGATGCAATATCAAAAACCTGTGTCTCATCATCATAAAATTTAACAAGGTTGAGGCTTGCTAAATTACAAGCTGTGTTATCTAAGAATAAATACTCTGAACAAGGATTTGATGCACGAATACGCCCACCTTCTGGAGAGGTGTGCCATTCGTTTATAGTGGTGTCGTACTGAACACCAGGATCTGCA
>Ga0208785_1000024_pt1 | contig 58319 bp, 54 predicted proteins | sample DEB08_DNA_2_FD_185499 | JGI IMG/M metagenome (GOLD analysis project Ga0208785, IMG submission 185499) | Aqueous microbial communities from the Delaware River and Bay under freshwater to marine salinity gradient to study organic matter... | ecosystem: Environmental > Aquatic > Marine > Coastal ...
CGTGAACGCGGATTTTGCAGAACGCGCTTTAACCAATCAGATCGAAACGGTCGATGTCGTGCAAGGGGGGTTCTACCGCAACCGTGGGGTCTACGTAGTCGGTCGGGTGCGCTTAACAGGTGGCGAGGTGATCCCCTTGATTCTCGCTCTGGAGATTGATGAGCGCGGCATTTATATCGATGCCGTATTGAGTGATGAGGCGCAGGCTCACAATTTGTTCAGCACGACTCGCGCCAACTTCATTGTGACGAATGATCATTACCATGAGCTGGCCCAGTTTTTGCATGGAATCATGCCCAAACGCCCGCTCGGACTTCATTACTCGTCAATCGGGTTCAATCACTTCGGCAAAGTCGCCGTTATGGAGGAGCTGGCGCAGGAGCTTGAGTCCCCTGAGGCGATCTTTGATACGGCGATTGGGTTTCCCGGTACGGTCGCGATCGGTTTTCAGGCGCCGGGGTCCGTTTACAACCTGAAGGTCATTCGGGACCATCCCACCGAAAACTACAAGTGGGGTGATTTCGAGGGCGTGCCGTCGGTGCTTGAGAAGTACCGGCGAGTGCACGACATCAACCGAACGGGGTCCATGCTGGATAACGCCATTTATTACAACGTCACCCTACCGAAAAAACATTTTGCCGATGCGTTGCTCTCGGAGATGCTCGATGCGGCGGGAGCGGCGGTATCGCTGAGGGGCGAAGACGTTTTTTTCCACCATCTCATCGTGCAGCGCAAAATGATTCCGTTACCGGTGTTTCTGGAACAAGCGTCACCCGAGGAGTGCGCCGAAGCGGTCATCAGTCTGGGGTATTGCATCAAGAACAACATGGCCGGAAATATTTTCAACCGCGATCTGGATGGCCGCAATTACGGTGTGGGTAGCCATATCCGGGTCTATCTCTTCGATTACGACGCGCTGGAAACCTTTACCGAGGTGAAAATTCGAAGCAATCAGGACCGCTACGATGGCGAGGAGGATATTCCCAGTTGGTATTTTGAGGATGGCGTGATATTCCTTCCCGAAGAAATCGAATGGGGTCTTCGTATCTCAGACCCCGAGCTGCGAAAGCTGTTCCGCGATGTACACGGAGACCTCACGAGCGTGCCGTATTGGGAGCGCATCCAGGAAGAACTGCGCGAGGGCAAGGTGCCGCGGATTCAGGTGTATCCGCAAAGCTGTCGGATATGAAAGATCAGGCATAAAAAAACCGCCGGTCCACCGTGTGGCGGGCCGGCGGCGAGAGCGTTCTTGAATTAGGGTCGCAGGTACGCGAATCCCTGGCCTTGCAGATGGGCGATCTCGGCAACACCGCTCGGGACGACATCACTTTCAGAGGCATCGTAGAGCATATTCAGAGCGACTTTTCGACCCTTCAGCGTGTTTGCGCAGATCTTGAAGGTCACGCCCTGATTTTTGAGGTTTGCGATGCGAGCCGTCATGTCGGCATCGGCGCTGCCGGACTTCATCTTTGTATTGGCGACCTGATCAGGTTCGAGGAGCAGCGAAAGGCCGTTACCGTGCATGACCACTCGCAGGTCCAGATTTTCCGCGCCTACCGCGTTAATGTGGTTCTGGATGTTGCGCAGGGCGCCGGTCTGACGTTTGGCGTCGTAGTAGTTCACGTGATATACGACTTTCTGTTTGCCGTAACCGTGGCCATCTGCCGATGCGGAGGTGGACAGGCCAAGCGCCATGGCGCCGCCGATCAGGGCCGCGATGAGAGTTTTGAAAATCTTCATGATGTCTATCAGTCCTTTGGTTTAATGGAGAGTGTTTTAGTCAACGGAACGACGTTCCTTGCACCATTTTTCTGGAAATGGTCCGACTCACCAATAGGGGTTTTCCCTAAGATCGTGCTTTATGGAGTCGAAAGCGGTGCTCTGGTTTAAAAATTGAGCAGTTTTAGCTCCGCTGTAATGCGCACGAGATCTGCCGTGCCGCTGGCGCCGAGCTTTTTCATCAGGTTCGCCCGGTGCAGCTCCACCGTTTTAATGCTGATGTTCAACTCGTCAGCCGTTTCGCGGTTGGTCTTGCCGTTGAAGACATACTCAAGGATCTCGGTCTCGCGCTGCGTCAGCGTGGTCCAGAGTGAAAAGGCGTTGCTATGGTGTTTTACCTGATCGAGTTGATCGCGGTGCTTCTCCACGGCGGCGTGGATCCGTTCCAGGAGTGCATCATCGCTATAGGGTTTTTCGATGAGATCAAAAGCGCCCTCGCGCATGGCTTGCGTCGCCATCGGTACGTCGGCGTGACCGGTCACCACGATAACCGGGATGGTCGGGTCAATAGCCCGGAGGCGGCGGTTCACCTCAAGGCCATCCATGCGGGGCATACGAACGTCCAGAACGACGCAGCCGAGCCTACCGGGTTCATAGCGGGTCAGAAAATCCTCCCCATCGGGATGCAGCTCGCTATTGAGCTCGGCCGACTCCAGCAGCCAGCGCAGCGACTCGCGAACGCCGTCGTCGTCGTCAATGACAAATACTGTGGTTTCGTTAGCCATTACGGATGCTCAGAGGCAACTCCAGTATAAAGGTTGCGCCGTCAGATGAGGTGATAGCTTGCAGAGTGCCGTTATGCGCCCGCGTGATGCTTCTGCAGATGGATAGCCCAAGCCCCATCCCTGAATCTTTAGTGGAGTAGAACGGCTCGAACAATTGCTGGAGGTCGTCTGTCTGAAACCCGGGTCCGCTATCCTGAATCTCCAGTCGAAAGACATCCTGATCCACTCGAGATCGGATTTCGATTGCGCCTGAATCCGGCGTCGCATCCGATGCATTTCTCAGCAGGTTGAGAATCACCTGTTCAATCTGAATGCGGTCGGCGGTTATCCAAATGGGATCCTCGCCTAGTGTAAGTGTCAGGGCGATGCGCTTTTGGCGAATCTCGGCACCGCACAGCCGGGCGATATTTCGGATGGCTACGTTGATATCAAAAGGATGCTTCTCCGGTGTGCCCGTTTGGAGCAGATGGCGTAGATGCTGGATGATTTCGGTGGCGCGACCAATGCTGGCCGCGACCTGCTTGAGGCCATTTTCGATCTCACCAGGATCCCTTCGGTTGGCATGCAGGCGTCGAAGCGTGCCGTTTACGTAATTTAACGCTTGGGTCAGAGGCTGATTGATTTCATGAGCCAAGCCCGAGGTCATTTCTCCCAGGGTGCTCACACGCGTCACGTGGCTGAGTTGAGACTGATGCCGTGCGTTCTCGTCTTCGATGGCTTGCTGGATCATCTCAGAAGCGATGAATTCACTCATCAGGTAGATGATTTCGCGATCTTCCGTTTCCAGAACTCGTTCGACGTCGTAAAAAACGATCGATCCTGCCTCGTCGATCGCGGTTTTTACCGGAATCGTGATGATGCGTACTCCACTGTGGCCAGTGGATTCAGTAAGTTCAGATGACCCTGGGACGGCGCGTTCTGCCACGGCGCGAATCTCGGCTTGAATCGGTTTGGACAGCTTGGGTTCTGTCAGTGAGTCAGTCGCGATAGTGTCTGGTGGAGTGCCAGTGAACAGCGAGGCGGTTTTCGCATCGAGATAGGTTCGACCCAGCACGAGCAGACGCTGGAGACGCTCCGGATGACTCACTTGCTGGGCGACGGAAATCTCATACAGATCCTGAAGCGCCTGTCTCGATCGCTCAAGACGCGCCTCGATCCTCCTGCGTTGCTGGATATCCTCGCTCAGCGCCCGGTTGGCCTCGCTTAAGGCGACTGTGCGCTCAGCGACCCGTCTCTCGAGGGTATCGCGGTGCTCCGCAATCTGAATCTGGGAGACGCGCAGACGTCGGTTCGCTCGATAGATGATGGCGGTCGTGACCAGTAGCGTCATCAGAATGATTAAGGCAAATAAAATCTCGTTTCGATAGACCGCAAGCGTGTCCCCGAACGATAGCGGCCTGATCTCATAGGGCGTCAGGTGCAGTTCCCGAAGCAGGGCATGGACTCGTTGGTAACTTAAGGGGATGGTCCAACCATTAATTCGAGCTCCAACCGCGGCGGGGTGATCCGATGGCAAATTCAAAAGGGCCTGGGCGACCTGTTTGGAGAGATCGTTGGGTGTGTTTCTCAGCTTGGCAAGTGGCCATTCCGGATAAAGCCGGGTACTGCGCAATAAATCAAAACCAGGCGAGAAACCCTGCGGGTTCAACACCTTGAGCTCGTTAAGTCCGATGGCACCACTGGCGATCAGTTTCTCAATCACACCCGTTCTGACCGTGCCGGCGTCTACCTCACCTGTGCGCACGGCTTCCACAATGGCATCCTGCGGGAAACCATAACGTTTTAGTTGCTGTGTATTCTTGAGCAGATCAACCCCGGCCTGGCGAATTTCGCGATAGGCCATTTGGAAACCACCAAAGGCGGCGGCCGACACGATGCCAAATGTTTTTCCTTCTAGGTCAGCGAGCGTCTGGATATCCTCGCGATCGCGGCGGGTAAAGATGACCGCGCCAAATTCGTTATGTGGATGACTGCCGTGGTCGATCTGAAGGGTGAGCAGTCTGGAGACGCCGAAGAAGTGCTCAAGGCGAACATACTGACCGGGATTGGTTAGAACAAAATCAATTTGATTGTCTTCAACTGCGCTCCGAAGCGACTTGAGGTCATAGGCTCTGATCTCAAACGTGATGCCCTCAATTTTTTCGGACAGGTAGTCAGCGGTAGGCCGCCATCGATTGAAGGCCTCGGCCGGCCCCTGAAACGCGAGCACACCAATCGCCCTCAGCTCCTCTGCGGACAGTCTTGGAGACCATAAAGCCAAAAGCGTAAGGCCAAGGATGATCGGGAAGCGGTTCGTCACCAGAGGTTTCCGTTGGTCAGATCTTCCACTATGCTTAAGCGAAAGAATGAACGATACCACTGGCTGAGTCGAATCGAGTAACGATCGGCGTGGATGATCACGGAGGAAGGATGCGATGGCGGACGAACTCTGGCAATTGAGCGCTTGCGATGCCGCAGCGGGGATTCGGGAGCGGCGTTTTAGCGCCGAGGCGCTGATCGAATCGGTGACGAACCGAATTCGCAGTCACAACCCCAAGCTGAATGCCATCGTGCACGACCTTACGGATCAGGCTCTCGAGGACGCCCGGTCGGCTGATCGGCAGGTGAGGGCTGGTGAGTCACTTGGACCTCTGCACGGCGTGCCGGTGTCCATCAAATCGAATGTCGATGTAAAAGGCCAGCCGACCCCAAACGGGCTGCCCGCTTTTGCTGATCTGATTGCGCCTGACGATTCGCCCGTGGTGTCAAACCTGAAAAAAGCCGGCGCTGTCATTATTGGACGAACCAATACGCCTGAACTGTCCATGCGATTGACGACGGATAACCCCTTGTTCGGTCGAACGCTAAATCCCTGGGATGAGGAGGCGTCCCCGGGAGGGTCTTCAGGCGGTGCCTCGTCGGCCTGTGCGGCGGGGTTTGGGCCCATCCATCACGGCAACGATATTGGCGGGTCGTTGCGATGCCCGTCTTTTAACTGCGGTCTCTCGACCATCAAACCCACCTTTGGTCGGGTGCCGGCCTATTTGCCTTCGGCACAGGAGGAACGCGGTCTGCTGGCGCAGCTGATTTCAGTGCAGGGACCTATTTGTAGAGAGGTGGCGGACGTTCGGCTTGCCCTCAGGGTGATGGCAGGCGCCGATGCCAGAGATCCCTTCTGGATGCCGGTGCCGTTTGAAGGCTGGCCAGCGCCGTCGGAGCCGATTCGGGTGGGCGTGACCACAGAGTCGTACGGCCATCCGGTTCATCCGGAAATTGTTGAATCGATAGATCGGGCAGCGGGCTATCTTTCTGATGCTGGCTACGCCGTCGAGGCCGTCACTACGCCCTCGGTCGATGATGCGGCGCGAGACTGGTTTCGGTTTCTGGGAGCCGAACTGGAAGCCTTTTTGATGCCGCTTGCCCGTGCGCATGGCAGCCAGACCGTTCAGCAGATTTTTGAGTGGTATTTTGAGATGGGACAGATCGCGGATCCAAAGGCGTACCAGGTGGGGATAAAGTCGCGCTCGACCATGACGCGCCGTTGGAACGAGTTTCTTGAAGCGACCCCTCTCGTGCTCTCCCCTTATTTGCTGCAGCCTACACCGGACTGGGACTGCGACCAGCGAAGTCTTCAGGCTACCCGAGAACTTTTTGAGGCGGCCATTTACAGCACCGGTATCAATTGGGTCAGTCTTCCGGCTGGGGTGACCCCCATCGGCATGGTGGCCGGCCGTCCTGCCGGGGTGCAGATTATCGGACGACGTTTCCGCGAGGACATGATTCTGGACGCTATGCAGGTTATCGAAACCCGTGTGGGTATCCTCACACGGCAGCTGTGGGCGCGCGACGCCTAGCGCGTTGCCCGACTCACATGATCAGGCGTGGTTCTCCTCAAGCCGCCGGGTTTCGAATGAGGCCGGCGATGTGAATTCGATCAGCTCGAGATCATCAGAACAGGCAATCTCGTCGTGCACAATCCCTGCGGGCTGTAGGCAGCTGTCACCCGCCTCAAAGGTAAATTCGCCCTGACCTTCGTAGGTGAAACGTATCCAGCCTTTAAGGATATAAATCATCTGGAACTTAAGGTCATGGACGTGAGGCCCGGTATGAGGAAACTCTGTCACGGGCTGTTTTACACGGATCACGTGCGCGTTGTACTCGCCGTGGGTGGCAGCGCTCACCCCCAGATCGCGATACTCAAAAAACTTCCTAAGCCCCTGAGTCCATTTCGCCTCGTGTGCTCGAGAAGCGCAGAATTTCTGTGTTGTTTTCATGGTTTTGATTCCAAAACGCCGACCGGCGCTTGAGCATAACCCTAAAGCAGGCGTGGGTCGAACGTTTCCGTGATGCGACGGGCTGTCGCGGAGCTCTTGAAAACACAGAAGTTGGCCGCATCTTGATTGCATGGAAAAAGAGAACCCAAGCCCATCGTCCAGCCAAGTACCCGCGTCGATCCTGCAGTCTGTGGTGGTTCGTGATGCCGTGCTGACGGCTTTTTCATTAACCGGCAGTCTCTCTGCAGCTACCGCGCTGTGCTCAAGCCTGGTGGATGACGAACTGCCAGAGGCCCATCAGGCGGCAGCGGTATTGGCGCGTTTGCATCAGATTGCGATGCATCGACCCAAACACTAAGGTCTATCGAATCATGTAGACCTTTCTTACAGTCTTGAGGACTCGGCATTGACCGCTCCAGCCCGCCGGAAAGAAGGCAACAGTGTCTGGCGTAATCTCGGTTGTTTCGCCGCTGTCTGATGTGTAGACCGCTTCGCCCTCGAGGAAATGACAAAACTCATCGCGGGTGACTTCACAGGCCCATGTGCCGGGCGTACATTCCCAAAACCCGCACTCCGATTGGCCGTCGGGCCCCTTATGCAGCAGCGCGCCGCGCGTGGTCGAGTGACCCTCGATCATGGTCGGGGGCGATCCCCAGTCGACCAGAGCGGTCTGCTTAAGGGGTTCGCGAAGAGCGGATATTGTCTTCATATGGGATAACGGGTCAGAGGTGGTAGTCGCGCTCCACGCTTGCCACGCGGATGCGGTAGTTGCGAAACATTCCGACGTTTTTGGATTCGTCCTGAGCCGCACGATGTTCGGCAAACTCGCGCCAGGCTCTCACCGCGTCGAGGTCTCGCCAGGTGGAGATGGAAACGAAGCGTCCGGATGTATTTACGCTCTCAAAACGCTCCACGCTCATGAAGCCGTCGATTTTTTCGACTTCGCTCCGCAGGGCGCCGGCGAGTTCGAAGTAGCGGTCGACGTACTCAGGCATGGGCTCGAATTCAAAAACAACGATGACCATAAATCCTTCCCGGGCGTTTGCTGCCTGCAGAGAGGCTTGTGATATCGTGCGAGAATTCTAACCCTAACGGGTGGCACACATTGACTCGATCTGTTCGCAGCACGAACTTCCTTAGACCCGTATACCGACTGGGTTGGCTTGTGATCTGGAGCAGTTGGCTGGCTGCAATCGTCCTTGGCGTGCCTGCTTGGATGCCCCACGATGATGTGGTCGGCTGGGGCTTTGTGTCGATAGCGTTCACCTTAATGGCTTATCTGCTGCATCGCTGTTGGGATTGGTGGGTGGTGGGTCGGCCGTTTACTTTCAGGAGATAACGATTGAGCGAGCTGCCACTGTTTCATAATTTTGATAAAGCGCCAACGCACGTCGCGCCCTTCAGTCATGCGGCTGAGGCACACGGGTGGATCCAGCTTACGGGTCAGATGCCAACGGACCCGAACGATGATTCAGCACCCCTGCCCGCGGGTATCGTGGCTCAGACGAGGCGGGTCATGGACAACCTCATTATCGTTTTAAACGAGATGGGGCTGGATTTGAAAAATGTTTTCTCTTGCCGGGCGTATCTGACTCATTTCGAGCGAGATTATGAGGAGATGAACCAAACCTACCGAAGTTATTTCCCGCCCGACCGGCTGCCGGCACGCACCTGCATAGGGGTAACCGGACTTGCGCGAGGTGCGCTGGTCGAGATTGATATGGTGGCGCTTCGCGATTAAGCGACCCCATGTTGTGTCTCCTTATGCGCTGCATCGCCCGGAGCGCTGCGCTCATGGGTAAGCTGCTGATTCTCTCGATCGGGCTTTTAATTTTTTCGACTGTGCAATCCAGCACGCTTCTGATTGATCGTGACCGCGCCGCTCGCCTGTTGGAATGGGCATGTCAGGACGTGGACGAGACGTCCATCCATCAGGCATTCGCCGGCGCGACAGTGGAGCGCCGCGAGATACTCTCACGTGGAGAGATGATTTTTGGCTGGCGCCAGCGTTTGAGTTTTGAGAACAAAGAAGCGATCGTTGTTGAGCGCATTGCCCCTCAGCAGCAGTTGCGCCGAATCAGCATCGAGTTTTCTGATGCGCAGGCGCGACCTACGCTACTGATACTGGCTGACGGCGCCTGCGACATTCGCCAGGTGCGCGGTATTCGATACGACGGGTCCCAGGCATCGGCCCTGCAAATATTCGATTCAAAATGGAATCTGGCAGAGCCGGAAACTCCTATGAACCCGCCTGTGCCCGACGGCGTGGATCCGGGAGGCGTGACGGTCGCGATTGTCGATTCGGGCGTGAATTATCTGTTGCCGGTAATCGGCGACAGGCTTGCTCGTGATAGTGGTGGGCAAGTCCTCGGTTTTGATTTTTGGGATATGGATGAACGCCCTTTTGACTCGCACCCCAGTCGATCAATATTTTTTCCACAGCGTCACGGGACGCGGGTCGCCGGCATCATTGCTCGCGAGGCACCGCAAGCCCGACTGATCCCCTACCGATATCCACGCCCCGACATGGAGCGCATGAGCACGCTCATAGTGAAAGCGGCGGCGTCAGGCGCGCGAATCATCAACATGTCGCTCGGCAGTTCGGATGAACTGGAGTGGGCTGCGTTTGAAGAGGCGGCGCTCAAGCATCCCGAACTTCTCTTTGTGGTTTCAGCGGGCAACGAGGGACGCGACATTGATCAGGATCCTGTGTTCCCGGCTGCACTGCCGCTCGATAACATGATTGTGGTCACGTCGGTAGCCGATGATGGATTCCCCGCCCAGGGATCAAACTGGGGACGGGAGAGCGTGGACCTTCTGGTTCCCGGCGAAAATATCGCTACTGTCGATTTCTCCGGACGTCCGGCTGATGTCTCTGGATCGAGTTACGCGGTGGCTCGAGTTACCGCACTGGCCGCGCGCCTGCTCGCCGAGCAACCCACCTTAAGCGCCTCGGCATTGCGTGATCAGATATTTGCTCTGGCTGACGCTGAGCCGGGGAATTTCGTCAGGATAGGCTGGATACGTGAGCCTTCCGATCTTGCGCGAGTCGCAGACGCGCAATCAATTCAGATTGCGGCTGAGTCATTCAGCAGTGGCCCGGTCGATCAGGAACTTCGTTTTCGCCTGACGCTGGTGATGATTGAGGAGACGGGCTGGACCACTGCCCGGGTCGAGGCGCTTTTGAGTGAGGCGGCCAAGATCATCGGGCAGTGCGGGATTGGTCTGCAGGTCAGCGACTTCCTTCGCTTGAGCACTAACGAAACCCTGCGTGACTTTTCGCGCCCTAATGCTGTTCGTCTCGCTGAGGCCGTGTCGGATCGTGGAGCGAGAGTGTTTTTTGTGAAAGACACCCTGGATCGACCGGCATTTGATGCCGTGACCTTTGGGACCTCAAACAGTCGCGCCAATCCGGTTTTGCGTTTTTCCGTATGGCTAACGGAGATGAGCGCAGACCCGCACATTGCGCTTGCCCATGAGCTGGTCCACGTACTTTTGGACGATGGGACCCATGTTTTTAGTCCGGATAATCTGATGAGAGCGGATACGTCCGGCGATAACACGACGCTGACGCCCGAGCAGTGCCTTCTTATGCGCAAGCGCGCCCGGGATAATGGGCTAGTTAAATAGGTGTCTCATGCCACCTGCGTGACCCCGAAACACTCTGGTGTCTAGTAATTGCCACCCATCATAAACTGTTAAGGTTTTAAGGCTATTGTCCCTCTTGTGATGAACATCGTCCGATCAAAAAACCGGTCAGGCTATGAAGACCGCAAAGAAGACACCCTGGTCTGGGATTTAGGTATACGGGTTTTTCATTGGGTGCTCGTCGTACTTCTCATGGCGCTTTGGGCGACGGCGGAATCGGAGGGCGACTGGATGGGCGTGCATCGCTGGCTCGGCACGGCGGTACTCGCGCTGGTCTTGGCGCGCCTGATCTGGGGATTTATCGGTAGCGAAACGGCGCGCTTTGCAAAGTTCCTGAAAGGACCGCGCGCGGTGATCAGGTATTTTCGTCAGTGGCGCGGGCAAGGGGATGAATACTTGCACGCAGGTCACAACCCGGCCGGCGGCTGGTCGGTGGTCCTCCTGTTGGCCCTACTTCTGCTTCAGGCAGTCACCGGCCTTTTTTCAAACGACGACATTTTTTTTGAAGGTCCGTTAAGTCCGCTTGTCAGTAAAGCGCTGAGCGACCGCTTGACGGGGATCCACCATCTGCTTTTCAACGCTCTATTGGCAGCGGTCGTTCTTCATGTTCTGGCGGTGATTGCTTACTGGATTTTTAAGAGAAATAACCTGGTTCTCCCAATGATCTTCGGTCGCAAGCGATTACCGGCCGAGATGGCGGCGCCTCAACTCCGGTCGCCGTGGTGGGCGTTGGTTATCTTGGTTTTGGTGGGGACTCTTTTGGTGTGGGGCATCGGTACCTGATCGCGTCATGAAAAGGGCTGCGAGGTACCGAGCTTTAGAAAACCCACATCCGGGACATCAGGCACAGGGGCTCCCGCCGCCTCTCCGGCCGGCACAGGTCCAGTCAGCCGGGTGTGGCGCGTCGTTGCAGAACACCGCGTCGTTCGATGATGGCGGCGAGTGGTGCACACACCCGATGAGTCAAGAGTAGGCGATAAATACGAGGAGCCTCGCGATCGATTTGCCGCTCGGTGTACGGCTCACATCTTCTCGCGGTATTTCTTATGACAGCTTTTGCAGGTGCCGGCAGTTTTGATGAACTGATCCTTGATTGCGTCTTTATCTCCACCCGAGGCGGTTTTTGCAAGAGCTGATGTTTCCGTCACAAGCGCCTGCATTTTTTCTAAGAAATCGTCCCAGTTTTCCCAGATCTCGCTCTTCGCATGGGTGTCCCCCATGTCGCTGTCGGCAATAAATCCGTTAACAGGCAGGGGAGCGAGGGCCGCTACCGCCGAAGCATGCTTCTGAAATAGCGCAAGATCCCACTCGGATTTGCCCTGAACCATTGCGCCCATGGGTTTGAAATGCCACGCCATCATTCGAAAACCCGACTGGCGGTAACTAATTGCCTGCTCAATCGTATCGCCCTGGTCGTGAGCACTGGACTGAAGTCCCACGCTCATCAGAATAGCTGCCATAAAAATGCTTAAATACTTCACGACTGACTCCTTATATGGTGAACTGCTTCGGATTTTACTGTATCGCCAAAACATGCCGATTACGTCAATGCTTTTAAAAATGCTCGTCCTGCCACTCCTCTTGGTCGCCCACCTTGCGCAGGCGGCACCCGAGTGCACCGCGCCCTCGCAGTTAAAAGATAATGAGGCGACCCACTTTTGCATGATCAATGCCTTTCGCATGGCCTGCCTAACGCGCAAAGGCTATGACGTGGAAAGTGCAAATTGGAGTGTTCCGCTGTCAGCCTATGACGAGTGCACCATTCGGGGGTGTGAACAGCTGATGGAACAGGTTGGCGATCTCTCCGAAACGCTGTTTAGGATGGCCTGCGATGTGGCCAAGGTGGATCGAAGCGGCTAATTTATGTCCGGAGATACGAGGCGCCATTGACATCAATGATGGCGCCCGTCGAAAACTCGGCACCGGTTGATGCGAGGAACAGAACGGCGTGGGCGACTTCCTCCGGACGTGCAACCCGACCCAGAGGGCTTTGGTTCCGCACGCTATCTCCGTCTGGGCCATTGAGTACCGTACTCGCCATATCCGTTTCCACAAAGCCCGGCGCAACCGCGCTGACAAAAATGCCAAAAGGTGCTACCTGCTGAGCCAGTGACTGTGTCATGGCATGTAATCCGGCCTTACTCGCGCCGTACGCGGGACAGCGGGGTTCGCCCCGGAAGGCGCCACGTGATCCCACGTTGACGATGCGACCGCCTCCGTTCACTTTCATATGGTGAACCGCCAGCCAGGCGAGGTTGGCTGGCCCGATTAGGTTGACAGCCAGGGTACGGGACCAGGCGTGCTGCCAGTCACCGTAAGACACGCTTTCAACCGGGTGGGCCTCAAAGATCCCGGCGTTGTTGACGAGAATGTCGAGACCGCCGAGCTTCCCGACACAATCTGATATCAATTGTTGCGCGATCATGGGATCGGCGACGTCGCCCCGGCACAGGACATGCCCTTTTCCAGACAGAGAGGCGAGAGTCTGCCTCGCGGCGTCCTCGTCCGTCCGATAATGCACCGCCACACACGCCCCGGCCGCAGCGAATTGAATCGCGATGGCCCGTCCGATACCGCGAGAGGCGCCGGTTACAAGAACGCTTTTCTTATCGAAACGCATGGGAGCAGATTAGCCGAAATTGACCTGGCCGAAAAGGAGTCGATTAGCAATAAATAATTGATTTATTGAAATAAAAGGATCAATCGTATCTCTAATGGGAGGTGAGCCGGTTACTCCCACCGACCAGTACATTAGCAAGTCTATAAGAATATAATGAAATGACAAATTTAAACAGGCAAGCCGATGTAGTCGGTCGGCGCCGTATGAAGAGGAAAACGACGATGAAAAACCTGAAAGGAATAGCTGTTGCCGCGGCTCTCGCGCTGGCTGGCACTGCTCAAGCGGACTACTCGATGAGCCCCCAGAGCCCGGATGCCAGCATCGATCTGATGTCGCCCAGCACCTGGTTCGAAAGTATGCCGGCGGCCGGTATGACGATGCCGTTCAACCCAATGCACCCTGCGGGCTGGGCTGTCATCATGAACCCGCGCACCCATACGAATTTTCATATGGCATTTACGAATCCCGCCACCTACGCCCAGTTCATGACGCCACAGTTCTATATGCAGTTCATGAATCCCAAGAATCTGATGGCCTGGTTCAACCCGGCAAATTACGCCACCTTCCTCGACGTGAACACCTATGCGTATTGGATGACCCCGCACGCCTATATTCACGCGATGAATCCGGCAAACTACATGCAGGCTTTTAACTTTGCTAACTATGCGCCGTTTCTCTCATCCGAAACGTTCGCGAACTGGATTACACCAAGCGCATACAGCCTGACCGGTGAGCCCACCGGTATTGTCAAAGGCGGCGCGGGTGTCGATTACGTGGAAGTGCTTCTTGGTGATTCGACTGCCCCGGCAAAGACACCGACTGAATAACCCTTAAGCGATTCAGCCTCCCTGAAAAAACGGCCGCTTCAGCGGCCGTTTTTTATTCGCCCTTACTCGTTGGAAAAGCCTTTGGCGTCGGACGGCGCCGCACGTTCAACCAGCCCGCGGCAATAATGGCAAGCACGCCGAGAAAGGCGATCGGGCTCAGCGTGTCCCCCCAGAACAGATAGCCAAGAATAATGGCGACGGGGATGGCGCTAAAGAAAAAAGGCGCAATAAAGGACATCTCGCCAAGCCGAACGGCAGTCACCATCAGCGGAAAGGCCGCGCTCACCAGCAGGGCGGAGATCAGGATGCCGCCGGTTGACTCCCAGCCTACGGCCTGCCATTGAAAACCGCTTCCGATCCCGGATCCGATAGCAACCACCAACACCGTGAGAAAGGACACCTGTAGGGGGTGAGCGGAGGTGTCAATGAATCGTGTGGCGAGCTCACGTGAGGCGCTCGCAAAAGCGGTCGCGATGGGTAAAAGGAGTACCAAAGACCATTCGGCGCCCCATGGTTGGGTCACGCACAACACCCCGGCAAATCCAAGCAGTACAGAGATCCAGCGCGACAGCGAGTTGGCCTCTCGCAAGATTAAGATGCCGAGCAGAGTAACCAGGATAGGCGAGGTCCATGCAAGCGCCGCTGCCGTAGGAAGCGCAATGAACTGCAGCCCGAAAAGCCAAAACCCTGTTGACATGAACTCACAGCCTCCGCGTACCAGGAGCCACGGTTGGCGCAGGCTCGGGCGCGGCAAGGGCTTGCCTTGAATCATCAGGGCCGCGCCCAGGATCAGAAGAATCACGAGCGCGCGAAGGAAGATGAATTGCAACGGTGGGATATTGTCGAGCAGGCCCTTTACCAGGGCATCGCTGGTCGTAATGGCGGTCATCGCGAGCACTACGGCGCCCGCCGCGCGCAGGTTATGGGTAGAGAGTCTTTCCATGAAGACTGCGTACTCTAAGGGGAACAGCTCAAAAAAAGATGCCTCCTGGAGACCCGATTTGCGTCCATGGCGCCTTGATGCGCCCCCCCTTACAATGAGCCGGACAACAAAAGAGGGGTAACCATGAGCGACAAAACCGCTGCGGGCGAACTGAGTGACGAAGAGCTCGATCTGCAACTCCGTGAGATAGCGGACCGGTTCATTGATCTGGCAAATGAGCAGGCCCAGCGTTTTCACAAGGAAAACGTCAGTGAGGCCATGATGTTTGCCGCGTCTCGATTCAATGCCTTTGTGGTGGCTGCCCATGCGGAGGACGTGTTGGCCTACGATGAGGAGCGCGACAAGGCGCTGGAATACTTCACGGGGCAGTACCGAAACATGCTGGTCAGCAATCTGGACGACTATCGGGGCAGTTTCGAAGACCTTAAATACGCTCACCTGATGACGCGTCGGCCAAATTAAGAGTCTGTGCGACCCGGGAAAGTCACGTCAATGAATCACTGGCTGTGCGACCAGAACCGTGAACAGGAGCGAAAAAATATGAGATTCCCCTCAAGCATCATGATCCGCATCGCGTTTTCGATACGCGCCGCCTGCCTGGCTCTGCTATTGGCGCCCTTATTGGCAACAGCAGATCAGTCCTCTACGCCTTCGGACGCGGGTGCGATGGAAGCGGTCATCTCACGACAGCTAAGTGCCTTCGCACAGGGAGATTCGAACACAGCATATGCCCAGGCCTCTCCCCTGATTCAGGCGATGTTTCCCAACCATGAAATTTTCATGGCCATGGTTCGAGATGGCTACAGCGCGCTGATTCGACCTTCAAAAGTGGACTTTCTTGGCGTGAAGCAAACCCCCGACGGGCCGGTTGTTGGAGTCAAGGTGTTCGCCCGCGACGGCAGCCTCTGGCTGGCCGCCTACCAGATGGTGCGGGAGACGGGAGAAGATTGGCGAATCAACGGCTGTCGACTGACCCGTTACGCCGGTGAGCCGACCTGATCAGTTATTTTCCTGCCGGGTGTGCACGCTGAGCGGAGCGTCCGGCCCGTTATCCGTGACCGAAAAGACAATCGGCTGACAACACACCTCGCAGTCCTCAACGTATTCAGCCAGCTCCACGCTGGGATCCACCAGCGCGGTGAACGCCTCGCCGCAGTAGGGGCACTCGATCAGATGTTCCTCAAGATTCATAGTTGCGTTATTCTGCCATCGTCGGGCGCAGTCGGTAGCCGAGCCCGTGAGTCCACTTAACGGGAGAAGGCAATGACAGATTACAGCCAAATGACCTGTGAGGCATGCCGGGTCGGCGCACCGCCGGCGACGGAAACAGAACTGGATGAATTTCTGGCCGGTCGGTCGGGATGGCAGCGCCTGGTGATCGATGATGAGCCTCGTCTTCGAAGGGTATACACCTTCAAGAATTTTTTGAACGCGCTGGCATTCACCAACAGCGTCGGCGAGATCGCCGAATCGGAGGGTCATCATCCGGCCTTGACGACGGAATGGGGTCGGGTGACGGTGGACTGGTGGACGCACAAGATTCACGATATCCATCGAAACGACCTGATCATGGCGGCGCGCAGTGATGCGCTCTATGACGCAGCGCAATAAGCGGACTATCCGGATTGGATCGCACGGAACGTTTTTATACGATTGATCGCATGATGCGTGCCCGGCAGGGCACGACCCTTCGCGAGATGATGGAGGAGATGGAGATCTCGCGGGCGACCATTCGCCGTGATCTGGAATACATGCGGGATCGTCTTGCGGCGCCGATCGTCTGGGATACAGAAAACCGCTGTTATCGCTATGACGATCAGGAAGCAGAAGGCGATCGTTATGCGCTTCCGGGTTTATGGTTTAACGCGTCTGAGGTGCACGCGCTTTTGACCATGGAGCACCTGCTGTCCAGTCTGCAGCCTGGGTTACTGGAGCCACATATCGGCCCGCTACGCGATCGGATTCGGCGCCTTCTGGATAGTGGTGATCATCCGGTTGATGAGATCGCCCGGCGTATTCGCGTATTGCACATGGCTGCGCGTCAGTCCGACAGTGAGGTCTTTGGCGCGATCTCGCACGCGTTGCTCCGTCGCTACCAACTGCGTATTGAGCACCTCAACCGCCGAAACGGTGAGCGCACCGCCCGCACCGTCTCGCCCCAGCGCCTTGCCCACTATCGTGACAATTGGTACCTCGACGCCTGGTGCCATCTGCGTGGGGGCTTACGCAGTTTTGCGGTCGATGCGATTGCCTCGGCGCAAGTGCTCGAGACTGAAAGTGCGAAAAATGTCTCGTCGGACGAATTGGAAAAAGTGCTGGGGACCGGTTACGGCATTTTTGCCGGTGAGCACACCCACGAAGCCGTCCTGCGATTCTCGCCGGAGGCCGCGCGCTGGGTGTCGCGGGAAAAATGGCACTCCCGTCAGCGCGGTCACTTTGAGGCAGATGGTAGCTTCACCTTGACGCTGCCCTATTCCCAGGAAACCGAACTGGTGATGGACATTATGCGTCATGGCGGCGACGTCGAGGTCATCGCTCCGCGGAGTCTGCGCGATGCGGTAAAGGCGCGACTGCAAAAAGCGGTTGATCGCTACGGCAACTGATGCCGTCGCCGTCAAGTCCGGGAATCCACCTGCCGCTGTCCGGAAATGTTCGGGGCATCGCCTGGATGCTGCTGACCGGTGTGTTGTTTGTTGCCGTGACGGTTACGGTGCGCTATCTCGGCACGACGATGCATCCGATTCAGGCGGCTTTTATCCGATACTGTTTTGGTTTAGTCATCATTCTGCCCATGCTGTCTCGGGCGGGAATTCTCAACCTAAGCTGGAAGCGTGTTGGTTTCCACGGGCTTCGTGGTTTGATTCATGGGGGCGGTGTGATGCTCTGGTTTCTCGCGATGAGTCGTATTCCAATCGCTGAAGTCACGGCGCTAGGATTCACCACACCAATCTTCGCCACGCTCGGGGCGGCTTTGTTCCTCAACGAGCGTTTTCGCAGCGACCGGCTGGTCGTTATTCTGGTCGGGTTTCTGGGCGCTTTGCTGATTTTACGGCCGGGATTTCGCGTGATTGATATTGGCGCGTTTGCCCAGCTCGCCGCCGCGCCCTTGTTTGCCTGCTCTTACCTGATGGTTAAGTCCGCAACCCAAAAGGAATCCAGCGCAATGATTGTGGTGCTGCTCTCGGTGTTCTGTACCCTCACGCTCGCCGCACCGGCGTTGTGGGTTTGGCGGCCGCCGGTACTGCACGAGCTCGTTCTTTTGGCCACCACCGCCATGTTGGCGACCGCGGGCCATTACTGCATGACGCGCGCCCTGGCAGCGGCTGAGGTATCCGCTGTTCAGCCCTTTACTTTTTTGCAGCTGGTTTGGGCGACGCTGTTTGGTCTTATCTTGTTTGATGAACGTCCGGACTTTTGGATCTGGTGCGGGGGCGCCGTTATTGTTGGCGCGGCAACCTGGATGGCCCGAAAAGAAGTCCGCTCGTTGAGATCAAAGAGCACACCCTAGGCGGTTGCCCCTCGGATCACATATTAATTTTGATAATGCGTGGAAAAGAGTAGCAAACGAGTAATTTTTCCCTCAAAGCAGAAAAATGGCGCCGCAAGGCGCCATTTTTCTGTGGGCAGGCACCGAAATTGGCTTCATTAAGCGGTCATGCTCAGGGTCGCGCAATGAGCCTGTCACGTGAGCATAATAAAACGCACGTTACCCATCAGTTTGTTTCGGATGCTTTTTCTCTACCACGCCAATCGACTTGAGGATCTTGCCGATCAACTCGCGAATAATCTGAACTGGCCAATGGGGTCGATTCTGAGTCCGGAAGTCATCGCGGTGCCCGGATCCGCGATGAGTGAGTGGCTAACGCTTCGGTTAGCCCAGGCGTTTGGTATCAGCGCCAATGTGCAGTGGCTGTTGCCAGCACAACTGCTCTGGAAGATTTTCCGGGCCACGTTGTCGAACGTGCCCGAGACCAACGCCTTTTCCTCCGAAGCGCTGTCGTGGCGAGTCTTCAAAGTGCTTCAGGATTCAGCATTTGTTGAATCACACAAGCCCTTGAGGCGTTATCTGCAATCGACAGACCCATTAAGAGCTTGGCAGTTGTCGCGGCAGATGGGAAGACTGTACGAGCAATACTTAGTCTTTCGTCCCGATTGGATTTCGACCTGGGAGGAAAGTGCATCGGGAGAGTGGCAGGGCGCCTTATGGAATCGACTTGTCAAAACTGGAGATTCCCGTCACTGGCTGCAGTTACGTGGCGAGCTCTACGAAAAACTCGAGGGCGATATTCACACGAGCGAGCAGTTGCCTCGGCGCTTTTCGTTGTTTGCCTTATCCGGACTGTCTCCGGCGTTTCTCGACTGGGCAGCGCAGTTGGCGCGTCATACCGAGGTCCATGTTTATCACTTGAATTTCAGCGCAGGATTCTGGGCCGACATCGTGAGCGATCGCGAGCGGGCGAGACTGATCGCCTCTGAGGGCGAGGCTATTGAACCCTTCCTCGATACCGGCAACCGACTCCTTGCCGCCATGGGCCGCGTAGGGCGTCAGTATCTGTCGCAGCTTATGACCCTTCAGGCAGTTGAGCGCGAGACCTACCTTACGCCTGAGAGAACCACGATGCTGGGCTGCATTCAGGCAGACATTGTTGAACTCAACGAAGATTGGCAAGGGCCTGAGCCAGGTCTCCTGAGTGATCGCTCAGTCGAGGTCCACGTATGCCATAGCCCGATGCGAGAGATTGAGGTTCTTCACGATCAGCTGCTTGACGCTTTCGAGCAGGACCCTCATTTGTATCCTGCCGACGTGCGGGTGCTGATCCCAAAGCTTGCTGACTATGCCCCGGCGATTTCGGCCATCTTTGGCTCGGCAGCCGGAAATCGTTCCATTCCCTGGACGCTTGCTGAGGGCGGTGTCCTAAAGGAAAACGCCCTCATTCGGGCGGTGGACGGATTGATGGCGATAGCGGATACGCGCCTCGACGCACGACGTGTTCATGCGTTGCTGGATTTTCCCTTTATTCGCTCACGATTCGCGATTGACGAGGCGGATGTCGATCAGATCGAAACCTGGATTCGAAAGTTGGGCATTGTCTGGGGTGCGGATAAGGCGTCGCTTGATGCTCTCGGCATGGCGCTTGATCCAACCCATACCTGGCGGGGCGGCACAGATCGGATGTTGCTCGGTTTTGGTCTGGGCGAGGGTACCGAAACCGTAGACGGAATCTTGCCTCTGGCGCCGGGCGATTCATCTTCGGCCGAGTTGTTGGGGCATTGGCGGACCTTCATTGAAGCCGTGATTGCCCTTCAGGGCCGAATGAGTGTCGATCGATCATTGTCGCAATGGATAGTTTTCCTAAATGACGTTATTGACGAATTTTTCCTTTTCTCCGCACAGGAGAGTGATGCGCTCATTCGTCTTCGCCACGGGCTGGCGTCGCTGGCCAGAGACGGGCAGACGGCCAACTCCGATGAGGTGCTGCCGCTCGTCGTGATCAAAGATGCACTCCGGCGAAAAACGACGGATCTGGCCGGTGGCCGTTTCATGAGTGGGGGAGTCACTTTCTCGAGTCTGGCATCGGGTCGATGTTTACCAGCAAAACTGGTCTGTCTGGTTGGCATGAACGCCAGCGATTTTCCCGGTCGGGAAAATCATCACGGCCTTGATCAGATGGCGGCCAGGCCGCGACCGGGAGATCGCAACCGTCGGGACGACGATCGTTTTGCCTTTCTTGAGGCGGTCATGTCTGCGCGGGAGCGGCTCTATGTGAGTTATTCAGGCGCCAATTCCCGGGACGATAGTGTGCAGCCGCCATCGAATGTGGTGGATGAACTGCTGAAGGCAACCTCAGTTTTGAAGGCGGATCAGGCGAGCACCGGGGCGCGAATCATTCAACATCCGTTGCAGCCCTTCAGCCGTCGATATTTTGATCCGGCATCGGATTTATTCAGCTATGCCGATGAAATGGCCCCCGGCTCGACTCAGGATCTTTGCGACCGCACACCCTTATTTGCGCAGACGCTGTCGCCACTGGAGCCGGGCGAACTGTCCATTGATCGCCTCTTTGATTTTTTGGCCAATCCCGCTAGAGCGCTGCTTCGGGATCGACTGAACGTTCGCTTGGAGACGAGCGCCGGATTTCTACCTATCCGTGAGCCCATGCACCTTAACTACCGCTCAAAGCGAGCCTTGTTTCGTCGAGCAGTTATCGGACAACTCGAGGGCTCAGAAAAAGTGGATTTTCTCGACTACGCCAAGCACAGCGGTCTCATGCCGGCGGGTCCGGCGGGCGAGGTAGCGGGCGAGACGATCTGGGCGAGCGCAACATCCGTTTGTCTCAGGCTAAAACCGCTGATGAAAGAGGGTCGTGGCCAAACGCTGTCTTTGAAAAGCCCAATAGCGCAATGGCAGGTTATCGGCGAGCTCGACGGTATTTTCGAAGGTCAGCAAATTTTATGGTTCGCCGATCGTTTAAACCCCTGGACAATGCTGGACGCATGGTGCCGACACCTTCTATTGAATACGGATCCGGACCGCCAGGCGGCGCCTACCCTTGTGATCAGCCCTGATGAGACAGTCACGCTATCGTCAACCATCGACGCGCCAACAGAGCTCGGCCGCCTGGTGGATCTGTATTCGCAGGGTATGGTTCGGCCGCTCGCTTTTTTCCCGCGTAGCGCTTTTAAATGGGCCGAAAAAAGAGATCTAAAAGCGGCCTATGGGGAGTGGTTAGGCTCCGAGTTCGCTCGAGCGCGCGCGGAATCCACAGATCCCTATTTCTCGCTCGCTTTTCGCCATGAGATCGAAACCGCCCTCGACGGCGAGTTCCCGTTATTGGCCCGCCTGGTCACGGAGCCTCTTCTCGCCGCCATGGAGATAAGGGCGTGAGCAGGATGCACCCTCTGGATCCCTTCGAGGTGACCTTGCGAGGTAGCCACCTGATCGAAGCCGCGGCCGGCACGGGCAAGACGTGGACGATCGCTGCGCTGTATCTTCGACTGATCCTTGAGGCGGATGTGTTGGTGCCGAATGTGCTGGTGGTGACCTATACCCGCGCCGCGACCGGTGAGCTCAAGCAGCGACTACGCGAGGCGCTGGAGACCGCGGTGGCCGCCTTCAAGAATAAAGACGCCAAGGACCATCCGCTGATATCCCCTCTGCTCGCGCGAAGCGTCGCACCCAATGAGGATCTTCGAAAACTGCAGCGGGCACTTGCTTATTTTGACCAGGCTGCTGTGTTCACTATTCACGGATTTTGCGAGCGGGTTCTGAGCGACTATGCGTTTCAGAGCGCTGGTGCTTTCGAAACCGAGCGCCTCGCCGACGAGCAGGCGCTTTTTTCGGAGGTGGTTGACGACCTTTGGCGGACCGAGATGTATTCGGCGAGTCGATCCTGGTCAAGCTGGCTAGCCGCTTACAAAGGCTTGAGGCATTCTGATGATCTTGGCGCGCTGCTACGACCGCTTGTGGCAAAGCCATTTCTTAAGGTGGTGGGCGAGCAAGACTCGGCTGCTGCTGAGCCTTTCGATAATGCGCTGACGGATGCTTTTTCGACTCTTGTAAAAGAATGGCGGTCGTCTCGTGACACGATATCGTCGTTACTGCTGGATCCAAATGCCTCCCTGAATCGAAATCGATATAGACCTTCCAGCGTGCAGAAGTGGCTGGTGGATCTGGATGATTTTTTCTCAGACGCTTCGGTTGAGTTCCCCAAGGTCAAAGCGCTTGACTACCTTGAAAAGCTTACGCAACGATTTTTGTCTTCAGGCGCCGCCGTGCGCAAAGGAGGCGTGGCGCCCGAGCATCCGTTCTTTGGGCAGATGGGGATTTTTCTGGATGCGCTCGACGTTCACAATAACGCATGCCGGGAGTATTTTGTGTACTGGGCAAGCGTGCTGCGGCAGCGAGCGGACGCAGCCCTTTTGGAGCGTAAGCGAACGCTGGGGCTGCAAAGCTACGATGATCTTCTGCTAGGCCTAAAGGCGGCCCTTGAAGCAGACGCCGAGCACGTGCTTCGAAGCCAACTGCAAGCCGGGTTTCAAGCCGCGCTGCTCGATGAGTTTCAGGATACCGATCCCGTTCAATACGGAATTTTCCGAGCCGTGTATGGCGACGATACGCTTCCAGTTTTTATGGTGGGCGACCCCAAGCAGGCTATTTATTCTTTCAGGGGTGCTGATCTTTTTTCCTACCTTCGTGCTCGCGGGGACGCCAGCGCCCGCCATACGCTTCGAGCGAACTATCGGGCCTGCAAAGGCCTCGTGGATGCCGTCAACGCCGTCTTTTCCCACCTCGATAGATCCTCAAGTTTTGTCTTTGATCAGATCGCTTTTGATGATGCTATCGCAGTCTCTGAGGCGCCGGCGCTGTCGGGTGATACGCGATCGGGTGATCTTGTGGTGTGGCATATCGCTCGAGACGACGAATCCACTTACCTGTCGAAGGGCGCTACTCGCGAGGCGATCGCCCGCGTTGTGGCGAGCGAGATCAGCGATCTACTGAGCGGCGGTAAAACGCTCAATGGGCGTGACCTGACAGCGAGGGATCTCGCGATCCTGGTTCGCAGTCATGTCGAGGGCCAGATCATTCAGCAAGCGCTTAATCAGGCGAATATTCCCTGCGTTCGTCAGGGCCAGCAAAGTGTGTATCAGACGCACGAAGCCATGGAGCTCGAGCGGGTGCTGCAGGCGGTGGCTCATCCCCGTCGGGAGGCATTAATCCGAGCCGCCCTGTTGACTGATCTTATGGGGTACGACCTCCCTGGTTTGCAGGCATTGGAGCAGGACCTGGCCGGCTGGGATCAGACGCTGGATCGCTTTCATGAATGGAATGAGATTTGGCGGGAAAGCGGGTTCATGAAAATGTTCCGCAAGATGGTTTCCGCCGAGGGTATTTTCTCTCGACTCAATCGCCATCGAGATAACGACCGGCGCCTGACCAATATCATTCACCTGTCTGAGCGCATCGAAGCAGCCGCCGAGCAGCATCATGAAATGTCGACGCTGCTGAATTGGTTGGCCACCGTGCGGGCGGATCCGCCGGCTGGAGAAGACGAGAGCCTCTTGCGCCTGGATAGCGATGAAGACCGGGTTCGAATCGTGACTATTCACGCCAGTAAAGGTCTTCAGTATCCTGTGGTGTTCCTGCCGTTTGCCTGGGACAGCGGCAGCAGCGCCGCGGAAGACCGATGCGTATTTTTCCACGATCCCTCAAACGAGAACCGGACGAGTGTCGATCTTGGCACCGAGGCATTGGATGCACATAAAGAACGCGCCGAGGTAGAGCGGCTTGCTGAGAACGTGCGCCTGCTCTACGTAGGATTAACCCGTGCAGAGAGTCGATGCTACCTCGCCTGGGGCGGCATCACAGGCGCGGCAAAGTCAGCACTTGCCTGGTTGCTTCATCGTGAAAAAGTGGACGCACCCCCGGAGCGGCTGAGCGAGCTTGAGCGTCATTTCGCGACGTTGTCCGACATCGATCTGGAGGGCGCCCTGACCGCTCTGGCCTCACGATCCGGTGGAGCAATAGAAGTGCTTGCTTTGGATGAAAAAAGCGAACGTAAGCACGCCGCGGTTGCCATGGCCCTGCCGGCGCTGAGTGCCCGTCCGGCCAGTCGGGCGATTGACCGGAGTTGGCGGCTTAGCAGCTTTAGTGCGCTCGCCACCGGGCATGAGTCGTCGCTGCCGGACCATGATCGCTCCCCGACGTTCGGCGCGCCTTCTCACAGTGAAAGTTTCTTTGGATTTCCGCGTGGGGCTCGTGCCGGTACGTGTCTGCATCGGATGTTTGAGCTGATTGATTTCGGTCCCGATTCGGTGGATGCACAGCGATTGATTGTCCGTCAGACGCTTAATGAATTTGGTTTTGAGGATAAATGGACCCCGGTCGTGATGCAGATGCTGCAGACCGTGCTGTCTGCGCCTCTTAACACCCGTGGCCTAAAGCTCAACGCGATTGATCGCAGGCATCGCGTTGACGAGATGGCATTTTGTTTTCAAACGGATGCCTTCGATCATATGCAGTGGGCACAGGTGCTCAGATGTCACGTCGATAGTGCGCATCCTGCTCTGCGTAAGGCATCAGAGAATGATTTTTTTGCGCCGCCGGCTGGATTCATGCAGGGCTTTATTGATCTGGTATTTGAATCGGACGGTCGCTTTTACCTCGTGGACTACAAATCAAATTTTCTGGGTAGTGACTTCCCGGACTACGCGCCTTCGCGGCTAGCGGAGGCGATGGTACAGTCGCAATACACGTTGCAGTATCTTATTTATACCGTGGCGCTGAACCGCTGGCTGGAACGCGTTCTTCCTGACTATCGCTACGACCGTCATTTTGGGGGCGTTTTTTACCTTTTTCTTCGTGGCATGACGCCACAGGCGCATGATTCAGGCGTGTTCTTTGATCGTCCTCCGGCCGAATTGGTGAGCGACCTGACGGCCTTGATGGAGGGCTCCCATGGCTGAGTTCTGGTCCGCCATGCGCGCGGCCAGGCGCAGCCGGGCGCTCAGCGATGTGTCCTATTATTTCGCTGATCTGCTGACGCGCCTGAATCCTGCCGCTTGCGAACCGGTGATTCTGGCGGGTGCCCTCGCTGCCGAGCGGGCGTTGTCAGGCGAGATTCGCGTAGAGCTGTCCCGATTTTCGGGGCAGGCTGTTTTTGGGGATGAGGTTGATCTTCTTTCGCCATTGGCAGAGGACTGGCACCGCATGCTGGACGACTCTCCTCTGGTCGGAGACGGCACGCAAAAGACGATACTGGTGAAGACGCAGGGGAGTCTTTATCTGCATCGATACTTTGATCTTGAGCGGCGCTTGGCGAGGCTGCTGGTCGATCGGTCGATACGGCCGATGCAGGATGTAAAGCGAGTACCGTCTCTGACCACACTACACGCTGTTTTTGGTGATGACGAGAATACCCAGAGCCAGCGGGAGGCGGCGCGCATTGTGTTCGACCATCGTATCGCTATCATCAGCGGCGGTCCCGGTACGGGAAAGACGGCAACGGTCAGGCGCATTCTGCCGCTCATGTGGAGTCACACCTCGGTGCTGCCGGAGCGCACCTTGCTTTGTGCGCCGACGGGAAAAGCGGCCGCCCGCCTGCGCGAAACACTGGTGGACCACGCCGGTGACGACACCGAGTCCTTTCGGGCATTCCCTGCAAATGCCGTGACTATTCATCGATTGCTGGGCTGGCAACCGGGCGGGGCGTTTCGTTACGGAGCGCACCGGCGATTGCCCTGTGACCTTGTCATTATCGATGAGGCGTCCATGGTGGATTTGGCGCTGATGGTTCGTCTTTTTGAGGCTTTGCCCGATGATGCCCGAGTGATCCTTTTGGGTGATCGGGATCAGTTGGCCTCTGTGGAGGCTGGCGCTGTTCTCGGGGATATGTGTCGCGCGGCGGACAGCGGGATCTGGGCTGGCGGCATGGCGCCATTGAGTCACAACTGGCGCTTTGGATCCGACAGCCCGATCGCACATTTAGCACGCGTGATTTGCTCCGGCGATGCGACCGGGGTGTCTAAGACGCTAGCTGAACAGAATGAGGGGTCGGTATCTTTTCTGGACGTGGCTGATGATGAGCGCTTTAATTTTTACCTAAACGAGCGTCTTTACCCGTTTTTTGAGTCGTTGATGGATGCTTCAGGAGCCGGGGCGCCGGTCGAGGAGCAGTTCTCCCGATTGGGCGAGGTGATGGTTATTTGCGCGCATCGTCACGGGCCCCAGAGCGTGCAGGCCGTGAACGCGTATATGGTGGAGCGATTGCGTCGCCGATCAAAGCAGTCCAGTTTTTCGGCTTTTCCCGGCATGCCTGTGATGCTCACGAGGAATGATCCGGGCCTGGGTCTTTTTAACGGCGATATTGGAATCGTGGTCAGTGGAGCCACATCGTCTGGCTTGCAAGCGGTTTTTCCCGGACTTGATGGTAAGGTCATGCGGTACAGTTTGAACCGGTTGCCCGAGTATGAGCCCGCGTATGCCATTACAACCCACAAGGCACAAGGCTCACAGGCGCGCCGCGTGTTCTTTATTTTGCCGGCTAAAAATTCTCGCGTGCTCTCGAAAGAACTGATCTATACCGGGATCACCCGAGCGCGAGAATCGGTCGAAATTTGGGGTGACCCTGAGGTGCTGATTTCAGCGGCTACTAAAAGCGCGGCACGCCCCACGGGCCTGAGCGAACAAATGCAATGTCTCTGACACGCTATCGGATTGATGAAGCCGTCGGTGCCTCGACCGTTACGGACGACATGATGGTGCTGACATCGATCTACGGCATCGTCGTCGGTATCATTCTGGTTATTCTGGCTAGACGGTTTCGACAGCAGTGGATGGTGTTTTGGGGTTCAGGACTGTCGATCATTAGCGTCGTGTATCTTCTCGCGGAAGGCCTGAATTGGTTCTAGAAGAGGCGGGCGATGCGTCGCCGCGATTGATAACCGGAGCGTTTTCTTGATTCCCTTGCGCGATGACAACCCGACCCGGATCACGCCGATAGTGACCATCGGGCTGATCGCGCTTTGCGTGCTGACGTTTTTATGGCAGATGTCTCTGGGCGCTCGAGAAGAAGCGGCAATTTACGCTCTGGGCGTCATCCCGGCGGTTATTCTGGATCACGCGCGGCTTGCGCCGGAGCTCGAGTGGATAGACCCCGCTCTGACTCCTTTTTCGTCCATGTTCCTTCATGGCGGACTCATGCATTTGGGTGGAAATATGCTCTACCTGTGGATCTTTGGGAACAACATCGAGGATGCCATGGGCCATGCGCGATTTATTGTCTTTTACCTGGTATGCGGCATCGCCGCCGTCTTTGCTCAGGCCCTGCCCGACCCTGAATCCACAATCCCGATGATTGGGGCCAGTGGGGCGATCTCCGGCGTACTGGGCGCATACCTGTTGCTCTATCCGCATGCCCGCGTGCTGGTCGCGATTCCATTCGGCTTTTATCTGCATACGGTTTCACTGAAGGCCGGCATCGTGCTGCTGATTTGGTTTGGACTCCAGATAATCAGCTCGCTCGCGGCCGGCGACGGCCCCGGCGTTGCGTGGTTTGCACACATAGGGGGTTTTGTTGCGGGCATGATTCTGATCCCCGTGTTCAAATACTCCGATGTCAAACTGTTTGCGCCGGCCCGAGCCTCCTCACCCCGCCGAGCACGAAAGAGGTAATAACCTATGATGGGCAATGCGCCTGACTATCTTTTCGAGCCCAAGAGCAAGCCGTTTTATCCGTTGTACCCGGTGCCCTTGGTGATTGCCTCACCAGAAACCGTTGAGGGTTATGGCACTTTGGTCGAGCGCCCTGAAGACGTTGATATTGAAATCGTGCGCTGGCCGGCATCTGGGTGGCGACCGGTCGATGAGGATAGCGGCAACGAGGGAGGCTGGGTCGAGGGCACTTTTTTCGGTGACTGGCACGGTGACGTGCTGTATGGCCGAAACGATGCGGTTTCGGGCCACTATGTGTTGGGTTGGTCCACGTCGGACCCGGCCACTGCACGCACCGATGAGAAAACCTGCGAACGCTCGCAGGTGATTCTCTGGCACCTCAACTATCATCCTGACGGAGGACAGTTATTTTTTCCGCAGCAGCGAAAGCCTTTCGTTGTGCCGGTGGCGCTGCCCGGCGATGACCTGCAGCCAGAGCAGGTGATCGCTCTTTGGTGCGATGGCAGTCGTGGCCTTTATATCCACCCCGGAATCTGGCACGAAGGGATTTTTCCGGTCACTGACAGCCAGTCTTTTCTGGATCGGCAGGGCCGGGTGCATGCGCGCGTGAGTTGCGATGTGGCTGCGGAGTTTGGCGTTTATCTCTCGGTACCGCTCACCGAGCACTCGGAGTAAGGGCTCAAAAAAAGCGGTTAGCCGCTTTTGTGGCCGGGACGAAGCGACAGGTAGACGCCGACGGCCACAATGATCGCGATACCACCGACCGCCCAGCGGTTGGGCAGGTCACCAAAAAGCCAATAGCCCAGCAGGACCTGCATGACGATTTCTGTATAAAGAAACGGCGCCAGCAGGGACGCCTCTGCATACTCAAACGCGCGAATCAAAAGCAGGTGGCCGGCCGCGCCGATCATGCCCAGAGCCATCATCAAACCAAGATCCAAGGCGCTTGGGGTGACCCAGATAAACGGCACGAGCACGCTCATCACAACGAAACCCCCGGCGCCTTGCCAGGCCAGCATGACGATCGGAGGCGTATTGCCGCTGAGCAGTCGCGTCGACAAAAAATAAAGCGCGAAAAAAAAGGCCGCGGCCAACGCGAGTAGACTCTCCCATTGAAAGTTGCCAAATCCCGGCTGGACAATCAGCACCACACCGACAAGGCCAAGCACCGACGCGATTGCCCGGCCCGTGGGAACGCGCTCGTTAAGCAATAGCGCAGACAGTAGGACGACCAGAACCGCGTCAAAAAAGATCAACGCGATTGCATCGGCCAGAGGAATAGTGCGGATGGCGCCGAAAAAACAAAGGGTCGCGCCCATTAGGCATAGGCCGCGCCCGATCTGTAACACCGGCCGTGGCGCTCGGAACACGTGCCCGCGATGTCGGACCCAGGCAATGGGAAAAACCAGCAAAAAATGAAAGAAAAACCGAGCCCACACCAACTGCAACACTGGATATCGACTGCTCAGCAGTTTCGCCAGAGCATCCATGAACGGCACGATCATCATGGCGCCGATCATGAGCGCGATGCCGACGGAGGACTTTGAGCGGAAGCGAAGAAGCGCCATGCGGGTGCCGAGCAGGAGCCAGTGGGCGTTTGGAAGGGCGGGTATCATAACGTTTTGGATATCCGGTACATAGCCAACGAGTCTTGGTGCGCCCCCATGCACCACACGTTAACGTTATTTGGATGAAAGATTTTTTCCATTCCGAAAGCGCCCTGGCGGCGGTGATCGTCACCCACGAGCCATCGCTCGCCACCCTGTCCGAACAGCTGCGGCGATTACAAGGGCAGGTGGAGCTGGTGATGGTGATTGATAACGGCTCTCATGCCTGTGCCGATGTCGCCGAGATCGTTTCAGAGCACGCGTTTGCGCAGTTCATTGGCGCTCCGGACAATCAGGGCCTGGGCTGGGCGCAGAATGAAGGACTAAGCCGTGTGCTTGATCTTGGTGCGCAGGCGGTGCTCATACTCGACCAGGACAGTCTCCCGCGCCCGGGTATGGTGACCGCTTTGCATCGCGCGCTGCAAAGGCAACGTGAGGACGGGATTCAGACGGGCGCCGTAGGGAGTCGCTATCTGGGCTCCGATCTTGGCCACCCCTCTTATTTTGTTCAGTTCGCCGGCCTTAACTTTCGCCGGTGCTACTGCAGTGAGAATCAAAAAGCGCTTATCCCGGCGGATATGCTGATCTCCTCAGGCGCGCTTTTTTCACGTGAGGCGCTTGAGGCGGTTGGGTTGATGGAAGCCGATCTTTTTATTGATCATCTCGATACGGAATGGTTCTTGCGCGCTGGGGCAAAAGGTTGGTCATCTTATGGTGTGTGTGATGCCGTCATGGAGCATGGTCTAGGGGAACGCACCGCACGATTCTGGCTGGGACGGTGGCGCTACCTGCCCGTGCACCGACCCTTTCGCTACTACTACATCTACCGAAACAGCATGCTTTTATGGCGTCGACCCTATCCCAGTAAACGATGGAAGCGCACCGATGTACTGCGACTGGTGAAGATGTTCCTGATTTTCGCGTTGTTTGTTGGCGAGCGATCAAACAACATTCGGATGATGATGCGCGGTATCCGGGACGGAATAAGAGGGCGTTCCGGCCGGCTCGACGTCTCGTTGAAGTGATCCTGGGATCGCCGCAGAATAGACCCTCCACGCCGTCATCGTGACTGCTGTTGTGAATCTCTATAAATCTTTATCTCACCAGACCCTGTCTAACTGATGCGAGTCTCTTTTCTGGTGCCGGTCTACAACACCGACCCGGCGATCCTTACCCTGTGTGTGAATAGTGTGTTGAAGGCGGCGGCCGGAATTCATGAGGTGGTTGTGGTCGACGACGCTTCGGATCGCGCCGACACGAGGGCGTTTGTTGATCGTTGCGAGAAAGCCGCGATTGATGGGCTACGCATCATTCGCAATTCGGGGAATCATGGGGTCTCTTTTTCGCTCAACCAGGCCGCTCACGCGGCCTCTGGTGATTTTCTTGCTCCCGTCGACCATGATGATGTAGTGGTGACTCCGGGTTTCGGTCAGATGCTGAGAAGTCTGGCCTACCATCGGTCACGCTGGGCCTACTCTGACGAGATTCAGGTTGATGAGAAAGGCTTTCTGATTCGGCGGATGTTCAAGCCGGACTACAGTCCCCAGCTTTTACGGTCCCTCATGTACATCAATCACCTTCAGGTTTTTTCAAAGGATTTATTTGAAGATCTAGGCGGGTATCGCGAAGGTTTTGAAGGCAGTCAGGACTATGATCTGGCGTTGCGGATGAGCGAGCGTTGCACACCGCTGCACGTAGAAGAGATTGCGTATCACTGGCGCATTCTTGATAAGACACAGTCGCGCTCCGGAGAGCAACTCAGCGCGAGCAGTGTCGATAACGGGCAACGCGCCCTGGAGGAGCACTTCGCCAGAAAACAGTGCGTGGCGCACGTCGCACCCGTTCTCTTTAAGCGCCACGCCCACACCGAACCAGAGCCCATTGGGGTCTATCGTTCGCGCCTCGCCGCTAAACCGGATTCCAGGATCTCCGTGATCATCCCCTGCCGGCTGGGAACGACGAAACGCATAAACGATAAACCGCTGGTGCTGCTCGAGCATTGTCTGCAGGCGTTGGGCTGGTCATTTGTAGAGGAAGAGGCGAGTCGGGTAGAGCTCATCCTGGTGCTTAATGCAGGGGATGAGATCAAAAAAGGCGAGGAGGCGATCGTTCGTCGCGGGCTTTCAGGTTTCGCCATTGCAGATGCGCCCGGATTTTCTTTTTCCCGCAAATGCAACCTCGGTGCGGCCAAGGCAAGCGGTGACGTGCTGGTTTTCCTGAACGACGATACGGACATGCAGACCGCAGGATGGCTCTCCGATATCGTCTCGATTCTGAACGAGGACGATGTCGCCTGTGTTGGTGGCTTGATGCAGAACAATGATCGGACCGTGCAGTCCTGTGGCGATAACGTTGGACGGGATTCAGCCGTGCACTATGTGCCTGAGGTCGGTGCTGATGGAGTGGGTGACGCCATGCACCGTTATCTCGCCGATCATGAGACCACGTCCATCAGCGGCGCCTTCTTGTGTACCCGTAAGTCGACATTCGAAGAGTTGGGCGGGTTCTCCGAGGCGTTTCCGAACAGTTTTCAGGATGTGGATTTCTGTCTTCGTGCTCGCGCCCGCGGTCTGCGCTGCATCACGGCTCCAGGTATTCGTCTGCTGCACTTTGAGTCGGCGACCCGCGATGCCAAAGTGGATTACGCGACCCTGAGCGCTTTTCGTTCCTACCATGGCCCCGGTCTTGCCGGAAAAGACCCTTATGCGTTCTGGCGCTATCAGCCGATTTATTTCTCCGTGTTTTCCTACAACGGGATCAAGTTTCGTTTGTACCTGATTGCCAAAATGGTTGTCACCCGTGCCCGGCGGATCGAGAAAGCCCTAACCCGTCGCCCCCGTTGCTGGCGAGGCGTGTTGAAGAAAAGCGAGTACCGCGTCGTCTGATACAGTATCCCGCTGATCAATTACCATTAGCTTTAAAGCGGTAGGCTCAACAGACCGCCCGCGAGTACTGGTTATGACGAGAGATCCCCGATACGACATTCTTTTTGAGCCGGTCAAGATTGGACCGGTTACGGCCCGTAACCGTTTTTATCAGGTCCCCCATTGCAATGGTATGGGGCACCTGATGCCCAATAGCGTGGCTGCCATGCGGGGGGTGAAAGCCGAGGGTGGCTGGGCGGTTGTCGCGACGGAAGAGTGCGACATACATGTTTCGAGTGATGTGCTGCCGTACGCTGAGGCCCGCCTATGGGATGATGGTGACGCGGACCGCCTGTCGCTCATGACGGAAAGAGTTCACGCCCATGACTCCCTGGCAGCGATTGAGCTGGTCCATAGCGGTCACAACGCCTCGAACCGCCACTCGCGACTGCCGGTTCTTGGCGTGTCTGATCTACCCGTAAATAGTTTCGATCCGGTTCAGGCTTGTGCAATGACAAAACGGGATATTGCGGATGTGCGTCGCTGGCATCGTCAGGCCGCTGTACGTGCGCGCGACGCCGGTTTCGATATCGTATACGTGTACGCGGGGCACAATCTGTCTCTGCCGATGCATTTCATTAGCCGACGCGCGAACAAGCGTTCGGACGAGTATGGCGGTTCGCTGGAAAATCGGGTCCGGCTCACTCGTGAATTGCTCGAAGACACCAAAGAAGCGGTCGGCGATCGCTGCGGGGTAGCCATTCGCTTTGCGGTGGATGAGCTTCTGGGCGACGCGGGAATCACCAGTGAGACTGAGGGTCGTGAAGTCGTCGAAATGCTGGCAGAACTGCCTGATCTTTGGGACGTTAACGTCAGTGACTGGGCCAACGACTCAGTCACCGCGCGGTTTGGTGAGGAGGGTGCCCAGGAACCCTACGTCGCGTTCGTCAAGAAGGTAACGAGCAAACCGGTGGTGGGCGTGGGCCGATTCACTTCGGCTGATGCCATGGTCTCGCAGATCAAGCGCGGCGTCCTCGATATGATTGGCGCCGCCCGCCCATCCATTGCTGATCCTTTTTTGCCCAAAAAAATAGAAGAGGGTCGAATCGAGGATATCCGTGAGTGCATCGGCTGCAACATCTGCGTCAGTGGAGACTGGACGCAATCGCCGATCCGTTGCACCCAGAACCCTACGATGGGAGAGGAATGGCGCCGGGGTTGGCATCCGGAGATCATTGAGGCAAGAGGAGAAAGTAAAAAGATACTGATTGTGGGCGCAGGCCCGGCAGGTCTTGAGGCAGCCATGAGCCTGGGCCGGCGCGGTTATGACGTGGCGTTAGCTGACGCGGGTGATGGCGGAGGTCGGGCGGCGCTCGAGGCCACGCTGCCTGGTTTGTCGAGTTATAAGCGGGTCAGCGACTACCGTCTGGGTCAAATTGAAAAATTGCCCAACGTCAGCTTCTTTCCCGGCAGTCGCATGGATGCGGACAGTGTTCGCGAGTTTGGGGCCGATCAGGTGCTGATCGCCACAGGCGCACACTGGCGAGCCGACGGTCTCGGGCGATATACCGAGACTGGTGTCGCCGGTATCACCAGTCATCCCAATATCCTCACGCCGGACCAGTTGATGGTCGGAAATCTTCCGCGGGAGGGCGCTGTCGTGGTCTATGACGACGACCATTACTACATGGGCGGTGTGATTGCGGGCTGGCTTTCGGATCGGGGTCTTTCGGTTACGTTGGTCACGCCGGGTCCAGAAGTGTCCTGCTGGACGAAAAATACCATGGAGCAGCACCGAATCGAGAAGACGCTTTTGGATAAAGGGGTGTGTTTAATCGAAAAGCACACGCTCACCAACGTTTCTCATGAGACGCTTTCGTTCGCGCATAACACGACATCCCAACTAACCGAACTACAGGCTCAGTCGCTCGTTATGGTGACGCTGCGCCAGCCGGTGAGCGATCTGTACTTTGAACTCGCAGGTCACGAGGAGCAGCATCTGGAGACGTTGCCGTTTCGTCTTACCCGAGTGGGTGACTGCATGGCGCCGTCGACGATCGCGGCCGCGGTCTACGATGGCCACCGTATCGCCCGAGAGCTCGATAGCCCACCGCACCCGGATTCGGTGCCTTATAAGCGAGAGCGTCCCTTAATCGATCGTCCTTGAGCGGTTACACCAATCATTCAGTTCATGTTGTTACGATGATCCTCATCCTGTAGTTGGGGATCGCGCTCGGCGGGGTTTCCGTATCCGCCACCGCCCGGGAGTTCCATCAGCAACCGTTCGCCGGCGGGGATGATCTGTTTTCCCTTCGTATTGAGTTTCTTTCCGCTCATCAGTTGAACGACGCCCGGTGCGCCATCCTCGCCACCGTGTCGACCACGGGCGGCAAAATCGACGCGATCGAAAAGCGCGAAGATGGCAAACGGAGCGCCCTCGGCGTGAGAGACTTCAATGGTTTGGCCGTGCCCCCCGCGATAGCGACCGGCGCCGCCGGAACCTGGCCGAAATTCCTTTCGGTGAAAAATGATCGGCGCGATCGATTCGGTAATCTCGACCGGTGTGTTGCGCACGCCGGACGGAAAGGCGGTGGCTGAAAGACCATCGCGCCACGGGCGGGCTCCGGTTCCGCCAGAGTGAAAGATCGTTACCGAGAAAGGCGTGGCTTGCCCGTATTCCTGGCCATCCAGCACCCCGGGTCCGCCGGTCATCATTGGGTTCCAAAGGCTGGAACTGCCTTCGGCCGGCGCTCGCCCAGGAATCGCCTGTTCAATGCAGCCCAGCACCACGTCGGGCAGCATTTGGCCAATCACATGGCGAACAGCAACCGCGTGCGGTCGTGGGGCATTCAGAATACAGCCTGCGGGAGCGCTGATCTTGATCGGTTCGAGCGAGCCCGCGTTATTGGGCACCGCGGATCCGATGACGCAGCGCACGCCGAAGGACGCGTAAGCCTGGGTATAACTCAGTGGCACGTTAATACCAAAAGGCGAGACGCCGGAGGTGCCGTCAAAGTTGACATCGATGCCCGCGTTGCTGATTTCGAGGCGAGCCTTCAACACGATGGGTGAGCCATAACCATCGACCGTCATCTCGTTATGCCAAACCCCATGAGGCAGGCCGGCAATTTCATCCAGAACCACTGCTCTTGAGCGCGAGATGATGTATTCGCCAATGGTCGCAAGATCCTGAAGATCAAACTCGGCCATCATGTCGACGAGACGCGAGCAGCCCACCGCGTTCCCCACGGTGAGGGAATAAAGATCACCAATCACCTGATCCGGTTCCCGGACGTTTGCTCGCACGATCGACATGACCGCTTTCGAGGCCTGCCCTTCCTCAAAAAGAGGGAGAATGGGAATACACAGCCCTTCTTCATAAATCTGGCCGGCATCCGGCCCGAAGCCGCGTCCACCGATATCGACTACGTGAACGGTTGATGCCAGTAAACCTATGACCCGCTCTTCAATAAAAGCGGGGGTGACGACGGTGAAGTCAAACAAATGCCCCGTTCCTTTCCAGGGGTCGTTGGTGACGTACACATCGCCCGGGCGCATGTTTTCCAGCGAGAGCTCATCCAGAAAGTAGCCGACGGATGTTGCCATGGCATTGACGTGACCCGGCGTTCCCGTTACCGCCTGCGCCAGCATTTTTCCGTTGAGATCAAAAATGCCCGCGGACAGATCGCCTGCTTCTCGGACAGTGGTCGAGAAGGCCGTTCGAATCAGTGCTTGCGCCTGCTCCTCAACAATGCTGATGAGTCGATCCCAGATAACCTGCTTGCGAACCGGTGAGAGCTCGCTCGCTGAAGCAGCGTGTTCCGTCGCGTTTTCCGACAGCGAGGAGGCGACCAGATCCCCAAATGGGTTTTGATGGATCGACCATCCCGTCGGCAGCAAGAGCGTGGTCTGGTCTTCGGCGATGATCATCGGGCCCTCAAGTGGGGATTGCGCGGGCATGTCATCGCGGCTGATTACTGTACAGATGGTTTCGTGATCGGCTCCGGGCATGCGGACCCCTGCCCGAACGCCGGCGGGTTGAGTGGGCCGATCCGGATGGGGCGAGGTCGCGCGAATCCCCTCCTCAGCAGGGGCCGAGGCGGTGAGTGACCACGTCAGTATTTCAAGTGAGACACCGGGAATATCGCGACCGTATTGCATCCTATACGCGTCGGTAAATGCCGAATGAATGCCCGTGCGGTCGCTTTCCGCAAGTGGCCGGTTGGGTAAGGCCACCTTGATTTCGTGACCTTGTCCGGCATAACGGATGTAAGCGTGCCGGGAAATCGTAATGGGTGCGTCCTGTGCGCCCAGGCGAACGGTCGCAACGGCTTCACTCTCCATGTCAGTGAACAGCAGGTTGATGCTGTCGGTATCCAAGCTATCGAGTGTCGCGTAACGGCTGCGGACCACTTCAAAAGCGACGGGCGCCAGCAAAAATCCGACCGCCGATCCGACGCCGGCGTCTTTGGGCACGATGACTTTTTCAACGCCCAGTTTGCGGGCCACGGCTATCGCGTGAAGAGGAGCGCCCCCGCCGAAAGCGATCATCGTTCGTGCTTTCACATCGATTCCTTTTTCGACGGCATGGACACGGGCTGCGCTAGCCATGTTTTCGTCGACTATTTCTATGACGGCGTGTGCGGCATCTGTTGCATTCGTTCCCAGCGTGTCGCCGACGGCATTGATGAGTGCCTGCGAGGCTGCAGCCGAATCCAGGGTCATGGAGCCGCCCGCAAAGTGGTCGGGATCCAGCCGGTTTAGGACCAGGTTGGCATCCGTGACCGCGGCGCCGGTTCCGCCCCGGCCATAGCAGGCCGGACCGGGTTCGGATCCGGCGCTCTCGGGCCCCACCTGAATTCGCCCGACGCTATCCACATGGGCGAGCGATCCACCACCCGCGCCGATCTCAACCATGTCGACCACCGGAATCTTGATTGGCATGCCGCTGCCTTTCATGAAGCGGTGTGCCCGATCCACTTCAAAGGTGCGCGACAACGGCAGTTGGTAATCATCGATGAGGCAGATTTTCGCGGTAGTGCCGCCCATATCGAAGGAGAGCACCGACGGTTCGCCCAGCGCTTTGGCGATATGGGCAGCGAGGATGGCGCCGCCCGCGGGACCGGATTCGACCAGTCGGACCGGAAATTCAACCGCCGTGTCGATGGTGATCTGGTGACCGCCAGAGGTCATCAGGAGACAGGCGCATCTGAATCCTGCAGTCGCCAGACGCTCTCGTACGCTTTTCAGGTATCCGGCGATCAGCGGCTGAACGTACGCGTTGGCGCTCGTCGTGCTCTGGCGTTCGTATTCGCGAATTTCAGGACAGACTTCGCTGGATAGAGAAATCGACACGTCGGGAAGGCGCGCGCGGAGTATGTCGCGAATCCGAGTTTCATGGGCTGGGTTGGCGTAGGCATGTAGCAGCCCGACCGCAATGCTTTGGATGCGCTCGGCGTCGGCACGTTCCGCAAGCGCGTGCACCGCCTGCTCATCCAGCGCCGTGAGCACGCGCCCCTGAAAGTCGACCCGTTCAGGCACGGTCCAGCGCAGCGCGCGCGGAACGAGCGGCGGCTTTCGATCCGCATCAAAGTTGTATTGGTCAAACCGGTTTTCATAGCCGATCTCGAGCGAGTCGCGGTGGCCCTGGGTGACAAACAGCGCTGTTTTTGCGCCCCTGCGCTCGATCAGCGCGTTTGTAGCCAGTGTGGTGCCATGGGTAATCAGCGATATCTCGGCCGGTTCGATGCCTGCCTGTCTGAGAAGCTCATCTACACCTTGCATGAACCCCTCGGCGGGATCGCTGGCCGTGGTGAGCACCTTCGCAGTGTACCGGGTGGAGCCCACCTGGAGGACGGCATCAGTGAACGTGCCGCCGATATCGATCGCAATTCGTGGTGCCGTCATGACACGGATCTTTTGTCGAGTCTAGGAATCGGTGAGATAGCGCGGCAGTCGTATACCCTTTCGAAGTTTTGGGTCTGACTGCGGTGACCCGCGGGTCATTTTTAGAGGAATAACGCCCGCCCACGCGTCGCTGTCATAGTCCGATTTCTCATCGGACGGAGGTCCGGCGCTGACCTTGGCTGATGCCTCCTCAAGACTGAACCGCAAAACGGTGGTGGCTGCCAGTTCTTTTGGTCGGGACGGGCGAATATCTTTGGTGCGCCCTGGAACAAGATGTTCAGTGAATGCATCCAGCACCGCCACCTTTTTCGCTCCCGTTACTTTCTCGGCCTTACCCAGAATAACCACTGACCGATAGTTCATAGAGGAGTTGAATGCGGATCGTGCCACCACAATACCGTCTAGAAGGGTCACCGTAATGCAGGCGGGTTGTCCCTGTGCCAGACACTTGAGCATGCGGCTAACACGACTGCCGTGAATATAAACGTGGTGACCGATTCGGGCGATTGCGGTAGGGATCACGTAGGGCTGACCGTCGTCAACAAATCCCACGTGACAGACGTTGGCCTCGTCCAATATGGCGTGAATTAACTCCGGATCGTATTGCGCCAGAGATGCGAGTCGTTTGACCCGCGTTCGCTCGGAAGAGACGACCGGTTTGATCATAGACGGGCGCGCTTGCTCAAAAGTGATCTTTGAGTTCTCGAGTGCGGGCAAAGACGTCGACGCTATTCTCGCCCACGCGATCGATGGTCTGCTGCAGATGCAAACTGGTCGGTCGCAGAAAGGGATTGGTTTTTTTCTCCAGGGAAAGCGTGGTCGGTACGGTGGGTAGACCTTTTGCACGCGCGGCATCGATGGCTTTCGAGCGGACAAGAAGATCTTCGTTTTCAGGCTCGACGGATAGGGCAAATCGCGCGTTGGCCTGCGTGTATTCATGAGCGCAATAGATCAATGTGTCGTCGGGCCAGGCAAGAATCTTCTCAAGCGATGCCCACATTTGCTGAGGGGTGCCCTCAAACAATCGGCCGCAGCCGAGTGCAAACAAGGTATCTCCAACGAAACCGACCCCCGCGTTGGGGCAGTGGTAAACAATATGGCCGCGCGTATGTCCCGGCGTGTCGTGTACGTTGAATTTCCAGTCGCCGAGCATCACCGAATCACCTTCACCCACCTGTTGATCGATACCGGGAATGCGATCGGCGTCCGCCCTCGGGCCGACGATGGTGCAGCCTGTTTTTTCCTTTAGCTCAAGATTACCGCCCGCGTGATCATCATGATGGTGCGTGTTGAAGATGAAATCCAGCGACCAGTGTTTCTCCTTAAGCGCATTTGATATCGCGCTAACGTCGGGCGTATCAATAGTGGCGGTCAGGCCACTGGCGGGGTCATGAACGAGATAGCCGTAGTTATCATCGAGGCAGGGAAATTGGTGGACTTGAAGGGTGGTCATCGGTCTTCCTTTCAGATGGATTCGGCCTAGCGGTGACCGCTAATGTCGGCATGTAGGGGCTTTGTTTCTTCATATCTCGCTTTTTGCTCAGCGGATGCTTCTTCCTGATGAGCGGATTTCCATTCGTCGTAGGGCATGCCATAGACCACGGTGCGGGCGCCGTCGTAGTCGAGCGCCTCTCCCTCGGCCTCGGCCGCCGCGAGGTACCATTTAGACAAACAGTTCCGGCAGAAACCAGCGAGATTCATTAGATCAATATTCTGTACGTCGGTGCGTTTTTGCAGATGCGCCACAAGGCCGCGAAAAGCAGCGGCCTCAAGCCTGGTTTTGACGTCGATATCCATTTGTGCTCCGAATTAAGTAAAGGTGTGTGTTCAATCAATCACGCGCCGAGAAGAGATGATAACAGCGCAAATTAAGTTACGAGAAGACGGCCCCGGGATAGTGTGAAATTTCTGCGACTGTTCACCCCGATAGGCGTTTTTTCATCACGGGTAGAATCACAGGTAGGAACACGCTATTTTTCCGACCTTAGTAAAGCCGCCCCGGATCATGACCTCGTTAAAGCAGGTAGTACAAGAGAACGATACCCGACATGGCCGGGCGTTCGATATGGTGATTCAGGTGCTGATCGTGTTGTCTGCGATCGGCTTCGCGGTCGAGACGCTGCCCGATCTTTCTGCTCGGTCCCTGCTAATGCTTCAGGTAGCAGAAAACGTCATTTTGGGCATCTTTACGATTGAGTATCTGCTTCGGCTTTATGTCAGCGAGAAAAAACTCGCTTTTGTGTTCAGTTTTTATGGCTTGATTGATCTTCTCGCGATCCTTCCGTTTTATCTGGGCCTGGCCATTGATCTGCGCTCGGTTCGAATCTTTCGTCTGGGTCGCCTCGCGCTGTTGTTAAAGCTCTTCCGATACAACAAAGCCGCCAATCGGCTGAAGCGCGCATTTATCGAGGTCCGGCAGGAAGTCCTGGTATTCGGGTTTTTCTCATTGGCCCTGATTTATCTGAGCGCTGTAGCGATTTACTATTTTGAGCATGACGCGCAGCCTGAAGTCTTTGTCTCCGTATTCGACGGGATCTGGTGGGCGGTCGTCACGTTAACTACCGTAGGATATGGAGATATCGTCCCCATCACGCTGGGAGGAAAAGTGTTTACCTTTTTTGTCTTGATAATCGGCCTTGGAATGATTGCGATTCCGTCGGGGCTTGTCGCGTCAGCTCTGGGACGGGTGAGGGATTCAGAAAAATGAAGCTATTGAAAGTCATTCTTGGATGGGCAGGTGTTTTGATTCTCGCTGGCTGTGCCAGTTCCTCGAGTAGCGGCGTTGATCTGACCGTATCACGTGGCGACGCGACCGGTCCTTATGCGGGGACGTACACCGGTACGATCTCGCTTACGTCGACTGCCGATGTGGTCGGAAAGGGCGTCGCGACAGATAGTCGCGTGGAGAGTGTCTCCCTTCGGGTAACCGCTGATGGGTTGGTCTTTATGACTGTCGAGGGTGTGGTCATATCCGGAGTGGTCGATAACAGTGGGAATTGGGGTGTTCAAGCTTCTGTGGACGATCTAAGGGGGTTGGTCAGTCAGAACAATCTCTCGTTGCTGCAGGATGCCGGGTGCTCGCTTGGGACAAAAGCCGCGCGGATACAGGGACAGATTAATCCGCCGTCAATGCGTGGCGATGTCAGCGGCACTTTGAAGTGCAAGCGGGCGGAAGTCACGGTGGCGACACTCAATACGACCGGTAGCCTTGCCGCTTCCACGGCTCGACCCACCCCCGCCCAGAATACCCCGGTCGCCAACGACACCGCACCAACGACCCCTGGCGGCCCTCAGGAATTTAACCTGAATAAAGCCGTCTACCTCCACACCAACGTCTCCGGCTGGCCGGAGACCCATAAACTGACGGTGGAGATCGGTGGCGGCGTTATCTGTCTGAACGGGGGATTCACCACCGACTGGCCCCCGGCCGAGATTGATCACACCTCCGGTCAGTACACCATTCAGGTCAACGCCAACCCGTGGGTGTTCGTGAACCGGGGCGGCACCTGGTACGGCGGCACCTGGGAATGGTTTGCCGTGGGCAATACCTGTAAGCCGGCCCGTAACGTGGAAGGCGGTCATATCAAACAACCCCCGCTCGCCGACTGGACCCCGGTCTCCGGTGAGACGGTCTATATGATGGTGGCATCCATTTCCCGCGGATCGAACCTCAACAACTATCAGGCCCGAACGGATGCGGTAAAGGTTGTGTGGCCTTGAATGTGGGGGGTGCACAAGAGAGCCATTTATAACCCGCTCAAGAATTATTTTCGTGACGGGCTATCCATGGGCAGCGGACACGCGTTGCCTGGTCTGTTAGGAGGGTGATTTGAATAGCGTGTTTGTGGGCTGCGGATATGTGGGCCGGCAGGTGGCGGCACGGGAGCTGATCGACGGCGGTACAGCGGAGGCTGTCGTGCGAACCGATGAGAGTGCGAGTCGGCTTGGCGCCATGGGTATTCAAGCGACCGCGCGCGACTTGGAAGCCGGGATTCCGTCAGATCTGAGGTTCGGCGACAAGGCGCTCTACTGGTTTGCGCCTCCTCAGCCTGATGGCGTGCAGGATCGTCGGATAAGACGGTTTTTCGCGTCCATCAGAAATCAGCACGGCCTTCCCACACGGGTCGTTCTGATCAGCACAACCGGGGTGTACGGCGACTGCGGCGGGGACTGGGTGACTGAAGAACGCGAGCGCCGACCACAGACCGGTCGGGCACACCGCCGAGTGGACGCAGAAGACTTTATGCGGGACTGGTGCGCGACCCACCACATCATTCTTACCGTGTTGCGCGTGCCGGGAATCTATGGCGCCGGCAAACTGCCGCTGGAGCGTATTCAGCAAAAGCGACCGGTGCTGGCTCCCGACCTTTGCCCGTGGAGCAACCGCGTGCATGTGGAGGATCTGATCTCCGCCTGCCTGATGGCCGCCCGAAATCCCGCACCGGCGAGCGTGTACAACGTCAGCGATGGCCATCCGTCAACCATGACGGACTTTTTTTTCAAGGTGGCCGATGCGGCGGGACTGGAAAGACCACCTACGCTGGATCTGGATCAGGCCCGCGAAACCCTAAGCGCGGAAATGCGCTCATATCTGGATGAATCCAAGCGAATCGACAATACCCTGATGCGCGAGCACCTGGGTGTTCAGGTTCAGTTTCCGGATCTAGACGCCGGACTCAGCCAGATCTTTGCGCATCCCAGCTAACGCATCATCTAGGGTCGACGCCAGAAGAGTCGAAACAGCAAAGGCGCCGAGAGTACGATTAAAAAAATGCGCCAGATGTGCATTGCTCCGACGAAGGCGGTATCGGCATGGATACTGATCGCGATTAGACTCATCTCTACCAGTCCGCCCGGCACGAGTGCCAGCAGAAGCGACATGGGGTCTACGTGAACCAGCGGACTGACCCATCGGGACAGCAGCACAGCGCCGATCAGCATCAGCGCGGTAGAGCCGATGGAGGCTGAAACGGTTCTCATCAGATGACCCCGGCGCAGATTGGCAAACTGGGCGCCGATCGACGTACCAATGACGACTTGCGCCATGATCGTGATCAGGGCCGGGATCGGAACGGTGATCCACTCAAGCGAGTAGACGGCCGCAGACGCCAGCATGGGACCGAGTACTTCCGCGAAAGGCAGGCGGATGGACCGCGCGCCGAAAAATCCCAAAATGGCACAGCTGAGCCACATTACCCAGTCATGTAAGGCGGGGTTAATGATGTCGATCGCAATGCCTCGACTTCGCCCGGTGAGATCCATGTCCAGAACGAAGGTGAGATAGGCCGGGACCGCGATCACCACACAGAAGATACGGATCATGTGCGCAATGGGGATTAACTGGTTGTCTCCGCCAGCGTCTTCTCCGGCAATCGTCATCGCGCCTAAACCGCCCGGCGTGCTTGAGAAGTAGGCTGTCGGGAGATTCATATCCCCGACCCTTCGAAAAAAGCCCAACGAACTGATGGTCATGGCCACGACGTATAAACTGACGATCACCGCGAGGGCGCTCCACGTTCCGAGATGGGAAAGCGTCTCCCCATCAAAAAAACTGCCGAGCAGCAGACCCATCACGATAAGCATTACTCGTCGCAGCGTCATCGATCGCTTGAAGGGCGCGCCACTAGCTGCCCCGATCGCCACGACAATCATGGATCCGAGCATCCACGGCAAAGGAATGTGCAGGGAATAAAAAATAGCGCCGCCGATCGCTCCCGCCGCAAGCGCCATGAAGACCTCCAACGAGAACCCTCGATTGACCGGGCTGGGGATCAAAAGATCAAAGCCGATCGAGTAAAGGATCCATCAGACGCCGCCACCAGAATGGAAAAAGGGAGGGCCAAAACATGGCGTAATAGCCGCCCGGTAAGGTGGGCGCATGGGCGTAAGGCCGAAGCGCCCAGAAGGGGAGCCCGGCATTAATATGGTGGGCCGGGTGTCGGGTCAGCTCCAGAAGCGTCCAACGGGACCAGCGCGATTCGGATTGCCAGGCATGCTTTTCGTTCACCCGCTCCGAGTGCTGACGCCGCAGCCCATAGTGTCGAATGTAATTGACGTACTCAAGCAAAAAAATGCTGATCAGGGCCTGCGCCACCAGCGCCACGGCGGCGCTGGCTGAGAATATCCAGCCTACGGCAACGATGAGTATGAGTTGGGCGAAAAGCCCCCACACGATAGTGTTCAGTCCTCGACGGGAGGCTCTTTGGTTGCCAAGACGCCAGGCGCTTTTGAATTGATTGGGAATCGTGAATCGGAGCTGTTGCCAGAGATTTCGGTGCCGCGGCGCGCTGGCCGGGTCGTCCTCGGTGGCCACGGTGGGATGGTGATGCCGATTGTGTTCCAGCGTGAAGTGGCTGTAGAGCGTCAGCAGCAGATTCCAACGGGCGAGCCAGGGATCGAGCCAGTGGGCCCGACTGTGCCCCAATTCGTGCGCCACGATGATCCCACTGATGCCACTCGATACCCCGGTGCTTAATACCGCTGCTGCCGTTGACCATGAGATGCCCTGTCCGGTCGCATACCAGCAGAGGCTGAAGATCACGGCGGTATGCACCGCTACATGGAGATAGAGAAGGCGTTGAGGATAGGACAAGCGACCGAGAGGCTCGTCTCGTGGGGTCACGCCGAGAGCGATATCAAGTAACGGATAAATCATCAACACCAGTACGGCCCCAAGAAGCGGCTCGTCGACGAGGAAGCCGGCAATGGTGCAGGCCGGGGCAATCAGGCTAAAGAGATGGCACAGCGATCCGCTGCCTGTGCGAGGGATACTTTCGGTCACGACCGAGACCTTAACGATCGTAAGATTCTTTTCGCGCCGCCTCGGACAAAGGCACCAGAAACTTAAGCGGATCCTGAAGAACCGCCTCGCGAGCGGCCGATAGCGACGTGCATCCGGCATAACTGACCGCCGAGCGTAAATGCCCACGTATCCGGTGCAGGATACTCACGACGCTGCCTCTGTAGGGCACCTGAATTTCCTGGCCTTCGGGCGGTGTCGCCAGCGCTTCCTCCAGCGCATCTGCATCGTTGCTTTCGTAGAGTGATTCCATAACGGCTTCCGGTGAGGTCATGCCGCGATAGATTTTCTTTTTCGTGTGGGTAGCCGGATCTTCGATGACGCGACCGGGGGCCTCGTCTGTCCCGGAGAGGGCGCTTCCAAGCATCACGGTATCAGCGCCACAGGCAAGGGCGAGAAAAATATCCTTATCAAAACGCACCCCGCCGTCCGCCATGATCGATATTTCGCCACCGACCTCGCACCACGCCTCACGAATCGCTTGCAGTTGGGGAACGCCCGCGGCGGTCTCCAGTCGGGTTCGGCACCCGCGTCCCGGGCCGACACCCACTTTGACCGCGTCGGCGCCGATGTCGCGCATGAATCGGGCACCGGCCCCGGTAGCCACGTTGCCGCATACCAGCGGGGTATCTGGAAACTCGGCCCGTAACCGTTCGATTCCTTTTTGCATCACCTCGGAGTGACCGTGGGCGATATCCACGAAGAGGCAGTCTGCTCCGGCTGCCAGTAGCGCGCTGGCCCGCTCCATAAAGTCACCGGCACAGCCAACCGCCGCCCCGGCGAGCAACCGGCCCTTACGATCCTTGCTGGCGAAGGGGCGTTCCCGAAGGAAGCGAACATCTTTGCGAGTGATCAGACCGCGGATTTGGCGTTCGTCGTCCACCAAGGGGAGTCGTTCGATACGTCCCTCAAACATGATGCGTTCGGCTTCCTCGGTGGCGACATCGGGTTTGCCGGTCTTCAGTCTAGAAAACGGCGTCATGAAGCGCTCGATTTTTTCGACATCGAGCGACCGGTCCCAGGGAATATCTCGTCGGGTCAGGACCCCAGCCAGAATTCCGCTCCCTGCAGCGGTCTCGATCAAAATCCCGTTAATCTTGTGGCGACGGGCAAACACGCGGGCCTCGCCAATCGTTGAGTCCAGCGGCAGGGTCCGCGGTTGCTCAATCACAGCGCTGTGACTGCGCTTGACCGTGCCCACGGTATCGCATTGTCTTTCGATGCTTTGTCCGCGATGAATCACGCCAAGACCGCCTTCCAGGGCCATCGTCTCTGCCATATCACCACCGGTCACGCTGTCCATGTTTGAAGAGACGATGGGCAGCTCGAGGGACAATCGGTCGGTCAGCCGGGAGCGCAGCGGAATGCCGGCGCGGGTCGCGCTAATCCCCTTCTGGGGGCGGAAAAGAAAGTCGTCGAACGTTTTTCCGATCCACTGAGGATCAAGAGGCTGAGAAGGCATAGCTCGGCTCGGTGCAGGCGCGACTCGGGAGCGTCGCGATCGGTCTAGGGGGAGCCGCAAATCATAAAACTGCGGCTCCCAAGTCTCAAGCGATGCGGGTTTAGGCGGCGGCGGGGTGCCAACCGGCGTCAGCCCACAGCTGACCGCTGACCGCCGAGTTGCGGATCATGAAGCAGATGGCGTCAGCGATTTCATCGGGTCGGATCAGTCGCCCGAGCTGGGTGTCGGGCAGGATATTCTGTTCTACGTATCCGTCCGGCATCCCTTGGAGCAGAGGGGTATCCACAAAACCGGGGTGAATCACGCCAGTACGAACGCCATGAAACATCGCCTCTTTCATGAGTGTTGAGGCGGCGCCTTCAAGACCTGCCTTAGTGCTCGCGTAGGACACTTGCCCGCGGTTTCCCTGAGAGGAGACGGAACCAATAAAGATGACCGTTCCTTGCACGTTCTCCTCGGCGCGCCACTTCTTAAGGCTCTGACGATTTCGTTCCACTGCAATCCGCGCAATCATCTCCATCGCCCAGTAGACCGGATGGATGAGGTTTACTTCCAGAACCTGTCGAAAGACTTCGGCTGGATAAATATTGGCTGCGCCGCTGTCACGCTCTATCTTGACCGCGAGCCGGTCGCGAAATATGCCTGCTGCAGGCACGGTAATTTGAACAATGCCGTAGCGATCAGTAGCCTGATCAAAAACCTGCGCACGGAAAATCTCGTCGGTCACGTCTCCGGCACAGGGGATTGACACGTCCTTGCCGGCGGCCTCGTTTATTTCAGCGGAGAGTGTCTCAAGTGCTTCGGCGTTCAAATCAACGAGGGCGATTCCCTTGACGCCCTGATTGACCAGCTCCTGCGCCGTGGCGCGGCCAATACCACTTGCCGCGCCCGTGACGATGGCGACTTTTTCTTTTATTCGCATGTAGCCTCCCGGCTGAGTGTGGCCACAGAACGCCCTGGGGCGGATGACCAGATAAAACCTGGGAGCATGGTGCATCGCACCATTACGAATGTCAACAGTGGAATTAGAAGAGAAAAAAATCTTCTATATTAGGAATTAAATTTAATTGGGTTGCTTTTTTCGTAAAAGAGGCAATTTCGCATTGCACAAAAATGGCCGGTTGATATCAGATGGCGACCCGGATCGCGAGCGCGACGAGAATGGCTCCGAACAGTCGATCCAGCAACGTCGCGCGCGTTTTCAGCCAGCTGAGAAGACTCGATTGAGAAAGCGCCATCGCCACTAACACGTACCAGAGCGCGTCGATGACGCCCGCAGTTAAAGCCATGATGATTTTTTCTGTAATACCAGCCTGCACCCGCACAAACTGACTAAAGAGCGCCAGAAAAAAGAGCGCGATTTTTGGGTTGAGAATCGCAATCAAAAAACCGGTCCGGGCAGCGGATCGGGTCGATGAGGCGGGTTTCGCCGACAGCGCCTCCGTTGCAGAAGACTGACTGCGTATGCTTTTTACGCCGAGGTATAAAAGCAGTATCGCGCCGCCGTAGCGCATGGCATCAAAAAGTGCCGGCTGCTGGGTGATCAAAAGACCGATGCCCGCAGCGGTTAGTCCCGCCCAAATGATGATGCCTACGCCGTGAGCGATGCCGGTTATGACGCCTTGCATGCGCCCCCCGGACAGGGTGTTCTGTACCACCACTGCCAGGCTGGGGCCTGGAGACATCGCGCCGAATATGCAAACCAGCGACATGGAGAGCCAGAGGGTGAGAGGCATGACGGATCTGGTGAGGCGGTAAAAATCCTAGAATATCCGGATTCAAGAAAATCACAAACGTTCAAGACTCAAAGGATGCGCATCAAACTCACGCTTTATTCCCGCAGAGGGTGTCATCTCTGTGAGGACATGCTGAGCCAGCTTAACGAGCTTAGGAGTGAATATGCCTTTTCGCTGGAGGTTCGGGATGTCGATTCGGATCCGATCTGGGTGGAGCAGTTTGGCGAGGCCGTGCCCATCCTGTTGGTGGGCCAGGTTGAAATTTGTCGATATTTTCTTGATCAAAAGGCTCTGCTATCTCACCTGGACATAAATTAATTATTTAAAAACAATAGAATAAGAAAATAAACAATGTTTTTTCTAGTTTTAGGTAGACTCGCGGCTCTGTCAAAAAGAGCACCTCTCAATGAGCCGAGAAGACGAAAAGCCCTTAATGATGATTGGGGCCATCATCCGTTTGCGGAACCTGCTTCTAGCGGGTGGCGCACTCGTCCTGGTGGGATGCTCAGATGCTGAGCAGGCAAGCTCTGCTGGCGTGCAACAGGCGCCCTCCGCAAGTTCAGCCCTCGTCGAGTTGCGCGATCTGGAACCGAACGAGGCCGTTGCGCGACTGCGCTCGACAGGCTTTTCTGGACCGGTTGAAGTGCGTTATAACGAGGGATGCTCGCCCGGGAATGGCAAAGGGAAGATATATCGGCAAGAACCTCCCTTGCGCGCCGACGTTGATTTCGAAGCACCCATTCTGTTGTACTCGGGGTGCTTTGATGTGGTGTTCGACCTGTCGGCGGGCGGTGGAATTAATCCGGTTCTCGATTCACCGGCCGAACGCACGGACTCTTCATACCGTTACAACCTGAAAGCGTACAACAGCCTAGAATTTACGGCAGTTCCGGATTCCGGATACGCACTTGATTCGCTGAAGATTAACGGTGAACGCATAGCGATCCCCTCAGATCTTAAATTTAGGATTTCCGAGATCACGGAAGCTCACACTGTTGAGCTTGAGTTTGTAGAGATACCGCCTCAATCACAGCCATCGGCTCCGGTGTCCTATTCGATTAAAGCCAGGGTGCTTTTTGGCTCTTGCACGATCTCACCGCAAGGCAACGTAAGCGTAAAGGAGGGAGCAGATCAAACGTTCTCGATTGCACCCAGCCCTGGGGCGATTACCGCGCTTACGGTCAACGGGGCGCCAGCCGTCTGTAGTCAGGCAGGATGTACGTATACCTTTAAGGACGTGCGGGCTGACCATTCCATCGAGGCAATCTGCAACAACTGATGGGTGCAAAGCCCAACCTATTGATGCGGTCGTTTCTGTAAGGCCGGCGATGGTCTTAGCCGCCTGATTGCCTTTTCCGCGTCCGATAAAAAAAGGAGTATCCGCATCGCCGTTCTTCGACGCTTCAGGCATAACGACTGTGTCTACGAGATCCGCGGTGCCGGATCGACTCGACGTCTTTATCGCGATGGGGTTTTGCATAGCCAGGTCAATCCCCGCCGCCTTGTCACAGGAAGCGTATGGGACTTGCTGTGGCTGGGCGTTTATTTTCGAAAACACCGGCCGCCTCAGCGCGCCTTGCTTTTAGGGCTGGGAGCCGGCACGGCAGCAAGCCAGCTGCAGACCCTGTTCCCCGAGCTCGAGATCACAGCCGTTGAAATGGATCCTGTTCATGTCCGCCTCGCGACGGAAGATTTTGGTGTCGATTCCCGGCGGGTGCGTATCCACCTCGGCGACGCGCGCGATTTTATGGGTCCGTATCAAGGACCGCTTTTTGATTTCATTATCGATGATTTGTTCGCCGGAACCGCAGGTACGCCATCACGGGCGGTCAGCTGCTCCAGCGAGTGGCTGAGTGTTCTAACGCGGTGCCTTACCGAAGACGGCATTCTCAGCATCAACTTTGCTGACCTGAAGGAGCTCAAAGCATCAGGCGTTCGCGCTGCTGTGGGAATACGAAAGCGCTTCAAGAAAGTCTACGGCTTTCGTCATCCTGCACTTGAAAACGTGATCGCCACTCTGTTGCCGATGGATTCGACGCCTGCTGATCTGCGCGCACAGATTTCGTCCGAACCGATACTCGCCAAGGCGCTGCGTTCCCATCATCTTCGCTACCAGGTGCGTGAGTTGAAGTCCCGCTAGAATCAACCTATTCGTCCGTCCACCCCTTCAGGAACTTCGAGCAACGATGCGTGGTTTTGTTCCGCCCGATGACCAGACAGAAGTGTCGAGTGAGCAATGGGCAGTGGTGTACATGCCGGGCCGCAATCGCAAGCGCTATCCGGCTAATTGCGTGCGAATAGTTGATTCACAGGAGGAGGCGAAGGCGGCCGCGCGCCCCGCTCAGCGCCTGTTTCCGGCGAGGGTGCTGGGCCCGTCCAAGTCATCAGAGGGACAGGTGGTGTACTACCTGGTGGAATGGTTATCGACTTAAAGGCGGGTTTTTAATTCCGCGAGTGCATCAAGCGCACGTTGTCTGCCGACCTCGGGGGCAACAACAGGATGAGGGTAGTCGACACCAAGACGTAAGCCCGCTTTAGCGAGGATATCGTCAGGCGCTGTCCAAGGGGCGTGGACGTACTTATCGGGCAGTGCGGCAATCTCCGGTACCCAGCGACGAACATATACCGCTTTGGCATCAAACTTCTGACCCTGCAACACCGGATTGAATACCCGAAAATAGGGAGCGGCGTCCGCGCCACATCCGGCGACCCATTGCCATCCCGCTGAATTATTGGCCAGATCGGCATCGACCAGCGTGTCCCAGAACCAATCCTGACCTTCTTTCCAGTGGATCAGGAAATGCTTGACCAGAACGGATGCGGCCACCATGCGAACGCGGTTATGCATCCAGCCGGTGTGCCAGAGTTGACGCATGCCCGCGTCGACAATCGGAAAGCCCGTCTGGCCTCGCTGCCAGATCCGAAGCGTTTTCGAGTCCTTGCGCCAGGGGAACTTCTCAAATTCCGGACGGAACGCTTTATCCGGCAGACGTGGGAAGTGAAAGAGCAGATGGGCGCTGAACTCACGCCAGCCGAGTTCCCGCTGAAACGACACGGCACCGGAGCTGGATCGGGTTTTGCCCGTCGTGGCCGCGAAGGCTTGCGCCACGCTGACGTTGCCAAAGTGCAGGTACGGCGATAGGCGCGACGTGTCGTCCTGGGCCGGAAAGTTTCGACCTTCATCATAGCCGCTCGATCGCTTGGCAAAGGCCATCAAGGCGGCTTGGCCGCCGCGCTCGCCGGGCTGCCAGTGATTGGAGAATCCGCCTGCCCAATCGGGCTTCGTGGGCAGCAGGCCCCATTGGGTCAGGGTCTCGCTGTCTGGGACGCTGGCAGCAAATCGTGCCGAGACCTTGCCGGTTGGCACTCGCATTTTTTTAGAGTGGGCGAGACAGTTCTTCCAAAACGGAGTAAACACCTTAAAAGGTGTTCCGCTTTGACTGCGGATGTCTCGTGGATCAAAGAGCAGATGGCCGTCAAAACCCTCCGATCCGATCCCGGCCTTCTCAAGACGGGACTGCAGCGCTTTTTCGTCTTGTCGATCAAGTGGCTCTACCGCCCGGGTCCAATAAACTGCTGATGCACCTGTTTCCATGGCGATCTCGGTCAGCACCACAACGGGGTCACCGCTTCGCAGCAGGAGCTGCCCTCCGGCTTTTCTGATGTCGGCTCCGAGTTGATCAAGGCTGTGGTGGAGCCACCAGCGGCTCGCGCCTCCGGGTAGCCATTTGCGCCCGCTTTGGGTATTTCGGATGAAACAGGGAATGACCGTGCGACCTCCGCCCGCGGCGGCCGTGAGCGCCGGGTGATCGCTCAACCGAAGGTCGTGGCGCAGCCAGACAAGGATGGTTTGGCTCATGAGTCTGGAGGGAGAGTCGCCATGGAATGAGTCTAATGGCTTCAAGTAGGAGACGGATGAAATTTAAGGGTCCAATTTATTCACAGTCTCGATGAGAAAATTAAATACATGATCGATCTAAACCCGTTTATTCTCTCGGCACTGTTTTGCGCGGGCCTTGGCGTTATAGCGTGGATTGTCAGCGTCGTTCGCAGCGATGCGGGAATCGCCGACGTCTTTTGGCCCTGGTTCGCGGTTGGTAGTGCGCTTTGCTATTTACCGGCCGCTGCATCGCTCTCGGTGCTTTCTGGGGTTCTGTTGGGCGGGATAACGGTCTCCGCCTGTCGGCTGTCCCTGATGGTGCTGCGCCGCACCCGGCGCGCAGGCGAGGATCGCCGCTATACCGATATCCGAAAGAGTTGGGGTCGCGGCTTCGTGCTCAAGAGCCTGCCCGGTATTTTCCTATTGCAGGCCGCAATGGGCTTTATCCTGGCGATGCCTCTGGCTTTTGCGATGACTCGCTCGGGATCGCCAACGCCTTGGGATCTTTTATTTGGCCTGCTGTGGCTCATGGGATTCTTGATTCAGGTGAGCGCGGACCGACAGCTCGCCCGTTTTGCCTCGAATGACGATGGATCCGGCGTGCTTCAGGCCGGCGTCTGGCGCTACAGCCGACATCCGAATTATTTCGGCGAACTCTGCATGGCTTGGGCGATATTCGGTTTGGCGGCGCTTGGCGGGGGCGGCTGGACCGTAGTCGCGCCGCTGCTGATCACCTGGTCTATCCTGCGCTTCACGGGTGTGTCGCGAATGGAGGAGAGCATCTCCAGCCGACGCCCCGGCTATGCTGCTTATGCGCGTGTCACAAGCCCACTGATTCCCTGGCCGCCCCGAAAAACATAGACTCGCAGGGTTCACGCCGATGTCACGGCTGCGTCGGAAAATATCCGCATATAAGTGGATCAGGACGAACTAATGGAACCGCAAAGTAAAGGCAGCGTGCTCTTGGTGGAAGACCATCAGGACATAGCCGAACTTGTATACGACTATATGGAGGGGGTCGGATACGAGCTCGATTATGCGCCGGACGGAGAGGTCGGGATCAATCTTGTCGCGCAAAACGAGTACGACGCGATTATTCTCGATTTGATGCTGCCCCGCCGGGACGGGCTTTCGGTGTGCCGGGAGCTTAGAGAGAAAATGGGTAAAACGACGCCGGTTCTGATGCTCACCGCGCGCGATACGCTCGAGGACAAGCTGAAGGGGTTTGAAACCGGTGCCGATGACTATCTGGTTAAGCCGTTTGAGATAGAGGAGCTCGAGGCACGGGTCCGCGTGCTGATCAAACGTGGCCACTCGTCGCCGTCGGTAACCGATGCGCTTCGAGTGGGGGCCATTGAATTTGATCAGCAGTCGCTGGTCGTGAGACGCGATGGCCAGGAGCTGATCCTTTCGCCGATTGGCTACCGGTTGCTCAAAATCCTGATGGAGCGCTCACCGGGCGTGGTCTCGCGACAGGATATCGAGCGAGAAATCTGGGGCGACATGCTTCCGGACAGCGATACGCTTCGCAGTCATATGTATAACCTGCGAAAAGTGATCGACAAGCCGTTCCCCAAATCCTACCTCCAGACCCTGCCGGGGATCGGCTATCGGCTATGTGATCCGGATGGCGCCCATTAGGGCGGGAATGGTTCGGCGCTTTACGCGCGCCGTTACATTCCAGCTGCTTCTGGTCGGACTTGCAGCAGTCCTCGGCACCTGGGGGGCCGGGGCTATTATGAAAGAGATGTTGGTTCGGCAGGCGCTCGACACCGAAGCGAAGTATTTCTGGGAGCACCGTTCGGCGAAAGCTGACTTTCCCCTGCCCGACACGCGGAACCTGACCGGCTACCTTTCGGATTCACCCGATTTGCCCGCAGAGCTTCGGGCATTAGGCCCTGGTTTTCATGAGTTCGACACCCCGGATCACTTCTCTGTCGCGCTCGTGTCGGAGCAGCAGGGTGAGCGACTGACCTTGGTCTTCGAGGGGGAGCAGGTACGCTCGCTCGCGCTGTGGTTTGGTCTCGTGCCGCTGGCGATTGTGCTCGTGGTGGTCTACGTCTCTCTTTATCTCGGCTACCGGGTGTATCGTACCTCCGTATCGCCCGTGGTGCGCTTGGCCCATGAGGTGGAAACGTTGCAGTTGGAATCGAACCACAATCCGGATTTCGATGTCAGCGATTTGCCCCAGGGCACCGACCGCGAAATTCTCGTGTTAAGCGATGCGTTGCGTCACCTGATCGAGCGGGTGAATGAATTTGTTTCAAGAGAGCGTGAATTCACGCGTGATGCCAGCCATGAGTTGCGTAGCCCGTTGACGGTGGTGCGCGTGGCGTGTGATCTCATCCTAAAGGAAGACTCACTGGATGATCGAGTTCGAAAATCCGTTCTGAGGATTCAGCGCGCTTCTCTTCAGATGACGAACCTTATCGAAGCATTTTTATTGCTGGCCCGTGAGCCCGATCGACATATCGAATCGAGCGTGGTGTGCATAAATGATCTCCTGCTGGAGGAAATCGATCGGGCCCGCATTCTTCTGGAGGGGCGGTCGGTGGAGCTGCGTACGGAATTCGAGGCGCGTATTTACGTGCGTGCCCCTGAGCGCGTGGTGTCCGTCCTGCTCGGTAATTTGTTGCGAAACGCCTGTACCTACACCGACGAGGGCAGCGTTACCGTTTCCGTCAGGGGTGATCGTGTCATCATCCAGGACACCGGCATCGGCATGTCTGAAGACGATCAGCACGTGGCCTTTAACGCGTTTAGTCGAGGCAGTCAGGCGCGTTCTGGGGGGCATGGGGTTGGTCTGAATATCGTGAGGAAACTATCCGGCCGTTTCGGCTGGCCGGTGACGTTGGACAGCGTTGCGGGGGAGGGCACGACCGCGGTGGTGAAATTTCCCGATGCGCGAAGAGAAAGTTAGAATCCCAAGGATTGTGACGGAACGAAACAGCGACCTCTCCGAAATCCCCACCCGCTGGCAGGCCTTTATCTTCTGGCTGCTCAACGATGGCCGCTATTTGGATAGAAAGCCAGGGCGGTCCCCCAGAGCATTGGATCCTTGGCGCCTGATTCCTTTTATCGCGATTCACCTGGGCTGTCTCGCTGTTATCTGGGTCGGCGTGAGTTGGTTTGCGGTGGCACTGGCCGTCAGTCTTTATTTGATCAGGATGTTTCTGATCACGGCCTTTTATCATCGCTTCTTTGCCCATCGGGCCTTTGAGAGCAGCCGGGTGTTCCGGTTCATTGTGGCGCTGTTAGGCTGTACGGCGGGTCAACGCGGTCCGCTGTGGTGGGCGAGCCATCATCGCCAGCATCATATCCACTCGGACACGGATCTTGATCCACACTCACCCCAAAAAGATTCATTCTGGTTCAGCCATGTCATCTGGTTTTTGACCCGCGACGCCTTCAGCGTCCGCTGGGGGCATATCAAGGATCTGCAGAAATTCAAGGAGCTCGTTTGGTTAGAGCGTTTTGACTGGCTGCCCCTGGTCGGTTTGGCGGCGTTCTGTTTCTGGCTGGGTGACTTTACGGCAAAGGTTCAACCCACATGGAATACGAGCGGTCTGCAAGCTCTGGTGTGGGGATTTTTTGTGTCCACCACATTTTTGTATCACGCGACCTACACGATCAATTCGCTCGCCCATCGTTACGGTCAGCGGCGATTTGAGACACCGGACCACAGCCGAAATAATTTTTTTCTTGCTCTTCTGACGCTGGGTGAGGGCTGGCACAACAATCACCACCGTTATCCGGGCGCGGCGCGACAGGGCTTTTATTGGTGGGAGTTGGACCTTTCCTATTTGGGTCTTCGGGTGCTCAGACGATTGGGCCTGGTTTGGAATCTGCGTCAGGTGCCCAGCAAGATTCTCGAGGCGGGTCGGGCGCGACATTGAAAATCGCAGTGGTCGGGGCTGGTGTGTCAGGCCTCGTGTGTGCGTTGGGCCTGAGTCGAGATCACGACGTGGTTCTGTTGGAGGGTGAGGGCCGGCCAGGCGGTCATGCGCATACCGTCACTGTAACCGAGCAAGATCGAACGCTTGAGATCGACGTCGGCTTCATTGTCTTTAACTTCTCGCACTATCCGCATTTGTCATCGTTGTTTGATCGCCTCGGTGTGGTCTCGCAGCCATCCGACATGAGCTTCAGCGTTCGCTGTGACCAAACCGATTTTGAGTTCAGCGGCTCAAATATGAATACCTTTTTTGCGCAGCGAAAAAATCTGCTGAGCATGGACGCGTGGCGACTTTTGTTTTCAATATTGAAATTCAACAAAGTGGGTCAGGGCGCGCTGAAAAGTGGTATCAGCGATCAGATGTCGGTCGGTGAGTTTACGCGTGAGATGGGACTGAGCGATGTCGTGATTGATCGATATCTTTTGCCTCTTGGTGGGGCTCTGTGGTCGTGCTCGACGGATTCGTTTCGCCAGTTTCCCATGAAATTCTTCCTCGAATTTCTCCAGAATCACCAAATGCTTCAGCTCGGCGACCGTCCGGTGTGGCGGACGGTCACGGGCGGATCCCGCCAATATGTGAAACGTCTTGTGACGCTGCTTGGTAAACAAATTCGAGTGGGCCAGCGCGTCACGCAAGTCATGCGAGCAGAAGGAGGAATCGATCTTCGGTTTGACGACGGATCACTTGAGCGCTTCGACGAGGTCGTGCTCGCCACGCATGCCGATACCTCCCTGTCACTGGTACACCACCCGGAGAATGACGAGCAGGATATGCTGCGGGCGTTTCCTTATCAGGATAATTCCGTTTGTCTGCACACGGATGTTCGTGTTCTGCCCAAGTCCCGCTTGGCATGGGCCAGTTGGAACTACCGTGTTCGAGATCGGTCAGCGGCGCACACGTCGGTCACATACCATATGAACAAGTTGCAAGCGCTCGATAGTGCGCAGACCTATTGCGTGTCATTAAATCAGGATGCGGATATTGAACCGGAAAACATCCTGAGTTCCCATGTGGTTCGGCATCCACTGTTCACTCCAGGTCGTGATGAAGTGCAGGCCAACCACGAACGGCTTATCAGGCGCCGCGGCTTGAGTTATTGCGGCGCGTACTGGGGATTTGGTTTCCACGAAGACGGCGTTCGCAGCGCCATTGCCGTGTGCGACGCATTTGGCGTGGAGCGTCCCTGTTGAACAGCCGGATCTACGTTGGCCGGGTGTGCCACATGCGCAACCGGCCGCGTGCGCACCGGTTCTGTTATTCGCTATTTATGATGTATCTGGATCTGGCGGAGCTCGACACTGTTTTTAAGCCATACTGGTTCTGGTCGGTGTCCCGCCCGGCGCTGGCCCGGTTTCGACGGTCCGATCATCTCGGCGATCCCGATCGCCCGCTAGACACCTGCGTTCGTGATCTGGTTGAGCAGGAATGTGGTGAGAGGCCCCAAGGTCGTATCACCCTGCTGACCCACCTGAGCTACTTTGGATACTGTATGAACCCGGTGAGCTTTTTCTTTTGCTGGGACGAATTGGGACAGTCGGTAAGAGCGGTCGTGGCGGAGGTAAACAATACGCCCTGGGGCGAGCAACACAGTTACGTGCTCGACTATGCCGCGCCTCTGACACCGGATGGGGGTTTTCAGTTCAAAAAAGCGTTCCATGTGTCGCCGTTCATGAAGATGAATCAGACCTATCATTGGTATTTTTCACGCCCTGAAGACGGCCTGAAGGTCATGATGCGCTCCCTTGAAGACGGCAAGCTGATCTTCTCGGCGTCCATGACACTAACCGCCCGCGCGATATCAAGTCGCTCGCTCGCGAGGTGTCTGCTGAGATTTCCAGCGATGACGCTACGCGTGATCACCGGGATTTACTGGCAAGCGCTTCGGCTATGGCTCAAGCGTATTCCATTCGTTCCGCACCCCAGGACGCAACTCGACCCTGCTCATCATGACTAACTCCTCTTCTGCTTTGGCATCAGGCGTGCGGCCGGCCGGTATGTCGTGGCTTCAGAGCCAGTGCCGTCAGGCGCTGCTCAAGAAACTGGGCACGCTCGTGGGCACGTTGCATTTGGATGAGCAAGGCGGGAGCACTCGCATCGGGTCGGGGCAGCAGCTCACCGCCCGGATCGAGGTAAAAAACCCCG